>Ga0208638_1000410_pt1 | contig 31570 bp, 27 predicted proteins | sample ETNtaG_34_FD_185753 | JGI IMG/M metagenome (GOLD analysis project Ga0208638, IMG submission 185753) | Marine microbial and viral communities from oxygen minimum zone, Eastern Pacific Ocean - ETNP201306SV51 (SPAdes) (version 2) | ecosystem: Environmental > Aquatic > Marine > Oceanic ...
GTACGTTGTAGGTGACTACCCTGATTTTCACGATACAATCGAGCCTAACGCAGGTGCGGATACACCGTTGGCATTTTATGGCAAACCAGCCAACTGCGGGGCCTTTCACCCGTTCCCATTGCCGCTAAATATCCAGTTATGAACAGACTAGGGCGCACTATTGCTTGGTGGGCTATCCTGGCTGCAGGATTGCTGGCGGGTAACCGGGCTGCACCTGCCGTGGGCCCGGCCAGCTCCGCTACCCTGCTGGCACCGTTCTCTGCTACCTACCAGGTGAGTTACTCTGGCTTGCCGGCTCAGCGCACCGTGATACTGGATCGCCAGGCCGACCACTACGCGCTGACCGCGGTCACCCGCTTGACCGGGGTGGCGGCACTGGTGGGGTTTGGCCCGGTTACCGAGCGATCGCGGTTCGAGGTGCACGACGGCATCATTCGGCCGCTTCTCTACACGGCCGGAGAGGAACAGGCTAACCCCGATCACGATATCCGCATCGAGTTCGACTGGAGCGCCGAGATCAGCCGAGGCTTTGCCAAAGGTGCCGACTACAGTTTCCCCATAGAGGCGGGTGTACAGGACCCGCTCAGCTTCGAACTGATGGCCCGGCTCGACATCGCTGGCGGCAACCGCGAACCAATCTACACCGTACACGAGGGCTATCAGTTGCGACCCTACCGGTTTCTCGAACAGGGCCCGGATACTTTGTGGATAAAAGGACAAAATATCGACACCGTTCGTTACCTGATCGACCGCCAGAGCAGACGCCAGCTCTACTATTGGCTGGCCCCGACTGCCGACTACCTTGCCGTACAACTGCGCCAGGTTCAAAAAGGCAAGGTCAAATCGACGGTGTTGCTGCTCCACAGTTCGCTGTGGCCGTAACCACATTGATTCGTTTTATATTTCGCGGTGACTAAATAATCGCCACTAGCCAGATTCGACACCAACCCGATACCAAACCATGACTACGCGCAGCCCGGCGCCTAGCGCCGCTTCCCCTACCGGCGACCCGTGGCTACTCACGCCCGGGCCGCTAACCACTTCAACCCCCGTGAAGCAGGCAATGCTGCACGACTATGGCTCCCGGGACAGGCAATTCATAGAGCTTAACCGACAGATCCGTCAGCGACTGGTCGCCATAGTAGGCGGCAGCGGTAACTACACCTGCGTGCCGTTGCAAGGCAGCGGGACCTTCGCAGTCGAGGCCATGCTCATCACGCTAGTCCCCAGGGATGGCAAGGTACTGCTGCTGATCAATGGCGCCTACGGTGAGCGGATGGCCCGGATCTGCGCATACCACCAGCGCGCCTTCGAGGTACAGACTTGGCCCGAGGACCAGCCGGTTGACCCCGCCCAGGTCGAGGCAAAGTTGAGCGCGCAACTCGACATCAGCCATATTGCCATCGTTCACTGTGAGACCACCTCCGGCATACTGAATCCGGTGAGCACCGTCGCCGACGTGGTGCAACGTGCCGGGCGCCGTCTGTTGATAGATGCCATGAGCGCCTTTGGAGCCCTGCCCCTCGACGTCGCAACAACCCCGTTCGACGCCGTGGTTGCCTCCAGCAACAAGTGCCTGGAGGGCTCGCCGGGTATGGGTTTCTGCATTGTCCGCGAGAGCGCTCTCGCCAATGCCGGCGGCAACTCGGACAGCCTGGTGCTGGACCTGGTGGACCAGTGGCAGGCCATGGAATCCAACAACCAATGGCGCTTCACCCCGCCAACCCATTGCATCCTGGCCCTGGGCCAGGCGTTGGACGAATTCGATTTTGAAGGTGGCGTGACAGGCCGCGGCGGCCGTTACCGGGCCAACTGCCAGGCGCTGGTGGCCGGCATGCGCGAACTGGGCTTCAAAACTTTGCTGCCGGATGCGCTGCAGGCACCGATAATCGTCACTTTTCACATGCCCGCTGACCCGAACTTTGATTTCGCACTTTTCTACGATCAGTTGCGCGCCCGCGGCTTTGTCATCTACCCTGGCAAATTGACGGTAGCCGACTCTTTTCGCATCGGCTGCATTGGCCGCATTGGGCGAACCGAGATTGATAGCGCGCTTGCCGCCGTGCGCCAGACGCTTGAGCAGATGGGTGTAGGCGAATGCGGCCCCGGCAGGTGATTCCTGTTCAGCATACTTTCGGACCAGGCCAGTACAAACCAGATAGCCATTGCATTGCTGCAACCCCGACACTATCGGCCGCAGCCGGTGCTTGCCACAAACAGACCCAGCAAGGAGATAACGATGAGTATCAGATCCGATTATGTGTACCGCCGCGAGTATCGGGGCAAAGTAAAAGGTATGGTGCTTGACTGGAGCGGCACTACGGCGGATGCCTACGTCATCGCGCCGGCAGTCGTTTTCGTTCAGGTCTTCAAGAACCAGGGCGTAGAAATCAGCATGCCTGAAGCCCGCGGCCCAATGGGCTTGCGCAAAGATCTGCACATCAAGGCCCTGACCGAGGAGCCAGAGATCCGCGACCGCTGGCAAGGCGTGCACGGCAGTTACCCGGACCAGGCCGACGTCGATCGAATGTTTGCCGACTTCGTGCCCTTGCAACTCGACTGCCTGCGCGACTACACCACTTTGTTACCGCATGTTGCCGAAGTTACCCAGAGCCTGCAAAAACAGGGTATCAAGATCGGCAGCTCGACCGGTTTCGTACGCAGCATGGTCGACATTCTCGAGGCCGACGCTAAGACACAAGGCTATGTGCCCGATGCCTCGGTCGCCGGTGACGAGGTGATCAACGGTGCCAGGCCGAAACCCTTTATGGTCTACCGCAACCTCGACCTGATGAACGTGCACCCGATCCAGTCGGTAGTCAAGGTCGACGACACGGTCTCGGGTATTGGTGAGGCGCTGGAGGCAGGCTGCTGGGGCGTGGGCATTGCCCGTTACAGCAATTACATGGATGTCGACACACTGGCACAAGGTGAGAGCCTGTCAGAGGCGGAGATCGGCCGGCGTCTTACCTACACCCGGGAGAAGTTACGCCAGGCCGGTGCGCACTACGTTATCGACACCTTCGACCAGCTACCCGACGTGATCAAGGACGTCAATGTGCGATTGGGCTGCGGCGAACGCCCCTGAACCGCTCTATCGTGCACCCCGACCCTCCCGGATCAACCGGCCAGGGGCTGCCCCTTAACGCAGATTTTTTCCTCCTGCACGGTCTTGTTTAGCAGACTGACGCAGGCATACAGGGCGCGCAAGGCCGGCACTTCCACATCCGTGATCTGCGCCAGTTCGATCACCGCACCCAGCATCCCATCGATTTCCAGAGGCTTGCCAACCTCCACATCCTGCAGCATAGAGGTCTTGTGCTTACCCACCCCCTCGGCCCCGGCTATGCGCCGGTCAATCGTGACCCGGAAACTCGAGCCCAGCCGGTGAGCTATGTTCTGGGCCTCGGTCATCATGGTGACCGCCAGTTCTCTGGTCAACGGAAACTGGCAGATATCCACCAGGGTGGAGTGCGACAGCACGCTGATCGGATTGAAGGTGAGGTTACCCCACAACTTGAGCCAGATCTCCGAGCGGATATCATCGAGGACGCGGGATTTGAAACCGGCCGCGGAAAAAATCGTCGAGATATTCTCGAGCCGGTCGCTGACGCGGCCGTCGATTTCGCCCACTGGGAAGCGGTTGCCTTCCACATGCCGGATGACCCCGGGCTCCGCGATACTGGCTGCCGGGTAGGCAATACAACCGATCAGCCGATCCGGGTCGATGCGGTTGAACAGCACACCGCCGGGGTCAACGGTTTCGACAACCCGATTTGAAAAATCTCCTGGCAATTTCTGAAAATACCACCAGGGGATGCCGTTTTGCAGCGTCACCAGCGTTGTATCGGGACCAAACAGACTGGCAAGATCCTCGACCACCGCTGTGATCTGGTGGGCCTTGAGCGCTAGCAGAACCATGTCCTGGGGTCCACAGTCCGGGATTCGATCGGTGGCCAGCAGGTTAGTGGCGGCCAACTCCCCTTCTTTCTCTACCAGCCTCAAGCCATTGGCCTTAATCGCTGCAAGGTGTGGGCCACGCGCAATTACCGACACCTCGTTGCCAGCATTTGCCAGCCGCACGGCCATGTAGCCACCGATAGCGCCCGCTCCTACAACACATATTTTCATAGCTGATCCCTTGCTTGATATTACTTACTCACCGATGGCTATCAGGTGTTGACGTCTTCCGAACCGACCGCGCCTGCTTCGCGCAGTCCGGATATCTCCCCGGTACTGTAGCCCAGCACCTGTTGCAGGATCTCCGTCGTATGCTCGCCCAGCAGCGGAGACCGCTTTACCTCGGACGGTGAGTTGGAGAGTTTGACCGGGTTGCCCACTGTCAGATACTTGCCTCGCGTAGGGTGGTCCACTTCGACGATTGTGCCGGTGTCGCGCAAAGATGCCTCCTCGCTCAACTCCTGCATCGAGAGAATCGGGCCAACCGGAATATCGAGCGGATTGCAGATATCCATTACTTCATACTTGGTTTTGCTCATGGTCCACTGTTCTATCGCATCGAACACTTCGTTAAGCCGGGGCAAACGCGCCGGGGGGGTAGAGAAATCCGGGTCCTCTTTCCACTCAGGCCGGCCGATAACATCACAGATGTTTTTCCACACAGCAGCCTGCGTGATGAAGTAAGTATAGGCATTGGGATCGGTTTGCCAGCCCTTGCACTTCAATATACGCCCAGGCTGGCCGCCGCCCGAGTCGTTGCCGGCCCGGGGGGTGGCATCACCAAATTCGATACCCTCGCCAAACTGGGAATATTCTGTGAGCGGGCCATGCTGCAAGCGCTGCTGGTCGCGCAGTTTGACCCGGCACAGGTTGAGTACCCCATCCTGCATGGCCGCGTGCACCCGTTGGCCTTTGCCTGATTTTTCTCGATGATAGAGCGCTGTCACAATGCCTAAGGCCAAATTCAAGCCGGTACCTGAGTCACCAATCTGCGCACCGGTGACCAGTGGCAGGTTGTCCAAGAACCCTGTAGTGGAGCTGGCACCGCCGGCACACTGGGCCACGTTCTCATACACCTTGCACTGTGCATACGGACCGGGGCCAAAACCCTTGACCGACGCATAAATCATCCGCGGGTTGATCTCCTGGATACGCTCCCAGGAAAACCCCATCCGGTCCAGTGCCCCGGGCGCAAAATTTTCCACCATCACATCACATTCCTCGATCAGGCGGGTGAAGATTTCCTTGCCCTTCTCATCCTTGGTGTTGAGTGTGATGCTGCGCTTGTTGTGATTGAGCATGGTGAAGTAGAGACTGTCGACGTCCGGGATATCGCGTAGTTGGCCGCGGGTTGCGTCGCCAACACCCGGGCGCTCGACCTTGATCACGTCGGCACCAAACCACGCCAGCAACTGAGTACAAGTAGGCCCGGACTGCACGTGGGTCATGTCCAGAACGCGAACACCTTCAAGAGCTTTCATCAAACTATCTCCGTTTTGTTTTTCCTAATATCGAATCCGCACCGATTTTGTTTGTCGCTGCACAGGTTCTGCTGTTTGTTAAGCTACTCCAAATAATCCACATTCTGTTCAACATGCTCTGCCAATCGTAGCGCGTGGTCCCGGACCAGCATCTCAGCCTGCTCGGTCTCGCGTTTTTCGATGGCCTCTATGATCCTGGCGTGATCGATCACCGACCGGCTGATCCGATCCCCATCCTTGATAGTGCGCACTCGTATCGCCCGCATGTGCACGAACAGGCTGTCGGCCATATCGGCCAGCAGGTTGCTCTTCGCCAACGCGACGATGGCTTGATGAAAATGGATGTTAGTTTCCGAATACTCATCAATTTGGGTAGCGTCGCCTGGATCTGCATAACGTTTAACCACGGCCCGCAAGCCGGCTATCTCCTCGTCACTTGCCCGCAGGGTCGCGAGCCGGGCCGCCATACTTTCGATGGCAGCCCACGCATATATGATCTCAAGAATTTCGACCTTGGTCTTGCGCACCACAAAAGCGCCTCTGCGAGGTATGGTGCTGACCAGCCCGGCCTGCTCCAGCCGCGATATCGCCTCGCGCACCGGGGTCCGACTTACGCCCAGATCCTCGGCGAGTTTTCTCTCATCCAGCCTGGATGGACCCTCACCCGAGTAGATGTCCATCGTCGCGACCGCTTCTTTCAGTCGGCGGTAGACCTTTTCTTTCAGTGCCCGTTCGCTGACGATTGGTTTCACATTCAGTGACATCGGCTGCTGCTCCAGGGGCTTGACCTATTGGGGACAGCGCCTGTTGCAGCGCGCTTAATTTTGGCTCACCGGTATTATGGTCAACTCTGGTATACAATATACCAGAAAAATAGCAACCCGCAAGCATTTCCAACCGATTTCCGGGCACACTTGGGGCCCGGACCCTCCCGCCTACCCGGAGCTGCACTGTGTCGTACCGACCAGGGCTCTCGCTGCCCGCCTGGCCTTCCCAGCACGCGCAGCGGCAAACCAACACAGAGACTCGCTGATGAAAGCCTACAAAAACCCAGATTTTCTCGACAGCCCCGATGCTCGCCTGCTCCGGATCGTTTCCGAGTACGTCGAGCCTGCCAGCCGTTTCGCCCACCACGACATTGAGGACACCATCGTTTTCATGGGCTCAGCCCGCATCGCTGGCGGTGAAGGTGCACTCGATACCGGCCAGTCACTCGACAACGGTGATCCGGAGGTCACGCATCAGCGTAAGATGGCCGCGTACTACGATGCCTGTCGGGATTTGGCTTTTCGCCTGACCCAGTGGTCAAAAGATCTACCCCAGGATCACCGCCGTTTCGTAATCTGTTCCGGAGGTGGCCCCGGCATTATGGAAGCAGCTAACCGCGGCGCCTCCGATGCCGCCGGCATCAATGTTGGCCTGGGTATCTCGTTGCCCAACGAACAGGAGAATAACCCCTATATCACCCGGGAACTGTCGCTGGAGTTCCACTACTTCTTTATGCGCAAGTTCTGGTTTGCCTACCTGGCCAAGGCCGTGATCCTGTTTCCCGGGGGTTTTGGCACGCTGGACGAACTGTTTGAAATACTCACGCTGGTACAAACTGGCAAGGTTCGAAAACACCTGCCGCTGGTGTTGTTTGGCAGTGATTACTGGAACCGCGTGATCAATTTTGAGGCACTGATCGACTACGGCACCATCTCCAGAAAAGATCTCGACCTCTTCCTGCTGACCGACTCGGTCGACGAAGCGTTCACTTACCTGACCGTGCAACTGTCACGCTACGGGGTCAAGGAACCCGGCGCCACACTGTGAGGGGTGATTTCCGGCCCACAGACAATACTATTCAGGCCCAGAGTTATTAGGACTACGCCCCCGGGGGGGAGAGGCCGGCCACCGGTCGCCCTACAGGTCACTGGCATGAGTAGTTGCGACGCGATTCTCGGTAATGGGAGCGATGGGACAGGTTGGTTATAGTCCCCACATGCACTCACGCTTTGACCCTGACAGCCTGTGGGTCTGACCCAACAAAAGACTGGTTGCATGACGCTTCACCCTGAAAATCAGACGCGTAAGGGCGGCCGCTCTGCCCGCCGGGCAGCCCGGGTGAACGCACCTATCATTCATCGGCCGCCCCTGGTGCCGAACGTACCAGTCTACGAAGTTGCCAACGCTGAAGGCATCGAACAGATTCATGATCTTGCTATGCGTATTGTGGAAAACATCGGCGTTGATTTCCGTGATGCCGAATCACTCGGGATCTGGAAGCAAACAGATGCCCAGATTCAAGACCAACGGGTCCGGGTCAGTCGCGATACGCTGATGGCGCTGGTCGACCGGGCGCCCTCGGAGTACGTGCACCACGCACGCAACCCAGAGCGCACGGTGACCGTCGGTGGCCGTTCAATGGTGGTGTCGCCGACTTATGGTCCCGCTTATATCTATGATCTGGAGGGAAAACGCCGGCTGGCCCAACTAGAAGACCTGCACAATCTACAAAAACTCAACCACATGGCCGCCAGTGTCCATATCGCCGGTGGACCGATCGTCGAGCCGATGGATATCCCCGTGCCCCACCGGCACCTGTATATGACCTACAGCGGGTTTAAGTACTCGGACAAACCGATCATCGGCAACGTTACTGCCCGCGAACGCGCCGAGGATACGATCGACCTGTGCAAGATCGTTTTTGGCGAGGACTTTGCCACCAATAACTGCTGTACGACATCGCTGATTAACGCCAATTCGCCGCTGGTGTGGGATGCCACTATGCTCGACGCACTCAAGGTTTATGCCGCGAATAACCATGCTGTCATGTGCTCGCCTTTTTCGATGGCCGGGGCGTCAACACCGGCCAGCAATGTCGGCACCATGGCTGTGGTTACCGCTGAAGCCTTGATGGCAATCGCTTTCGCGCAACTGGTGCGACCCGGCTCCCCGGTACTTTTTGGCGTACCGGCCATGACGGTTGCGCTCAACTCCGGTGCGCCGGTACACGGCAGCCCGGATTCAGCCATCGTCCAGTTTCTGGCCGGGCAGATGGCGCGGCGTTACGGCATACCCCACCGGGCGATCGCTAATTGTGCGTCGTCCAAGTCAGCCGACATGCAGGCTGCTTATGACTCGATGTGGGGCCTATTTCCCGCTTTTCTCGCCGGTGCACAGTGGATCAGCATGGCCGGCGGGATGATGGAAGGCACTCTTGGGGTGGGCTATGCGAAAACCGTTATCGACTTCGAGCAACTCGATGCGTTTTACCATTTCTGTCAGGGCTGTCGATTTGATGATCTCGATGAAATTTTCGAAACCGTGAAGGAAGTCGGGCCTGGTGGGCACTTCCTGGGCGCAGCACACACCCGCAAAGCGGATCTGTTTATTTTCCCGTCCCAGAATAACGTGACCTACGAACAGTGGGATGCCGAAGGCCGCAAAGACAGCGAGCAGACCGGGCTGGACAAGGCAAAGCAATGGCTTGAGCGCTATCAAGCTCCCGCAATCGATCCGGTGCTCGATGCAGCACTGCTCGGGTTTATTGCCGAACGCGAGTCTGCAATCATACAAGAGATCCGGTGACTGTCAGCCGATTACCGAAGTCCAAGCCACTGACTGTAAGAACATCCGCCACCACTCTCAAGATTAGTTTTCCAGACGCTTTATGGTGAGTCAGCCCGCTAACATTACCTGCGGGCGGTTGCCGCGGCTTGCGAGAGCGGAACTGGTAGCGCCTTTTGTCGAAGCTCGGAATGATTTGGCGGAGAGGGAGGGATTCGAACCCTCGATACGCTATTAACGTATACACACTTTCCAGGCGTGCGCCTTCAGCCGCTCGGCCACCTCTCCGGGGCAGGCAAGGTTAAACGAGTTATGGGCAACGCGCAAACGGGCAGCTTGCTCCGGCGCTAGAATAGTTTCAGCAAACCCTTAGCCAGCGCGCCAGTCTGCGGATATGATTATCTTCAACCCCTAGGATACGAACAGGTAGTGATGCTAAAGCTATCGGAGAAGATGAACTGGCTCGGGACGGAGACCGCCTTCGAGGTTTTGGCCCGTGCCGAGGCGCTGTCCCGTGAAGGCCGCGACATCATCAACCTCGGTATCGGACAGCCGGATTTCAAGACGCCACCGCATGTTGTGGAGGCAGCAATCAGAGCGTTGCGGGACGGCCATCATGGCTACACGCCTTCGCCAGGCGTGCTGCCTCTGCGCGAGGCGGTCGCCCGCGACCTCTTTCGGTGGCGTGGGGTCGAAGTCAGTCCAGAACGGATATTGGTGGTGCCGGGCGGCAAGGTGACGATGTTCTTTGCCATACTGATGTTCGGTGAACCGGGTGTCGAGATCATGTACCCCAATCCGGGCTTTCCTATCTATCAATCAGTCATTGAATTTTCCGGTGCAACTGCTGTGCCAGTGCCGCTGCTGGAGGAATGCGATTTCTCGTTTGACGCCGATGATGTGCTCGGGCAGATCACCGCCAACACTCGCCTGCTAATTCTCAATTCACCAGCCAATCCTACTGGCGGTGCCGTACCAAAGCATCAAATTGACAGGCTCGTCGCAGGCCTTGCCGAACATCCTCATGTGGCGGTGCTGAGCGATGAAATCTACTCGCGGATCACCTACGAAGGCCACGAGCACGTCTCGTTGCTGGCCTATCCCGAACTTGCCGACCGACTCATCCTGCTTGATGGTTGGAGCAAGACCTACGCCATGACTGGCTGGCGGATGGGCTACGCAGTCTGGCCCGAAGCACTGGTCGAAGGCGCCACCCGGCTGGCAGTGAACTGCCACTCCTGCGTCAACGCAGCGACCCAGTACGCCGGCATCTCTGCTCTTGAGGGCCCCCAGGAACCCGTCATTACAATGGTCGATGCGTTTGACGAAAGGCGGCGAGCTATCGTCAATGGCCTTAACGCACTTCCCGGGTTCCGTTGCCGGATGCCCGGTGGCGCGTTCTATGCGTTCCCGAACATCGCTGGCACGGGCCTGGACGCCCGGACGCTGCAGAGCCGGTTACTGGAAGAGGCTGGTGTGGCGACGGTTGCGGGCACCAGTTTCGGCAGGCTGGGAGAAGGGTTTATCCGTTTCTCCTATGCCAACAATATAGAAAACATCCAGGCCGCGCTGGAGCGGATCGGCACGTTGCTCGAGTGAGGTTCGATCGGGCACTGAGCGCAATTCTCAATCACAAATTGACTGATATGGCCCGGCAACTGCAATCCCAGCAAAGTTAGGCCCGACCAACTCGCGCAGACTCTCCATCGCCCCTGGCGGCAAACCATATTGCACTCCGCCCTGGCCTAGTGAGAGGGTGTCGGGAAGGGTCTGCGTAAGGTCAGCTATGGCTCAGAGCCGCCCCCGGCTCCCAAGTGACTGCGACCTTGGCAAGCGCCAACATGAAGTCGAGCCGACCTGTGATTAACCTGTTAATAACCTGTTAATAACCGGCAAAGGCGGGTATCATATGGGTCCAAGCGGCAACTAGACTGAAGCGGCCGCTCCTCGGCCCGGGAATGAGAGCCGGACCTAACCGGGAAGCGGGTGGTGACCAACAAACTGCTGACAAAAAGCACGCTTGGAGGCGACACTGGGCGCACGACTCGACAAGTACAGCGTCAAAGTAGTGAACTGGATGCCACGACAGTATCCAGCAGAGGTGATTCCTTCCTACAACCTATTAGTGGCCAGTTGACGTGACTGTTGACCAGCGTTTGCACCATCGCCCGGGTGACTCAACCCAGGCGGAAGGCTCCGAAAAACTTTCCCCTGCACCACTTGCCACTGGTACCCGGCTGGGCGATTACCAGATCACCCGGGTGCTCGCTCAAACTGATAACGGCTTTACCTATGCAGCCAACGACGGTGCTGCCCTGGTGCAGGAGTTCTTTCCTCATCAGTTCGCATTGCGCGACTATGACGGAATCTCCTTACTGCTGTGTGCGGAAACTTTCAACACCGACTACGAACAGGGCCTAAGCGAATTCCTGTTACTTGCCAGAGTGCTAAGCCAGATTGACCATCCTGGCCGCGTCGTACACTACCAGGAACAAAACGATACTGCTTGGTACGCGGTGGAACTAAAGCCCCGTGCATCACTTGCCGACTTGCTCAAGACCCGCCAGCGGCTGCCCGAAGCATCACTGAAAACGATGCTCTATTCTGCCCTAACCTATCTCGATGCGGCACACGATGCTGGCGCACTTCACCTCGAATTAACGCCAAAACGCATACTGCTCTCTGATGAGGACAAGTTGGTTATCTGCGGATTCAATACCGACAAGTTGCACTACCCGCAAGCAGACGAATCCGAAGCAGCCGACTATCGCGCACCCGAGTTAACCAGCTTCCGCGGGCAACTTGGCCGCTGGACTGACTTTTATGCTCTTGGTGCGATCTGCTACCAGGGCATAGCTCGATCTACACCACCAAGTGCGGACACCCGGCTGCAGGCGTCTGACCAGGGTATCGACGATCCGCTCATCCCGGCGATTGAAGCAGGAAAAGGCTATTTTTCCAGAGATTTTCTTCAGATCATCGACCGGTTGCTGGTGTTGAACCCCGCCGACCGCCCTCAGAGTGCCGCCCAGATCGTCGAGTGGCTGGACCCCGCCACCGCCAGCCCTGGGGTGACTGATTCCAACACCACCGACAACAGTGCTGCAGCAACCGACACAAAAAGCGCAGGTCAAAAAATGCCAGCGGCCCGACCCGGGACCACACCAGCAGCGAAAACAAATGGCGCCACCAACGCCACTGATCTGCCGCTCGTCAAAGCAACATCTAAAACCTTGCGCAGCGCCACTACCATCGCACTGGCTGCCCTGACTCGAAATTCTAAACCTGCTGCGCCCGCGCCAGGCTCGACGACACAGCACCCACCGGCAAGCACCGACCCGGCGACTGCCGCCAAGCAACGACGAGAGCCTGTCTTTGCGCACGCTGATGAGGCGCGTGAACAAACACAACTTTCGCTTGACAATAGCCAAGCCAATCCTGCCGTCCCACTCGAAATCGCTGATGATCTTGAGAGTGCGGCCAAGGCTCTTGCCACGCCATCTGACGATGAACTTGTAATTCGCCCGGTTGTAGGCGGCAAGACTCAGCGGTCAAGCAGCACCGGCGGGTCACCCGAGATTACTGCCCGCATCAAGCATCCACCTGGGTTGGTCAGTCCCCGCCTGATCATTGGCATCGTGATCGTTATCGCGGCACTGCTTGCTGTTTATTTGCTGCTGCGCCCAGTCAACGAAGAGGCAGCACCGGCCCAACGCAGCGCTATCGAGATTATCGGTTCCACGGTGACTCCGGCGACGTCCGTGATCGGATCACAGCCCCCCGCCTCGAGCGACGGGCTAACTGGCGACACCCCAGTCTCCCTGACCCAGGCTGATGACCCAGCGCAGATTAGCGACTACCGCAAACAGCAAGAAATCACCACTCTCATCGAGCCCCATCTCACCAGTGCCCAGGCCCACCTTGCCGCCGGCCGACTCTTCACGCCGGAGCACAGTAGCGCCTATCGAGAGTTCACCGCGGTCCTGGACCTTGATCCGGAGAACCAAGCGGCGGCCGCCGGTATCGAGACTATCGCCACCCAGACCCTAGCTCGGGTGGAATCACTTACCCAGCAGGGCGCATTTGCCAAGGCACGCGAGCGCTTGGCCGCAGCCAGCGTCATTACCCAGGCCGCTGACCGGCTTGCAAGGGCCGGACTACAGATCGACCTGGCCGAACAACGGCTGCAGGAAGAAACCGCACGACAACTTGCCGCCCGCCAGGCCCAACAGGAGGAACAGGCGCGGCAGGACCGTGAACGACGCCAACAGTTGGAGCAATTACTGGCGAGCGCGCTGAAAGCGTTTGAGGACGGGCGGCTGATCGAGCCGCAAAATGATAACGCCCTGGCTCTATACCGGGCCGCACTTGACCTCGACCCAAACAATCAACGAGCCGGCAACGGGATCGGCAATATCACCGTGCACTTTCTGCGCAGCGCCCGCAGTGAACTTGCCGATGGGCAGTTGAATCTTGCCGATCAGAGCCTGCGCTCTGCCAGCGCGATCGAGCCTGACAACTCTGCCGTGGTGCAGCTACGGCAACAACTTGATCGCCGAATCTACCTGACCCGGGAAAAAGAGCGTCTGCAGGCCGAGGCCGACGCCAGGATCGCGCAAGCCCAAGCCATGGCAGCCGAGCAGGACCAGATGAACCTGGCTAGCGGCATCACTGCGTACTACGACGGCAATTACCCCGAGGCCTACCGTTTTCTCTATCCACTGGCGCAGCGAAAAGAACCACGGGCCCAAGTCCGGGTCGCCCGCATGCTGCACGAGGCGCGCGGCGTGGAGCGCGACAGCATCCAGGCTGTCGCGCTATTCAGTGCGGCGCTCAACCCGGTGCAACTCGCTGCTAGTCAGGGTAACGCATGGGCCCAGTCAGATCTCGGTGATTATTTTGTCGATGGACTGGTCATCGATACCGACTACCAAAGTGCCGCATTCTGGTACCACAAAGCGGCCGAACAGGGCTATGCGCCAGCCCAGACCAACCTCGGCTGGCTTTACATGGCCGGTCATGGAGTGCCTCCCGACCGCAAGGTGGCAGTGCAGTGGTTCCGCAAAGCCGCGAATCAGGGCAACATGACTGCGCTGAACAACCTGCGCGAGCTGGGCGAAGACCAACCCAAGAACGGCAGTTAACGGCCCCGCAGCTGCGGGCCTACACCCTTGTGCTCGTGAACCGGCCAGCAGCCCGGCGTAACAACTATGCCGGTGCAGTGGCATTCGCCAGTATCGGCCACACCAGCATCCACATGTTCACAGCCTTCTACTTCGTCATTGTTCTCGGCATAGAAACAGACTGGCAGTTACCCTACCCCGACCTGATCGAGTTGTGGACGCTGGGTGCCCTGCTGGTGGGGCTGGCTGCACTGCCGGCCGGCTGGCTGGCAGATCGCTGGAGTGCTACCGGCATGCTGGTGGTGTTCTTTGTCGGACTCGGGATCAGCTCAGTCATGGCCGCACTGGCCCGAAGCAGTGGCGAATTGATGATGGCTTTATCGTGCCTGGGCCTGTTTGCTGCCATCTACCACCCGGTAGGCATTCCCTGGCTGGTCCGCAATACTCCGCCCACTTCACGCGGTAAGGCACTGGGCTTTAACGGTGCCTTTGGTGGACTGGGTGCGGCCCTGGCCGCAGTAACCGCCGGCTTGTTAGTAGAGCATTACGACTGGCGCACCGCCTTCATGGTGCCCGGTGTTATTGCCATTGGCATCGGCCTTGTGCTTACCGGCTGTGTATTCAAGGGCTGGATTGGCGACCAACCAGAAAAAATGCCCACTGACGATACCGCTACCAGCGGAAACCCCCTGCAGTTGTTCGCCCTGTTGTTGGCCGCGATGGTTATCGGCGGGTTGATCTACCATACCACCCAAATCGGACTACCCCGACTTTTTCTCGAGCGCGCCAGTGGTCTTTTTTCTAGCGGGATCGCCGGAATCGGTATCGCGGTTGGCATCGTCTACACCCTAGCCGGGATAACGCAAATGGCCGGCGGCCACCTTGCCGATAAGTTGCCATTGAAAAGCATCTACCTGGGTGGCTACCTGCTACAAGTGCCACTGCTGATACTGGCGGCCGTTGCCGGGGGCATACCGCTACTCCTGGTGGCCGTACTGATGGTGGCAATCAACACCGGGATACTTCCGGCAGAGAACCTGTTGCTCGCTGTCAACACTCCGACCCGACACCACGGCATGGCCTTCGGCCTTAAATTTGTGCTGACTTTCGGTTTGGGTCCGATCGCAGTGCAGTTCATCGCGTGGGCGACAGACGGCAGTGGCGGCTTAGCGATGGTATTCGGGGCCCTTGCCGCTTGTGGACTACTCGGGGTTGGACTGGTTTACTGGCTGCCCGCCGACAGCGCCACGGGCCGCGCTGCCTCCCCCTCTAATACCTGAGGCACTGGGGATCGGTCCATTTGCTGCGTCCGTGTGTCGCACGTCTGCTCTACGGGCATTTCCAATCGGGGCACGGGAATGGCGGAGAGGGAGGGATTCGAACCCTCGGAACCTTACGGTTCAACGGTTTTCGAGACCGCCCGATTCAACCACTCTCGCACCTCTCCATGTATTTGGTTTTATTAGGTTTTTAGTATTTTTCGGTTGTATGGATTTTCCATTGTTTACTAATATGTTTACTAACACAGTGTCTATAAGTAGTTGATTTTAGGTCTTTTTCTATTTTGGGGGGCTTCACTGGGTCGTCTGTATCGTATTTTATCTGTCAAGACACACGATGACACTATCCCCTTCCGGGAACCGTCCAAGATCACCCTAAACGTCTTTCTAAACGGGGTCTGAAACGACCCTAATCGTCATTATATCTGGGGAGTAAAGACCCCCGTAAAGAAAAAAACTCTTTACGATGTTTTATCGTAATGAAGGTGTAAGAGAAGTAGTAAAGAAAACGAAACAAGAAATGGGTCAATACAGAAAAGACCGAGCAACTATCCGGTCGGCATCACGACTGAGATAAATGGTACTACCAAGACCCAAAGAATCCACTACCAAGTAGCGAATACGAATATTTACCAAATCAACACGGCACTAGGTGACGATGAATGAGACAAGAATTACATAGATCACTACTCGAACTAAAGCTACAACAACACCGATTTAGACAATCATTCTAAGACTGAATCTTATGATTTGTCGTTTGTGATAGGTTCCTTTTATCCAAGAAAATAAGTCACCAATCCGAAACCTACTGCCGTATTTCTTTCTCAAGGTTGAATAGGCAACTTTAGTAGTTTCAGGTTCATCAACCAGATCTGCTATGGCATAAGCCCAACCACCTTTTTGTTTTCCACTGAAAGTGCAAATACCAACTTTCACCTCGGGGAAGTTTCTTATTCTTTTAACCTTTCCTACATTCTTCAGCGAGAAAACATAGTAGTTATTTGTTTCCCCTTCCTGAGCAAACCACACAGGTGTATCTACAAAACTACCATTTCTTTTACGAGTAGATAGGTTGATGTATTTCTCTTGATTGGAAATCATTGGTTCGTTTTCCGTTTCTTCATCCAAACAAACCAAACTATTACACTGACTACAACCAGATAGGTGATCGCTGCCCAGTGGGACACTGTAGAGAAGTAAATCAAACCAAACAGAACAATGACTGGTATTGAGACCAAATGTTTGGGCAAACGAAAAAACTTATGCACTTATCGACCACCACGATGATCAACCACTACATCTTCCCTATTCTCGTATGACAGTATGACCCTACATTTGATTTTGTGTATCTTCATCAACAAATAATTTTCACTGATTAATTATCTTTTTGTTTACATCGTACAAGCGGAAAAAATAATACACGAAAACAAGTGAAAAAATGAGATCGCCTATGATTACAATGAATACAACAGAATTGGCGAGTCCCGACAGGTAAAGCTTAAATAAGGCAATTGCAAAACCAACTTTACCGATTCCGCCAACAATTACAATACCGTAGTGTTTTAGAGGGTTGTAAGCAACAATTGCATAACCTATGAAATATACAAGTGTTGTTCCCCAAGTACCTTGATAAATTGCATAAAACAGAGGGTCTGTTAATTCTCCGCCAAAAAAGCCGTTAAAAGTATAGGCAGTGTTGAAATAACCGAAAAATGCACCTATTAAATTCCATAAAGATGCAGTTATAAAAAAGACTTTGAAAAAAGTAAGTTCTTTGCTTTTCATTACTAGATAAGTTTTAGTTAAAGGGATAGGAATTTGCTTTCGGCAGATTTAACGCCTTGTGTCATCAGAATGACCAAACCCTATCTGTTGTTTGTTTCTTCATCACCGTTCCCCAAAACAAACAGTCATACAAGTCGCTTAGAAAAACCGATACCAATACGATGTTGTGATGTATTGATAAACAGGATTCTCTTTTTGTGAGTTTTTTCGCCTCTCAAATAAAACGTCGTTGAATTTTCCGAAGCGTATTATTTTACTGGAATCCTCTTTTTCATGCATCAATACGATACGCCATACTTGTTTAATCAATTTGTAATCTGTTTATTGTTGTAGTAACTATTCTGCTATTCACAAGGAAATGTATGGAGTAATCCCATACGAAGGACGAAAGATATAGGCATTTCATCCAGGGATCCAACTGGCCTTCCCATCTCCTTAGCAATTCTATCCATCAATTCCAATTCCTCATCAATAATATCAATTAAGTTTTCATATTTTAGGACTAACTCACCAGGGGCACACCACAACTCCATAATTGATTTTGTCCCGTATTTTTCCATATTTATTTTAATGACGGTTAACATAGTCGCTAGTCCATCATGTATTCCATCAATTTGGCCCATTAATAAATATTTTACTGACTCACTGCCAAGGGCTGCTTCTTTCATTTCCTTATAACCGCCTACCCTAACATTCATAGAATGAGCTGATGAAGATAAAAACATTAAACAAATAAACACTAATATCTTTTTCATCTTTACCTCCTTAGAAATACTTCGACTTACCGTCGTGTCGTTGAAAAGGATGTAATCCGTCACAGAGTTCCGTTCTCATGTTCAACAAAACGGTTTATCGGTTGCAATAAGTACTCAAACGACCACCACTAATAGAACTGCCATCGATACAGTAAAGAAACCGACTGATGATGTAATGCTCATCGCAACTTGCTGCTTGCACATCTTCAATAAAAGACTCTCTTGCGTTGTTTGCTACTAACAGACGTAGACATACTGCGATAACTGTAAGAACTGATTTTGTGTAAATGTCTTTCATTGTTCACACCTTTCGTTTTCTGATTACTGATGTTCAGAGTATAAAAACAAGCACGGGGTTTTGTATTTAATCCTCACCTTGATTCAAAACACTACCATCTCGTGAGTAATGGACCCAAAGACCTTCTTTCTTACCGTCCTTGTAATTTCCTTTGTTCCGTAACTGTCCGTTGTCGTAGTAAAAGACCCAAGGACCTTCTTCTTTGCCATCCTTGTAGGTTCCCTTCTCCCATAACTGTCCATTGTCCCGGTAAAAAACCCAAGGACCATCTCGTTTACCGTTTTTGATTTTCCCGTGTGACTTCCCAGTAATGTTTCCTGTAAACGGAACATCGGTGAACTCTTTGTAGTAAAGACCATCCCGTTCCACCAAGTCGTCCACCGTTTCCCCAAAAGTTGTAATCGGTAACAACAAACAGAGAGGAAGGAGTATTTTGAAAATCAACTTCATCATTTTGAGAACCCATCCATCAAGAGATGGGTCTTTTTATTGTGATACCAGCTTTTCTTTCCTGAACGCTGAACCCCTGAACACTCACATTACCCGAGGCGTCGAAGCAATGATCAACGTTGATTCAAAGTCAAAGCAAATTTTTTAAATGCTCGGCTAGTCCTGTGTGGTTATTTCTATCATTTACTTCTTTGAAAACATCTTCAGTCGCTCATCTACTGAAGGATGTGTAGAAGGAAAACCGAGCCCTTTACTTGAATCGGACATCCGATTCAAAATATTCGTAAAGTGGATGGGTGAAATGCCACTGTTTATCAAATACTCGTGGGAATACTCGTCTGCTTCTCGCTCGAACTCACGCGAATAATAGGTTTCTGTGAGTAGTGTCGGCAAAGAGCCTGCCAGCACTGAAACCGTTGATATATCGCCTGTTACTGCCATTATGACAAGAGAAATTGTACTGGCTTGGATTAACTGCCTGAGGCTATGCCGATAAACCACGTGTCCGACTTCATGAGCCAGGATTGATTCCAATTCATGGGCATCAGCTATCAGTTGAACTAGTTCGTCAGTTACAATGATGGTTCCAGTGGGTAACGCGAATGCATTGGGCCCGATACGTGCACTCTGACGAAACTCTAGTTTAAACCGATACTCCGGATCTGCTGTATCCGTTACTCTCGAAAACAAAACTTTCGCCTCTTCTATCTCAGTGTCGCTAAGTTTAGATTCAGAGAAAATGGTTTTATCGAGTGCAACCAGAATATCCTTTCCAAGAACAGAACTAGCCGTCACTGGAACCATAAACGCAACGTGTTTTGCCAGTAGTGGAATCCCATAACTAATCGCCCCCCAAACAACTAGCGATGTCATAACAACAGCGATGATCACATAGCGGAGTTTCGACTCAAGTTTATCGATCAACCGTCCCGGCACTTCGGTGCCTGATAATCTAAAAAACACGTCGACCGCATCGTTGTCCAATACCTCACAGACCAGACCGTCAGGCATTTCAAGCCGACGAGCGGTCCCACCAAGTCGAGGGGAAACCACAACCTCTCGGATAGGATAATTTCTCTCACCTTGGTCGGTAACTACCGTGACAACGTCTCTCTGGCTAAAATTTAGCCGGACCCGTTGTTTCTCAGACTTTCTTCCATCATAACAATCTGCAGCACATTCCATTAGATGCCACCAACATCGATATCCATGAAATCAGTTGCTTCCTCCCCAAACGCGCTTGCTTTTCTCTTTTCGGCCTGTACAAATGACTCAAGATCATCTGCCGCATTCAAGACCAGATGGTTTGCCAGGTATCTCGATACCCTCACTCTCGCCCACGGTATAAGCAAGCCAATTGAAAAAACAATAGCCACCGCATTGCTGATGTAGATCCAGATCACTGACCACACCTTCAACGTACTTTCAAAGGTATGATCGCCAAGAGCCGTACCATTCAATGAAATGTTTCTTGTCATTACCCGATAGCCCGGCACAGCAATTAGATAGAGGAAAAAGATCAGTAAAAGCGGGACTAAACTGAATAGAGAAGTGCCACCACGAGGGTCAAGATCCTGCACCCTGAACACCAGATTCGAGCCAGCTATTAATCCAAAAAATGCAAGAACAACCACCACCAAGAGGAACACCATGGCGAAAAATGCCCGGTAATAAGCCCCTACTCGAACCGATTGAAACGAAAATGACTGTCTTCCCACTCTGCTGTTTGTGACAGAAAATCTCCATCCCCGATAGGAAAGATAAGGGATGATTATTCCCAACGTGAATGGGATCAGGATCGGAATTATCAAAAAAGTACTGATGGCATCCTTCAGTGAGCGTTCATTAAAATCAAAGCGAATATTTCGCCAGGAAGAGTTTCGAGCAGTAAATACATGTGATCGCACGACCAGCCATGGAGTAGCTAAACCAATAATGATGGCAATCATCAAACCAATCACCGGTTGGAACTGGGTTGCCATAGCAAAGATGACATAACCTCCAAAGATGAGAAGTCTTCCCTTAAGAATTTGGATTGGTTTGGCGTGATATTCGAATGGCGATCCATCGACTTTTGTATTCCGGTAAAAATAACGTTTTGTTCTGACCTTGGCCCAAGCCGAGTAGATACCAAGGGTAATTATTGTGAGTAGTACGTTGACTATCCAGATACGAAAGTATTCGAAACCATTACCGGTAAATTGAAAAGGTAGTTTCTGTGTACTTGAGATTTCTAGTTGATCCGACATTTGTTTAACAATCCTTTCCGATAAACGTCTTTTGGAGATTTCTTCAATGAGGATTCCTAACCGCTGTTGTATTTCTATTTAGAAACATAACATCTAAGCGAAATACTCCTTGAAAATGAACACTTAATTATTACTCTAATCTGTACTCTAATTTCTGCTACCCAACACTCGTTGATTTTATTGGCTTTTTGTCCTAAATATGCGACGTCGGACCCATCATCAGTTTTCTGTTCTGGCCTCGTCTTGCTCTTCTCAATCACCCGGTTGGCTGCCATCATAACCTTCGATAATCAACAGATCTGATTCCGCGGCATCTTCCCGCAGGGCTTTCGCTGCCTGGTATTCAGGCGAATAATAGCAATCGAGTGCTATCTGATGGCTGTCGAATTCGATCACAACGTTGCGCGAGCGTGCGCATCCTTCAGGCACCTGATAGGCGCCACCACGCACCAGAAAACGGGCGTTGAATTTTGCAAAAGACTTGGCATTTGCTTTAACGTATTGTTGATAACCATCCGGGTCAGAGACATCCACCCGCGCTACCCAGTACCCCTTTGCCATTTTTTGTTCTCCCTAGGTTAACTTTCTACAACTCATTGTACATACAAGGTGAGCACATCGGGTACGTTGATACCGATGGCTACAACCATGGAAAATCCCAGAGGCCGGAATTTAGTAACAAATCGAGGTAATGGTATTCACATACAAGTGTGGTAGCTCGTCGCTGAATGCGATTTCGTTATGCTGCAAAATCTGACCGAAATTCGCACAACCCTCTAGAGCCCTAAAATAACAAAGGGTGCGGATCTTTTATCTAAAAGGAAAGGTAGATAGTCCAAACCAAACAACCTAGAAAGATAACTACCCCGGCATAGAACCATGCCTTCTTGAACTTATCCGAGAATAACAAAGACGACTTGATCCAAGCTGTCGTTCTCATTAGAGGTGCTACTTCTTCGGTTGTTTAGGTTTTTTCTTTTCTTTCCTGTGCTTTTTTCTTTCGTTTCCCATTTGCATTAACCCTCTGTTCGGTGCTGAAATTATCTCCGTTGACCTTGATAAGGTTTCAGACGCCTTTATTTCACCTATCGGCCCCACTATTCACAACAGTCGATGCCAGCCTGGCAGGTGGCGAGATGAGCAGGGATACTGTGCAGCAATGCTGAACTATCTTATCATGCTGCTACGCAATCCGGCCTGTCACCGGCCGGCCAGGAGCACATGCCAGGACAACACCTGGTACTGCCCCTACAAACTGCAACAAAAGTGGAGATATGCCCAAGACACCCCGCCAAGACCGACGACACTTCGTTAAGCTGTGCGCCTCTAGCGCTGCTGCAGTTGTCGCGAGCCCCGAAGGCCTCGCTGGCCTCATCAGTGAGGGCATACTTTACCAGCGGGTACAACTTCTCGATGAACACGGCAACACCTTGGCCGCATCTTCGCTCGCAACCAACGAAAACTACCTGTTCTTCTATCCCTTCGTTGCAACGCCCTGCTTTCTAATTCGCCTGGACCGTCCAGTCATTGGTAGCGCCACCTTGAGAACAGAAAACGGCAGGCCCTATCACTGGCCCGGTGGGACCGGCCCTGACCGCTCCATCGTCTCGTTCTCCGCTATCTGCGCCCACAAGATGAGCCATCCCTCGAGCCAGGTCAGTTTCATCAATTACCGGCCAGAGGAGGTCCAGTTTGCGGGTAGCGACCAACGCTTTCAGCGCCGTGCCGGCGTGATCTACTGCTGCTCGGAAGGCAGCGTGTACGATCCAGCACAAGGAGCACGAGTCCTCGGCGGCCCGGCGCCACAACCGCTGGCTGCCATCCTGCTGGAGTACGAGCCAGCAAGCGATGCTCTATTTGCCGTGGGCGTAGCCGGACAACCTATGTTCGGTCGCTACTTCGAGCAGTTTTGGCACCGGTTGCAGTTGGAATTCAGGACCGAGGCAATCCGCCAGCCGGTCGAAGGCGGCAGCCGCGTGACACCGCTTAGCAGTTACTGCAACAAGCAGGTGCTCTGCTGAGCCAAGCTAGCCCGACAGTACCGGCAGCAACTCCCGATGGCCAGCCTCGCGGGCATAATCAAGCGGAGTCCTGCCGCGTTGGTCCAGCACGGACCGGTCTGCTCCAGCTTTAACCAGAGCCCGGACGATCTCCACGAAGCCCAAGGCTGCAGCCCGGTGCAGGGCTGTGACTCCATCGTCGTTGTGTGCATCGAGATCGATACCGGTCGCCGCGGCTAGTGTGCGGACCGCCGCCAGACGTTTTTGCTCCACTGCACGCATCAGCGGCGTCCAGCCATAGATATCTGGTAGATTGGGCTGGGCGCCTGCTGTGAGCAGGATCGTCAATATCCCGGCGTGATCCTTGACCGCCGCCAGAGTCAGCGCAGTCCAACCAGTGCCCGCCACAGCATTAACCTCAGACCCGGCCGCGAGCAGGACTTGTACGATAGCGGCATCACCACCCACTGCAGCGTGCATCAGCGGAGTGCCGCCGTTGTGGTTGCGGGTGTTGGCCTTCGCCCCCGCCGCCAGCAGTGCCAGGCTGAGGGCCCGGTCTGCAGCCTGGGCCGCCAGCATGAGCGCTGTCTTACCTTTCGCGGTCGGTGCATCGACCCGCTGATAGCCGTCCTCCAGCAAGGCCGCCAGCGCTCCCCGGTCACGAGATTCGAGCGCGTCCAGCCAGGCACCGTCCACGGATATCGGCCCGGCGCCTGCTGCCAGGACTGACAGCAGAGCAACTACGACCACGGCATACAGTAGCGCTCGCCCGAGTACCACAACCGACCCTGTACAGTATGAGGGTCTATTCAGTTGGCGGGCTGATCAGGGTCAGCCTGCATCTCCTGATACCAGCGGTCGTGGTGCTCTTTGGCCCAGTTGGCATCGACCTTGCCGCTGGTCATGCTGCTTAAGGAGCCGCGCACCAACGCCGTAGCCATGAAAATGTGGCCAAAAATCAGACCAATGAAGACCACTGCGACAACGCCATGGACCACGTGGGCAAACTCCATGACCTGGCGATACTGGTTGAAATCGCTGGACACATTCTGCACCCAGGCGGCAAGAACGGGAAAATCAAGCACGTAACCGGTCACCGAGATCGCAACGCCGAGGAACATGGTCAGCCAGAACAAGAGCTTTTCACCGCCGTTGAACTTGCCAGCACTGACGTGCGCCTTGCCGACCATGCCCCCACCTCTGGCAAACCACTTGAGGTCGCCCTGCTCATAGAGGTTACGGCTGACCAAACGAAAAAAAGACGCCAGCAGGATCAAGGGAAAGATCGGCCCGACCAGGTTATGCGCCTCTTTACAGACGGAGGCAATAACAGCAAAGCCTGTTTTGCCAAACAATGGTATCAGCAGCGGTCGGCCAAAGAGCAGAACCAGGCCGCTGATGGCAAGCAGGATGAAGATGCCCGCCAGGAGCCAGTGAATGACGCGTGCACCGACTGAGTTGCGCTCTAACAGAACACCCGATTCACCGCCTGCCAGTTTGACCGGTCCGCGTATGGCGTAGATCGCGCCGATTAGCAACAGTATTACGATCAGGAAATTGCCCCCGTTAGGGATCAACTCATCGACCCGAAACGACATCCAGCGTTCACCGTCACGGTGAACCAGCACGCTGGCATCGCGCCCCTTGACCTGGCTGACTGTCGGGGCATCGATACTCCCGCGTACCGCCCGCCACAGGTCGGCGCCGGGATTAGGGTTGCTGATCGGGTGCGTCGGTGGTGGCGTTTCCGCCAACGCCTCACCACCAAAGGACAATACCAAGGACGCCAGGCACAGCACGCCCGCCACCAGGATGGGAAACCGATTCTTTCTCATTATCATTTCCTTGGCCTGCGCGTTAACTCGAAAAGTTAATCGACCCACACTGAACGCACCGTCATCGGCGATGCGACAGAGTCACCGGGCCGACATCGGGCAAAAGGACGGCCGGCCCGGCCGATGCCTCTAGCGCATCCACCCGGCCGGCCGTTGAGCCGCAGTGGGGAAGGTGGTTGACCATCCTCCCCACACCTGTGAGCATCGGACCAGAAACTCTAGCCCTTGATCCCCTGCTTATCGTAGGCAACACCCCAACCCCATTGCATCGCCCCGGCACCACGGTACATGATGCGCTCGCGGAAAATGTCCGAAACCTTGGCGCCATCACCAGCCAGCAAGGCCTTGGTCGAGCACATTTCAGCACACAGCGGCAACTTCCCTTCCGCTAGGCGGTTACGGCCGTACTTACGGGACTCCTCGGCCGAGTTGTTCTCCTCCGGGCCGCCCGCACAGAAAGTGCACTTATCCATTTTTCCGCGTGAACCAAAGGCGCCCGAGTCGGGAAACTGCGGTGCACCAAACGGACAGGCATAAAAGCAGTAACCGCAACCAATGCAGATATCCTTGTCATGCAATACCACACCATCGTTGGTGGTGTAGAAGCAATCAACCGGACAAACGGTAGCACAGGGAGCGTCGGAGCAGTGCATGCAAGCCACGGAAATGGACCGCTCGCCATGGTCACCATCGTTGATGGTAACCACGCGCCGGCGATTCACGCCCCATGGAATATCATGCTCGCTTTTGCATGCCGTGACACAGCCGTTGCATTCGATGCAGCGTTCCGCATCGCACAGAAACTTCATTCTAGCCATGAGTTATTTCCTCCTTCAGGCAACGCTGATGCGGCACAGGGAACACTTGGTTTCCTGCATCTGAGTGACGGAATCGTAGCCGTAGGTCAGCGCCGTATTGGCCGCTTCACCCAGCACGAACGGATCAGCACCATCCGGGTACTTGCTACGCAGATCTTCACCTTCCAGATGTCCACCAAAGTGGAATGGCAGAAAGACAACGCCAGGTGAGACCCTCCGCGTGACAAGTGCCTTGACCTTGAGCTTGGCCCCTTCGGCCCCTTCAACCCAAACCATCTGCCCATCACGTATGCCGTGGTTATTGGCATCCGTCGGATGAATCTCAGCGAACATATCCTGCTGCAATTCTGCCAGCCACGGGTTGGAGCGAGTCTCGTCACCGCCACCCTCGTACTCCACCAACCGCCCGCTGGTCAGGATCAGTGGATATTCCTTGGAGTGATCGGTCTGTTGAATTGACGCATAGCGGGTTGGCAGACGATAGTGCCGCTTCTTGTCTTCGTAGGTCGAGTATTTCTCGAGCAGGTCACGGCGATTGGTATACAGAGGCTCACGATGCACTGGCACCGGGTCCGGGAAAGTCCACACCACCGAACGGGCCTTAGCATTACCAAAGGGCGCGCAGCCATGCTTTATTGCCACCCGCTGGATACCGCCTGAGAGGTCCGTCTTCCAGTTCTTGCCGTCAGCCGCTGCCTTCTCATCAGCAGTGAGGTCATCCCACCAGCCGAGTTGTTTGAGCAACTTGTGATCGAACTGCGGGTAGCCGTCCTTGATTTCTGAACCCACTGGGTAGGAGCCGTTGGCCAGCAGACTCTCGCCGTTGCGTTCCACACCAAAGCGGGCCCGGAAACACAGGCCGCCATCTGCGACCGGCTTGCTCGGGTCATACAGATTCGGCGTACCGGGATGGCCCATTTCCGGTGTACCCCAGCACGGCCACGGCAGGCCGTAGTACTCACCGTCGCACGGGCCACCCTCGGCCTTGAGCGTCGTGACGTCGAAGGTACCCCAGTTAGCCTGCTGCTTTTTCATCCGCTCGGGGCTCTGGCCGGTATAGCCGATGGTCCACATACCGCGGTTGAATTCGCGGGTGATGTCCTCGATCAACGGCTCATCGTTTTCGACCTTGATGTTCTTGGTGAACTCCGCGCCGAACTCGAGTTTAGTGGCCAGCTTGTGCATGATGGTGTGATCGGGCAACGACTCGAACATCGGCTCGATTACCTGATCCCGCCATTGCAGTGAACGGTTGGAAGCCGTAACTGAACCGTAAGTCTCGTACTGGGTTGCCGCCGGCAACAGGTAGACCCCGTCGGTACGATCATGCATTACCGCGCTGACCGTCGGGTATGGATCAATAACTACCATCAGGTCCAGTTTCTCCATGGCTTTTTTCATTTCCAGGCCACGGGTCTGACTGTTGGGTGCGTGACCCCAGAACACCATTGCCCGGACGTTATCACGCTGGCCGATATTGGCCTTGTCTTCCAGCACGCCATCGATCCAGCGCGATACCGGGATGCCCTTGTAATTCATCGGGTGCACCGGCTTGCCCTTGTCGCCTTCTACTTCGGTAGGATCAAAACGCCCCTTAACCCACTCGTGGTCCAGATCCCAGACCCGCGACCAGTGCTTCCAGGAACCCGCAGACAGGCCGTAGTAGCCGGGCAACGAGTGCGAAAGGATACAAAAGTCGGTTGCGCCCTGGACGTTGTCGTGGCCACGGAAGATGTTGCAGCCGCCGCCAGATTTACCCATGTTGCCCAGCGCCAACTGGAAGTTGCAGTAAGCGCGAGTGTTGTTATTACCGATGGTGTGCTGAGTGCCACCCATGCACCAGATGAAAGTGCCCGGGCGGTTGTCCGCCATCAACTTGGCGGCCTGGTAAACCAGTTCCGGGCGCACCCCGGTAACGTCGTAGGTGACATCTGGCGTCCAGTTGGCAACCTCTTTCTTGATATCGCCCATGCCCCAGACCCGCTGGTGGATAAACTCCTTGTCCTCCCAGCCGTTCTCGAAGATGTGCCACAAGATGCCCCAGATGATGGCGACATCCGTGCCCGGCCGGATCTTCAGGTGCAGGTCTGCGTGAGCGGCAGTGCGGGTAAAGCGAGGGTCGATCACGATCAGGGGCGCATTATTGCGCTCCATCGCCCGCATAAGATGCACCAGTGAAACCGGATGGGCTTCGGCCGGATTGCCACCGATAACCAGTATGGCTTTGCTGTTATGGATATCGTTGTAGGAGTTGGTCATGGCGCCGTAACCCCAGGTATTGGCTACGCCCGCGACCGTGGTCGAGTGACAGATACGCGCCTGGTGGTCACCATTGTTAGTGCCCCACAGCGCGTAGAACTTGCGGAACAGATAGGACTGCTCGTTGTTGAATTTGGCCGATCCCAGCCAGTACACCGAGTCTGGGCCAGACTGCTGGCGAATCTGCAGCATCTGGTCGCCAATCTCGTTAATAGCGTCGTCCCAACTCACGCGCTGCCATTTGCCATTCACCAGCTTGGTCGGGTACTTGAGCCGACGCTCGCCATGGCCATGTTCCCGCGTAGCGGCACCCTTGGCGCAGTGCGCGCCGAGGTTAAACGGGTGGTCGAAAGCCGGTTCCTGGCCCACCCACACGCCGTTGTCTACCTCGGCGTTGATGCCGCAACCCACTGAGCAATGGGTGCAAACCGTGCGCACGGTCTGGGTGCCGCCGCCCCCTGAGGGGATCGCGGCCTGGGCCTTGCGCATCATGGTCGGTGACAGGGCCGTAGCCGCCGCCGCACCACCCAGGGTGATACCCGAACGCTTCAAGAACGTCCTGCGGTCGATTGCGCTGCCGGTGCCACCCTGCGGTCGTGAGGGTGCCGGTTCAGTCGCAGTTCTAATCAGTTTCATGTTGATTCCTCCTTGTTTCCGGGTCTAAGGCCCGAAAAGGGTGATTAGGGATATAGCCCCTAGAACCGCGCTGACTTGTAGTAGCCTCTGACATGGTCGGTTTCGCGATAACCAGTCCCGTCAGACGCCGCTGCCTGCGGCTGTACCGTCGCCGCGACCGAGCCCGTGCTGGCAGCTAAAACTGCTGCACCACCCGCGGTCGCTGCACCCTTGAGGAATGCGCGTCGACTACCAACGCCCTGCTCCTTTGCTGGTTGCTTTTTCATTTTTCACTTACCTCGCTGTGGAAGAGTTATTAGGTTCCAACAACGTTTCGGCTAGGCCTCCATAGAGAAATACTGCTTTTCCATCTCGATAAAAGCCTTGCCAAATTCACCAACTACCCGGTAAAAGCCGCTGTCACGCGCTGTCACCAGGTCGTCAAAGAATTCCGCCATCCACGGACCCAGGTGGCGTTCAAAAAACGCCTGTTGGGTTGCCAGTGGGTATTCTGCCGGTGCCGCTACCATGAGGCTCATCGCCTCACACAACGCGCCGGCATGATCTTCTGGCTCGTGCATCTCAACACTACGCTCCAAGCCAAGTCGAGCCAGATCCTCGCGCAGATCGGCCAAAGGCTGCTCCTGCAGAAAGCCGGTCAGATAGACCGAGCCGTACGGCAACAGTTCGCCACGGCCCAGACCGATGAAAAGTGTGTGATAGTCCTGCGCAAATTGCTCAGCGTCGGTTGCCAATGCGACACGCTTGAGCGCTTGCCAAGGGAGTGTAGATTCGCTGTCGTCGACCTGCTCAAGGAAAGAAAAGATCGCAGGACTGGGTGGTGCTGCCAGCAACCCACCGACCAGGGCGTAGACACCCGCACGGGCCTGTTCCTCTTCCGGAACAGCCGGCATCGGCTTGAGTACAGCCTGATTCGCCGTCACGCCATCCTCCATCATTTTAGCCACAACCCGTGCGCCCACCATGATGTGGGCGGCGACTGTGGCGATTCTTATTGTGGGTCAGCAGCCTTGACTTGTCAGCCGATAATGCGCCCTCTCGCCTCCTTCTGCAACCCTAACCTCGATTAGGTAATCGCCAAGACAGGTCAGTAGATCAATCTACTGATTTTTAAGTACTTTTCTGCTGCCAGTGAGTCACCACCAGGCCGGGCAGCCCGCCACACTGGCAACAGGACTACTCATCGAACATAACCTTGACCCGGCAGTCCTCGCACAACCGTAAGCGCCTGAGCCCCTCACCCTGGAACATACGGTGAGTGGCTAGCTTCTGTTCCATCTTTTCGACCATGCTGACAGTAGTAAAGGCTTTACCGCACTCGACGCACTCAAACGGCACTTCTTCATGCAACACCCTTTGGCGCATACGGGCATCATCATCGAGCAGCAACCGGGGCTCACGCGTGATAGCTTGCTCGGGACACGCTTGTTCGCACAAACCACATTGAACACAGTGCCATTCGATAAAAGACAGTTGTGGGCGATCTTTGTTATCGAGCATAGCGCCGGTTGGGCACACCGACACGCAACCCATACACAGTGTGCACCGCTGCCCATCTACCCGGACCTCGCCAAAAGGTGCACCACGCGGCAATTCGATCGGCGCCACTGCCACTTTGCGCTCGGCCGCAATATGGTCAATGGCAAAGCGCAACACCGCGCGCTTGTCCTCAACCCCGCCAAAAGTTGCGGGCCGTAAGGCCTCAGCGTTGTTCTTACCAATGCCTGGCGTCAGCCACAGACTCTCTATGCCTGCCAGCGTAATCGCCGTGCCGTCAAGCCCCAAGCCCTCCAGGATCGCGCGCGCGAGCAATACTTGCGATTGCATAGCATCGCTCACGCTGACGGGCGTTTGCTCGGTCAGCAACAGTGTGACCGAGCGTGCCCCGTAGGCAAGCGCCGCCAACCACACCTCCAGGCCGGTAGTACCGGCTGCCTCAGTCTTCCAGGGAATGGCGTCATCGGGCAATTGGGCCAAGTGTCCTGCCAACAGGGGAGCGCCATGCTCGCCGTCAAACAGCAGCAGCGCTGGTGTGAGCGCGGCAGTCTCCCGGGCCGCCGCAATGGCCCGACGCAGTGCATCTAACGTGTCGGCCCGGCCTGGGTAGGCGTAGGCCAGCGCCCCGGTCGGACAAACCGAGGCGCAAACCCCCATGCCCTGGCACAGGTGCGCCGCGACTGTAATCCGCTCACCAGTCGTTGCCAGCGCGTCGGCCGGGCAAGCGTCCAGGCAATGCCTGCAGCCGCTGATGCCGCGTTCGCCGTGGGCACAGATAGCGGGGTTGTAGATAACGTAACGGGGCTTTTCGAACTGACCGGTCAACTCCGGGATAGCCTCAAGTGCCTGGGCCAGAGCCGCGCTGTCGCCGCGAGGGGCAAAGTAACCGGGCGGCTGCACCTCGCACTGGAGCAGTACCTGGCGGCCGAGGTCCAGTACTATGTCCAGCCGTTCACCAGCAAGGCCCATGGCCTGGGCCAGGTCTACCTCGCGCTCACCCTGGCGCACGGTGACTACAAAATTGCCGAGATATCCCTCGATGCTCCGGGCCTCGCTGTGGATCACCGGCACCTGCTGGCCCAAGACTTCGCGCTTTTCCAACCCGCCCTTCGGGCGAGGGGCACCGGCCCCGCCCTGCGTTGCCAGGATGAAGCAAGACACCTGGCCAGCAAGCATTTCCGCCGCTGCCAGTGCCGAGGCCAGCGGCCCCACGATCAGCACCCGCCCACTGGAGTTATAGGACACCAGCGAAGTGGGCGTGGCCTGCCCGGTAAGCCCTGCTGCCACCGCCGCCAGCCGGACCTGCTGCGCTGGGGTATCTGCCGGCAGGCTGAAACCCAGAAAACTGCTGACCTGTTGTGCCGACTGCACCATCACGTGTTTGCTCGCCCCTTGGTACTGTTTTCAGACGCTTTCTCTTGCTGCGCCTCTTGCTCTTTTTCAACCGGCGACCCTGGCCCAGTGGCTTCAATGGCTTCCTGCAGGGCGGCTCCTCCACCCGGCCCGGGATTCTCTTGTGTGGCGGCTGTTGCCACCTGCTCTTCTGGCAACTGCTCCTGCTGCTCTTTTGCCGCCGCACTGGGCGATTCGTC
>Ga0208638_1000411_pt1 | contig 31455 bp, 27 predicted proteins | sample ETNtaG_34_FD_185753 | JGI IMG/M metagenome (GOLD analysis project Ga0208638, IMG submission 185753) | Marine microbial and viral communities from oxygen minimum zone, Eastern Pacific Ocean - ETNP201306SV51 (SPAdes) (version 2) | ecosystem: Environmental > Aquatic > Marine > Oceanic ...
TTACTATCAGAAAATCCATTCTTTTCTACTGATCTTCTACTTACGGTCCAATGGTACAGTTTCATTTAGTACTCCGATGCACCAGTTCTTTCTTTGTGTACAGGATGGTTGGTTTCATTCATAATATCTCCTTATCTAATTAGTCTGAGAGCACTCATCAGGAGTACAGGCATAGGAAAGAATGAGCACTGAAAGACCTACGCCCACGCCGTGTCACTGTAAGGTATGGGATTCTACAGTAACAGCAAGTGATCTCTCCTCCATACCAGACAGCGTGAACAGACGAGCATTGGATAGTTACGAAGATCACCAGATGCCAATTCGTAACATAATGCAACTATGCCTGACTGTACATTATAAGATATTCCGATCTTATTATCCTAGTATTTGCTATAATTTACAAACATTCATTTAAGTGAGTGTTGGATTATTTATATGCTAATTGGGTTAGGAATGAAGAATCGGAGAGGTGGGCTTTAGATGCCAGAAAATGTTGCTCAAATTCCTATTTTCAACCAGGCAAAATAAAAGGAAATAAGAAATAATTATAAATTGTTTGTTTGTAAATAGTACATATATGAATTAAATTACGGATATTAGTATCCTATTATCTTATTTAATATGTCATCAATAGAAAAAAGTACCGGATTCCTTGTTGTAAGAACTGCCAGAAGTATGAAAAAGTCTCTTGACTCTAATCTGGCTGAATTTGGGATAACTTCGTCACAACATCATGTTTTAAGTGTGTTAAACGACAAGGATGGCCAGGCACTTTCAGCTATAGGGAAAGAAGTGTTTCTCGATAAACCTGCCATAACTGGATTGGCTGACCGTATGGAAAAAGACCAGTTAGTTAAACGGAAAAGATGTAAAGATGACCGTAGAGTTGTAAAGTTGTTCTTAACCAAGCAGGGAATAGCTACCTTAAAAAATTATGAAAAAATAGTGATTCAAACTGATAAAGATCTGGTGTCCATGCTTTCTAAAATTGAATTAAATGATTTTAGGGAAATGCTAAATCTAATCTGGGAAAATTCCAATGGAATCAATCCTAAAAAAGAAAATATATGAGTGATTTTCCAATTTTCACCGGATGGAATAATCAATCCCTAGAAGAAGTGCTGTGGTTGTGCCAGGAAACAGTTGAAGACCCTGAGATGCCTACCGTAAAAAAGTGGCAAAACTCCGGGAGACAAATCCTTGGACATTTTCAAGTATATTTCCCCGAGGAAATTGCGCATGCAGCAGGAATGCTACCACTGAAAATATCAGGTGCACCCATAGGTACAAAACAGGCAGACAGCCGATTTGGATCCTACCTTTGTTCGGTAATAAAAACATCCCTGGAACTTGCATTAAGCAATACAATAAAACTTGATATGTTTGTTACACACCCGATTTGCGATGCAGCAAGAAATCTTGCTTCCATTTGGGGACGTAATTTCAATTACCCCTCTCAAATCCTCTACCTTCCTCAAAATCCTAATTCAAAATATTCTGTAGAATATCTCCGTAATGAATATGGACGTTTGAAAGATGAAATTGAGACCATTTCCAATAAAAAAATATCTGACAGAGATTTATATGCTTCAATTTCCATCTTTAATCTTAACCGTAAATTATTACGGAAATTGTATGAGATAAAGAAAACTACACCGTGGTTGATTTCAATTAATGAGGCTTATGCTCTGACTGCGCTGGGTGGAATGATACCACGAGAAGAACACAACAATCTACTTAAGAAGGTCTTACCTATGATTGAAAAGAGAAAAGCAAAAGAACAGGATCGTATTCGTGTTGTTTTTGAAGGCGGTTTTTGTGAACAACCACCATTAGATATGCTTCGATCAGTAGGGCGAACCTGCTATGTTGTGGATGACGACTTGCTTATTGGGCTTAGATGGATATTGCATGATATTGTTCCCGATGGTGACCCCTTAAGAGCATTAGCCGAAGCTTATATTGAAGATTCATCCTACAGTCCAGTTCAGCATGATCTTCGAAAACCGAAGGAAAAAATGTTGTTGAAACGAATTAATAATTCAGGAGCGGAGGCTGCTATTATTACCGCTGCTAAAATGTGCGAACCCGGACTCGAGGAGCAAGTTGCCTATACTCGAACTCTTGATGAGCACGATTTCCCTTATTTTGTAAGTGAATTTGAAGAAAATATGACCAGTTTCGACCATTTGGAAATTCAATTAGAAACATTCATAGAAAACATCCTTTTTGATTAGAAGAATTATATGAAGAAAAGCACTAATCAACAGTTAGTTGGTCGTGGCACCCGGAATGGAGCTGCGCTATTCCGGAACTGGTTCCAGAATTTATCTGACGCAGCAAAAGATAACATTCCGACTGCGTATGTGTTTGTCATGGGAAGTATGGCAGAAATATTGCGTGTCTTCGATTTACCAATGGTATTCCCTGAGATCAACTCTCTGCAAACAGCTATACGACATGTTTCGGATGATTATTTGAACGAAGCGGAGGATTACGGTTATTCGCCGGATATTTGCGGATATGTTAAAGCGGATGTTGCAATGCAGCTTCGCGGAGGTGAACATCCAATGGGGAAAATCCCAAAGCCCGCTATTGCTGTACTAACCAATGCATGTAACACTTATTTGAAATGGGGTGAAATCTGGGAAAGAATGTATGGCATTCCAATGTTTACAGTAGATGTACCTGCAACACGGGAAGCTGGCCGTGCAAGTAAAAAGGGGAGTGAACAGTTTATATGGGAAAGAAATTATATCGTAGAGCAACTGAAAGAACTCATTGAATTATGTGAAAAGGTTTCAGATAAAAAATTTGACATAGACCGGCTCCGAGAAATTATGGGGTATGTTAATGAAATGAGTACAAATTACAAACGCATGCTTGAGCTGAATAAGAGTAAACCTTCCCTATTTAATGCACTCACAGACGGTACAATTTACCTAGGTGTGGCAAATACTTATCGCGGTACAAAAGAAGGAGTTGACTATTTCAATGATCTGGTTGAAGAATTGGAGTATATGTCAAATAACAGCATCGGCACATTAACCGATGAAAAATACCGACTTGGATTCCTAGGTGTCCCCTGCTATCCGATATTCCGCCGATTCAATGAACTGTTCAGTGAATGGGGTGGAACATTTGTAGCATCCACTTATCTTTGGTTTGCTACTGGTGGTACTAATCTAGGAGTTCAATATGATTTGACCAACCCCCTTGAATCCTTGGCAGAAGGTATTCTCATAACTGTGCGTGATGCCATGGATTCCATGTTCAACCCGGAAATTCCTCTGGTCGGACTTATTGATGAATATGCTCTGGACGGTGTCATATATCATCCCATAAAAAGCTGCCGAACAGTTTCAACGGGGTTGGCAGATAACCGGAGGGCATTAATGGAAATGAAAGATATCGCTACTCTCTTTCTTGAATCCGATATGATGGACCAGCGTGTGGTTTCTGAAGCACAAATGAAGAACAGGGTTGATGCTTTTTTTGAAGGACTGGAATCACGGAAAGTACGTTTGATGGAAGGAGTAGTATAATATGGCATACGCAGCAGGAGTGGATGTCGGTTCCACACAGACAAAAGCAGTTATCATTTGTGAAGACGGGAATATTGTAAGTCGGGCTTTAATCGATACGGGAGCGAATGTTGTAAAGGCGGCAGAAAAAGCATTTTTACTTGCGTTAAACGACGGGAATGTCCGTGAAGAGGAAGTGTCCTATGTAATCGGTACCGGATATGGACGCTATAAAGTTACTTTCGGGAATACCCAGATCACAGAGATCAGCTGTCATGGTCGGGGAGCTGTCAAGATGTTCCCCGGCACCCGTACTGTTTTGGACATGGGCGGGCAGGACACCAAAGCTATTAGCGTAAGTGAAGCGGGTGAAATTGTGGATTTCTGCATGAATGATAAATGTGCTGCAGGAACAGGACGTTTCTTAGGTGCAGCATCAATGGCGTTAGATATCCCCCTTGATGACCTTGGACCCACAGCCTTGAACTCCCAAAAACCGGTAAAAATAAGTACAACCTGTACAGTGTTTGCTGAAACGGAAGTGCTATCCTGGCTCGGTAAGGGAAAAAAAATCCAGGATATTCTTATGGGAGTTCACAAATCAATTGCATCTCGATCTGTTAGTCTCCTTAGACGGGTTGGTATTTCAGAAGAGATCACATTCACCGGCGGTGTCGCTAAAAACACCGGAATGATTCAGGTGTTAAATGAAACATTGGAAAAGAAAATGAATGTCAGTGAGGATTCACATTTTATGGGTGCCCTTGGAGCAGCTCTTTTTGCATTAGATCATATTGTAGCCAGCAGAAACCCTATCAAGGTGACAGCATGAAGCATGTTGTTGGTATTGATGTTGGGTCCACCTACACAAAAGCAGTTATCCTGTCTCCTGACCGGAAAATTGTTGGAAAAGAAATGCACCCTACCGGATTCAAATTAGGTGAAATTTCAAGGAAAGTTTTCGATGATGCCATGCAAAATTCAGGTCTACAGGAAAATGATATTGGATATACTATTTCTACCGGCTATGGTAGACACCGGGTTGAGTTTTGTGATTTAACAGTTACAGATCTTACAGCCACTGCTCGAGGTGCAAATTTTTATTTTCCAAAAACTAGAACCGTATTGGACATTGGTGGGCAAACTATGAAAGCCAGTCGACTGAATGAATACGTGAAAGTGAAATCATTCCGATTGAATGATAAATGTGCTGCAGGAACAGGAGCATTTCTCGAAAAGACTGCTCGTTATATGGGTTATGAAACCGAAGAAATCGGTCCATTGGTACAAACATCTAAAGAGGATGTCCCAATTTCTGGAGTCTGTGCTGTATTTGCCGAATCTGAAGTGATTAACCAACTCTCCCTTGGATCAGCGCCTGCTGATATTATGCATGGTGCAATGTTCTCACTTGTGAAACGTGCAGTTCAGCTGCTTAAAAGAGTGAGGATGGAGTCGGAAATTACACTTACCGGTGGTATCATGCGGTTTAAAACAATGATAGATGTATTGAGGGAAAATGTCACTGAAAAAATTAATGTCGCTGATGGGGAAATGATTCAATTTACAACTGCACTCGGTGCCGCTACACTCGCGTTGCAGCGACTGGAAAAGATTGGAGATTCGTAATGGAAAAACTTTGTGGAATTGCTCAATCCTTTGCAGACGAAAAACTGAAAACAGCAGGTTGGGAGAAACAATTTACCTGTGGGGAACCCAGACTGACTGAAGCAAAACAACTATATGAAACCATGGGAAGAGAAGTCCATCTTGAGCCTTTGTCAGAGAATGCCCAGCCCATGGGAGCAAATTGTGATGCCTGCTATATCTCCTGCAGTAATGAAATGCAAACAATATGGACAAAGTCAAAAGAAAGATTATGATTATATCTGATCATTTCAGTAGTTCTTTCCACCTGCCGGATTATTCCAAAAATCTGGCAACTCTACTCAAAGAAAACGTCAATAAATTTTCATGCCATCCAGTTTATCAGGAAGTTAAGAATGAAACCTATAGACCCTTAAGCTGGGAAAAATTATATCAACATATACTTTCCATTCAGGACTGGCTTCAGTCAAACGGATTTAAAATGGGCGACCGGATGGCGATCTTATCCAGGAATTGTCAGGAAATGCTGGAACTGGAGTTAGCTGTCATGTCCATGGGAGCAGTTTCAGTACCCATTTTTCCTGGGTACCCGGAGAGTCAGGCAAAACACTTGCTTAATTTTTGTAATCCGACGTTTGCTGCTGTAGATGATCAAGAGCAATATGCCAAAATTAAATCCCAGAAATTACTGAAAAAGATTATTCACTTTTCAACTATCGAAGAAAATGATAATCCCAATTTGACATCCTTTGAAAACCTGACTTCTTGTTCTCCTAGCTCCACTGATATTTGCGGATTGAATATTTCCCCTGATACAGTTTCCTTAATGATGTACACGTCAGGAACGATGGGAAAACCAAAATGTGTGCAATTGACTCATAAAAATATTCTATCTCAGCAGGCGTCAATGAAAGTTTTGTGGGATTTGAACCAGCGAGACCGTTTTTTGTCATTTTTACCATGGCATCACAGTTTTGGCGGAATCTTCGAAAAATTTGCTGCAATTGTTAATGGTGCTACCCTATCGCTCGAGCACAGTTACGGAAAGGATATTAATACACTTTTGCATAATTGGGAGCAAATACAACCAACAGTATTTTTTAGCGTTCCCCTTATATATCAGGAAATTGCAACGAAAGTCATGCAGGACTCAAAAATAGAACAAATGATTTTTCACAATGAATTGCGGTTTATTTTTACAGCAGCGGCCCCCCTACCCCGGACAATTACGGATCTTTTCGATGACCATGGAATTCCAATCGTGGAAGGCTGGGGGTTGACAGAAACATCTCCCTGCTGTACCGTAACAGATCCAAATATTCCCCGAGAACCGGGCATTGTGGGTAAACCCATTCCAGGTGTTTCAGTTAAAATAGATGAGGATGGGGAAATCCTCGTAAAAGGCCCCAATGTTATGACCGGTTACTATAATAATCCCAATGCAACTACTGAAGTGATGGAAGAAAACGGGTGGTTCCGTACAGGTGATGTAGGAAAATATACTGAGTCAGGACTAAAACTAATTGCCCGGAAAGACAGAATCTTTAAACTTTCAAATGCTGAAAAAGTGATTCCAACGGAAATTGAAAACCTCATTGCAAAAGACTGTGCCTACCTGGCCCATGCCTATATGGTCGGTAACGGGCGAGATCATCCCATCATTCTTCTTTTCCCCAACAAAAGTCTCTTCTCCCAAAAGCCAGACGAATCACTATTAATGAAAAAATGTGACTGCCCCACCGGAATGAACGACTATGCAAAATGTTTACAAGAATGTCTGCAGCGGTGGAATCACTCAATTCTACCAAAATATTCTCGGTACAAAAAAGCTATATTGATTGATTACGAACTCAGTATTGAAAATGAGGAATTAACACCTTCCATGAAACTAGCCCCGAACATTGTAGGGAAAGTATTTAAGGCGGAGATTGATTCTCTTTATGAACGAGGTAAAGCAGCATCTGACACAGTATATGTAATTGACTTGGAGTAAATGATGGCCCGACTTAAATCACAGCAAACATTAAAGAGTATTCTGCACGATTATTTTACAGGAATGAAATCTCCGATAGCCTGGTGTACCAGTGCCGGTCCTGTAGAAATACTGCGGGCCCTGGGTTTTGAAGTTTACTTTCCGGAGAATCACGGCGCCCTTTTAGGTGCATCGCGAACAGCTGAAAAATACATTCCTCGAGCACATCAGGCTGGGTATGATAGCGAAATCTGCTCCTATCTGACAGCGGACATTGGAGCATGGCTCATGAAGGAAACTCCGCTCACACATGTTTATGGAATTAAATCTATTCCTACACCCGATCTCATAGTTTACAATACCAACCAGTGCCGAGAAGTATCCGAATGGTTCAACTTTTTTGGGCGTGAATACGATTGTCCAGTAGTCGGTATTTACCCGCCGAGATACTTAGAGAAAGTTTCGCAGGCTGATGTAGAAAATGTTGTAGCTCAATTAAAGAATTTGATATCCATCGGTGAAAAAATTATCGGAAAACCTTTGGAAAATGAAAAACTAACGGAAATAATGATGTTGAGTTTTGAAGGATCATCGCTGTGGAAGAAAGTGCTGGAAACTTCAATTCATTCACCGGCACCGCTTACCTATTTTGATGGTTGTATTTTGATGGCGCCCATTGTCGTTCTTCGCGGAACCAAAATATGTGTTGACTTCTACAGTGAAGTTTTGGCCGAATTGGAAGATTTGGTCGTGAAAAATGAAGGTGCTGTCCAAGGCGAAAAAGTCAGGATTTATTGGGAAGGCATGCCCGTATGGGGACGGTTGAGATCGCTGGCAGAACTGTTCGCACAAAACCACACTGCAGTGGTCGTCTCCACTTATTGCAACAGCTGGATATTTGATGCCTTTGATCCTCAAAAACCACTCGAATCCATGGCCTATGCTTATACACAAATTTTTATCAACCGTGGAGAAAATTCGAAATTGAAAATGATAAAAAAATTAATCGAACTATTCAAAGTCGACGGAGTGGTATTTCATGATTCAAAAACCTGTTTTAATAATGCTAACAATCGCTTTGGTCTCCCCAAAAGGATAACAGACGCCACAGGGATAGATACTATTTCGTTTGACGGAGATTTGGTGGACTTACGGTTTTTTTCAGACGGTCAAACGCGAACCAAGCTGGAGACCTTTATCGAACAAATCAAATATAAAAAACAAGCCAAATATTCATTGTCCCATGACTGAAAAACCAAAAACTCAGTTAAAAATTGGCGTCATCGGTGCTGGGCCGGTTGGACTGACACTGGCTGCACATCTTATTGAAGCCGGTGCTCAAGTAATTATCTGCGATATTTTAAAGGAAAAAATTGATGAATTAATTAAAGCCGGAATAAAACTGACCAATTCGATCAACAAGGAGATACAAGTCAATCATGCTTGCAACAGCATTTCTGAGTTGGCGGATTATGATTTGGACCTGATCGTGATTTCTGTTAAAACAACTGCCTTAAACAAAGTGATAGAACAAATAGCACTATTAGATTCCGAAAAAGTGTGTGTGATGTGTGCTCAAAACGGTATTGACAACGAATTAATCACAGCTCAGGCTTTTGGAAAACAGCGCACATTAAGAATGGTCATCAATTATGCCGGCGAAATGAAAAAACTGAATACAGTAAATGTAACTTTTTTCAACCCTCCCAATTACGTTGCTGCCTTAGCGAAAAATAGCCAACAGATTGCAGAATCATTTACAAGCCTTCTCAATACAGTCGATCTTGAAACAGCAATATCAGATTCGGATGAAATACGAAATCATATCTGGGAAAAAGCAATTTTGAACGCAGCTTTAAGCGGGTTATGTGCTATCTCACACCGTACTATGAAAGAGGTGATGAGCTTCCCAGAAACAGTTGATATGGTAGCCGGAATTATCGATGAATCTGTCCAAGTAGTCAAAATGGAGAATATTGAAATACGAAAAGGATTTAGAGAGGATTGTATCCGTTATTTAAAAAAAGCCGGCCATCACCGGCCATCAATGCTGGTTGATATTGACAATGGTGTTGAAACAGAAATTGATCATCTCAATGGAAAAATTGTTGAATATGGTAAAAAACACCAAATTGATACTCCTCTGAATCAAGGTGTAACTGCACTGATCCATCTACACGAAAAAAAGAAAATGGGTCAGTATTATCTTGGTATTGATTTAGGATCATCATATACAAAATTGGTTGTTATAGATGATTCAGGGGAGCTCGTTTTTAACAGTGTTATCCCTACATTAAGCCGAAATAAAAATAAATTAAGAAATCAGTTATCGAAAATAAATAAACAGTTTTCTATTAACAAAGTCTGCACAACTGGATATGGAAGGGACAGTTATAAAGGTGACCTGCAAACTACTGAACTGATCTGTGCATCAGCTGGATTATCTGCATCATTCCCGGAACATAAATGCATCATTGATATTGGTGGTGAAGATATTAAAATTATTGAAAGCGGTCCTGATGGCGAGGTGAATAACTTTTACATGAATGATAAATGTGCTGCCGGTACCGGGACATTTATAACTGAAATTGCAGAGAAAGCAGAATTGGAACTAAATGAAATGAGTGACCTTGCAGAATTAGCTTCCGGTTCCAAAGTCATAAACAGTTTCTGTACAGTTTTTGCGAAATCGGAAATCCTCGGCTGGAAATTCAATAATATTCCCATTGAAGAAATATCCAAAGGAATATATCTTTCCATTATCAATCGTATCCGGAAACTACCGGTACGTACTAATATTCCCATTATGCTCTGTGGTGGCGTGATTGCATATCACCCTTATTTGCAGGATTTATTAGCAAAAGAACTTTCAGTTGATGTTACTACCGCGCCTAACCCTCAATATATAGTTGCCTTAGGAGCTTCGGTCTTAGCACAGAAAAATCATCGTCAATTAAATCATAATCCGGATCATGTGAAATGAGAATAGCATTTGCATGTACGTACAATGATGTATTTCTGATCAATGGAGCACGCACCCCATTTGGGAAATTCATGGGGTCATTAGGTGCGGTTACTTCCACAAATTTAGGTATTATTGCAAGTAAAAATGCGATTGAGAAATCTGAAGTGAAACCGGCTGATATAGACCATGTGATCTATGCAAATATCATTCAATCCAGTTTTGATGCAATTTATATTCCACGGCACATAGGATTATATTGCGGAATTCCCTCAACAGTACCCGCTTTATTGGTACAGCGTATTTGTGGCTCAGGTTTTGAATCTATCATATCTGGCGCAGAACAAATAGTATTAGAAAAAGCCAGCATTGTGTTGGCCGGAGGGGCAGAAAATATGACACTTACCCCTACATCTTCATTCGGGAACAGAATGGGATATCGGTTGGGGGGATTAAAATTTGGTGACATGCTATTTGAAGGTCTATATGACCCTGCCGGAAAATGTTCAATGGGACAAACTGCTGAAAACCTTGCAAAAAAATATAATATTTCACGAGAAGATGTTGATGTATTTGCCCTCAGGTCACATTCTCTAGCCGTTAAAAAGATGACGAGTGGTGTTTTCGCTAAAGAAATTACACCTGTGAGTTCGGGTGTAATTGAAACAGAAGGATTAGCACCACGAAAAATTCGGACAATTCCAAGTAAATGCGCATTAGATTTTGATGAAAATATCCGCGAAACAAGTCTGGAGCAATTACAAGGATTAAATCCGACATTTGCGAAAGATGGTGTGCAAACAGCCGGTAATTCGAGTGCTATTGTGGATGGTGCAGCATCCGTAATTGTTGCATCAGGTGATGCGGTAAAATCAAAAGGATTGAAACCATTGGCTAAAATTGTTGCATCAGCTTCTGCTGGTGTTGAACCGAATATCATGGGTATTGGACCGGCACCTGCAATCCGAGATGTGCTTGATAAAACGGGGTTATCTATAGATAATATCGACCTTTTTGAAATCAATGAGGCTTTTGGTGCGCAGATTGTTGCAGTTGAAAGAGAGCTTGAATTAGATCGAGAAAAACTTAATGTAAATGGAGGTGCTATAGCTATTGGGCACCCATTGGCAGCGACTGGAACACGACTAACTCATACATTAGCATTAGAGCTTAAGCGACAAAATGGTAAATATGGAATTGCCTCTGCCTGTATTGGTGGTGGGCAGGGAACTGCAATACTCATTGAAAATTGTGATTAATCACGAAAAGTTTGAGTTCATAATTAGCGTCTTTATTACAACTTCGCCCAATACAAGCGTGGCCAAAAAAGAACTAAAATGAGTATGATAAAATCTTGGCAAATGACAGCAAAAGACCATCCTTTTGAGTTGGTTGAAAAATCCATCCCCATCCTTGGAGAGGATGAAGCTTTAGTGAAAATATCTGGTTGTGGAGTATGTCATACAGATATCAGTTTTTGGCATTATGGGGTGCCTACTAAACATGAACTCCCTCTAGTATTAGGACACGAAATCAGTGGAATTGTTGAAGATGGTCCATCTCATTTGGTGGGCAAATCAGTCATTATTCCAGCGGTTATGCCATGTGGTGATTGTGATTTATGCAACGCTGGACGAAGCAATATCTGCCAAAAACAGCAGATGCCAGGCAATGATTTTCACGGTGGATTTTCTACCCATATCGTTACACCATCTAAATATTTGGCAGTTGTTTCTGATTCTGCCTTGCAAGGCCACTCATTGGCAGAATTGGCGGTTATTGCTGATGCGGTTTCTACACCTTATCAGGTGATGGTGAAAAGTGGGATTCATGAGGGTGATTTTGCAATCATCATTGGCGTTGGAGGGGTTGGTATTTATGCCACACAAATTGCCAAAATATTTGGGGGAAAAGTGGTGGCTCTTGATATTTCCAAAGACAAATTAGACCAATTAACACAAATTGGAATTAAGGACTGCATTAATACATCCGGGATGAAAATTAAAGAGATCAAAAATGCTGTAAAGGAAAAATGCCGGGAAATAGGAGCTCCTCCAAATCGTTGGAAAATCTATGAAATGTCCGGTACAAAGCCGGGACAGGAACTGGCCTTTGCCTTAATGGGGATTGCCAGCACATTGTCCATTGTTGGATTTACCATGGATAAACTGGAAATACGGCTAAGTAATGTCATGGCATTTGATGCAAATATTATTGGTACATGGGGTTGTAAGCCTGAGTTGTATGCAGATGTTTTGAAATTGGTCTCTGAAGATAAACTGACAATAAAACCATTTACAGAAACCTTTCATATGTCGAAAATTAATGAAATCTTTCAACGGACACTGGAACATAAGTTAAAAAAACGATCGGTGATGATACCGGATTTTGAGAATAACTAACTATTTGGAGAATGATATGAACAGTAATCTAACAAGCCACAATTTAATCGACATTGATTTCAAGGAAATCATTTATGAAAACCGTCCATGCCTGAATGTACATGGTAAACCTGCTGAAGGCTTATATAATGCATGGATAATTCTAAATAATCCAAGTCAATATAATTCCTATACAACACAAGCTGTAAAAGAAGTAATCCTGGCATTCAGGAAAGCATCAAATGATAGATCTGTCGTAGCGGTTGTTTTTACGGCCGTTGGAGATAAAGCATTCTGTACAGGAGGGAATACGAAAGAATATGCAGAGTATTATGCAGGAAATCCGCAGGAATACAAGCAGTATATGCGTTTGTTTAATGATATGGTATCTTCTATTTTAATGTGCGATAAACCAGTTGTCAACCGGGTGAATGGAATGCGGATTGGCGGTGGTCAGGAAATCGGAATGGCCTGCGATTTTTCCATCGCACAGGATATGGCGCGTTTTGGACAGGCGGGGCCTAAACACGGAAGTGCACCTGATGGCGGCTCTACAGATTTTCTGCATCTGTTTGTAGGTGTTGAACGGGCATTGTTTTCATGCACAGTGTGCGATCCGTGGAGTGCCCACGAAGCATTGAGATATGGACTTATTACTGAAATTGTGCCAGCTATAAAAGTAGATGGTAATTTCATTCCCAACCCCTTGGTGAGAATTGATAAATGGTCAAGTAAGAAAACAGGTGAGATTATATTTGGTCTTCCAAAGCAAGGCGATGATTTAGCAGATGCAAAATCAATACTGAAAACCGGAGAAATGGATTTATCACTACTAGATGCTGCCGTTGAGAAAATGTGCACAAAACTGATGATGACCTTCCCAAACTGTTTGAGTAAAACAATAAATTCAATCCGTAAGAAAAAATTAGAACATTGGGATCAAAATAAGGAAAGTAATAGAGATTGGTTGGCATTAAATATGATGACTGAAGGCAGAGCTGGGTTTAGAGCATTTAATGAAGGATCCAAAGGAAATCGTGAAATTAATTTTGTGAAACTGCGTCAAATGCTGGCAAATGGTGAACCGTGGAATGAAAAAATGTTGGATACAATCTTACCGAAATAGGGTATTAGATGAATAAAATAATCAGAAGTGAAAAATATGATGGACAGGTAGTGTGCTTCACATTAAATGCACCCAAGTCGAATGTGTTGGATGCTGAAATGATGGGTCAAATCCAGTCTGGGTTTGAAAATATCGAGCAGTATGTAAAGCTCATTCAATTCATTGGTGCAGGTGACCATTTCAGTTTTGGTGCCAGTGTACCGGAACATACGAAAGAAAAAGCTCCGGAAATGCTTCGGCAATTCCACTTGCTATTTAAAACTATCATCAATTTGTCTGTACCAACAATGGCGATGATATCCGGGCAATGTTTAGGTGGTGGGATGGAACTGGCAATTTCCTGCAATTTTTTATTTGTAGATAAATCTGCACGAATGGGACAACCGGAAATTATATTGGGTGTGTTTGCTCCGCCTGCATCTCTGATTTTACCAATGAAGGTAGGACAGACCAAAGCAGATGACCTTCTACTCACCGGTAGAAGTATGAAAGCATCAGAAATTGTAGAATCTGGGTTAGGAACCCAATTATTTGAAGATAAAGACAATATGGTACAGGAAGCAGATTCTTGGATCGAAAAATATATCCTACCTAAAAGTGCATCTTCACTTAGATATGCGAACCGGGCTGCGCGGACGCAGTTTAATGAAACATTGTCACAAAAGTTAGATGAGTTAGCTGAAATATATACCGGTCAGCTAATGGAAACCAACGATGCCAATGAAGGAATTAATTCATTTTTAGAAAAAAGAAAACCAAATTGGAAATATTCAAAATGATGAAAATAACCCATGTAGGAATTATCGGTGCCGGCACAATGGGTTCTGCCCTCACCCAAAAATTTGCTCAGGAAGGTCTTACAGTTTTCATGGTAGATAGAGAAGACCAATTCTTAGAAAAGGGGATGACCAGCGTCAAGACTGTTCTGTCTGAAGGTGTTGAAAGACGAATATTTTCACCAGAACAAATGCAGAACATCATTAATCGAATTCAACCAACAACTGATATGAATGACCTTGCGCAATGTCAGATCGTCATTGAAGCGGTGTTTGAAGATAAAAGAGTGAAAGAGAATTTATTCACACAGGTGAGTGAAATTGTGGCTACAGATGCTATTCTTGCAACCAACACCTCATCATTTTCAGTAACAGAATTGGCACAATCTGTTAAGCATCCGGAACGATTTTTGGGTTTGCATTTCTTTTATCATGCAGCTAAGAATCGCTTGGTAGAAGTTGTTAAGGGAGATGAAACCAACGATAAAACTTTTAATGATTGCATGTGGTTTATGCAGCGGTGTGGGAAGGACCCTATAACCTGCAAAGATGCCCACGGGTTTGTCGTAAACCGATTTTTTGTGCCCTGGTTGAATGAAGCAGTTCGTATCTATGAAGATAATTTGGCGACACCTGGTGAAATTGATTCGGTTGCTATGCGTACGTTTGTGTGTGGAATGGGTCCATTTGCACTAATGAATGCAACTGGGATTGCCATTGCCTATCACTCTCAAAAAACCTTGGAAGATGCGTATGGTGAATTTTATCATCCAGCGAAAATATTAAAAGCACAAACCGAAAATAATGAAGACTGGAATATATCAGACCAAGTAGAAGTAAACCCAACTGTTGCCAAGCTAATTTCAGATAGATTGTTAGCCGTAACTCTATTTGTATGTGGTCAGTTATTGGATGAAAATGTATGCACTACGGGAGACATTAATCGTGGTGCAGGTGTGGGGTTAAAATGGCGAAAGACACCCATAGATTGCTACTCTAAATTGGGAGAAGAAAAAGCTGCAGAATTGGTTCGTGATTTGATGGAAAAGTGGAAATTAAACTTTCCAAATTCAATGTCCACTGAAAACTGGAAACCGGAATACGTTACCAGTGAAATTGATGGTACTACGGGAGTGATTACTATCAACCGCCCGGAAGGTATGAATGCGATGAACCCAACTGTTGTTGCACAATTAGCAGATGCTTTTGATGCGTTGGATGGAAATGAATCATTAACAAATATTGTAATAACCGGTAGGGGGAAAGCATTCGTTGCAGGCGCTGACATTAAATTTTTCATTGACCATATAAAAGCGGGTACCATTTCTAATATTGTGGATTTTACCACCTTTGGACAAAATTTGTTCACCCGAATTGATGAGTCCAATAAGAAGGTCATTGTAATTGCAAACGGATTGGCACTCGGGGGTGGATTAGAACTGGCACTAACAGCCGATATCATTGTAGCATTAGACAAAGCTATTTTTGCGTTCCCTGAAACCGGAATTGGAATTTATCCTGGATTGGGGGGTACTCAACGGCCCATAGGCAGAATTGGTAAAGGACTCACAAAATATCTAATTTATACCGGACAAATTCTAACTGCACAAAAGGCGGAAGAAATTGGACTCATCGATAAGGTGATTTCGTGGGAAGAAATGATCTCCATTATTGCAAATCCTGATAAAACTGAGAAATCTTCTGTTACACTTTCTGATAAATGGCAGAAATTATCTGACTATTTTAACAATACAACTATGGATACACTGTTTAATACTGAAGAAATTCCTGATGGAATGGAGAAAATAATTGGGAAAATTCGCACAAAAGCACCCATTGCTATGAATATGGTGGAGAATTTGGTCAATAAAAATACCGGACCCATATCTGAACTTGACCATTTGGAAACTGTTTTTAATACAAATGATGCACTTGTCGGGCTCCAATCAGTAGGTAAAAAACCACCGGAGTATAAGGGGCGCTAGTGGAAATAAATTGTAAAGGATCTAAGAAATAATTTCACTTAGTTCCTTCGTTTCTTAGTGATAAAAAAAGAGGTAGAAATGAAATTTAATAATAAAATTGTAATTGTAACCGGAGGTGCAAGAGGAATTGGTGCATCTATCGTGCAACATTTTATAAATGCTGGTGCAATCGTTCATATTTTAGATAGAGAGTTTCCTGATTCGTTTGATGTTGGAGGAAATGATAGTGTGTTTAGAGCTTCTGGTGATGTCACGAATTCTGATGATGTAAAATCCTTCATTAAAGGGGTAGTAACAAAATCCGGGAGGATTGATAGCCTTGTGAATAATGCGGGTATCATCCGGGATAATATGATTTGGAAGATGGATGAAAGCGATTTTGATGCGGTGATTGATGTAAACCTCAAGGGTCCTTGGCTTATGTGTAAAGAAATTGCACCTATTATGAGAGAACAAAACAACGGTCGAATTGTCAATATTGCTTCCCGTTCGTGGTTGGGAAGTGCAGGGCAGTCGAATTATTCTTCATCTAAAGGAGGAATCGTCAGCCTAACCCGTGTTTTAGCTTTAGAGCTTGGCAAAAATAACATCACGGTAAATGCAGTAGCTCCCGGGCTGATAGATACGCCCATGACACGGAGTTTACCACCAGAAGTTTTTAAGAAATTGGAGAATACCATTCCCACAAAAAAAGCAGGACACCCGGAAGATATTGCCCACGCTGTTGCGTTCTTAGCTTCAGATGAATCGAAATTCATCAACGGACAGGTAATCCATGTAGATGGCGGGAAGAGTATTGGAGCCAATCTTCATTAAACAAAATCCATGGTACAATCAAGATACAATGAATAAAAAATATACTTGGATTATAAGTGCCTTTCTTATCGTAGCAATATAAAAATGAAGAGTAAAATAACAAAATTATCCATAAATGGATTTGAACACATTGTTTTGGTTAATCCAGATGAAACACTTGTATTTACCTTAAGAGAACGCTTGAATTTCACCGGAACAAAAAAATGCTGTGATGAAGGTACTTGCGGCAGTTGTACCATTCTAGTTGACGGCATTCCTGTTCTGGGTTGCTTAACTCCCACAGTTCGATGTGTGGGAAAAACTATTATCACGATAGAAGGAATTAGTTCAAAGGAAGATTTACATCCTGTTCAAAAATATCTGGTGAAAAATGGGGGCTTGCAATGCGGTTTCTGTACTCCGGGTGTGGTTATGACAGCCATTCCATTTCTAGATGAACATCCAAATGCCAATCGTGAAAAGATAAAGGAAGGATTGTCCGGAAACCTCTGCCGATGTACGGGTTATAAAAAAATTATTGATGCGGTAGAAAATGCAGGTAAGGAGTTGAAGGTATGAGTGGTCCTATTGGGAAACCCACACCATATATCGATGGAGTAGAGAAAGTAAGAGGTCAGGCAATGTACACGGATGATTATAAACTGCCCAATATGCTTTATCTTACTTTTCTGCGAAGTACTGAGTCCCACGCAAAAATTAAATCACTGGACATTTCAAGCGCTAAGTCTTATCCCGGCGTAGTGGCTGTTGCTACAGGGAAAGATATACCTGTATCATTTGGCATTCTTCCCATCAGTCCTGATGAGACTGCAATGGCTGTAGAAAAGGTACGTTATAATGGCGAAATTGTTGCTGCTGTAGCTGGTAAAACTGTAGAGGCAGCTCAGGAAGCCGTAAAAAATATCAAAGTTGAGTATGAATCCATTACAGCATTTACCGACCCTCATGATTCTCTTGAAAAATGTAATTTGGAAGAACAGATTCATCCACATACAAAAGATGGGAAAAATATTCATAAAACAGCGGAGTTACGATTTAATGAACCAGAAAAGGAATTGGAGACCGCAAAATATAAACAGACTGGTTTCTTTAAATTTGCGGGAGTAACCCATGCCTTTACAGAACCTCATTCCACTTTGGCAATCTGGAATGGAGATAAAACCCTTACAGTAATCAGTGCCACCCAGGTACCTCATTATCTGCATAAAAATCTATCCAAAGTCCTTGGTCTTCCGCTACATAAGATTCAGGTGCAAAAACCGGCTCTTGGCGGTGGATTCGGAGGAAAGAGTGATCCCTTCCCCCATGAAATGATCACTGCCTATATGGCAATGAAAACTAAACAGCCTGTCAAGTGTACCTTTTCCCGGGAAGAGGTGTTCATCACTCATCATGGACGGCATCCAACAGAGATGAGCATGTCTGTATCATGTGATAATTCGGGGAAAATCACAGCACTGGATACGGATATTATTATTGATGGAGGAGCATATGGAAGTTTTGGGGTGGTAACATCTTATTATAATGGGGTGTTGCTTCAAGGACCCTACAAAATTGATAAGTTCGGTTTCCGTACGCGTCGTGCATACACCAATAAACATCAATGCGGTGCCATGCGGGGACATGGTGCGGTAAATCCCCGGTATGCAGTAGAAGTCATCCTGGATATGCTGGCACAGGATTTGAATATGGATCCCTGTGACTTGCGCAATAAGAATTTTCTCCCTGAAAATTCGTTCACAGTTGGTGAGTTCAGGATTACCAGTAATGGTGTCCGAGATTGTTTGGACACAGTCCGCAAAAAATCGGATTGGGACAAACGCTATGGTAAACTTCCCTATGGCAGAGGATTGGGTATTGCCTGTGGATTTTTCATTAGTGGAAGTGCCCTTCCAATCATATGGAACCGCTATCCCCAAACAGTGGTTCATGCAAAGCTGGATTTTGATGGACGTATTGTGATGTTCAGTGGTGCCAGTGAAATTGGTCAAGGCAGTGATACCATGCTGGTGCAGATAGCGGCTGAAGAACTGGGCATTGCCTTAGATTATGTGCAGGTAGAGGTGGCAGATACCAAGACCACACCGGTAGATCTGGGCAGTTATTCCAGTCGGGTTACTTTTATGGTTGGCAATGCCGCTAAGACAGCCTCATCTAACATCAGGAAAGAAATGGCTAAGGCTATTGGGAAAGAAAAAAATGTTTCACCGGACAAACTGATTTTTGCAAATTCTCGAATTCAGACACAGGACAAATCTATTGATCTCAGCTGGGAGGATGGAGTAGAAATTGCCATGGCCGGTAGAGGTGCCTTTGTGGAAAGTGGGCATTATATTTCGCCAAAGCTGGGGGGCAAATATAAGGGTGCTGGTGCAGGTTTGAGTCCTTCGTATAGTTTTGGGGCTTTTATTTCAGAAGTTACGGTAAACTCTGATACGGGTGAAGTGAATGTAGAAAAAATATGGGCTGCTCATGATTGTGGAAAGGCATTAAACCCGCTTGCTGTAGAAGGCCAGATAGAAGGCAGTATTCATATGGGCATTGGGCAGGCACTGACGGAAGAAATGCGCTACAAGAATGGTCAACAGATGAATCCCAATTTCTTTGATTATCGCATTCCATCCAGTGTAGATACTCCTGATATGGATATTAGTATCATTGAATCCAATGATCCTGAAGGTCCCTATGGTGCCAAGGAAGCCGGCGAAGGCCCTATTCATCCAGTATTGCCCTCAATAGGGAATGCCGTTTATGATGCTGTGGGCATCCGGATGATGGAACTTCCCATGACACCGGATAAAGTCCTGTCTAAGTTAAAGGAGATGTCATAATGGAATATTATCATATTCCCTCATCAGTGGAGGAAACACTGTCTATTGCCGATAATTATTCAGGGAATTATACCTATTTTGCAGGGGGAACAGATATCCAGATTTACCGGAAACAGAAACTGGACACTCATGATCATATTATTGATTTGAGTAGATTGGATGAATTGAAATCCATTACTGTAAATAAAGATCATCTTCACTTGGGTGCCATGACAACTCTGGATGATATTATTTCATCAGATATTATCAATTCCAACTATCCTCTCATTTCTGAAGCGGCAAAATCTGTAGCAACTCCAGTAATCCGGAAGACAGCCACCATCGGCGGAAACCTGCTGGTAAATAACAGATGTATATTTTACAATCAGTCGAAAGAATGGAGAGATTCTATTGGTTCCTGCTTAAAAGATAAAGGCGATATCTGTCAGGTTACTGGCGGGAATAAAAGTTGCTATGCGCGGAATGTTTCTGATACAGCCACCGCACTCGTGGCTTTGGAATCAGAAATAATATTTTTAACTCCATCGGGTTCTATCCAAAAACCATTAACAGAATTGTATCTGCCTTGCGGGATAAAATCCAACGAACTGGATGAACATTCAATTCTCACTGGAATTACTATTCCTATCAAAGCGGAAAAATGGTGGTATAGAAAATTGAGGCTTCGGAAAACACTGGATTTTACATCTTTAACAGTAGCTGCGACTGTGGATTCTGATAGAATAGCACGAATATGTTTAAATGGGGTATCCATGTCACCGGTTCTAATTAAAGAAGCCTTGAAATCACTGACACTGGAATCACTTATTAAGCAGGCACGAAAAAACTGTAAAACGGTTGAAAACGACTTAATGCCCCTGAAATACCGCCGGGAAATGATAAATGTGTATCTCAAGGAATGTTGGGAAACCCTGCATTAGTAAATGTTGATATTTTTTGATAATGAATGAGCTTAAACAGATAATACAGGCATATCGTCAATTCCAATCAACCGGTATATCCTGTGTGCTGGCTACACTGGTAAAGGTTCGGGGTTCTCACTACCGTAAGGAGGGAGCAAAAGTACTGATATCTGAAGTAGGTGATATGATAGGGGCAATCAGCGGCGGTTGTATGGAAACAGACCTCAAAAACATTGCAAAAAAAGTAATAGTTTCCGGTGAAAGTAGATTAACTAAATATGACTCCACATCTTCAGAAGAAATTGTATTTGGACTGGGTGTTGGCTGTGGGGGTGTGGTGGAAATATTAGTAGAGCCTATTGGACAAAATGGACATCCTTATTTAGATGCAATGTGTGAAATGCTAACACATCATAACAGGTTAATATCAGCTGTTATTTACAGCTCAAACACACCTGATTTAACCGGTGGACGACTTGTTTTATCACAAAATGAATGCATTTGGTCGAATATTGAGAATGAGACGATTAAGAAGAAAATTACATTTTGGATGAATCAAGTTTCTTCACATTCTAATAATATAAATACTGTTATTGAAACTGAATATGGACCTCTTAACCTTAACGTGTTCTGTGATTTTATTTCTCCGTCAATTCATCTTCTCATTATTGGTGGGGGAAACGATGCAATGCCATTGGTTTACTTTGCAAAAAAGTTGGGCTGGGATATAACTATAGCAGATCATCGTCCTTCTTATGCGACCTTGGAACGATTTCCCGATGCTGATAGAGTTATTGTAACTCCATCTGAAACAATACTGGAAAATATAACTATTGAAAATGTTGATGCAGTAATTATTCTGACACATAATTTCCTCAATGATTTAGCGCTCCTAAAAATATTACTTCCTATAGAATTACCATATTTAGGATTACTCGGTGCACGCAAACGAACCCAAAATTTACTTAGCGAAGTTGAAAACACTGAAATTATGTCTATTGACGACGTAAAAAATAAACTGTTTGCACCAGTCGGACTTGATATTGGAAGTGATACTCCGGAAGAAATTGCCTTAGCTATTGTATCTGAAATTAAAGCGGTACTTTCCGGTAGGGATGGAGGAAGTTTAAGAAATTTAAACTGCAGGAACAGAGACGCACAAAGAAAAGAACACCAATTAGAAGCTCCGTGTCTGTGAGTGTAAATGGTAAAACTAAAATCTGCGCGATTATTCTAGCTGCTGGTGCATCCAAACGCCTAGGGACTCCAAAACAACTAATTCCTCATAACAATTCTACACTTATCGGTCATACAATTCAATGTACATTAGATTCAAAATGTGATGAAACAGTTGTCGTTTTAGGCGCAAATGCAACATTAATCCAAAAAAAGATTTCAAACTTTCCTGTCAACATAGTTCGAAATCAAAATTGGAAAATGGGAATGGGATACACTATCCGAGTAGGCTTGGAGAAAGTTGAAACCGTTAACAATAATATTCAAGCTGTTGTACTCCTTGTATGCGATCAACTTTTCCTGACTTCAAAAATCATAGACCGTCTTATTGAATCATATTTATCATTTAAAAAACCAATTATCGCCAGTGAATATGATGGAACTTTAGGGGTTCCGGTCCTTTTTAATAAAAAATTTTTTCCTGAATTGTTGAAGATTGATGGTATTTTTGGTGCTAAAATTGTGGTGGAAAATCACCCTCGCCAGGTATGGTCAGTACCTTTTCCAAAGGGTGGATTTGACATAGACACACCCAATGATTTACCAAATAAATCAATTATCACATCTTTTGCATCCAGTAGAAATAAATTATAATGAGCGTCCTTTAGATATAATTCCCAATCGAGCCATGTAGTTGATTTAATCGGATCAACTGATTTGATTCTAAATGGTCCAATAATCGTTTTTTATAGGTTTAGTAAAATTATTTATCTGATTATTGTATCAAAATGTTCAGACAGCTATTTAAGAATGAATCACCGATTCTTATTCAGAATTAGTAATAGATTACCTAAATGCTGGTTTCCCCGTAATATCTTGACCGAGAATCAAAGTGTGCATGTCATAGGTCCCTTCATATGTATAAACAGACTCCATATTCATAAGGTGGCGCATGATTGGATATTCACCAGTAATACCATTTGCTCCGTGAATTTCTCGGGCAAGTTTAGCACATTCACGAGCGACCCATGTATTGTTCCGTTTTGCCATGGATACCTGTTGAAAAGTTAACGTACCATTATCTTTATTTTTACCGGTATGTAAAGCAAGAAGTTGTCCCTTAGTAATTTCTGTTAGCATCCATACAAGTTTTTCCTGAACCAATTGAAAAGATCCGATCGGTTTATCAAATTGAGTCCTTTCCTTTGCATATTTTACAGATGCTTCATAAACCGCCATAGCACATCCTATTGCACCCCACCCTATTCCATAACGGGCTTGAGTAAGACAGCTAAGAGGTCCCTTCATCCCTTCAATCTCAGGTAATATATTTTCATTCGGTACAAAAACATCCTGAAGAATAAGTTCAGACGTAACGGATGCACGGAGTGACCATTTATTCTTCATGTCCGGTGCAGTAAATCCATCCGCCCCCTTTTCTACCAGGAAACCTCTCACGACCTTATCTTCAGTTTTTGCCCAGACAACAGATACATCAGCTATAGATCCATTGGTAATCCACATTTTTGCTCCATTGAGTATATATCCACCACTTACTTTCTTTGCACGCGTTGTCATCCCTGCCGGATCAGATCCATGATCGGGTTCAGTTAGTCCAAAACAACCAATTACCTCACCACTCGCAAGAAGTGGTAACCATTTCCTTTTCTGGTCTTCACTCCCATAACTGAATATCGGATACATAACTAAAGAGCTCTGCACTGAAACAAATGATCTTATCCCTGAATCTCCCCGCTCCAGTTCCTGGCAGATCAGTCCATAGGTAACATTACTCATTCCACTACCACCATATTCCTCTGGCAGGTTGACTCCTAGATATTGCATGTCACCAAATTGTAGTACCAATTCTATCGGAAATGTCCCCAATTTATAATGATCATCAATAATAGGACTAATTTCATTTTCTACAAATTCCCTGGTGGTGTGTTGTACCATCAATTCTTCATCTGAAAAAAATGAAGAAATTCCCAAATAATTGATTCCTTGAAGTTCCATTTATTGAATCTTCTTTCTATCGGAAGAATCTTTTATTTCTTCAAATACTTCCGTAGTTACGTTCGTACTTTTATTTTTTTTCAACATGTTTCTCCACCCGTTTAATAATTCTTTTTCGAACAAAAGGAATGTGGATTTTTTCGAACGTTTTAATTTACAAACATCGATCAGAATGAACATTGGATTATTTATATGCGAACTGGGTTAGAAAGGAAGAATTGGAGAGGTGGGTTTACCTGCTAAGTATAATATTAACTAATGCAACAATATCAAGTATATTAACCTCACCATCTAAATTTAAATCTGTAGAACTATTATATTCATTACTCAAAACTACATTCACTGTTAATATAATATCTTGAATATTTACCAAAGAATCACCATTAATATCTCCTAATACAGATGCTGTGCATTCTATATTTGTTAAGTACTGAGATGCACTTGGAGGAATCTCAAGTAAAGATTCACAATTTGAAGCATCTTCTAATAAATAATTTTTTAGCCATTCATGAGCTCTATCACCTACATACCCACCACCACCATCTGGCCCATTAGCTACAAAGTGGTCGCCATATTCTACTTCAAATAATAATTTATCAGTTGTAGAAGGAGTATAATTATAATGAATATTTGCATGTAACGATGGAGGAGCAGTTACGTCGTATTGCCCACTAAAAATCAGGGTTGGCACAGAATGATTTAAATCATCAGGCTCCAGAACCAAATTATCTAGCCAAGGACATAATGCAATCACTGCTTTCAGTGTAGGCTCCATAACAGCAGCAAGTTGAGCACCACCTCCACCCATTGACCATCCGCTTACAGCAAAACTATTTAAATCTATTTTTCCATTTACAGGTGAATCTATTCTATCATTTTCTTGTTTTATTGTTGCAATAGCATCTAAAAGAGCTTCCGCTCTATCCTCAGGGTCGTCATTATAAGGATTATTAGTTCCAATCGTCATTGCAATAATTCCCCATGAAGCAAAAAAGGGGCCCCAATCTTGCATGGTGGATTCAGGCATTCCCCACCCTGGTACAATAACAATACTTGCCAAAGGCTCTGAAGCATTTATTGGATAATATAGAGTTGCTCCTAAATAATATGGTCCGTTACGTAAACCATCAGATTCATAAATCCAATCAACATCATATGGACCATCAGCAAGAACCAAGCTGAATAAATTCACACTAAGTAGTACTAAAATGAGCATTTTTGACATGTTCTATTATATTACCTGTTTTATCCAATTGACAATAGAGGTTTCAAGCTGTTACATCAGAACAGGCGTTGGATTATTTACTGCTTAACTGGGTTAGGAAGGAAGAATTGGAGAGGTGGGTTAGTTGCCCAGAATAATGTTCACCAGCTGGATAATATCCAGAACATTTACAATACCATCATTATTAATATCAGCCATTTCAAATTGCTCTGTTGATGGCTCATAAATACCAAGGGTAATATTCACGGAAATAATGACATCCTGGATGTTTATTTGTCCATCTAGATTTACATCCCCATTTTGAACGGATACAATATTATATTCAAGATCTCCAGCTATATTAGAACCAGATACAATTACCACTAAATTTTCAGCACCACTTATGAGACTATAAGCTCCATCAGCCCCCAGACCATATACATGCCAATTATATTCTCCATCAGGAATGGCTGAAATTGTTGCAGCCCATATATCATCATTGGGAAAAACATCACCTTCAACACCATCATCAGAAAGGGGTACTGTTTCATAGTAAGTCAATTGACCTGACACATTGAATCCCAAATATTCATTTGAATGATCGATAACGCTAAGGGTTGCATCAACACCAAAGGGAAGATCATCGGGGAAAATACTCACTTCGGTAGTTACCATAAAGGGGTAATCATACCCTAAATCAAACTGCAGTTCAACAAACATCCCTCTCCAGCCTTCATCTGGAAGTATTGCCTCAGCAATATATACTCCACCACCCTGATCAGTGAGGGCGGTATTTGTCCATGGATCGCCAACCACATAATCCCGAAAATCCCGGGCTGTGGGGTTTACAGCCTGCCAGAGATTCACTTCACTGGGTTGAGTTTCACAGATTATTTCTATTGATCCATCATCCAGCCGCTCCCAGGAATAATCAGGAAGTTCGGCATTATCGAGAGCAGCCTGATAAAAAACAAAGAGGTTTTGTAGGAGATTTGCTTCTTCCTCTGAAAATCCATGACCTGTATTGGGGAAATAAGCCATATGTTTTTCTCCTAGCAAATCCGGCACATAATTTTGTGCTGCAGGCACAAAAAATTCATCTCCCGTTGCTGCCATCATATACTTGGGCATTGTAAGCCTGTCACGATATACGAATGGATCTACAATCTGCATGAGATCCTGTACAATGGGTTCGGTAAAATAATTAAAAACCCCCATATCTTCATAATCATGCACAGCAGGTGACCATTCTCCATAAGAGGCGTAGTGTAGGCGGAAAGAATTCACCAGATTCAATGCGTCGAAAACAATAGGCGCTATTGCCATCACCCGGTCATCCACAGCTGCCGTGAGAAAGGTAGTCCAGCCTCGTTTTGATCCGCCACTTACAAAAAAATCATTAATGGTTACCGGAAAGAGGGGTATTTCTGCACAATAATCCTGGATGGCATCCATTGCGGTTACCGCAGATTTTGTCATGGGGATGTTGAGAGGCCATTTGGGATCACCGGTAGTTAGGTACTTTTCCCAGGAATAGGCAATAATTTCATCTTCAGTACGTGTAAAATCTTCATCACTAAACATCAATGGCTGGTTTGGTACAGTTTCTAATAAAGCCATAACAGATTTCGACTCTACAGCCAAGTAGGCAAACGCCAAATACTCTTCATCCGTTGGATCTGGAGGATTTATATCATTACCCCCACCATTAATAAGAAGGAAGGCGGTTTCATAATTAACTTCCCAGGGTACAATCACCACAATCCAATGCTGCCAGATTGGATGATCAACTTCAGAATCTGTGAGCCATTTTTGAGAAGTCAAATTTAAAATATGACTTGTGTAACCCAATCCGACTTCGGTTGATTCTAACGTGTACCCTGTATATGGATCTATATTGTTAACGTAGTCATCAAGTACCGAACTTTGGGTAAATAATAAACCAGTTAGAATAATAAGATTTATAAGGATGTGGTTTATTTTATTCATGTTAATTTCCCAGAATAATATTTACAATCATAATAACATCCTGCACATATCCATCATCACACTGACTCCATCCTACACTCAACAGTGAGAAAAATGTCACCAAAAGTATGATTTGTCTACAGTTTTTCATAATATAATATAAAATGTGGAAATAACAGAAATAATTGAGGCATCGCACAAATTCAATCGTCGGGAAAGCAGGCTTTTAGGCGGTTTATGTGAAGTTAAGGGGGAAAATGGCAGGAATAATATAGAGATAGAGAAAATCATATGCATATTCTCTTATTCGCAGGTTTCTTCGCATTCTTCCATTGTATCAAAGGGCACTACGCCCCCACAGCCACCCCAGGTGAATGTTTCACAAGAACCCGTTTCAGGATCATAATAAAACCGAAGAATTGCCGCCAGGCATTCCCCGGTATCAGGCTCCAAATAGCAGTCATCAGGGAGGGGATTTAGAATAATATTAACCATCTGAACAATATCTAAAATATTCACTGTGCCATCGTTATCATAATCAATGCTACAGTTCAATTCACCATCATCTAAAACCAAGTTCATAACTTGAATTACATCAAGAACATTTAATATGCCATCCTGGTTAACATCATAAGATGGTTCACACAGCTGGTCTTCACAAAACCCCAATGGGTCAGAGCCATCCCAGTCGGCGTTGCAGTCACCACAGTCATAACTCAGTTCAGGGCAATTATATAAGGGGCCTTCCCATGCGCAGCCACCCATGTAATCACAATATCCATCACCTAACCAATCCGGGGCTGATGGCCAGCAGCACATTTCACAATCATAGAATCCAGCCTCACCATTCCATGCAATACATTCATCCCCAATTTGAAAACTACCTTCAACTACTTCCAGATCAATAATATATACATCTGTAAATTCCCAGGTTGCATTTTCATAGTAGCCATCCCATGCATCAAACGAAATATATTCATGAAGTAAAATGGTTCCACTACCTAAATCTTCATCCATAGGGGCGCCAGACAGCACAAGCTGATATGACCCTCCGTAATAGTAATAATAAACCGAAGTGTCTGGGAAAAAGGTTACATACGCTGTATCCAGCCAATCCGGGAATGAGATAATCTCTGTATTATACATAGGCTCGCCTGTGGGACACATACATCCGTTGCAGTCCTGGTTTACCTGAATATCAACATTATGATAGTGCTGATTTACAGATGCAGACGGAAGGGAAAGGTAGGTGGTATCCTGGGCAAATAATATGCCTGTGCCAAGTATAATTGGCACAAGAAAAACCGGAGGTTTGTGAAACTTATGGCTCATGACTACTGACATTGATCGACACAATCCTCATAAGATTCAAAGGGCACCACACCCTCACAACAGCCCCAGAAAAAAACCTCACAGCTCCCTGAAGCCGGGTCAAAATAATACATGGGGCAGGATCCGTCACAGGGGCCAATATCCGGTTCCAGATAGCACTCATCAGGAGTAACGGGTTCACCAAGGATGATATTCACCATGAGCACTACATCCAGCACATTCAGATTATTATCCTGGTTCAGGTCACCAGCCCAGAACTCGCTGTCAGTGGGATCATCCACAAAGAGAATAAAGTTCACCAGACTTACCACATCCAGCACATTGATTGCACCATCGCCATTGATGTCGCCCTGTGCTCCTACGGTAACAACCGTGCCCGACCCTTCTGAAAATATTTCATTTCCCTGTGGCCCTGCCACAATGGTCTCGGTAAAAAACAGACCTATTTCCGTGCCTGATGCCGCATCATCGCTGATTCTGAAATAGAGCTGGTCAAAGAGATAATCGCCGGGCTCTAGAGTACAGCCGGTGAGGCTAAAAGCGATATATATGGCTGCACCTTCAAAATCATTGCTGTTGATTGTCCAGCACTCATCATCTGTGTTATCCCCAATCATCTCCAATGTGAGGAGATTAGGATCATCCGCCAGGGTAAACTGGATTCCGGCTACAGTTTCACTGGATTCAATATAAAAGGGAACATTTATGATACTGCCAGGTGATCCGCTAGCCTCTCCCAGAGATAGAATTGCATCAGGGTCCATGTAGTCATCAATGGGTGTGAGATAGAAATCCAGAAGAGTAACACCATCAACATAGACTGCTGTTTCTGTGCTGAAATAACCTTCTGCCTCTGCTGTGACAAAATAATCTCCAGATGCAGGCAGGGGCAGCCAATACTCACTACTTTCCAGTGACCATGTATCAAACATTTCCCCCTGCGCATTGTGGGCAATAATATGGGTCTCAGGTATAAAGCTGGCATCCGTACTCATACTATACACCGTTCCCGTAAGAATGGTTTGATAATCTGGCTCACCAAACCAGAAATCCATGATAAAGGAAGTTCCTGCAGTTATTTCCACTTCTTGGGTCATGGTTTCCCCGGTATAAACCGTGCAGGTAACGGCATAATTACCAACTGGAATTCCCTCAATCTGATAAAAGCCATTTTCATTGCTCTCGGCTTGATATAGATTTCCTGCGGAACTATGCACTTGAATCAGAGCCCCTGCCACCAATTCAATGGCATCTCCCCATTGATAGAATACTTCACCTGCCAGCTCTCCGTGACTCACCACATCGCTGCAGGCAGCATTACATCCATCCATGCTGTCAAAAAATGAACCAGCATGGTCTATACCATCTTCATCCACCGTTCCACAACCGGAAAACCAAGTGCATTCTTCACCGTTCCAGCCATAACCGATAATCATTTCGCATGTGCCGAAATTAAACCCTGACAAATCTTCACATTCTGGCTCTACATCATCAACTGCCATGTAAAAATCATGCTCCAGGGGGAAACATTCTGTATTTGTGGGATCAATGTCAGAACAGAGATCATATATCCCAAATTCCTGATCTATAAATCCATCCGCATGCACTGAAACAGCGGTTGCAGACCAGACCACATCGCTAAATTCAAAATAGCCATCGTCACTGGTGATTGTTTCTACCAATATGCCTCCAGTAAATCCTCCATACAAAATAACATTTGCACCGGCAATGGGCTCAAATGCCGGTAACATAGGACCTACTTCACCCCATACCCTTCCTGAAAAGAAAACATCCATATTATTTGCTTCAGGTAGGTGAAAATCAAACGTTGCGCCTTGAGCTCCTATTTCCAGATCCACCGTTTCAGTCTGCCATCCCTCTGCTGAGCAGCTTACCATATATGCGCCTTCCGGCAGTTCTAACAGATAGTGACCATCATCATTGGAGATAGTATTATATGCAATATCCGCTGGGCTATTCATAGGAACAGCTGAAATATCGGCACCAGCAATTGGGCAGCCTACAGGCCCACCCAGACAGCCGTTGTCCTGCCATACATGACCTTCCAGTACTGTCATGACATCATTATACATAGGTGTTAAGTAAATATCGTATTCAAGAATAAGACTGTTGGTATCGGAATTGGGTATAATTTCCGCAATATAAAATTCATAGCCTTCTGCCTGGCAGCTAACGGGAATAGGGCCGTTCCAGTTCCATTCAAATGGCAGTTCATAGTATCCCTCTCCATCGCTGAATGCCATGGTCCCTTCCGGAACAGAATCTAGGGCAATAGCCACCTGTGCTCCCTCAACGGGTATGAGTGCACCATTAGATTGTACGCCCGTATAGACATGCCCCGTAAGAATAATTCCCTGGGCAGAAAGGTTGGAAAACAACAAACTTATAAAGAGAAAAAAGGAATAAAATATTCTATGGAAGAAATTATTGAAACTCATGATGGTGATCCTCCTGTTTAAAAGGATAAATTTAACGTTATAACACTAGAAAACATAATAAATTAATATAAACAAGACAATGTTATCTTTGATTTGTTACAGAGTGTTACAACTGAAAGAACGGGATAAATATATTAATAAAATGCCTGATTTTAGCTGACACGAACTATGACTAATACGTGACAAGCAGTTTGTCGTAAAATAACATAAGCCCCCAATTCTGGGGGCTTATTGTTTCTGTTAATTAATTATTATGAAGGAAGAACTAGAGAGATGGGTTTAGTTACCTTGAATAATGTTAACTAGTTGAACAATATCCGAATCATTGCATTTACTATCACTATTCATATCAGCTTAGAATCGTATTTATTAGGATAACAATATCAAGGATATTGATGATCCCATCCCCATTCATAT
>Ga0208638_1000417_pt1 | contig 31208 bp, 32 predicted proteins | sample ETNtaG_34_FD_185753 | JGI IMG/M metagenome (GOLD analysis project Ga0208638, IMG submission 185753) | Marine microbial and viral communities from oxygen minimum zone, Eastern Pacific Ocean - ETNP201306SV51 (SPAdes) (version 2) | ecosystem: Environmental > Aquatic > Marine > Oceanic ...
AACTTAAACTGCTTGATGCTGGAAATATATCCAGGATCAGGATTAAGAGTTCCATCTCTATCTAGAAAAATAACTTTATCCAACGCTTTCAATATCCAATTTTCGCAAGTCACGAATCTTTATTGAACTGCTGAAGAAAAAATAAGCACCGAGCAATACAAGCGGAATAAAACCAATGGCGTGATTTACCAGTGCAAAAGCTTGCGCGCCAGTTATCTCTCGACCAAACACCTGTACCATAATAAAGATAGCTGAAGCATGATATGTCCCGATATATCCCGGAGCAGACGGGACAGCGATCACCATCGTTGTGCCTACCAGAATAACCCCAGCTTCCACCCAAGTGAGTGTCTCATGAACTGCCAAACCCGAAAGATAAGTAATTACTAAGTAAATTCCCCATAGAAGGACTGAAGTAAAAAATACTAACCCTTTTCTTTTCACTTCAGCAAGGGCTGCCAATCCATGAATAAACGAATTGAAAATCCCTCGAAATTTAAGTCCAAATCCGTGCTTAGATCTTGGAGCATTTTCGAGCTTTTCAATCCAGTCTTGGTGCTTTTTTACCAACCACCAAAGAACTAAAATGAAACCGGCCACCAAGCCCGCCAGAAGCACTCCCCCCTGTTGTAAAACTGGAGGGACATCGTAGATAAAAAAGAAAATTGCCAATAAAACGAGAGCGCCAAGCATATCTACAAATCGTTCCACGACAATTGTACCAAACGCCGCAGCTCGGCTTATGGACGGATTTTCCTTCCCAATAGCATAAGCTCGTAGGATTTCTCCCAATCTCATCGGGAGGATAGCATTGCCAAAATAGCCGATGGCTGTAGCAGAAAATAGCGGTCTCATCGTGACGGTTTTAATAGGCTCCAGCAATGCCTGCCAGCGGATAGCTCGGATCCAGACTGAGAAAATCATCAGCAACACAGCTAATACAATCCACTCTACGGAAGCTGTGGAAAAGTGATCACTCAATTTATCTAATTCAATTTCCCTAAAAGCGAGATAAAGTCCGCCAAAACTGAATAATAAGCCGATACCTAACTTGATCATTCTATTCTCTTAGGTCGATAAACTCTGATCCTGTTAGTTTCTCATTTGTAAGTTCGAGTGGATTAGTTAATGGTGCTGCTTCTTTAATTTGAACGTCCACTCGTATATCCTCACCAGCTACAGCCGACATTGAAACCGGTAACCACGTTTCTCTATCTACAATCATTCTTAACGTATCAAAACCCACCATAGTTTCAGCTCGCAGAGTTACAACTATCTTCCTCTCAGTTAAAATATCCACTTTGTCTAATGTAAAACCGGGCATCTCTCCCAAAAGGATAGAAAAAAAGTTTGCTGGATCGGTTCTATCAAACCAGTCAGCAACAACTTGGTCCGTTTCTGCATACCGTGTGAAAAGAGTATCATGCTTGATTAGAATTTGTTGATAGTCTAGGTTCAGTTTCAGATAGTCTTGACCGAGGACTTTCATACTCCCTTCACCGGTCCAAATATCGCCATCATACTCATACGTCCAAACAACCTTAAAACTGCGCCCATCTGCCGATAGTATGGAACTCTTGACTTTATCAACTACCTCAACATCCGGTAAATTATCTTCACTATATAAGAAATTAAAGAGAAGTAAAAGAGTGATGAGAGATAAAAAAGTGCGGCTAAAATTATTTGTTGTCATCATCATCCAACATCTGGAGATACGTTTCATCTACAAGGACTTCCCTCGCTTTACTCCCGGTAAAAGCTCCCACAATACCGAGCTGCTCCATCATGTCAATGAGTCGTGCTGCCCTGGAATATCCTACACGCAAACGCCGTTGAATCAGAGAAATGGATCCTTGCTGATGAGTAACAACTAACTTGATTGCTTCAGTGAGAAGCTCATCATCGGCTTCGATATCCTCGCCGCCTTCAACACCACTTACTTGAACAGAAGCTCCTTTAAGTTCTATCTCTTCAGCAGAAGGTTGTTTTGCAATATGATCCATAATTCTATTAATCTCATTTAAGGTTACAAAAGAGCCATGAAGACGAATTAGAGAAGATGTTCCAGGAGGAATAAAAAGCATATCGCCTTTACCGAGAAGTTTCTCAGCACCGTTTGAATCAAGTATTGTACGGGAATCGATTCGTGATGCAACTTGAAACGCTATTCGTGCAGGGAAGTTAGCCTTAATGACACCAGTAATAACATCTACGGAAGGCCGCTGTGTTGCCACTACCAGATGAATTCCAACTGCTCTGGACATCTGCGCTAATCGAGCAATAGGCGCTTCAACTTCTTTAGCCGCCCTAATCATGAGGTCCGCAAGCTCATCAATAATGATAACAATGTACGGTATATTCTCCATGTCGCTGTTTTCTTTTGCTTTCGCACGATATTCATCAATATTTCTAACAACAGCTTCCGCAAAAACATCATAGCGGCGACTCATTTCCTGTTCAGCGGCTCGTAAAGCAGATACTGCATTTTCAGGAGAAGTCATTACTAATTCATCCACATCGTCGCTGGATATCAAATGATGTTTCTCAAGCGCTTTATATGCAGCTAATTCTAATTTCTTCGGATCAATAAGAATAAAACGCACCTCCTCTGGAGAGGAGCGAAAGAGAATACTGGTTATAATTGCGTTAATGCAAACTGACTTTCCTGATCCCGTTGTTCCCGCCACTAACAGATGAGGAAGTTTGTTCAATTCTATTGTATAAGATTCACCACTCGTGGTTTTACCTAACGCGACTGCCAATTTCGAATCAGAGTCTGCAAAACTTTCTGATCTCGCTACTGATCTTAAATAAACGATTGAAGGATTTTCATTCGGAATTTCTATACCAACTGAAGATTTACCGGGAATCGGAGCGATTACGCGAACTCTCGGAGCTTCCAAAATCCGAGCTAGATCATCAGAAAGTTGAACAAATTTATTTACACGAACACCCTCAGCAGGTTCTACCTCAAACAAAGTAATAATTGGACCTGGTGCAATATTTACTACTTTTCCAGAAACTCCGAATGTTTGGAGAGACTGAATCAGGAAATTGGCTTTCTCCACTAATTCTTCGTGACTTGCGCTCTGAGCCACTTCTTCATGACGATCTAATAGATCTGTAGAAGGGAGCTGATATTTTTTCCGAGGAACTTTCGGCTTCATTGAATCGAGGTCCACTTCATCTTCCACTACTTCTTCTCCAATCTGGATGGTTTCAGCATCCTGATCGGCGGCATCTGAACCCTCTTCTTGAGTAGGTCCGGCTACTTTATCACTTTCCAGACCGTCTTTCGTTTCCGACGTATCATCAGTTTCAATTTCAGGAATTGCCCAAATTGGAGGTTTAATGGTCCCTGTATCTTTCTGCTCACTCTCTGTTTCAACTTCTCCGGAAATCTTCTCAGAAGATTCTTCTGGTTTTGGTTGTAGAATTTTAGATTCAGGAATTTCCTCTATCTCTTCAGCCGTCTCCACTTTTTCCTCTGTTTTTTCCTCTACTTCCTTCCTTTCCTTCAATTTCCCGAGAAGTTTGGAAGTGTGATCCCGCTTCTCCTTATCCTTACGTTTTTCTTCAAAATGCTTTTTCTGTTTTGCCAGATAAGATGTTAGATAAGTAGTTATAGTCTTAAAGAAAGAGTAGAAGCTGAAACTGAAATATCCTCGAATCAAAACTAAAGCTAAAGTGATTAATAATAAAATAGTCCCAACTGTACCAAGGAAACTGTGAAACAAGTTAGCTATAAGCCAGCCCAAAAGTCCGCTATCTTCAGAATCTCCATTGTTCAAAACAGCCGACAATCCTTGAGAAGTGGATGTTATTAATGCCAATCCCAATACATACATTGAGAACCGTAATAAGGGTTGAGCCTTGCGTCTGCTGAAAATCCACCAACCCCAAACAAGTCCCAAAATAGGCAGAACAAATACAGCCCATCCAATGGTCATTTTGATCAAATAATGAGATACATAGATACCTAGAATTCCCATTGTGTTATTGATGGATTGAGTTGGATCGATAGTTGGTTCTTCATACGGTTTATAGGAGATAAAACTCAAAAGAATAAAGAGTGAGATTACTGTTAATAAAATACCTGCAATTTCATTTCTACGATTTTTCATAGGACTAACTCATTAATGTTCCATTTTTCCAGAAAGGCGGTTTCACAATCTGAGCAGGGATTGATTTACTCCTCATTTCTATTGTTATTTCACTACCAATATTGTGAAATGGAACATCCACAAATCCTAGCCCAATACCCACCTTTAGAGAAGGTGAATGAGTTCCGCTGGTCACTTCTCCGACTTTAGTACTGTTTTTCAAAATAGCATATCCATGACGTGGGATTCCTCGTTCGCTCATTTTAAACGGTACCAACCGTCTGGATGGTCCATTGCTCTTGATCTGAACCAGTGCTTCCCGGCCTATGAAATCACCTTTATCGAGCTTAGTAATCCACGCCAATCCGCTTTCAATAGTATTCGTCGTCTCATCAATATCATTGCCAAAGAGACAGTATTTCATCTCCAGCCGAAGAGTATCTCGCGCTCCGAGACCCACAGCTGCAATATCATACTCTTGACCAGCTGACCACAATACGTCCCAGACTTTCTCGGCACTTTCACCTTTTATATAGAGTTCGTATCCAAGTTCGCCGGTATAGCCAGTCCGGGCCAAAAGGAGATCAACTCCCGCAACTTCGGTTTCTATACAATGGTAGAATGGTAGTTGTTCTACTGTCTGTTTGTTATCAGTCACTTTCAAAAGGACTTCTCTCGCTTTAGGCCCTTGGATGGCGATTAGACTGTAATCATCAGATAGATTATTAAGTTCGACGTTTCCCACGAGATGTTCTTTTAGCCAGTCGAAATCCTTCTCAATGTTACTTGCATTGATCACGAGAAGATACGACGATTCCAACTTGTAAAGAACTCCATCGTCCACTATTCCACCATTATCGTAGCACAGTGCAGTATATTGCGCCTGACCGACATCAAGAACTGACACATCATTGGTAGTCATACGCTGAAGAAACGCCTCGGCACCACTGCCGGAAATCCAAAATTCTCCCATGTGAGACAGATCGAAAAGTCCTACACCCTCTCTTACAGCCAAATGTTCTTTCACAATACCATTGTATTGTAAGGGCATTTCGAATCCTGCGAAGTCGGTCATCTTAGCTTTCAAGGCTAAATGGTGATTATACATTGCTGTCCTATTCACGAGCTAAATATAGATGAGACTGAGCTGAGCTCCTAATTCTCGAAGTATCCTTTCTTTGGATTTAGCTCCATAATCATCTCCTTGAAATTGCAGTTTTAATAATATCTTCCAGTTCACCTTTAAACTCACCCTTGCGTTTCATATCAGAAAGAGTCCTAAAAGCTTCGTTCCTTTTAAAGCCCAGAGAAGTGAGTGCAGCCATAGCGTCCTCGAATTCAGACGGCACACCACCGGTTCCACCGGGAATATCTGTTAAATCAGATTCCACGAACTTTTCCTTCAATTCCACAATGATGCGCTTGGCCGTCTTGGGACCGATGCCGGGTAGAGTGGTGAGTGCTTCTACATCTCCCGATATGATGCGGTTCTTAAACTCTTCCGCTGTTGTTCCAGAGAGGATATTAATACCCATCTTTGGTCCGATTCCCGAAATACCTATGAGCAAAAGGAACAGACCACGTTCCACAATGCTGTTGAATCCGTATAACTCCAAAGCGTCTTCGCGAACATTCAGGTAGGTCTTCAATGATACTTCCTTATCTTGATCGGGAAGTCGATCAAAAGTGGAAACAGAAATAGCGATGGAAAGTGAAATACCTCCCACTTCCACGATTGCTGTTGTTGGCGTCTTCTTGATTAATTTTCCCTTGATGTTTTCGATCATTTCATATGAGTCCTCAATTGGTTAATGTGGCAAAGGGCAACTGCCAACGCGTCGGTCACGTCAAACTTCTCCGTCAATTGCTTTAAAGAGAGGATGGACTTGACCATAAACTGCACTTGTTCCTTAGATGCGTTACCATTTCCCACTACGGAAAGTTTCACTTTTTTAGGAGCATATTCGAAACAGTCCAACTCATGTCTGGCTGCCGCCAGAAGAGCCATTCCACGCGCTTGTCCCAAAACAAATGCAGTCCTGGCGTTCTTGCTGAAAAACGCTTCTTCTACCGCGATTTCCGTAGGTGAAAACTCTCTTATGAGATTCACAATTTCAGTGTAAAGATGAGCTAGTCTTGCAGGATTACCTTTCTTCCTGGATGGGGTAATGGTGCCGAATGTAACCACAGATTCATCGCTGCCGTCATGATCGAGCACACCATACCCTGTGATGTTGATTCCGGGATCTATGCCGAGCACTCGGATCATAAGTTATGCTTCAGCCAATTCATCTTCATCAATATCAAAATTCGAAGACACTTTTTGAATGTCATCATGATCTTCTAGAGCGTCCATTAGCTTCAGTAAAGATGAGATATCGTCGCCTAATACTTTCACAGTGTTTTGAGGTACTAAGGTAACTTCAGCAGTTTCAATACGAAAATTCGCCTTTTCCAGCTCTCCTCGCACATCCAGAATATTTTCTGGATCTGCCGTGATTTCGTAAACGTCATCTTCTTCTAAATAATCGTCGCCGCCTCCTTCTAGGATTGTCTCCAGAAGTAGATCTTCATCCACACCATTTTTCTCTATAGTGATGAGTGATCTTTTATCAAACATCCACGCCACACAACCAGTTTCGCCGAGATTTCCGTTGTACTTAGTTAATAGATGCCTGAGCTCAGCTACAGTACGCTTGCGGTTATCCGTCATGACCTCCATCATGATAGCAACACCGCCGGGACCGTAACCTTCGAAAATAGCCTCTTCGTAGGAAACACCTTCCAGTTCACCGGTCCCTTTCTGGATCGCCCGTTTGATATTATCCGCCGGCATGTTGGCATCTCTCGCTGAAAGGATAGCCTGCCTTAGGCGGGGATTATTCTCCTCGTCACCACCACTTTGTCGAGCCGCAACGGTGATCTCTTTAATTACCTTCGTAAAGATTTTACCGCGCTTGGCATCTTCAGCGGCTTTCTTCCGCTTTATAGTGGACCATTTGGAGTGACCGGACATTAGCTGTCCCTATGTTACTGATTTATTATACAGAGTATGGTCAAAAGAATGTTTCACAAACTGTCTCCGAGGTTTATTATGATAACCCTGTGGTATTATTCACCACATCTGAATCTGTAAAATTTAGCGATAATGCCTTACGGCATCAATAGTTTTCCCGACGAGAGTCACCGCTCCTCAATCTTCGGTGCCACCAGTACTTTCGTACGGATGACCCATGCTCTGCGGAATCCCATTCGCTTGAGGCGAACTTGTGACTCCTCTGCCAAAGGTCGATTGATATAATTACCGACGCGTACTTTGTAATTGGGGGGATCATAAGTCACATACACTTCACCGGGGAAGCTGCCTTGGAGTTGAGCCTGTAGCGTATCCGCCTCTTCAGGATCCCTGGTGGTAAGAATCTGAATTCGATAGCCGTCGAGGGTAGAATCGGCGGGAATGTCCTCCTCTTCTTCCTCACCGGGGAGTTTATCATCCGGCATAATGATTAGCGGAAATTCGATCTTAGGCTCTTTCAGCTCGCTGGGATTAAAACTTTCGTCCGGCTTCGTTTTCTCATTTTGAGCGAATAGGACAAATGGGATAAATAATAAGATTGCAATTCTTACCACACCAAACTCCTCACATCTTCTGATTTAACCCACCCTTTACTTCCATCGATGGACTCTACCTCTCGCCATTCTGTTTGTTCGCCGGTGATATCTACTTTCGTCCCTTCCGGCAGTTGAAGAAGTGTCTTGGCTCCTTCATTTGGCGCTGATTTAGCTCCAACAGAAACGTGAGCAATAATAATACCACTCTTCATGGAAGATATATCATGTCGTACGTCAAGATAAATCAGACCGAACATTATAATAACAATAATCATCACCACAAATGGAGCTTTCATAATTTGAGTAATTCTAAGTCCACCTAAATGAGAAAATGTAAATATGAGGCCACTCATCAGAAATGCTGTGCTTGAAATTATCAGCCATTGATGAGGTAGAAGAATACTTTTCAAAGAGTTATACAATCTGATCAAGTAGACCGGCTTCGGAAGTTCAGCAATACCTGCCTTACGCTTAACAAAGATCAGATTGTGGCGTAAGTCGTTATCATTTGGCTCAAGCTGCAATCCTTTCTCATATGCCCAGATTGCTTGACCTAGCATTTCAGATTTATAATACGCATTCCCCAGATTGTAATAAAGATCGCTGTGATGTAAACCATTGATCAAGATTGAATCGTATTTAGCAATTGCTTTACTCCAAGATGAATCAGCATAAGCATTATTACCATCATCAAAAAGCTGCTGAAAAGCATCCACTTGAGCTGAAGCGACTGATAGAAGAATGAACAGTGCTAAAATAGTTGATTTCACAGTTCTTCCTCTAGACTGGTCAGAATCTCTTTAATTGTACCCGCAAGTTCAACAGCGCTTTTTTGAGCCTTTCCGGGAGAAAATCGTCCTTCGTTACATGCTGTCAAGATTTCCCCAAGCTCTTTTCGTTTTTCATCGCTTACAATGTCAGTTAATAAAGAGTTGATGGTATCAACGTCCAATCCAGCCGACGGCAGACCAAACTTGTCCGCTATATAAACGGTTATAACTTTAGAAACAGTTGTGTAGTCATCAACAGAAGTAATACGCTTTAATTTTCGGCGACTTCGTCTTAAAGCAGTCCGAGATTTCCCTTCAAGTCGACGAGATTCGCTATCACCCTGTACAAGGAGAACGGCACCAGGAAAAATGAAGAGTAGAGCTCCTATCCCAGCCAGCCACCAGACAAGTGACGGGATCATCTCCTGGCGAATGAGACGGAACTGCACCGGAGATGTTCTAATGTATCGAATGTCTTGATCCAGTTGAAAGACATCTTGGGAACTACCGCTTCCAGACGAAGTTCCTCTGCCTGGTTCAACATTAAGCCGCAATGGTTTGGAGCGGATAACTTCCCATGAATTCTCTGCTGGATTGAAATAAGCCAGTTCCATCTCGGGAACGATGAAAAGACCTGACCTGCGAGGCATGATGATGTATTCCCACAGTTTCACACCTGTAAAATCGTCCCTGAATACGTCACGGTCGAACACCGGTCTCTTACGGTCAAAAATCTCTACACCACCGGGAAAATCTGGTTCGTTGATTTCAACCAAATTCAGATTCCCGGTACCTTTCAGCTCTACCTTAAATGTGACAGCTCTATTCACTTCCACCTCAGAACTGTCTATGTATGTACTTAGAGAAAACTGACCCACAGCTTGACTGTAATTTTCCGGACGGCCTTCCTCAGGTAATGGATGAATTGTTAACTCTACAGGCTCTGATTCCAGTCTGAAACGTTCTGACTGAGGAAATATGGAAAACGGATCACCAAAGCGTAAATCGTCGAAAGTAGGAAATCGATTGACAGATCTGCTTGATACCGTCACATCCAATATCATTGGATCGAGAATCAACTGACCTGTCTCGGTAGAAAACAGTGCTATTTTCCCAAGAGAAGCTACATTGTACCGAACTCCATCTCGCTCACGCAGTCGGAATTTGGGAGATCTTGGCGACTGAAGTTCTTCTTTCCAGAACCCAATACCCTGAGGTTTCTGAGAGATGGAAAGGTCGTTGATGTTCACCTGAGTATAAAGCATAAATTCAACCGTTATCTGTTCGCCAATAAATGCTTCTCTTTTATCCGTATATGCCTCAAGGAATATGTATTGTGTCTCAGACTCAGGCTGCTGCGTTTGCTTAGATCTAGATCTGGAGGACTTAGAAACTTGAATGGTAATAGGCTTTGTGATGTAACTCTTTCGATCTACAACAACTTTTAATGATGGGATGGTGAGCTTTCCCTTTTTCTTAGGGAGAAGATTCCAGGATAAAGAGTAAGCAGTTGTTACCTTGTTATTGAACATTTGGTAGCTGCTGCTTTGCGAAGGACCACTGGCGATAGTAAAGTCGTTGATTGGACTAAGATCTACTTGTGGGAACTCCTCACTCCCCTCTGCTTTTACTTCAAAACTGATGTGCTGATTCAAGTTAATCTTTTTCTTATCCACTGAAGCAACAACTTTGACTTGTGCAGAAACAACAGCCGAAAAAATAATGAAGAGTGTTAACAGGCGTTTCATCTTACCACTCTTTCTCAGGCTTTTTGGATCTCACCTTCCCTTTGAATAGTTTCGGCTGGAGTTTTTCCTGGGCTCGAAGCGCATCCAGAATTGTCTCGGAATCAGGTTTTTCTTCTGTTTGGTTCATCGCTTGAGGATTACTTTGCCTCTCTTCCTGTGTTTCTTCGCCTGACTTATTCTCCTGCTCTTGTGATTGCTGCTCTTGTTGTTCTTTTTGATCGTCCTGACCTTGCTGCTGGTCCTGGTTTTCCTGATCCTCAGAATCATCCTCTGATTGATCCTGCTGTTGCTGCTGATCCTGCTGATTCTGCTGTTGGGGCGGCTGCTCCAGCATTCTCTTCAGAGCCAGTTCGTAATTATATTTGGCATTTTCATCTGTAGGATTAAGCGACAAGGCTTTTCGATAAGCTTCCACTGCATCAGAATACGAAGGCGGTTGAGATTGGGGATTTTCAGGGGTAACACTGGAAGCTTGATCAGCTTTTGAAAAAAGTGTATTTCCCAGATTATAAAGTGAAGGAAATTGCAGATTCTTATTCCCAGATTCTAACGAAGACTTAAACTGACTTTGAGCATTTTCCAGTTCACCTTTTTGAAACGATTCAAATCCTGCATTGAATTTAATTTCTGGAACATTGGGGTGTTTCTCTAGAAAGGAACTGTACTTTGTTTGCCCTAAAGAATCGCTGTTCTGTGACATTAAACAAGAAATAAGAAGTAAAGCTGTTAAACTGATTTTATACATACCGGCCACGCCACTCTCTTTCCTCCCGCTTTCGAGTTGATATCAAAGGTTCTATTAAGAATAAAATCAGTGCAATGGTTGCAAAATATTGATATCTATCTTCGAATCCGGCATATTCATGTGTTTGCAAAGTCTTTTTCTCCATCCCGGCAATTTCATCAGTTATTGGTGCAATACCTACAGAGCCATCATCCATCCGAATATATTGGCCGTCTGTGTCAATTGCAATAGTTCGCAGGATTTCATCATTAAGTCCTGTCGTAATCAAATCCCCCGATGGACTCTTCATGTAATCAGTTACCATTCCCTTAGAATTGACAACAGGAATAGGGACATGATCTTGAGATCCTACACCTGCTACATGAATTATAATACCTTCGCTCTTTGCTTTTTGAAATGCCGTCGAAATATCTCCTTCATGATCTTCTCCATCGGTTAACAATATGATAGTTCTGAATTTGGGATCATCATCCGGAAAGGACTCTGTTGCAAGATTGATTGCATCCGCCAATGCAGTTCCCTGAATTTCTATCATGGAAGTTTCTACGGCATCGAGAAATAGTCTGGCTGCATCATAATCTCCTGTAAATGGCAAATAAAGATGGCTGGTACCTGCGAATACAATCATCCCTACTCTATCTCCCCGAAGTCTTGAAAAAAGCTGTCGGACCTCGAACTTAGCCCGATCAAGTCGGTTTGGACGAACATCTCTTGCTAACATGCTGTTGGATATATCCAGTGCTACAAGCACATCAACACCTTCCCGCTTAACTTCTCGGAGCTGAGTTCCTATCTGAGGACCGGTTGAGGCAAAAATCAGCATGACAATACCTATCCAATGGAGAGTGTGCCTCCATTTAGTGCCAGTTTGGTTTATCCTGGCAAAAAGCCTTGCACGTACTTTATGAGCCCCCCATTCGTTCTGTTCTCTTTCACGCCTGCCGCGCATGAACCAAAATGCCACTAATGCAACTGCCATCAGTCCAAAAAGAGAAAACATCAGAGGGTAGCGAAATGCGATCACCTAATCTCTCTTCCTAAACCAGAACTGTCGAATAAATCTGTTGCTTACCGCCAAAGCGACAGCAGGAAAAAGAAACCACGCAAAAATTTCTCTATAATCTGTGTAATCAGTCACAGAAACTTCAGTCCGTTCCAGCTTGTCCAGCTCATCGAATATAACTGACAATCCCTCTCTATCATTAGCAAGGGAAAATTGTCCTGAGGTCTCTTTCGAAAGGGATAAGAGTGTCTCTTCATCAATCTCCATTTCCTGATAAACGAGTCTCTTGCGACCGGTGAAAGGATCTACAGTCGGAAAAGGTACTTTCCCATTCCTTCCTATACCGATTGTGTGAATGGTGATATCGTAGTCTGTAGCCATTCTTGCGGCGGTAATTGGATCCAGTTCACCAGCGTTGTTACTGCCGTCGGAAAGGAGGACAATTACTTTATTCTCTACCTCGCTATCCCTCAATCGATTAATCCCCATAGCCAAAGCCATTCCTATGGCAGTACCGTCATGCTGTTCATCAATAATCGTGACTTGTTTCAGGATATTCGTTACTACGTCATTATCTACTGTCAAAGGGCACTGTAAGTAGCTTTCTCCGGCAAATACAACAAGCCCGATTCTGTCATGCTCTCTTGAAGAAACAAAGTCGAGTGCTTCTAATTTAGCAGCTTCCAGACGGTTCGGTTTAAAGTCCTCTGCCCTCATGCTGCCGCTTATATCGAGAACAAGCATGATGTCCACAACATCCCATGAAGATTCACTCTCCTTTGAAGTGATTCTCGGGCGTGCTAAAGCCAAGACTAGTAAAAATATTATTGAAAGTGTAAGAAAATTGAGGAAATTTACTTTATGTTGCCCCGAAAGAGCTGAAACAGTCCGAATAAGACTAAGGGAAGAAAATCTGATCGAACCCTCTCTTTTATGACTCCATCGTAGATACCAAACGATAAGTAAAGGAACAATAACCAATGAAAACAAAACCCAGGGATGTGTGAATTCAAACATGTATTATTGTAACAGCTTCATAATAGTCTCAACAGATAATGCATCACGGAGATAGAAGTTTCCGTTTTATAATACAACATATCGCTTCAGGTACAATCCCGAGCTACAAAACCGAATGATACACTTGAAAAATACTTATCTTAATTTATAGTATCTGAAGAGAGTAATCTTCATTCACCATCTGGCTTATCCAAGTCAGATGTATCGCCTACAGATTTTGCCGCATCATCCAATTCATCCTCAACATCTTTTACAGCACCTTTGAACTCGCGAATACCTTTCCCCAGACCTCTTGCTAGTTCAGGTAATCGCTTGGCGCCGAAGAGGAGTAAGATCACTAAAACTATAACGACCAACTCCCATCCACCGGGAAAAACGAACAAGAAAGGAATACTCATAATATGACCCATAACAACCTCCTTATGAATGTTTAACGGAAATACCGCAATAAGTAGTAAGTTGCCGCCAGTCCAAATATAGCAGCAAAATTGAGTGAAATTTTCAATCCAAAAATAAGTTGAATTACCAAAAGGTCAATACTGACTGCATCATCAATTCCCAGCAAACCTCCCAATGAAAAATCGAGGCTTCTCAAGAAGAAATCTTTAACCACACCTTCTGGTAAAACATAAGCCAGACCAGACCCAAAAAGTGATCCAACCATAGCTCCCATGAGGAGTACCAGAAACATAAAACCTAATGATCTTAAACGCATTAGAAATCCTTATTGAATCATATTGGTTAATAGCTTCATATTCATAAAGTTTAATGAGTTCCTTCGTCTATTTCAATCTGTACTTCTATCTCATCCTGTTGTGTTAATGAGTTGACTAATCCCCAGAGTACATAAAGAACAGCACCGGAAAAAACGACATATTCACGCCAAAAAACTGTTGCTACTGCCATTAATACGATCACTATTAATTTAATTACTGCTTTTCTACCATTACCCAATTCAGGAATTTTTCCATACTGAATATGGCTTATCATCAGTAATGCCAATCCAAACATGAGCGAGATTGCAATTCGTGGATCTCCTATCTCACTTCTGACACTAGAACTGAAAAGAATGAATGATGAGATAACCAAAGCTGCAACGGGTGTTGGAAGTCCTATGAAAAACGGAAGTGGTGACTCATCCTGAGAAACGTTAAATCTGGCAAGTCGTACTCCTCCCGCCAAGAGAGGAATAAAACTGATAACTGCAGCTAAAAGCGGAGTGAGATTTTGAAGATACGCAAAATATACCAGTACTGCCGGCGCAGTGCAGAACGATACCATATCAGCTATAGAATCGAATTCCATTCCAAAACGGCTCGGTACACCGAACAATCGAGCCATTTTACCATCAAGGGCATCGAAAAGAGCCGCGGCAATAATTAACCAAGCAGCCTTTCGGAATTCTCCCTGTGATGCTGTTAAAATGGCCAAAAAGCCGAAAAACAGATTTACCAGTGTAAATATACTCGGTATGACATTTTTCTTAATTTTTATTCGTCTCTTCACTTCAATTCTCCTATAATAGTTTCTCCTCCAATCACTTTCTGTCCAACTGATACAGAAATTGAAGCCTCCAACGGAAGTACCACATCAGTCCTGGAGCCGAAACGGATGAAACCAAATCTATCTCCCAATGAAACCACATCACCGTTCTGAAGATAGCATAAGATTCTACGGGCTAATATACCTGCAATTTGTTTTACTTTTACCAAATGATCTTTAGTCTGAATTAAAACTGCTGTCTGTTCGTTGACTTTTGATGCTTCTTCCTTGAACGCTGCCAAAAACCTACCTTTTCGGCAATTAACTGATTTAACAGTTCCTTCAACTGGAATTCGATTGACGTGTACATTAAATAGAGAGAGAAAGATGGATATTTGTTGAACAGGAGCTTTCAAGTCAGGGTCATGCTCAACCTCTCCTACAAAGACAACTTTACCGTCCGCCGGTGACAGAATAATAGTGTCACCTACCGGTGGTGTTCTGAGAGGATCGCGGAAAAAGTGCAAACAGAAGGCAGCAAACAATGTGAAAATCAATGCTACAATCTGAAAAGAAGTTTGATGAGTCGCCATGCCGATAAATCCACTAATGACTGCCGCAATTAATGAACTTACAACAAACGGTCCACCTTCCGGCGCTAATGTAAGTTTACTTTTCATATTCTCAAACATCCGACAGTTTTACTGAAGCTTCAAAATAGAGACCATCCCGAAAAAATGAAATATGGATTGAATCTCCAGAACGTAGGTCTCCATCTTCGATAATAGAGAGAATATCGCGCCTAGAATTTACAGAGAAGCCGTTAACATTTATGATTACATCCCCCACTTGTAATCCTGCTTTTTGGGCGCTGCTACCGACCTCAACATCAGTGATAATTACGCCTGTTACTCTGGAAAGTTCGAGCGTCTCGGCCAAATAGCGATCAACTTTTTGTACACTAAGCCCAGTTGCAAAACTCCTATCTATTTTGCCATAGAGTTTGAGCTCTTCTGCAATCTCCTTTGCCCGGTTGATTGGGATAGCGAAACCAATACCTATGGATCCTTCAGAATATCCGCCTCCCGTGTAAATAAATGCATTGATACCGATCACCTTTCCTTCAGCGTTGCAAAGAGGACCTCCGCTGTGTCCGGGGTTAATAGATGCATCCGTCTGAATCATTCCGATATAAACTCTCCCCTCAACCTCACGGCCTAAATCAAGATTCACGGAACTGACAATTCCGGCTGTTGCGGTTGGCTGCTTGCTGACATCTGCTAGTCCGAACGGGTTTCCTATGGCGACTACCCATTCACCAATTATCATGTCATCAGAATTTCCGAGTTCAGCATAAGGTAGCCCTCTCCCTTCGATTTTTAGAAGAGCAATATCACTATTCCGATCTGAACCTATAATTTCTGCTTTATAATCAGAACCACCTGGAAGTGTAACCTTGATCTCTTGAGCTTTCTCAACAACATGTTGATTTGTTAAAATATAACCATCCGGGCTAATCAAAATGCCAGATCCAAATGTTTTCACAGATCGGCGATAAACGTCTCTTGGGAACCAAAACTCAAAGAACGGATCGTTAAAATAAGGTGAACGGGTATATTCAGCCGTTTGAATTACATTGACACTAGCCACAGCAGGACCTACTTTCTTGATCGCACGTGTGATAGCAGTTTCACGGCTTTTATCAACTGTTTCCGCTTGAGCAAAAAATTGAGTTGAAAAGAAAATAACAACAAGAATAACTCTAGAATAAGTTCTCATCAGTAAATAATCTCTTCCAGATAAAGACCTTGAGCCGGCGCTTTGGCTATTTTAGCCTTAGGATCACATGCTTCTAACAAGTTAACAAAATCTTTCTCTGTTATTCTACCTCTCCCCACTTCCATCATCGTACCTACTAAATATCGAATCATATGTTGAAGAAATCGGTTTGCTTCAATCAAATAAATTACAAAATCTCCGTCATTAATCCACTTAGATTGGTAGACTATGCACCTTCGAGTTTTCACTTCTGACGACCATTTGCTGAATGTGGTAAAATCGTGATCTCCCTTGACAGCATCTGCGCACGATTGTAAAGCCTCAATTTGCGGTGACCATCCCAATCGCCAGACAAAATTACGATCGAGGATAGTCTCATTAATCCTGCAGCGATAGACATATTTACGTCTCTTCGCACTAAAACGTGCATGAAAATCATCACTTACTAAATGACAAGAGTGAATATGGATATCTTCACTCGTATTCCCGTTAATGGCACTGCGCAATTCTTCTACATCCCACTGTAGTTCCAAGGTAAAATTCGCCACTTGTCCTCTTGCATGAACACCTGCATCTGTCCTGCCGGCTCCGTGAATACGAACCTGCTTACCACTATTGAGGATTTGAAGAGCTGATTCCAGCTCACCTTGGACTGTTCTGGTATTTGGCTGGAACTGCCAACCAGCAAACCCTCTTCCGTCATATTCGATGGTAATACTGTAATTAGGCAAGTGTACTAAATCCAAAAACAAAGAGTATGCAGACTCCCACAGCAGCTAAATCAGAAAATCCGAAACTCATCTGCTTGGCAACTCCTCGAGGAACTGTGGCGCCAAACCCACGAATTGTCATGGCCATACCGAGATTATCAGCTCTATGAAAAATATTAGATACAACTGCAGGAACATGATGAGCAAATGTGAAAATAGTAAAAAATCTTCCTGAAGTGTCATTAAAACATAACGCCTTATCTAAGGATTGTCTTGTGGAAAATTCGTCCTTAAACATCGGGAAGAAACGAAAAACAAGATAGAGCATTTGAAAGGCATACTCTACCCAACGCCACTTCCTTCCGGCTTTGAACCAAATAGTTCTTACTGCATCCAGTACTGCCGTAGCTGAAGTAAGCTCCAGAAAAATAGCCATAGCGGAGAGCATGAGAAAAATCCTCAACAACGGCATTGTTAGAAGGCGTAACTGCTCCACTATTCCAGTACCGGACAGAATAACAGCCAGCGGTAAATACGTCGCCAGCATCACAGGTAGAAAAAACAAAAACGGCTTAACTCGACGGACAATTGAGCTAAATGAAAGTTGAGCAATAATTGCCGTGATTACCAAACTTGAAAGAAGCCAGATAAGATGGTGAACATTGGCAGCCTTAAAAGTGAGAGTCAGAAAAAGTGCTGCCGAAAAAAGCCAAGTGAGAGGATTGAGCAAAGGTTTGTCCATTCAATTAAAATCTTAAATTCAGTCTAAGTTCTGCTCCATTGGATGTCTGTTTAACTTCTGCGTCCAACACTTTTTTCTGAGTCAGACCAACCACATCGATTGCAGAAACTATCCTGTTAAGAATCATACCGGCGATGGTGAAGGATGCAATGGATTTAGCATAGTCTCGATTGATGAGATAATCTCGATATTTCAGACGATGTCCCTCAGAATCCCACGACCAGTCATATCCAGCCTCTTCAGAGTATGTTTCGTAAGGCGAGCGGGCCCGTTGTTGATACGCATTGTAAGCGTCCATGCTATCATACGTACTCAGGTTTACATAAAATTGATCATCTTTTCCAGACATATCAGCATTTGCGAATCGTGTTGCATAAGCATTAAGACGAGAGTTATTACCTGAAGCCGACCAGAGACTCCCTGCCAGGAGAAACCACAATCCCATTTCGCTCTTAACAAAAAACCTACCACGTCTGTTTTCTCCGAGGGAAAATTCACCTAGTCCGGGTAGGAGAAGTGATTTTCCAATACGCTTTCGTAGAGAAATATCTTCACTTTGTGCTGAAAAACGTAACGCGGAAGAATCAAAACTGAAGTCTCCTGCCTCTGTTTTGCCAAGGGACAATCCCAAAAGTACAAAGAAAATCGCTAATGTTTTCTGTGCCAAATCCAAAATCCTCCTAAGAAAGTGACCAAAGTAATCAAAAAGGCGAAAAGATTGCCGAACCGACCGTAGAATGTTAACCCATCCGACGGTGAAAAACCAGCGTAGATAATACCTCTTTCATCTAAATCAAGTTTGGATTTAAACCTGCCGGCTTTATCAACATGCACCGAAATTCCCGTATTTGCACTACGCAAAACAGGCATCCGATGTTCCACTGCCCGAAGTCTAGATAATGCCACATGCTGATAAGGTTCTGATGTATTTCCAAACCAGCCGTCATTAACTACTACTACTAAAAAACGAGCTCCTTGTGATACCAAGCGATGTACAAGTCGAGGAAATGAAGATTCGTAACAAATAACGCCCGCAAACTGACTCTCTTTCAGGAAAAAATCAGTATAACGAGTTCCAGGATTGTAGTGACCAAAACTTAAGTTCTCAGTCAAGGAAACCTGCGCGTCAAGAGGATTATATTCAGCCAGTGGTACAAGATGAATTTTGTAATACGTCTCAAGGCTCCCATCTACATTAAACATAAAAATACTGTTGTAATGCTTCAAAAAACCATCTTTTCTATCGAAGTCTAGAGCGCCGGTGAAGAGCGGGACGCCAAATTCTTCAACTCTATTCTGAATAAATTTTCTCCGAAATCGATCTCGTCGAAGGTATGTCGGCACGGCACTTTCGGGCCAAACCACCATGTCTACTCCTTTTTGAGCTGCTTCCACATATAGTGAGTCAAGAACTTCGAAGACCCATTGCCGCTTTGACCTATCCCACTTTTCGTGAGGTCCCATGTTGGGCTGAACCACTGCAATAGAGAGCTCAACTTCATTCGAAGATTGGGCTGGAAAAGAGAGCATTCGTCCATAGCCATAAATCCATGGCAATACAAGAACAACGGCTGTCCAAATCCGTAATCGGGGAAGCAGCGGTGCCGGTGATGTGAGAAGCCGATACAACTGTGTATTCAAAAGAATTATCCAGAATGTCATCCCGTAAATCCCGGTGAATTCCACAAGCTGAATAGGTGCGAGATAATCTGCCTGCGTGGTAGCAAGGGATATCCATGGGAAAGCGAGAAGTCCAAATGACTGGAAATATTCCATTGTGACCCACAAAAACGGGAACATAAGTAATCCTTTTCCTGTGCGTGAATGAAACCACGCTACAACTGAAGCTAAAATTGACCATTGAGCAGAAAGATAGATTACAGCTCCCACTAGGGATAAAAATACAACCCAGAAAGTGGCACCAGAGTTAAATGCCAGCCAGTAAAGTGCAATAGTATTTGAAATCAATCCTGCTAAAAACGCTAAGCAAGCGGCTTTCCCAGGTCGGGCTGAAGTCACAATTTCTATGAGCGGAATGAAAGCCAAATAGACAATAACTCCCAGTTTTAAAGGAGGATATGATGCTCCAATCATTATCCCTGAAACAACAGCTAACTGCCAGTATGGTCTTTCCAATAATCGCCGAATTTTCATCACCTACTATCCAGAAATGCCTGTAGCATAATAGCAGCAGCAGTTTCATCAACCAATTCCTTTTCACGGCTCGGCTGCTTACCTTCTGACTGAAGAATACGTTTGGCCTGAACCGATGTTAATCTCTCATCATAAAAGGAGACGGGTAGATCAATTTCTTTGCGAATTAAGTCAGCAAACTGTTCTGTCTTTTTTGTCTGAGTAGTGTAGTTACCTTTTAGTCCTAATGGTAGACCTATTACAATTTGACTTACATCTTCTTCCTCAATAATTCTTGACAATTCTGAGATCTGAAATTCGAGATTATGAGTGGTTACTGTCTTAAATGGTGAGGCGATTATCTGGCTGGCATCAGTTATAGCCAATCCTATTCGTTTGGAGCCGTAGTCGATTCCGAGGATTCTGCCCATGTTTAGGTTCAGTACTAAATGGGTTTTGAAAGTTTAGTTTTCAAGATTCTACCAGGCTTAAAGTGAGTTTTTCTGTGAGGAGGCACGAATACTTCCTCGTTTGTCTTAGGATTTCGAGCTCGTGGTTTTGCTTTAGTGGGTTTCACCTGAAGAGTGCCGAACCCTCTGATTTCGATACGAATATTGTGATCATCTTCGGTCATCATTTCCCGCATTACATTGAAAATTTCTGATACTGTAGCATGAGAATCGATAAAACTGTTTCCAGTTTTTTCTGCGACTCGGTTTGATATATCTTTCTTCGTGTATTTTATAATCATCTTAAGATGCCCTTTCTGAGTAAATCGTTCCAGTAACTTCACCTATCTGCTTTAACATTGAATTAAGCCTTCGCAGATTTGGTACAGTCACAACCAAAAAGCAGTTTGCGACACCGCTTTCATCTACTTTAATATCAACACTTGTTATGTTTATGCTGAGTTTTGAAATTGCTTCAGTTAAATCTTTTAGATACCCTTTTCGATCTTCAGCAACAACTTTTAATCTAACCATAAATTCTTCTTTTCGGCTTACGTTCCATTTAACTTCCAAAATTCGATCTAAATCTTCATTCATAACAGGAAGATTTTTGCACGCTAAACGATGAATTGTCACACCTCTTCCCCTCGTAACAAAACCTATAATTTCGTCTCCCGGAATAGGATTACAGCATTTCCCGAAGTTCATCATAACGTTATCAATACCGTGAATTTGGACACCTTTTACAGTCTTTCTGGCTGCTGACAGAAAACGTTCCTTTTCATCAAATTCCTCAATTTCAGATTCTTCAGTTTCTGGAGCTATCTTCTTTATTAGATCTCGTACAGTCATTTTACCTGAGCCCAATGCTGCCATTATGGACTCCTCATCATTGAATCCAGTTGTTTCAGGTGCTTTCTTAATTTCTTTCAATAAATGAGCTAATTTTAGTCGCCTAAGAGTTTTATCAAGAATTTCCCGACCAAGTTTGATGCTTTCTTCACGTTCGGTTTTGTGTATCCATCTACGGATATGTGTTCTTGCCTTACTGGTTCGTGCTACTTTCAACCAGCCGTAACCTGGAGTTTGAGAATCTGAAGTGATTATTTCTATAGTTTCGCCACTTTGTAATAATGTATTAAGGGGAACTATTTTTCCGTTTACTTTTGCACTAAGGCAGTGGTTACCGACTTCAGTATGAACCGCATAAGCAAAATCTATCGGCGAAGAATTTATTGGAAGTTGGATAAGATCCCCAGCAGGAGTGAAACAAAATAGTTCATCCTGATACAAATCAATTTGAAGAAGATTCATAAATTCAGCAGGATCTGATGATTCATCTTGAAGAATCGCCACTAAATCCCTCAGCCAGTTGACATGTCTATCCAGATCACCTTCTTTTTTCTCGTTAGCTTTGTATCGCCAATGAGCAGCTACACCAATTTCGGCTGTTCTATCCATTTCTTCAGTGCGAATCTGGATTTCTATCATCCTTCCCGATGGACCCACAACAGTTGTATGTAACGATTGATAACCGTTTATCTTTGGGGTGGCAATAAAATCCTTAAATCTTTCGTGTACAGGAGTAAATAGTTGATGTATTGTACCAAGTACTGTATAACAGGCAGTCACATCCTGAACAATTACTCGAATGGCAAAAATGTCATAAAGCTCGTTGAGTGATTTATGGACTTTCCTCATTTTTCCTGAAATTGAAGAATAAGATTTCAATCTACTGGTGACTGAATACTCTAAGCTTAATTTTTCGAGTTCTTCTTTCAGTGGTCTTGTTACTTCACGGATGTATTTTTGTCGGTAACCGAAGGTTGATTTTAGCCCCTTACTGATTTCTTTATAAGCATCAGGTTCAAGAGTTTTAAGTATAAGATCATCCAGTTGGCTTTTGATTTGGTGCATTCCCAATCTGTGGGCGAGAGGAGAGTAAACATCTCTAGTTTCAATTGCGATACGGTGTTGTTTTCGGAGAGGTAGGTGCTCGATTGTCATCATATTATGATATCGATCGGCGAATTTTATAATGATAACCCTAATATCTTTTGCCATGGAGAGAAGCATTTTCATCAGATTCTCTGCCTGTTTCTGCTTGCGGCTGGTAAACCTGATATCAGCTAATTTTGTAACTCCATCCACTAAATCAGCAATATCCTGCTGAAAATTGTCAACTAGTTCACTATAAGTTGCATCCGTATCTTCCAAGCTATCGTGGAGAATGCCTGCTGTAATTGTCGCCAAGTCCATTTGCCACTCTGCTAATAACTTTGCTACAGCATAGCAATGTCCAAAATACGGTTTACCTGATTGCCGACTTTGACCTTCGTGCTTTAATTGACTAAACTGGTATGCTTTCCAAAGTGTTTCTTTAATATAATCTTTAGAAGTTCTGCCATTTTCGGCAGTGAGTTCTACAAGTGATAGGAACTCTTTAGGGTAGGCGCCTGTAACGGTAGGGATGAGGCTGGCAATCTTCATTAGAAAGGTACTTCAGCAGTCGCTTCCTCGTGTCTAGCTTTGCTCTCAAACTTGGCGTATTTATCAACAAAAGTCGTCTGAATAATGCCAGTTGGACCATTTCTTTGTTTAGCTATAATTACATCAGCCAATCCTAAATCTTCTTCATCTCGTGAGTACATCCATTTTCGATAAAGGAACATCACCAAGTCTGCATCCTGTTCTATGGCACCACTTTCCCTCAAATCAGACAGTTGAGGGCGTTTGTCAGTTCTTGCTTCTACCGCTCGGGATAGCTGAGAAACAGCAATAACTGGAACGTTGATCTCTTTTGCTAACGCCTTCAGAGAACGAGAGATAGTTGAGATCTCCTGTTGACGGTTTTCTATGCGAGCAGGTCCTTTCATCAACTGCATATAATCTACTATAATCATCTGAACGTCTTGCTTAGCCTTCAGACGTCTGGCTTTTGCCCTCAATTCTGTGATTCCCATTGCAGGCGTATCATCCAGAAAAATAGGTGCATCTGCGAGCGTCCCTACTGAGAAAGAGAGATTTTTCCACTGATCTTTAGGCAATCTTCCTGTACGCACAAGATGACTGTCAACTCTTGCCTCTGAGCAAAGAAGTCTCATTGCCAACTGATGATTAGACATTTCAAGGCTAAATACACCTGATGGTACACCGTAATCAACTGCTGCATTCCTGGCAAAAGCCAATGCGAGGGCAGTTTTTCCCATGCTGGGACGACCCGCTACGATAATCAGTTCTCCATTCTGAAATCCACTGGTAATTTCATCCAAATCAGTAAGGCCTGTTGGAACTCCCGTAACGGTTCCAGGTTTCTGGTGTATCCTGTCAAGTTCCTCAAACGTTGCCTGAAGTATTGGATTTAGTTGCTGAAATCCTCCCCTAAGGCGATTTTGAGAAATAGCAAATATTCTCTGTTCTGCTTTATCCAAAATATCATCTAATTCCTCTCGATCTTGATAAGCATCTTGTGAAAGCATAGCAGATACTTCAATAAGTCGCCTTAGACTCGCTTTTTCGAGGACGATCTTGGCATAGTGTTCCGTATTCGCCGAGGTAGGAACACTGTCAGCAAGCCCTGTGATATAATACGATCCTCCACATGAATCGAGTTCTTTTCGTTTTTTCAGTTCGTTGATTAGAGAGACAGCATCTACAGGATTACTTGAATTAAAAAGATCCTCCATGGCACGGAAGATTTTTGCGTTCGCTTCTTTATAGAACGTATCTGAAGTCAGTATCTCCATTGCTTGCCCGACTGCATCCTTGGAGGTTAACATAGCTCCAAGCACTGCTTCTTCAGCCTCCAGAGCTTGAGGAGGTAATCTTATTTCAGAAAGGTTAGGATCATTAGCCATGGTTACTTCTCTAGTATTTTTCGAACCCACTTAAAATCTTCCCAGGTGGGACGTTTCCAATTTGAATTTCGTAGCAATGCAGCAGGATGATATGTTGCAATAAGATTGAAGTCATTCCACTTCCAGATTTGAGATCTCATTTTGCCGAGAGGTGTTTTCACGTTCAGCAGCGTCTGAGCAGCAGTAGCTCCCAATGCTACGATCAGTTTAGGATTGATAATCTTCAGTTGAGTTTCCAGATAAGGTAGACAGGCGTCTATTTCATCTTGATGCGGCGTTCGATTTTCAGGTGGGCGGCTTTTAAGGATATTGCAAATATAGACTTCATCCCGAGTAAGATCAATGGCTGCCAAAATTTTGTCCAATAGCTTTCCAGCCCTACCGACAAAAGGTTCACCTTTCAAATCCTCTTCTTTTCCCGGCGCTTCACCTACCAGTACCAGCTTTGCTTGTGGATTACCAACACCAAAAACAAAGTTCGTCCTGTCTTTCCAGAGATCACAGTTCATACAATCTGATATGGATTCTTCGAACTCAGACAGTGTCAAGCCGGAATTATCGTCGGATTCACTTTGAGGGATGGAAACAAATAAGTTGTCGCCAAACATCTCTCGAGTTTGAGTAAAATAACTTCTGATTAGCTTATTTGTGGACAATGTATGTGCCACTATTTTTCCTCGTCTTCCTCCTCAGCAGAATTATATTTCCACTCAAGTTCTCCTTTAAGAAATTCGTCTAATGCGACGGTAGTTGCCTTCTCTTCTTCAACGTAATTTTCATTCGGTTCAGGCAACTCTTCCAACAACCCGGGCTCCTCATCATAATCTCTGACTTCCCTTAACTCATGACGTTCTCCAACTATCTGGCGAGCTCTCTGAGAAGCTACAACAGTTGCTTCATACAAATCATTAGCCCGCTTTTCGATTTCCCTATTTGGTACAGTTTTCAATCCCATAATTCCTCCTTTACTTGGTTTATTGATTCAATCGATTCCAAAATTTCAGTAACAGCTTCATCCAATTTTTCATTTACTACTGTAATGTCATATTTAGGTTGATAAGAAGTTTCTAACTCCATCCTTTCGAGTCGTTTAGCAATACGCTTTTCAGAATCAGAACCACGGTTACGAAGGCGGTGAATGAGCTCATCCTCACTTGGTGGCATGATGAAAATGGCTAAGGTGACCTCAGGATAACTCTTCTTTATAGCTAATCCACCTTTAACATCTACCTCTAGTAAAAGCAACTTCCCTCCGGCTATTGTCCGTTCAATTACTTTTCTGGAAGTTCCGTATAAATATCCATGAACTTCCTCTGACTCTACAAGTTCATCATTATCTACTCGCTTCTGAAATTCCTGTTCATTAATGAATTCATAATCAATTCCGTCTATTTCGTAAGACCGCTTGGGGCGAGTTGTGCAAGAGACAGAAAACTCCAAGTCGGGCCGCCTTTTCTGAAGCTCTCTGCAAATTGTCGTCTTGCCTGCTCCGGATGGAGCCGAAATTACAATTAAATTCTTCATCAGAGTACGTTCTGAACTTGTTCTTTAATTTTTTCCACTTCGTCTTTCATGTCCACTACTTTTTGTGTAATCCCAAGATGACTCGACTTTGAACCAATAGTATTGGTCTCACGATTTATTTCCTGAAGAAGAAAATTCATTCGCTTTCCAACAGGTTCATCTAATTCAATTAATGCATCAAATTGGTCGAGGTGACTTCTGCATCGAACACACTCCTCAGTGACATCGAGTTTCTCCGCCAAAACAGCGGCTTCTTGAATGACTCTATGTTCCTCTATCACTCCTTCATCTAATAACTTGGTAATCTTGGATTCATATTCTTTACGGATTACTGAAGTCATTTGATTCCAACTCTCTTCAATTTCCGAGAGGTAACTCCTTAAAGCAGCTGTACGAGCAGATAAATCTTCCGCCAGAACAGACCCCTCTGCAGTACGCATTTCATCTAGTTGACCTAAAGCATTCTCCAGTTCATTCTTCAGCAGTTCAGGATCGAATTCGACATCTTGCTTTGTTTGAAGAATATCACGAATGTCAATAACCTTATCAATATCAAGGCGAGTTCCATATTCTTTTTCAATAGTCGCTAAAATTGATCTATAAGTATCAAATGCATTACGGTCGAAATTAACGGCACCGTTTTCTCCTGAATTTCTTTCAATTCCTACCAACACGGAGATATTCCCTCGTTGACACACTTCCTTCACACGTTTCTTAATATAATGCTCCAGTGAAGATGCGGTTCTGGGCAGTCTAACTTTTGCTTCGAAGAAACGACCGTTTACTGCACGTATTTCAAGTGACAAAGTGTAATCAACAGCCTCAAAGGATCCGGAACCATAACCTGTCATGCTTTTTATCAAATTTCCACCCCTGTTTAGCTCTGGAATTTACCAGAGACTTTAAGACACTGCAATTGTATTTTGAATAGATAAAACTTCGATTATCAAGAAGTTATCCACATTCAGCCGCTTAAACGATCACGGAGTGAATGTAGGTAGTCAAGTCTTATATTCAAAGCGACATGATGACTGCTGCCTATAATGCTGTTAACAGGCGATGGGGAAAATGCATAGTCAAGCCTGCCAAAAGGAAAAGAAAGTCCAACGCCTAATGAAAAATCTGTCAGCGGATTTCTTCCTGCACGCAAATTTACTTTCTCTCTATAGCCAATTTCTACTCCACCGGAAAGTTGTGCACCAATCGAACCGAGAGTAAAATCATCATTGAGACTCTCACCGGCCAAATCGAAATTCACGGCAGTCATGAGAGTTAGATCGATTCCGATGCTTTCCAGCTTTAGTTGTTGAGCATCACTTAAGACGATTGTCGGTGCGATTCTCTCAACGGTTCCTGAATCCCAAACGACCCACGAAGTAGTTACATCCCTGACGATAAAAGAAGATCTATTCCCACGAAAGAAACTCCGGGAGGCACTCACATCAAAACCTACACCATGACCGGAATGCTCACCCAATTTATGGCTCAACAGTCGGGCGTTTCCGCCGAGATTCCATTCACCCCTCTTAAATCCACCGCCAACTACTGCTGCCCACTGAACTTGATTGAAATAGGAAATATCGGATTCCACTATCCGCTCGTTAGGATCATCAAGCGAACCGGTTCCGAGAAAAAGAGCATTGGTTGTATTGGGAATCCCATCCATCCCCTGCCGAATGAGAACAAGAGACCAATTTAGGTTTAAGTATTTCTTTAAGTTAACCGCTACAACATCATAATTAACGATTCCTGCGAATCTCTCCTGATGCGCATAAGACAGAAAATTCTCACCTCCGTTCGCCAGATTAGATGGATTCCAGAGCGCAGCAAACGGTCCTGAAATAACTGCGCTATTTGACTCACTAAGGGCGATGGTTCGAGCGTCGCCTGCCCCCCTAAAAGCTTGATTTCCGTACTTCACCCAAATTGATTCTGCAGAGAGTTGTGTAAGGATAAAAGTGAGTGTTACTACAAGTCTGAGAGGTTTTATCATCTAATCAAAGTCCATACTCAGATTTCAGTCTATCCAATTCTTCGAGAGCTTCTAAGGGTGTCATATCGTTTATCTCGAGTTCTGCCAGCTTCTTTCTTAATTTAGATTCTTCCTCTTGAAACAGGGTTATCTGCTTAGACGCATCCTGCGGCGGTTCGGTTCCATCAATTTCCGGAGCTTCATGACGGATGAGGTGGCTGAGAATCTCGGTTGCTCTGTTGATGACCGCTCCGGGCAAGCCTGCCATTTTAGCCACGTGGATACCGTAGCTTTTATCCGACGGTCCCGGTATGATTTTTCTGAGAAACACAATTTTATCGCCGAATTCCTTTACTGCCACATTGTAATTCACAACCCTTTCCAGCAGCTCTTCTAATTCCGTCAGTTCGTGGTAGTGAGTGGCGAAAAGCGTACGCGCCTGAGCAAACTCGGTATTATGCACAAATTCCGTAATTGCCCACGCCAGTGATAGTCCATCAAATGTGGCTGTGCCTCGGCCGATCTCATCGAAAATAATCAAACTCTTCGGTGTGGCGTTATTGAGGATATTAGCGGCTTCGATCATCTCCACAAGAAAAGTGGATTCACCACCTGCCAAATTATCACTTGCTCCAACACGCGTGAAGAGTCGATCTACGATGCCGATCTCTGCTTCTCTTGTAGGTACAAAACTTCCCATCTGCGCCATGACGGTAACGAGCCCTATCTGCCGAAGGTATGTGGATTTCCCGGCCATGTTCGGTCCCGTGATGAGGAGGATCTGACTTTTGCTGTTGTCAACTTCCAAATCGTTTGCAACAAACTCCTCTCCAGCAGGCAAAATCGCTTCTACTACAGGATGGCGGGAGTCTTTCAAAACCATTCTCGGCTCGTCAGTAATTGTGGGCTTCACATAACTATTCCTCACCGCAACTTCAGCAAGAGTCGAATGGAGATCGATCTTATTCAGCAGAGATGCAGACTGCAGAATCAATTGAGCTCGACTGAGAATCCACTTTCGGAGCTCATCAAAAATACGGATTTCGATGGCAAGAATCTTCTCTTCTGACGTGAGAATTTTCTCCTCGTACTCCTTTAGTTCAGGAGTGATATACCGTTCAGCATTAACAAGCGTCTGCTTGCGGATGTAGTGCTCCGGCACTTTGTCGATGTGAGTTTTCGTCACGGAAAGGTAGTAGCCAAAAACTTTATTGTAGCCCACTTTCAGCGACGAGATTCCGGTCGCTTTTCGCTCGCTATCCTGCATGGCAGCGATCCACTCTTTCCCGCCGGAAGCGATGGAGCGAAGTTCATCCAGTTCGCTATCCACTCCATCACGAATTACACCGCCTTTGTTGAGCAGAGCCGGTACATCGTCTTTGAGCGTTGAGTTGATTTTAGCGACAATCTCTTCTGTATCCGGGATATTTTCCACAAAACTCTGCAGCGCCTTTGAACTGGACTCACTTACTGCGGCACAAATCTCAGGCATAAGCGTGAGCGTAGAGCTGATACTTTCGGCATCGCGTGGTGCTCCTTTTCCGCGGCTCAATCGGGAGAGATTTCGCTCTAAATCAGAACAGTTGGTGAGTCGTCGCCTTATTTCGGAGCGGAGATCGCTTTCCGCTTCAAATCCGTCCACGAGTTCCAGTCGCCGCTCGATTTCAGATCGCTCGACCAACGGATAAAGTAGCCGCCTTCTAAGCAGTCGTCCCCCACCGGGTGTAACTGTATCGTCCAGAATAGAGATAAGCGTGCCGTGGGTTCCTTGAGTCGCCAGAGAGTGAAACAGCTCCAGATTGCGGACAGTGAAAGCATCGAGTCCCATCACATTCTCGTCCCGCACTCTTCTCAGGCGAGTAACGTGGGAGACGCTATCGGGAATATTACGCTGGACATAGCTTAAAATGACTCCGGCTGCCGCGACTCCTTCTTGGAGATCATCGCATCCGTAAGGTTTGAGCGAGGTCGTACCAAAGTGCTCAGTGAGAGACTGCAAGGTGGTTTTATAGTCGAATGCCCACTCGTCCATTTCAGTGATGAACGGCTTCAGTCGGCGGTGCCATTTTTCATCGTGATAAGGACGCCCCTCTTCAACGATAATCTCTCGTGGAGCGTATTTCAGAATTGTTTCTGTCAGACTGTCTTCCGGGCACTCACCGATGTAAAATTCACCGGTAGAATGGTCCAAAAATGCGAAGCCCGCCTTTTCGTGTCCGCTGAAGACGGCTCCGAGGAAATTGTTGCGCTTGCTGGATGAGCTGTCTGCCGTCGCAGTCCCGGGAGTCACCACCTCGATCACCTCCCGCTTGACGATCCCTTTCGCCAACTTCGGGTCTTCCACCTGTTCACAAATGGCTACTCGCAGTCCGGCTGCTACCAGCTTAGGCAGATAGGAATCGAGAGCGTGATGTGGAAAACCAGCCAAGGGGACATCTGCCGCAGCTCCGTTGGCACGTTTGGTCAAGGTAATGTCGAGAATCCGGGAAGCTGTCTTTGCATCATCGTCGAAAGTTTCAAAAAAATCGCCCATCCGAAAAAGAATCAGCGAATCGGGATGCAGTTTTTTTATTTCGTAATACTGTTTCATGAGTGGAGTCATTTTCACGGTCGATCTTTTCCCTGATGAGTTCACACCAATACCCTTTTGTTGCCGTCGCGGAATGTCACGTCGTGCTTATCAAGGTACTCCAGCAGTGGGATAGCGTGTTTACGGGTAGTGCCGGTCAGTTTCTTAAAGTCGGTCACTTCCATCCCATCGTGAGCTTCAAAGAAATTGCGTACCGACGACTCCATATCCTTCAACACATTGGAAAAATACCACAGGTCTCGAGTAATCTCTGTTACCTTTCCCTCGCTTTTCAGCACATGGAGTATTTCGAGCATTTTTTTATCCGACTGACCTAACTCAGAGGAAAGGTCTGAAAGATTGGGCGGAGTTGTTCCGAATTTTTCCAAAAGACTAGAAACTTGCTGAGCAAGATTCTGGTCTTCTTTGGTCAGTTTTATTTTGTGTCCACCTGCCTGTATCAGTCCATCTTTCTCTTTTACCAAACCATCCTCGACCAGTAATTCGGTCAGATAATCAAACAACGGTTCAATGTATTTCAAATTTTGTCGGAGTTCGTCCTTGGGAACACCCAAACGATAAGCAGCTTTTTCATGAAACTCGCCAACGGTTTTTATTAAATCTGACTTTTGTTTCTCCAAAAGATGAGACAGCGATAAGAATGGATTTCGGTCATCTCCAAAACGGATAAGTTTGAGTCCATCAAGTCGAGACTTGAGCTCAGTTTCGCCTAGTTGAAATCTCTTTCCCCATTCAGAAACCGTCTTGGGATTAGATTTATTCCGCTCAAGAAAAAGCGCCGTTCTATCGTCTTCAGTCAGGTAAGTCAAATCAGTCAACCATTTAGCGGCAGCTTTCCATTTTCTCGGAGGATGAGTGTCAATGACTGACCCGCCACCTAGAGTTTCAGGTGGCGAATAGAGGCGAATGATGAACTGATCTCCAATAGTGACAGGAATCGGTTTTTCCAGCCGGATGAGAACCGTAGCACTT
>Ga0208638_1000420_pt1 | contig 30959 bp, 23 predicted proteins | sample ETNtaG_34_FD_185753 | JGI IMG/M metagenome (GOLD analysis project Ga0208638, IMG submission 185753) | Marine microbial and viral communities from oxygen minimum zone, Eastern Pacific Ocean - ETNP201306SV51 (SPAdes) (version 2) | ecosystem: Environmental > Aquatic > Marine > Oceanic ...
CGAAAAAAAGGGAATGATTTCCGAGGCAATAGAAAACTATAGCCTGGCAATATCTCTCAATCATAAATACGCTTCGGCATATTATAACAGGGGTTCAATATCTGGAGTAAAGGGTGAGTATGGAAAAGCAATAGAAGACTTCAGCGAGGCCATTTCGATTAATCCGGCGTTTACGCTTTCTTATTTTAATAGAGCGATAGCTTTAAAGAAGATGGGTGAAATAGAAAAGGCGATACAGGATTACGATAAAGTGATTGATATTGACCCAGGCCATGCACAGGCGTATTGCAACAGAGGTGTTGCTTTTGCCGAATCAGGCAGGCATGATAATGCAATTAATGACTTTAACAAAGCGATAGAATTAGACCCTGACCTAAGTGATGCATATTTTGCCAGGGCAATATTCTTTGCCGACACAAAGAAACCTGAAGAAGCAATTGAAGATTTTGGGAAATGCATCAGCTTATCTCCAAACAAGACATTTGCCTATTACCTGAGAGCAAAGATGTACAAAGAAATGGATGAAGCAGAAAAGGCCATTCTGGATTTCAACAAGGCAATAACTATCATGCCTTCTTACGCAGGATTGTATACCGAAAGAGGAATTCTTTTACTTCAGACAGATAGGATTGACGAAGCTATAACAGACTTTGATAAATCACTTGAACTGTTTCCACTGAATCCGGTTGCTTTCAGGTTTAGGGGTGAATCATTTAAAAAGAAGGGACAGTTTGAGAAAGCTATAGAAGACTTTAAAATGTTCTTAGAGATCGTACCTGATGCACCTGTTGCTGATATTATCAGGAATGAAATACAGGAAATGAAATAATTGTTCCTCAGGAGAAAAAAGCCTTATATCACAGCACATGCTTCAAATTGCACGCTCTGTGATACAATGAAAAATATCAATCAGTTTAAGTTTTAGCGGCTTCTTTTGCAGTAGCTGCCTTTAGCATGGAAATCAGCATATAGACGAATATAATGGCCCATGCAAAGTAAGCTAGATATATGAAATATTTTGCAATATTTGTGATAAACGGAATTTGTAAAGCCTGCGAAAGTTTAAATGTACAGGCAGTATACATACCTAAGGGGAAGACCATACCCCAATCGAGTGGCGAATACTCAAACTTCGATTTGTGTACAACATATTTCCAGAATCCTAAAATTATCAAAAGTGGTATCCACCACGTACCGAATGACCAGAAAAACAGTGTGAATCCCTTTGTGAATGTTAAGAAATCTGGATAAGCTCCACCTATTTCTGGGATTTTTAAGCATAATATTGAACCTGCTAAAGTGGTGATGGCAATTGCACCCATGTTAATCCAGTAAGGTGGTACCAATGTCGCAGGAGATAACTTGAAAAATGCCAATCTATAGAAAAGTAGTGTAATCAAGATCACATAGAGGAATGCACCGATCATCCACCATACAAAGGAAGAAAACATCACAAAACCGCCGTAGTTTCCAAACTCTGGTGCAAGTGTCGCGCCTAGAACTGCCACTGATTGTGTTCCCACGGTAGCTATCAGCCAGCCTCCATGCATTACCGCTTCCGGTCCTTCCTCACACTTGATAAAGAGTATACTGAACGCGACTAACGAAACAGTAACCCAGAGAAAGATACCAAAATACCAGAAGATCTTCGCAACTTCAGGTTGGTTTACGATAGAAACAAATTGGGCTCCCAATACATTTGTTGCTGCAACTATGGTAAAAAAGACCAGGCTTAGTTTTGGATTGGTAAGGTCTTTGTATAAACAATCCCAGAACATACTTACCCGTAATATCTGTAAAGGTAAAAGAATTGCATAGGCGATGATATTTATGTAAAAAAGCGCGTATGCAATATCCGTAAAACCTAATAGTTTGGATGCAATGGAAATTATCCCTGTAGACATTACCATAGCAAAATAGGCTGGATGGAGCCCCTTGATCGTATTAGTAATAACGTTCATTTAGCGTTTCCTTTCTAGTAAGATGAATTTAGAGGAAATTTATCCATTCCTAAGTAAAAATTAGGGCGTATGCTACATTATTTGCGGTAAAAATGCCATAAAAAAATCTGATGAGGAAACTGTTCATACATACGTAAGCTGTTTGAATCACACACGATAGGGCTTTGCGTTTTAATGTCCGGAACGAAATACAGAGACAACCACCATGATTCGCTCAAGTGAAAAACAACATGATATGAATAACGGAGAAAATTCTTTAAAGATAGAAACTTCCCCCTAAGAATTTCAGCATCTCTTCATTTGTTAAGGGTGATGCTGTACTTCCTCGACAGCCCCATACTTTTATCTTAAAAATGATGAAACCTCCTATTTATGAATGCTTAATATTTTATACCAGAACTGTTTTGTGATTTATCAAATTTAAGTCGCTTACGCCAAGCCCGTATCTGCCGGCTGTTTCGATATGCTTTGGAAGGTTTGGACAGTTAAATAGTGAAGGAAGCTCTCTCTCTTTTCTCTTTCCCTCAATAATGTGCATTCCTATTGTGTCGAGAGCTACAGGGTCTTTGCTCAGAATAATTCCGTTATTGCTCCACACGTGCCTTTTCTTAGGCATTGGCCCGCCTTCGTAAAGGCCAAGTATCCCATTACAGATGTGGAGCTTAATCTTGTCTTTGATTATCGGTATTGAGTTTATGGCGGCAATGAAAGGGTCACATGAATCATCATGAAAGATTTCAGGATGACTGACCACGCCATGAGATATGTTTTTCAGTGCAATGGTTACGCCCGCAATGCTGTGGTCTTTTAACAAACCTAAATTTATGACTGAATCAACCTCTTCAGTCCATATTCTGCTTATTCTTACCGCTCCGTAACCACTGTCGTACTCCTTATGTGAACTGCCTGAATCTAAGGCTTTTTGCCCTCCGCCCCTGTCTGTTGCGAAGGCCCTTACCCCTTTGAAGGACATATTCAACCTAAAGCCTGATGACTGTAAATGATGCTGATATTGGTCCCAGACGATGATATTATTTTCTTTTACCCCGATATCCTTGAGTGCATCAACAATAGCCCAGCAAATCTGATAATTACCGGCAAGGATGTGGGCACCAAGACCGTTTATCTTAATGCCAATCCTTTCATCTTCATGAAAGAGTGCTTTCCACGCATCTTTTGGATGGCTTTTACCAGTAAGTGAAGTTATACCTGAGTTAACCATCTGCTTGACCAGTGAGATATTCGCGGTTACTCCCTGTATAATATCGTTCCTGCTTTTAACATCTACAACAAGGGATTGCGGGTTTAATATGTTTGTTAATCCTGGATCTGTTTCGATGTCATCTGGTAAGGGGTCAGGGGGCAAGGGTATTTGAGACAGAAATATACCGCCCAGTAATGTATTTGTGCATGTTTCTCTGATAAACTCTCTGCGAGTTTTATCTTTACTCATTAGTTCTTCGTCCTTAGTAAATTTAAGAACTCCCGCCTAACAGATCGGCGGGCAGGGAGGAATTGAAAGATTAAAAAATTCTTAAATCACACTTTCTCATCCTCTGTGATTATAAGTCGTTATTTTAACATTCTAATTTGACGCATTCAATTATAGAATTTAAGAGTTTGATATACTACATTTCATTGTGGCATATAAGACCAAAGATATATATTTTCTATCCTCATTATAAAGATAATAAGGATGTTCAATAACCAAAAATGCCATCTTGAGTAGAGCGAAAAACCCTCTTAAGTTGTGTCATAGATAGGCTTTGTGCGAAGGCCAATATGCCTCTGGTATGACTCCACAGAACACAGAACAAAACTCTTTAAAGGTTTTCCTATTGTTGTTATGGTGGCTTGGCATGCAGCTTGATATATAAATATACGGAACTGTACTTTGTTACAAAAAATAGTAACTCTTTAATATTATAATAAATAAGATTCTCAAATATACTAATTTCTGATTATACCAATAGTGGGGTTTGTACTACTAAACAAAACTAAAATAAAGGAAATCTAAAATGAAAGATATTTCAAGCAAGTCAAAAGATATATGGAATACATTAAAGACAAGATGGGTAATTATCTCAGTCTTTGCTGCTATCTTTATAACAGGATTAGTTATCGGTCTGCTCTTAAGAACTGGTGGAGGTCCCGGTGAGACGACGGTATCAATTGGTACACCTGACAGTAAGATACTTTTCTGGACTTGCAGCATGCATCCACAGATCAAACAAGATGGTCCCGGACGCTGTCCGATATGCGAAATGGATCTTGTACCAATGAGGGAGGAAGCCGGTGGAGGAGAGAAAGCAAGTTTAAGGCTTGGTGAGAGGGCACGCCAGCTCGCCTCAGTTCAAACAACCCCGGTTGAGTACAGAAAATTGTCGAAATCTATTTTTACGGTAGGAAAGATAGATTATGACGAGAGCAGTGTTGCACACGTTACAGCATGGGTTTCCGGACGTACAGACAAGCTTTATGTTAATTTTACAGGTACTATTGTTAAAAAAGGCGAGCATCTGATTTACATGTATAGCCCTGACCTTCTATCCACCCAGGAGGAATACTTGCTGGCCTATAGAGGTATTGAAAAGCTTAAAGATAGTCCTATACCGGAGGTTATCTCATCATCAAAAACCCTTCTTGAAAATACCAGACAAAGACTACTTTTGTGGGGCATAACTGAAGAACAGATTAACGAACTCGAAAGGACACAAACACCCCAGACTCATCTGACTATCTATGCTCCCATAGGAGGGACTATTATCAGCAAAGACGCCTTTGAGGGTATGTATTTTGAAACGGGAGATATGCTTTTTACTATTGCCGATCTGAGTGGTGTCTGGTTGTATCTCGATATTTACGAATATGATCTTCCCTGGGTCAGGTATGGTCAGGATATTGAGGTCATTACAGAATCTTATCCCGGAGATGTTTTTCATGGGACTGTTGTCTTTATAGACCCATTTCTGAATGAGGTGACCAGGAGTGTCAAGGTGCGTATCAATATGGATAACCGTGAGGGAAAGCTCAAGCCGGGGATGTACGTTAATGCCAGGCTTAAGGTTAAACTCGAAAGTGAAGGAGTAACTATTGATTCAAAAATCATGGGGAAATACATGTGCCCTATGCATCCGGAGGTTATATCAGATAAAGAGGAGAATTGCCCGGAGTGTGGAATGAAGCTCGAGCTTATTGGTGGGAAAACGGGCGTTTTTGTCCCGGGATTGATACCACAATTATATGAATGTCCCATGAAATGTAAAGGATCAGTTTTTGGTGAACCTGGAAATTGTCTTAAGTGCGAGAAGGTACTTATTAAGATAAAGGATGAAAATGGTCAGGGAGAGAGAGAAGTATATGTTTGTTCTGAGCATATTGATGTACGAACCGGACTTCCCGGCGAATGCCCGGTATGTCAAAGGAAACTCAAGATGAAAAAAGAGACAGGGGTTCTTGCCATTCCTCATAGCGCTGTACTTTTTACAGGAAAACGCAATCTTGTTTATGTAGAAAAGGAAGAGGGAAACTATGTTCCAAGGGATGTAGTTCTTGGTCCAAAGGCCGATGAATATTATCCAGTGATTAAGGGTTTAAGTGTGGGTGAAAAGGTTGTAACAGATGGGAATTTCCTTATCGATTCGCAGATGCAATTGCTGGGCAAACCAAGCCTTTTGTTTCCTGAGGGTTCTGCCATAGAGAAGCCAACAGCAGCAGAGAAGGATAAATAAAATGATTAATAGATTACTAAGATTTTGCCTGGAAAATACATTTATTGTCCTGATTATAACCTTACTGGTTATAGGATCTGGCTATTACTGTATTAAGAATATACCGGTAGACGCAATCCCGGACATAAGCGAAAACCAGTCAATAGTCTTCACCGATTGGCCCGGTCGCGATCCGCAGACGGTAGAAGACCAGGTCACATATCCATTAACCACCAGTCTGGAAGGTGTTCCCGGTGTTAAGGTAATTCGTTCGTATTCCGGGTTTGGTTTCTCCGTAGTTTACGTCATATTCAAGGATAATGTAGATTTCTACTGGGCACGTTCAAGGGTGCTGGAGCGTCTCAATGTAGCTGCAAGATGGTTGCCGGATGGAGTAGTTCCCGTGCTCGGACCAGACGCTACTGCTCTCGGGCAGATTTTCTGGTACACGGTTGAAAATGGTTACTATTGCCCGGATCACGGTGGTGGTGTTTTTGTTTGTCCTGATGATTTTACGATAGCCTTTGATAAAGCTGGTGATTGTCCGGAGCATGACCACGAATTAGTATTCAAGCGAGTCTTTAGCGAACCGGGAATGTGTCCTCTAGGAGATGCCGATTTAGTAAGGTCCAACTACAATTTGGGAGAGCTGCGTTCTCTGCAGGACTGGTACGTGCGGTATCAGTTGAATGCAGTTGAAGGTGTTTCTGAGGTGGCATCTGTTGGTGGTTTTGTAAAGCAATACCAGATAGACGTAGATCCGGACAAGATGCGTGCTCACGGGGTAAAGTTGTCGGATATTTATACTGCCGTACGCAGGTCTAATGTTGATGTTGGCGCCAAGGTTATAGAGAATTACGGAATGGAATACATCATCCGGGGTGTCGGTTTTATAAAGACTATCGAAGACGTAGAAAACATTGTGGTTAAGTCAGCAGAGGGCACTCCATTATTTATAAAAAATGTTGCAGTGGTTACGTTTGGACCTGATTTCAGACGCGGCGCTCTTGACAAGGAAGGGGCGGAGGTTGTAGGTGCCGTGGCGACTATGAGGTATGGTGAGAATCCTTTAAGGGTTATTGAGAAGGTGAAGGAAAAGATCGGGGAAATAGAACCCGGTTTGCCTGATGGTGTGCATATTGTTCCGTTTTACGACAGGACACAGCTTATTTATGAAACTATTGGTACTTTGAAGGAAGCACTTACAGAGGAAATTGCAATTACCATAATAATTATAACGATGTTCCTGCTCCATTTCAGGAGTTCTTTTGTAGTAGCTCTGACCCTGCCGCTGGCAGTGATTATTGCATTCATAGCAATGTATAGACTTGGTGTTGATTCAAACGTTATGTCCCTTTCAGGTATAGCCATTGCCATTGGTACACTGGTGGATATGGGCATAATAATGACTGAGAACATATATCGACACCTGACAGAGTCTGATGGTTCCAAACCACGAATAGAGGTTATTTATGAAGCGGGTAAGGAGGTCGGAGGCGCCATTATTACGGCTGTATCTACTACTATAGTTTCCTTTATTCCTGTGTTCTTTATGGAGAGTCAGGAAGGCAGTCTTTTTAAGCCACTGGCGTACACAAAGACATTTGCCCTGTTTGCTTCGGTCGTTGTTGCCATAACGGTCGTACCGGTACTGTGTAACCTGTTTTTAAAGGAAGTAAATTGGCGAAAGAAGACTTCAATAATCCTTGGAGGTTCTTCCGGTATATGTTTAATATTTATAATTCGGTATCTGATATTTGGAAGATACGACACTATTAGTATGCCAACTGCATGGATATTTTCAACGGTTGGAGGTTTGCTCATTGGATTGCTTATTTACGTAATGAGCAGAGAACGCCTCAGACCAATGGAGAAAAACGTTATTTCTCGGGGCATATGTGCTGTATATGAACCTGCGCTCAGGTGGATACTTGCCCACAAGGTTATTTTCCTGATAATTCCTGCATTTATAGTCTTTAGTGGAGTTTTTATATGGTTGGGTCTGGGACGGATGGCTTATCCGGTTGAAAAGGGATTAAGTTATGTCATGTTGGATTTAAATAAGATTAGCCCCTGGGTTGCACTTAAACACAAATTTCCTGGGATCGGTCGTGAGTTCATGCCTGCACTGGATGAGGGGTCTTTTCTTTACATGCCTTCGTTCTTACCTGCTGCGAGTCTGACAGAGGTGATGGCCGGTTTGAAGAAGCAGGACATATTAATGGAACAGATACCTGAGGTGGATATGGTTGTTGGTAAACTGGGCAGGGCTGAGACTGCTCTTGATCCGGCTCCGACTGCAATGATTGAGACAATTGTAAATCTGAAGCCAAAGGACCAATGGAGAATAGTGACTGTGAAGAGGTGGTATTCAGATTGGTATATTCCACAGTGGACGAAAAGCATCCTGGGCTTAATATGGTCAGATGAGAGGACTATCACAAAGAATGAGATCCTTGAGGAATTGCGCAAAGCTACGGATATGCCCGGTGTTGTACCCACGTGGCTTCAACCGATACAGACACGGGTGATCATGCTCCAGTCCGGCCTGCGTGCAATGATGGGGGCAAAGATATTTGGCGCTGATCTGAAGGAAATTGAACGTATAGGCTTGCAATTAGAGTCAATAATAAAACAGGTACCGGGAGCAGTTGACGTGATAGCCGATCGCATCGTTGGTAAGCCTTACATTGAGTTTAAAATAAACCGTGAAGCAATTGCAAGATACGGGGTGAATCTGAGTGATGTTCAGGATGTCATAGAGGTTGCCATTGGGGGTAAGAATATAACCTGGACTGTTGAGGGCCGCGAACGTTATCCGGTAAGGGCCAGATATATGAGAGAGATCAGGGATAATTTCGAGATGCTACCGAAGATACTCATCCCGACTCCTACCGGTGCGCAGATTCCCATTACACAGGTATGCGATATTGAATATACAATAGGCCCTTCCATGATTAAGAGTGAGGATACTCTTATGGTAGGGTATGTTACTTTTAATACAAGGGAACGTGATGAAGTTAGCGTGGTTGAAGATGCCGATAAGCTCGTAAAGGCGAAGATAGCCTCCGGAGAGTTCAGCTTACCTAAAGGGTATTATATAAAATGGGCGGGTCAATTTGAGAATCAGATAAGGGCTAATAAGCGTATGGCCATTCTGTTGCCCATATGCCTTTTCGTAAACTTTTTTATACTCTTTCTTCAGTTCAGGACTATTTCGACGACGTTGTTTGTTTATATAGCAATTCCCGTATCACTGGCTGGTGGTTTTATACTGCTTAATGTATTTGGTTACAACCTCAGCGTTGCAGTATGGGTAGGTTTCATAGCACTGTTTGGTATTGCGGTAGATAATGGTGTGATCACGGCGACGTATCTTGAGCAGACATTTAGAAAGCGAAAGATCAGTTCCATTGAAGATGCCCGTGATGCAACTGTACTTGCATGTCTGAAGCGTATTCGTCCCTGCCTTATGACGGTAGCCACTACAATTATTGCACTGATGCCCATCCTCTTGTCAACGGGGCGCGGCTCTGATGTGATGAAGCCGATGGCAATCCCAACCATTGGAGGCATGACCGTAGCTCTGATTACGATTTTTATAGTCCCCTGCTGTTATTGCGGACTCATGGAGCTTAAGTTAAGATGGGGCGTCAAGGATCCTCGTTTTGAAGAAAATGCTGCAGTTTAGTTAAGTCTGTTTCCCCATTTTATCCTTGGTAATTATAATACGGTTTGTTAAATCTTGATTATGTTTTCAGTAGCTAAAAAGAGAAAAGATACCATACTCAGTATTCCATCCTTACAACACTTTCAGTGAAAATATGGACATAGATCAAAGAGATATTGAAAAAGAACCACGCCTATACTATTGTACGCCCAATCTAAATTTAAGAGATTTGAGGGTATTTTTCATAAGCATCGTAATCGTCATGGGACCGACACCGCCTGGAACCGGCGTAATACTTCCGGCAATTTCTTTGGCTGCTTCGAAATCAACGTCACCTCTCAAGACTGCAACCATTTTGTTTGGATCCTTCTTACTGGGTTTCTCGCCTACCCTGTTAACTCCAACGTCAATCACGCATGCACCCGGTTTAATCCACTCCGGTTTTACCAGGCCGGGAACACCGGCGGCAACTATTAAGATGTCCGCACGTTTGCAGTGTTCGTCCATATTCTTTGTGCGTGTGTGAACAATTGTGACTGTTGAGTTAGCGCCTTTCCCTTTTTGAAGCATCATATTGGCGATTGGTTTTCCAACAATATTTGAACGTCCGACCACTACCACTTCAGCTCCACTTGTTTCAACTCCCGCACGTACAATCATCTCCTGAATACCGGCAGGTGTGCACGGAGGGAATTTAACCTCATCTCCACCGATCATGAGACGCCCCACATTCACGGGATGAAAGCCGTCAACGTCTTTATCCGGATCAATGGCATTTAATACTTTCTTTTCATTAATGTGATCAGGAAGGGGAAGTTGGACAAGAATACCGTTGATTGAATCATCATTGTTATACTTGTCAATAATGGCGAGAAGATCGTCTTCCGAAATATCAACCGACTGAGAATCCTGAACCTCTTTAAAGCCAACTCTGTGTGCGGTCTTAATCTTCAGAGTTACATACGACATGGAGGCAGGATTTTCACCTATCAGTATAGTTACAAGTCCGGGCACCACCCCGTGTTTTTCTTTTATTTCCGCCACATCAGCAGTAATCTCTTCTAATATTTGTTCTCGAATCTCAGTACCTTTGATTAGTTTTGCAGTCATTTCTCAAGTTCTCCTTTTATAATATGCGTTGTGTTTAATTGTACAATACCGGTGGAGTTTTATTGATTTTCCATTTGATATTGGGAAAAACTCTATACGCAGTTCATCGTTTACATTTCTTTACAAAAGCGTTTAGAGGGGTAAAATAATAGTAAAATAATCATTAAAATACAACTTTTTTCCTTACTCCTTCAATCTCTTTTGAGGTGTGGGTTATCACTACATACATTAGATTCAAATTGTATGACGGTATGACCAATACTGAATTTTTCGTTTACCAGTGTGTTGATATTTGCCATGATACTATGAGTTTCGCTGACCATTAAGTCTTTGATATAAACGTGTGCGCTCATTGCGTACATACCTGACGTAATCGTCCATATATGAACATCATGTACTCCCTCTATTTCATCAAGTTCATTTATACTTTTTACCACATTTTCCAGGTCTACATCCTTTGGAGTAGCCTCAAGCAGGATGTCAACTGATTCCGTAATTAACTGATATGACCATACCAGGATTATGATACATATCAGGATACTCAGGGCAGGGTCTAATATATACCATTGTGTATAATGCATAATAATTGCTCCAAAGACCACAACCAGTGATGAAAATGTATCTGCCATCATGTGCATGAAAGCAGATTTGATATTTAAACTTCCGTGACTTGTTTTGAGGATGTATGCACATGCGAGATTTACAAGAAGGCCGACAATGGCGACAATGAACATGTGCCCGCTTGCAATAGGTTCCGGGTTAATAATGCGTTTATAGGCATGGAAGAAGATCCATATGGTGATTAAGAATAAAGTGGCACCGTTAAATAATGCGGCTAAGATTTCCAGACGGTAAAAGCCGTAGGTTTTCCTGGCGGTTGGAGGCCTTGATGCAAACACAATCGCCCCGAGGCTTATCAATAGAGCGATCATGTGGGTTAGCATATGTCCTGCATCACTAAGCAGGGCTAAACTATTGGTTAGAAAACCTGCGATACCTTCCACAATGAACATAGTTCCGGTTAAGGCACATGCTAATACAAGTTTTGAGCGCTCCTCTCCCCGGTGTGTGTGGTTGTGGGAACTATTAGATACTTTATCTATTTTTGTGTTGTGATGTATTGACATTTTTCACATTGACGTTGTAGAAAACATTTATTATAAAAAATAGTCTCTTAAGTACAAGGCATAAATCAGTTTCCTCCAGATGTTAATTCTTGATTTTGACAGGGATATGTTTTGTACTTTCTTGTGTGTTATGAGATTAAAAAACCTTATATTTCCGGCTCTTTTAATTCCTTGACTCCAGTGGTTTCCGATGGTAGAAAGAAGTGTAATTTACCTGTACTGCATAGCGGTTATTGCAGAAGAATGTTCTGGTTTAAATAAACAGAGTTTAGAAAAAGAGTAACTATTTCTCCGGCTCCATCCATTCCGGCAGCACTTTTTCAATTGTTTGTAGTGTATACGATAAATGACAAAAGTATATGCAGGCCTTGGATCTAATCTTGGAAACAGAAAGGCAAATTTAGTCCGTGCTATTACCAGGATAGATGCATGTAATGATATTTGTGTTAAAGGCGAATCCGGGTTTTTGGAAACAAAGCCTGTTGGCGGCCCTCCACAGCCAGACTATCTTAACTGTGCCATAGTATTGGATACAGAAATTGAGCCACATGAACTGTTGAAAGAGTTTAAGAAGATTGAGACAGAACTCGGGAGAAAGCCGGGTGTAAGATGGGGGCCGAGGATTATAGACCTCGATATACTATTATATGGAGATAGGGTCATAAATGATCATAATCTTAAGATTCCTCATGAAAGCATGCATAAACGTATTTTTGTGTTAGAACCATTATGTGAGATATCTCCTGATATCAGGCATCCTGTATTAAGGAGAAATATTTCTGAACTATTGGAAGAATTAAAGTAGGCATCGGCTGTTTCCTTGAAGGAGTAAAATGTTATTTAAGATTGATAAATATATTATTAAGACATTTGTACCGACTTTCATCATATGTATGTTTGCAGTTTGTGGTATTTATATAGTTATTGATGTGATTCAGAAGCTTGATGATTTTATTGAAATGGGTTCCAAGGCGTTTGCGTTGGCAGGACATTACTATGGACTTATGATACCGGTATTTGTAGCACAACTATTTCCTGCGATAACACTGATCGCAGTGAGTCTGGTTCTTGTAAAGTTTGCAAAGAATAATGAAATATTGGCTATGCAGGTTGCAGGGATTAATCTTTATAGGATTTTACTTCCTGTTTTCATTTTATCGGTTTTTATGTCGTTTATATCAGTTGCAAATCAGGAACTGCTTATACCAAAACTTGCTGAGGGACTGGTAAAAGTAGAGCAGTCAACATTCGAAGAGGAAGAAAAAAATAATATCCTTACTGAAGATGAGGCAAATCGCTTACTCTTAAGGGTGTGGACATTTAATGTTGTTGAAGGAAGGTTAGAATCTGTATTTGTCATTGGAAAAAACGAAGAAGGTAAAAAAGAGTTTACTATCAGTGCCAAGAAAGGTAAATGGACAGATGACAAAAGATGGTTGTTAATGAATGTAGTCAGGCATAACTATGATGAAAGTGGTAAGTGGGTTGCTCCTGCGCAATCAATGGATGAGTATTACCTGGAAACTACATTAACACCTGAGCAACTAAGCATAGTTGATATCAATTCGACACTGAAGAGTTTTAAAGAATTAAGAGAATTATGTAAAAAAGAACCGGAGAATCCGAGATATAGCGTTATGTTTCATGCTAGGGCGGCGTCTCCTCTGACTAATTTTGTGCTGCTTTTTTTAGGTATTCCCTTTGTTGTGGGCTTTGAAAGAATGAGCAGGAATGTCTTTCTGAGGGTTGGGATAAGTATCCTTATTTGTTGTGCATTCTTTGTCTTATCGTATGTCTGCATGAATCTTGGTAATATGGGCATTCTACATCCAGTCCTGGCAGCATGGTTGCCGGTAGTTTTGTTTGGGTGTCTGGGATTATTCTTATTTGATGGAATGCGTATTTAGTGTCTTTACAGAGAAACTAATCAAATCATTTTTTAGGCTTAGTCAGGAAAATTTGTTGTTAATGAGTAGAGATGCAGGGATTGAGATGATTGCCCTCACTCAGTGTCTTTGTCTAACTTTTCAATCTTGACTATACCGTAAAGAAATAGATAGGCGATGGCAAGGCCTACTATAAAACCAATTGCAGTTGAGTGAAATGCTATGATTACAGCTGCTGTCAGGAGCATGACGAACATATCGCTTCTTGTCTTAGTATCTCGTGACGTCATTGCGAGTTCCATACCGGAGAATGTAAGAAGAACTCCAAGGACACTTAACGGATAAACAGACAATAGCTTAATGGCATAAGCACCAAAGAAAATGCCGATAAACATTTTAATTATTCCAAGGATAGCGATGCTTCCTCCGGTCCTGGCTCCGAATCTATACTGTCCGGCCAGACCTCCAGCACCATGGCACATCGGCATAGCTCCAAACCAGCACCCTATAAGGTTCATTAAGCCTACACTGGTAGATACCCTTCTTACATCAGCACCTTTCTTTGGGAAGAGGTCCCAGGAAAGTGCACATACGGCAATTACTGAGTTCAGGATCGTCAGAGGTATTTGAGGTATTGCCGCCCGGAATGTACCACTTATGAAGTCATCCGCATTTAAAGCAACAAATTTTGGGATACTTAGTTCATAACTGAATCCCTTGAGAATGTCTGGTGTTCGTAAAAAGAGAAATATAAAGCCAATGGCAAAGATTACAAGGGCACCGGGAAACTTTTTGCTGAAGAACAGGAACAGGACAAGCAAGCCGCAAAAGGCTCCTACCGCTATACTGTCAAGACCAAAGATGGTGTTGGTATTGGTAACCATTTTAATACCCTTGATAATAAGCAATAAGCCAAGCCCAAGTTGTAACCCCCTGATAACACTAAGAGGTATGTGTCTGTTTAGAAATACTATCAGGTTTGTTACACCCAGCATAAATACAATTGCGCTTACCACTATTCCGGCAGCTAATATCTGATGAAGCGTGAGGCCCTCATTGATTGCAATTATGCCTATCGCCTTCATTGGCTGAACGGCAATGGGTATACCAAATATAAAACCGGAGATCAGGTTGAAAAGTCCGGAGAAGAACAAGGCACTTCCGGCATTCAAACCGCAGACCGTTACCAAACCCACCAGTATGGGAATAAATGTTCCCATGTCGCCTAGTGCCCCTGCAAATTCGTGTCGGTTGAAACGAAAGCCCTTAATATTATTTAATATGTTTTTAATCCACATAATTGCCTAAAGTATGATTAAACAAAAAAACCATCGTTCTGTCTTGTAAAAGATAGAACGATGGTTCTAGTTAACATTCTCGTTGCCATCTCCTTTCCAAGAAGGGGAGGTATAAGTGTTTCCGCTCATACCCTATCGGTTATTTATCCATTGAATTCTATTTCAGGTTAAATAACTCGGAGATACAAAATTTAGATTGTATTGAATATGTAGGAGTGAACCCGCCAAACTGCCGTCAGGCAGGCTGCCGTTTGCCCCTACTTGTGCCCGTTTAATTTTTCAATCTTGATTGCACACGACTTGTATTCAGGGATCTTGCATATCGGGTCAAGTGCATCGTTCGTAAGGAGATTTGTCAAAGCATCACGATTATGGAACGCGAGGAAGGTAATACCCGGCTGTACTCTATCTGTTATGTGTACCTTTACCTCCATCTTACCTCTCCTTGAACTGGCGAGAATCCTTTCGCTGTCCGTTATGTTAAACCTTCTGGCATCAAACGGATTTAACTCTAGTGACTCTTCTGGCCATTGATTAAATATCGCATTGGATCTTCTCGTCATGGAGCCATTGTTATAATGCTGTCTGCGGCGTCCGGTTGAAAGGATTAACGGATACTTATCATCAGGTACTTCAGCCGAAGCAATATGCTCCTTAAAATTGAACTTGGCTTTTCCATTCGGCCTGTTAAATTTCTCCTCATACATGATTTGTGTACCAGGATGGTCTAAGCTAGGGCATGGCCATTGGATTCCGTCCGGATTACATCTTCCATGATTAACACCTGCAAACATCGGTGCAACACTGGCAAGTTCGTCCCATATTTCAGATGGTGAAGAGTAGTCCATATTTTTTATTCCAAGCGCCTTTGCTACAAGACATATGGTCTCCCAATCCGCTTTGCCACACAATGGATCAATCGCCTTTCGGATCAGCTGAATTCTTCTTTCACCATTGGTAAATGTACCATCCTTCTCTGCGTGACTTGAGCCGGGAAGGACTACGTGAGCAAACTCTGTAGTGTCCGTTGGAAGAATATCCTGTACAACAAGAAAGTCCAGTTTCTTAAGGCCGGCTTTTACAAAGTTGACATTGGCATTCGTCATGGCAGGATCTTCACCGAAAATATAGTAGCCCTTTAACTTGCCTTTATTCATTGCTACGTCCATCTCTGTGCATGTCAGGCCTATCTTATTATCCAGTTTGGTTTTCCACGCCTTTTCAAATTTCTTCTGTGATTTCTCATCATCAACTGACTGATATCCGACATACTTATTAGGCAGCGCTCCCATGTCACACGCACCCTGCACATTGTTCTGGCCGCGGGTTGGATTGATTCCTACGTTTGATCGTCCAAGATGGCCTGTAACCGTAGCGAGGTTAGCAAGTGACATAACGTTGTATGTACCGGTTGTGTGTTCAGTCATTCCAAGGCTGTATATAATCATTGCTTTATCAGTTGAAGCGTACATTCTGGCTGCCTCAATAATCCTGTCCCTGGCTACACCTGTTATACCTGAAACGTGTTCCGGTGTATATTTCGCGACACCTTTTTTGAGCTCATTAAACCCTTCTGTGCGTTTCTTTATAAACTCCTTATCCTCAAGTCCTTCTTTCAGGATTACGTGTATAATTCCATTCAACAGAGCTATGTTTGTTCCGGGTATCAGATTCAACCACACATCCGCCTTTTCTGCGAGTTGTGTCTTTCTCGGGTCACCTACAATCAGCTTTGTTCCATTTTTTATGGCGTCCTTTATTTTAAGCCCTACAATCGGGTGAGCTTCATATGGATTAGCACCTATCACGAATAGTAATTCCGTATCACGAATCTGATCAAATGAATTAGTCGCGGCGCCGCTTCCATAACATGCGGCGAGCCCGGACACGCTTGCGCTGTGGCATACCCTCGCGCAGTTATCAACGTTGTTTGTTCCCATCATTCGGCCAAGCTTCTGGAATATATAGTTCTCTTCATTTGTACATCTTGATGAAGAGAGGAACCCAAGGCTGTCAGGACCATGCTTCTTTTTAATCTTTGTGAACTTTTCAGCTATAAGAGAAATTGCCTCGTCCCAGCTGGCCTCTTCCAGTTTGCCATTCTTTCTTATGAGCGGTGTGGTTATTCTGTCTTTATGATGTATATGTTCGTAACCAAATCTACCTTTTACACAGAGACTTCCTTTGTCATTAACCGGCGCATCGAAGCATGGTGAAATAGAGACTACTTTCTTGTCTTTTACATTCAGAAAGTAGTTGCAGCCTGTTCCGCAGTATGTACAGGTGGTCCTGGTCTTTTCAAATTGCCAGGGACGTCCCTTGCCTTTCGCGGATAGTTCCTGCAGTGCTCCAACCGGACACGCGTCTATGCATTGACCGCAAAGTTCACAATCGCCCTCTTTGGAGATATTAGAATTGCTCGGGGTACCCAGTGCCGTAAACCCGTGAGCCTTGAACCCGAGTGCATATGATCCCTGGAGCTCACCGCAGGTACGCGCGCACCTGGTACACATAATACATTTATCTTTGTCCCACTCTATAACTCCGTTATTAGGGAGTTCAGGGAATTTTCGAATAGTTTGCTGACTCCATTCCGCATGCACATCAAACTGGTAAGCATAATTTTGGAGTTTGCAATTACCTGTTTTTTCACAGGTCATACAGTCATTAGGGTGGTTACCTAGTATCAACTTAAGGTTGTTTCTTCGGAGTTCAGCAATGCTATCGCTTTCCGTTATAACACTCATGCCATCCCAGACAGGAGCGTTGCAAGCTGTCACAGGCCCCAGGTTCCCGTCTACTTCAACAACACACATTCTACATTGTCCAAATGGCTCTAATAGATTCCAATGACATAAATGTGGAACGTGGATATTGTTTTTCTTAGTAACATCAAGGATGGTTTCACCATCATTTGCTTCATATTCTTTCTGGTTAATTTGTAATGTAATCTTTTTCATGCTTTTCTCCTGAAACAAATCATCTAGCTGTTCAACGTTTATAAAATATGTAAGTTATTTGAACTACATTTAAACTGTCACAATTGAAATTCTTTCATAAAAGGCTAAAGCCTGAATTCCCGGAGGAGTTTTTAAACTTTTACGTGCTTTCTATAACAGCAACAAAGCAATTACTACGCTTAAGCAGTAACAGCAACCTTCTTTTCAACTTTGTATGTCAGCGCAGAAGTCTTACATGCCTCTACGCATGCCATATCGTCATACCCTTTACAATCATCGCAGTTGATGGCAACATTCATTTCTGTTTCTTTAGTGATCGCACCGAAAGGACAAGCATCAATGCATGCCCAACAGCCATTACATTTCTCCTGGTCTATAACAACGTTACCATCCTCATATTTAGTAATTGCGCCATAATCACATGCCTCCATGCATTTTGGATTTTTGCAATTCTGGCAAACAGTTGCATGTGGTTTATCTTTTCTGAAACTTATGTTAATCCTTGGAACTGGAGCCGGTTTTTCCAGAGCGGATAAGGCAAAATCCTGTGCCACTGAATGCCTGATAGCACATTCAATCATACATCTTTTGCAGGTAACGCAGTTTTTGCTTGTAAATCTTTTCTTTAACATAGTGTCTTCTCGAACTGAAAATAAACTTTAAAATAATTGTAATATTTAAAATTGCAATCATATAGTCTATCAAAATTACGGTATGTGTGCAATGATATTTTGTCAGATGATGTTTAATGGCGGGGAATTCTATCCTTTTACGGCATCAATAAATTTCTTTATCAGTTTTCTGTCTTTTTTGCCGGGGCCACTTTCAACACCGGAGGAAACATCCACTGCATAAGGATTTACAATTCTTATGGCCTGTGAGACATTTAAATGTGTTAATCCTCCTGCCACTATAACGGGGATTGAAGTCTTTAATTTTTTTACAATCTTCCAGTCAAAAGAGGTACCGGTACCACCCATTTTATTTTCTGAGTATCCGTCGAGCAGGATGGCGTCAGGTTTGTATTTTCTTATTGGAATAATATCTTTTTCATTTTGTATTCGAAACGCCTTAATAGTTTTGAAAACTTTCAGTTTATTTAATAAACTTGGCCGTTCATTTCCATGGAGTTGTATGGTGTCCAGACCGCAAAACCTGCAGATTGCTTCGATATTTTCTGCGGTATCATTGACGAAAAGTCCAACAGTCGTAACGAATGGAGGTAATTTTCGTACGATAGCACGTGCTTTTTCCTTGCTTACATTTCGTATACTCTCTGCAAACACAAAACCAATAGCATCTGCACCGTAATCAACAGCGAATTTTGCGTCACTTAAAGTTTTTATACCACAGATTTTTACCTTTGTCATTTTTGCCACCTTCAAGAATTGGAGACAATATCAAAATATATACATCAAGTCAAATCGATTAATACTTTAAAGGATTATGGAGGAGTTTGGGAGTTCGAAGGTATTGGTTGTGCGATACAAACAGGCATTTCTGGTTTTTAGTATTAGTTTGTGTTATCAGCGATAAATTTCTGATAAGTAAGCACGTCTTCTTTGCTTCCTATGATTAAAGGTACTTTCTGATGAAGCTCTGTTGGCACAATGTCCATTATATTTTCTTTACCGGTAGTTGCCATTCCACCAGCTTGTTCTACTATAAATGCTAAAGGCGAAGCCTCATATAATAAACGCAATTTACCTTTTGGATTCTTTGGGTCTTTGTAATCGGCGGGATATAGGAATATACCACCGTAGAGTAGATTTCTGTGAAAATCAGATACCAGTGACCCGATATAACGCAATGAGTATGGCCTGCCTGAAGCAGAGTCTTTTTCTTTCAGATGGCTGATATATTTCTTTGTCCCTTCGTCCCAGAATTTAGCATTGCCTTCGTTCGCACTATAAATTTTTCCTTTTGAAGGAGTTTTTATATCTTCATGTGATAATAGGAACTCACCCACACTGGGGTCTAACGTGTAACCGTTTACTCCCTGGCCAGTTGTATAAACCAACATTGTACTGGAACCATAAATTATGTAGCCTGCGGCGATCTGATCACATCCCTTTTGAAGGCAGTCTTCGAGAGTTCCGTTTTCACCATCTGTTTTCTTCCTATGTATGGAAAAGATTGTACCAATGCTGACATTTGCAGCAATATTGGACGAACCATCAAGCGGATCAAAGAGTAGTACATATTTACCTTTGGGAAACTCGTCTGGAATATGCATAACTTCGTCTCTCTCCTCTGAGGCCATTATGCAAAGATGTCCCCCATGATCCATGGAATTAAATAATTTGTCATTGGCATATTCATCCAGCTTCTTTATTTCATCACCAGAAATATTTTCTTCACCGGTGAGGCCAAGTATATCAACAAGGCCGGCCTTATTAACTTCTCTTGATATAACCTTAGCTGCATATATTAAGTCCATTAACAATCCGGTGAGACTGCCTGTTGCTAGAGGAAATTTCCTTTCCTGTTCAATAATATGCCTAAGTACACTCATCCCTTTTGTGCCCATAATAACACCTCCTGAAGGTTTCCGGTTTTGTCAGTTTGATATTTTTGCTGCTTAATATTTATTTAAATGTATTACATAATCAAAGAAAGAATGAGCATAGTTGAATAAAGGATTTGCTATTTATGCTTTGGCAAATCAAAGATTTGTGGCGGGGTGCAATGTCAAATGTTCTGTTATTTAAGAAACTTTCTTGTGATTTTTGACAAAGAATTTTATGGCCTTTATTACATCGTCCATATACACATCCGTATCTACACAGTAGCCGTGAGGTCTCAGGTTAGGGACTGCATATATGGCTTTTGGCATGGCAGCCATTAATCCTGTCCGCAATTCTTTTTCACAGGCAATGGCCACAACCCCCTGAACTTCCTCAGCCATGACTCTTTTAAGAGCAATTCTCCCGCCACTGGCAACGGCTATACTTACGCCGTATTCTTCTGACAATGCCAGTAAGTCCATTACCTTGCACTTTCCGCAGCGTTTACACTCATTGACATCATGTTTGATATTTTGTTTACAAGTTGAATTTTGTATGCAGTGTGGAAAAAGGAGCAGTAAACCCTCAGGCGGGCATTTCTTTTTCCTCAACTTGGTCATCATGTTGTTAAGTGAAACAAATTTTTTGTCTATAACTTCCATTCTATTTGTATCTCCCTTGTTAGAGGATTTCTAATATCTTATTGAAATAAATAATTAACTTTAAGATCGTGTCCTCTTGAGAATGCAGTAGCGCTCATCATTCGCTTGCCTTCCGGTTTGACTTCTTTGATCCATACACTTCCGTTTCTTGCAGCAGTCTTAATGCCTCGATTAGATATATCCGTAATCGTACCGGGAACGTTAACTGTTCCAGCATCTGGAGAGTTATCTCGTTCCGTCTTTAGAATTATTATTCTCTCCTTTGAATTATTTCTGATTAAAGAAGTATAAGCGGATGGTCTCGGATTCATACCTCTTACAAAATCATGTATCTCTTTTTCATCTTGATTCCAGTTAATAAGCCCGTCTTCTTTTTTGATTTTTGGTGCAAGAGAAACAAGTTCTTCATCCTGTTGTATGTATTTTACACTTCCTGTTTCAATCTGCATTAAGCTCTCTAGTAAAGTCTCTGCTCCGAGCCTGCTCAATCTGTCTCCAAGTTCACCGGCTGTTTCTTCAAGATCGATTGTTAATGATTTCTGGACGATCATCTCACCGGCATCCATCTTCTCACTCATAATGATGGTGGTTATCCCTGACTCTTCCTCTCCGTTAATGACTGCCCAATTAATAGGTGCCGCGCCACGGTATTTGGGTAGCAGTGAAGCATGGACGTTAACGCATCTATATTTTGGTAAATTCAGTATTTCAGACGAAATTTTTTGTCCGAAAGCAACAACTGCTATAACATCTGGATTCAGCCCTTTAAGTTTCTCAATGATGAGATTATCATTTACATCGTCCGGCTGTATTACGTGGAAGCCTGCATCTATGGCAACACTTTTAACAGGGGGTGCGCAAGGCTTTCCCTTTCGACCTTTAGGTTTATCTGTCTGTGTAACTACGGCCAGTATATTGTGTTTGGATTCACTTAAACATTTTAAACTGGGAACCGCAAATTCCGGCGTACCAATAAAAACTACATTCATACTGTATTTAATTGCGAACAGTTAAAAGACTAACTAACACCGGCCTTGCTATTTTGATAAGACTGTTCAAGTTCTTTCAGTTTCGTTTTGTTAGCTATCGTACTTGCAGGAGTCATCTTGTCAATAAAAAGACAGCCATTCAAGTGGTCGATCTCATGCTGCCATGCACGGCTCAATAGGCCTTCAGCTTCTATCTCACGCTTCTCACCCTTAAGATTGTATGCGATGACCTTTACATATTGTGAACGTATGATATTTCCCATTACATCGGGGAAGGACAGGCAGCCTTCTTCTTCCAGAGTTTCACCTCGCTCTTCAGCGATATACGGGTTTATGAATACCCTTTCACCGGTTTTTTCACCGGTTATGTCTAATACAACTAAACGTATCGACAGTCCTACCTGTGGCGCTGCAAGCCCCACTCCACAAGCATCATACAATGTATCAAGCATTTCCTCGGCAATTTGGCAGATCTCGTTGTTAATATCTTCAATTGGTTCAGCCTTTATTTTTAATACCGGATTTGGGTAAACAGCTATTTCCATATTTAGAATGATTTTATTCAGGTTTGCTTGAAGTAAATTCCTGTTTGTCGATAGGCAGTAAAGACTTATTGCCTTCAGAGTCAACAGAAATTAATGAAATTTAATGCATCAGTATATAATATTATTTCCTTTAAAAGCAAGGATTATTTGTTTTTTTGTTGACAATAACAACCCTATATCATAAACTTTCCAGATTAAAATATAGTTGAAGAAAAGGGTAAGAAATAAAGGAAAAATTTAATGCCAACCAGCAAATCTGCGAAGAAAAATGTTAGACAAGATGCTGTACTTAGGATGAGAAACAGGGACAAAAAATCTGCCTTAAGAACCCAGATAAAGAAGTTTGTTTTGGCCGTTAAAAAAAATGAACTCGAAGAAGCGGAAAAAAACCTGTCACTGGCGACAAAAAAGCTTGATAAAATTGCAGCTAAAAATATTATACACAAAAAGACAGCATCGAGAAAAAAATCCCGCTTAACAAAGATGCTTAACAAGCAAAAGGCGGCTTCATCGTGAATATCCTGAAGATATTCAGCCTGCTTTTTTAAATATCATACATCAGACCATTTAAATGTTCCTCTATGCATTTTGGTAAATCTAGTAAGTGATATCCACCCTCCAGGCAAGAAACAATTCTACCATCACAACAATATTTAGCAACATTTTGTGTAAGCTTAGTTAGTTTATTGTAATCAGAAGCTTCCAGGCTCAGGCCACTTATGGGGTCCAGGCGGTATGCATCAAAACCGGATGAAATTAGTATAAACTGCGGTTTGAAAGGTTTAATTCTTTTTTCCAATATTTCTTCAAAGAATTTTAAATACTCCTGTGGTTCTATATTATAAGATAGAGGTATATTTATGGTGAAACCAGAGCCACTGTCTTTTCCTGTTTCTTCTTCTGCGCCTGTTCCCGGGTAAAATGGATATCTATGCATGGAAAAATACATTACCGATGGATCGTCATAAAAGGCATCCTGTGTTCCGTTGCCATGGTGCACGTCCCAATCAATTATTACAATTCTATCAAGGCTGTATTTTGATTGAATGTACTTTGCGGCTATTGCAACGTTATTAAATAGGCAGAAACCCATCCCCTTTTCCGGGGTGGCATGATGTCCAGGAGGACGTACTAAACAAAATGCGTTGTCTGCCTTTTTATCCATTATTAAGTCAATGGCAGTGAGCGGTGCACCGGCAGCATTTAATGCGGCTTCATATGAGTCGGAGGATACATATGTATCGGGGTCTAAGTATTCTCCCCCTGATCTCGCAATTTCAGCAACTTGTTCTATTTGACTTGTGCTATGAATAGCAGATACTTCGGTTACGGTGGCAGCTCTTGGTTTCTTAATATCCAATTTCTGCCAGCAATTTGCTGAACGGAGGTGTTTAATCGTATTTATTATCCTTGCGGAGTTTTCAGGGTGATTGGGCCCTGTATCGTGCTTCAAATAAATATCATCGTAAATAACTACCGTCATAGTAATTATGTTAAATGATTCTTTTTGTTAAATCAAACCAATTATAACCAAAGGGATTGCAGGTGAATGATGAAAAAAAGCAATATTTCCGATCATGAGATATTAACTCTGATACACAAGAACATTGATATGAAGAAGTTGAAGAATCAGAATAAAGCAATAACAAAGAAGAGAATAGATGATCTCCTTCAGAAGCTTAAAGAATATGTAAAGAAGGATGATATGTCTATTTCTGGTAAAGCAGGAAAGGATGCTTCAACTATTGATAAACAGTTTGATTTCTTAATAGTAAATGTTGACGGTGCTTCAAAAGGGAACCCTGGAGAAGCAGGTATTGGCGTTGCTGTATTTGATAAAGATTTAAATATTGTGCATGAGAGCTGTGAGTATATTGGTGCGGCAACTAATAATGTTGCAGAATATAAAGCCCTGATTCTTGGTGCTAAATTGGCAATAAAATTTAATGCAAATAATACACTGTTTAAATCGGACAGTGAACTCATGGTGAAGCAGATTATGGGCGAGTACAGAGTTAAGAATATACAGCTCAAGTCCCTTTATAGTGAGGTGCAAAGCCTTCTTGGAAAGCTGCCTGAATGGGAAATAAAGCACGTTCCCAGAGAAGAAAACAAAGAAGCTGATTTACTGGCAAATAAAGGTGTAGAAATATTTACTGAAAACAGGTAGAAAAATTAAGAAAATGTTAACGAAGCTCCCGAAGATTAAATTACAGATATTTTTCACTTCCTTTGCGTGCCTTCTCTTTTTATCTAATTGTCTTTTTGCACAAGACAGGCTTAAGGACGCTTCTGTTTATAAAGTTGGAGACAGAAAAGAATTCTGGACATGGAATCTTAAAGTCATGCCGCCAGAAGACATCAAATTACAGGCAACCTGTCGTGGTATTGGAGAGAATGTATATATTTTTGTTTCTGATGATGTATGGGATGTGAATGTCTTTCAGCAGGATATAGAAAAGATAATGTATGCTTTTGATCATTCTACTCCGGAAGCTTCAATTGACAAAGACAAAGGGATATATAAGATTCTTACCGAGACTTTTGGCTGTCCGCCTGATGAAGACGATGATAACAGAATATATTTCCTGATTTCACAATTGGGAGAGTATCGCGGCCATCACTTTGATGGCTATTTCCGTTTTTTTGATGAGCTTGAGGGGAAGCATAGTAACCGAACAGAAATATTGTATTTAGATTGTGACGATCCTTCGGATGATTATTACCTTGGAATTATTGCACATGAGTTTCAGCATCTCATACACTGGCAGTATGACCGTAATGAGGCAGGGTGGATTGGTGAGTCATTGTCGGAAGTTGCAATGATTATTTGCGGGTTCTACACAGACAAGAAACATGTTGTCAGATATCTAAATAATACGGACAAGCCCTTAGTATCAAAAGGGCATCATAATGTTAGTTATGGAGCATGCCTTTTGTGGGGAACATATATTTATGAACAACTTGGGATAGAGTTTCTGGGAAAGCTGGTACGGGAGAAGGAAAATGGTATCAAAGGCTTTCAGAATACGCTGAAAAGTATGAATATAGAAGACAACTTTTCAACTGTTTTTGGAGACTGGCTGGTTGCCAACTATGTATGCAGTAATCCTGTTAATGATGAAAGATTTAAATACAAATCTATACAACTTCCCATTACTCTGACTATTAAACATTTCTTCTCATTGCCGGTTTACGAAAACGGAAAAGTAAATGGATACGCAGCAGATTATCTGAAGTTCAGCATAAAGCGAGTGAAGGACAAGAAACTGAGAATAGTGTTTAAGAGTGACATCCCTGCTGACTTTCTTGTCAAGATCATCAGGATATACAATGATAATCTGTCCAATCCTGAGGTAGAAGAAGTTGTACTAAATGAACAGATAGAGACCTTTGATGTGAGTGATGTGGGGGTGGATTGCAGAGAGATTGTACTTGTGGTCTCGGTATTGAAACCTACAAAGAATCCTGTTGATTACAGCTTTTCGGCGTCTTTAGTTCCGTGTGCAGAAACAGTTTTGAGTCAGTGATAAGACTTAATAGATTGTGTTAAGTGGCGAGATATGTCTGCTATTTCCTGACGCCCAGCATTTCAACGAAACCTTCGGTTCTTGTGGCGATCTGCCCTGACATATAGTTGGTGTCGTCAACACAATCTCCATCTAGATTTAAGAGTGGGTATCCTTCCTTCGCCAGCTCTGCTTTTATGGTAGGTATTGCGGCGTTGTTTCTCCTGCATCCCCAGGTGGAATAAGCAATTATGCCGTCTACATTGTAATCTTTAGCCAATGTTTTAATAACCTTCAGCCTGTTATCCAGAGGTCCGTTGTTGTGGTTGGAGATCAGCTTTCGTGCGAGGCTTTCGTATGGCTTATCAGGGTCTAGTTTGTCCCAGTAGACGTGATTAATTTCCTCAAAAACTATTTTGGTATTTCCGGCATTTTCAATCTTGTCAAAGACATCAGCCTTAAAATATGGTTTTAATTCCAGCCAGAGGAGCCTAATCTCTTTTTCATCTGCAGCTTCTCCATTTTTTCTTCTTGTAGCAATTATATCCTTGAGTTCATCTACCAGTGCTGTGTAGAAATTTACTGCATATTCTGAACCGATTTGATAGTGACTTGGCACCATGAAGCCAAGGCCGTCACCTCCCGTTAGTGGGGACAAGGGATCCTGTCTCACATGATTTAATTCAATCATTTTCTCCCTTGCCTGATTGGACAATTCGATGGCTTCTGCAAAAGCGTGTTTCTCCATCTTTTTCCCCGTAGCTTCTTCGATGCACTTTGTTAAGCTGATTAATTGATTTGTCAGATATTTTATAGAGTGTTCATTCCTCTCATGAGGAACGTCTACTATCATACTCTGTTTTCCTGTTATAGATTCGCAAATCTTTATTGTCTTTATGTTACTGTCACATATCGTTGATGTCCCTGCGAGAAACAGGGGGCGCGGGTAGACACCCATATAGGCATTTCCTAAAGCTGTTCTATGGAATGAACAGACATCGGTTGGTATAGTACTCAGATCAGCTTCAGCAAGAGCATTAGAGCCTTGGCCAAATTTTGAACAAAGGGCTGCAGCTATTTCTAACGAGAAGGGATAAAGTTTCATCGCAAAGATGATCTCTGATGGCACGAATAGCGTTGTCCATATTGAACCATGTTTGTATGAATTAGAAAAAAGTTCAATCACGCCTTTCGATAGAATATGAAAAGCTTTGATATCTTCTTTTCCAATGCCTTTTCCGGTTACTTTTGTATATATATTCAGAAATCTAAATAGCTCTTTTGCTAACAAAGGGGTTAGTTTTCGAGCAAACTTCTTTTTTGCACTTTTAATGTTTACCATAATTCTCTTTAGCTTATTTGGTTTAGGAAATCTCTATAACAATGCTTGGCAAGATTAATTTGATATTACCAGATATGTTTCCTGCAGATGGCTTAAATTGAGTGTTAGTGGTATACCAAAAACTGGGGAGATTAATTGGTAACTCTAAATCACGTAGTTAGCTGTTCTATGAATGCTTCAATCCTGGTCTTAATTTGACCCTCACTTTTAGAACTGTTATCACAATTTATGTGTAACAGGGGAATATGCTTTTTCTCAAACTCTTTCTTGACCAAAGGATAATCATATAATGTATGATCGCAGAATTTTAAGGAGTGATAGATTGCTCCGTTTATTGCTCTTCTTTCGATAAGGGAGACTATGCTTTTAATTCTCCCGAAGACGTCGACCATCCTGGAGCAGGGAGATCTTTTTAAGTATCTCTCAGATATAGACTTGTATGGGTTGTCTGTAATCTCAACTTTTTTGTCAAAATACCTGCTGCCGGTACATAAATCTTCTGATACCACCCTGGCACCAGCATCTTCAATCATTTTGATTATCTCTTCATTTTCCAGTATGCTTCCCCAAATAAAGAGTTTTGGTACCGGATCTTTTTCAGGAACATCGCTTATTTTCTTCATGAGAGAGGTGAGAGTTGATACATAATCCTGGAATTTTTCAGGTACTGCATTTATGCCCTTCCTCAATAAGGTGAAGGTTTCATAACCGGAATGCCCAACGTAACCGTTCCATTGCTTTTGTAAAAATTCCATAACGTTATCTCTCATTCCGTTGTACAAAGTGATACTTCTATTAATGTCTTCATTCTGTATCTTGAGTTTAAAGTGATTCTCTATTCCTTCTTTAAATGCTTGAATTTCATCGGCAAAATATTGTACGGATGCTTCGTCACTATTTTTTGGAATATCGAGGAAATAATTAAATTTCTCTCCTTTATCTATTCTTACCCACGCATCATAGAGCCTTCTCATACCATCACAGGAATTAGTAAACACAATCCCTTCAAGGTGGTCCAGATTTCCCGCTAATTTTTCATCGGTAAGAGTTTTTATATATGAACATATATTACTGCAGAGAAGTGATTCACCACCTGCTCCATTTTCTTCATTTGAGCCCTTTATCCTGACGGGGTGATATCCAGCTGCCCTGATAATCTCGACTGGTGTATAAGTACAAAAATAGCCGATTTTCAGCATTTTATCATCATCGAGTTGAACGTCGGCGATTGATGATGTCTTATTATCAGCAGTGGCCGTAACAGATTCTTTTTTCGTATCAGCATTTGCGTTCTCTAAGGCAATTATGGCTGCTCCTAAAGCACCAATTATTTGTGGTTCTTCAGGCATTTTTATAGTGCAGAGCAGCTTCTTTTCAAGTTCACGCACAACTCCTATATTCTTGGCAACGCCCCCGGTCATTACGACCGCTTCTTCCAGGCCAATCCTCTTCGCTTGTCCTGAGACCCTTTTGGCTATGGAAATATGTAATGCCTTGCAAATGTCTGGAGTCTTGTGATCAGCGCCAATTAAGGACACCACCTCTGATTCTGCAAATACAGTGCACAAACTGCTGATAGAGACATTATCCTTCCCTTTAAGAGAGAGTTCCCCCATATCATCAAGCTCAATCTCTAATGTCCTTGCCATCACCTCAAGGAACCTTCCTGTCCCTGCTGCGCACTTGTCGTTCATGGAGAAATCGACTACGTTGCCTTTGGCGTCCAACTTTATGGCTTTACTATCCTGCCCCCCAATGTCGATGACAGTTCTGGCATCAGGGAAGAAATAATTTGCACCTTTAGCATGGCAGGTAATCTCCGTTACAACTTCATTGGCGAAAGGAACTTTGATTCTGCCATATCCAGTCGCAATTATATAATCTAAGTCTTTTGCTTCTAGCTTTGTAACATCCAGGATATGTTTGAATATTTTGTCGCATGCCTTTTTACTGCTGGCGCCTGTAGCGATTATCTCATAGGCCACTATTTCCCTTTTCTCATTTATTAATACTGCGTTTGTCGATAAAGACCCTATATCAATTCCGAGCGTCAACATTTATATTTTCTCCTTAAGTGTTTATTGCCTGTTTCATACCACTTTTGGTTCTATATGATTAGTCTGTCATAATAACATGGTGGTTTTGTGTAGTCAAGGTATATAGTTGTTACTGAGAATTTGCAAGAAATGTGTTATTTTTAGAGGATGGAAGATAGTTTGGTGGGTATTAATAAAAAAGGCTTACAAGGTATGCAACCTTATAAGCCTTTAATGGTAGGTTTACTTAATCTATCCCATCCAATCTCCATCTGGATCTGTTATTGGAATGAATTAAAGCCTTCTTTATTTTTATAAAGAGTCAATCATACTTAAGCGATCATCCTGGAAAAGTGGGCTTTTCCCTGTAAGGCCGTAACTTCCTTTAGCACGGTCTCTTAGCTCTCCTACTTTTGACTTGTTCCAGTTGTTAACTCTGGAATAATAGCCAACTATCCTTGTGATGCCGTTCAAGACTATAGGTTTTCTATCGTTTTGAATTACATTTATAAATTCTTGAGCTTTGTCTGTATCTGTAACTTTTTGGACGATTTCATCGATTGACACTTCAACGTAAGCACCTTCAATACCTTCGGTCTTACTGTAGTCTCTAATCACGAAAACCTCTTCGCTATTAGGAAGTGCTGTACCGATTATCTCGAGGTCTGAAGACAACTCTACAGCCTCTACGAAGATTGTTAAGCTCTTTTCAACACTTTCTGCAATACTGGCGCTCTCCTTTAATGTTACTGTCACTATATTCTCCTCTCTTTCGAAAAAAATAAAATTATTTAACGTTTAAGCCACTTATTTAACTGATAACCAACCGAAAACTATTCTAGTGAGTATACCTCCTTTCCTGGAGTCTTAGAGCCGATCGAAATTTACAGTTAAAAAAGAAATGCATCTAGATGCGCAAATTCAAACTTGAGTGGTAATATACAGAATGCAAATAAAAAGTCAAGTACATTTTCTGCAAAATGTACAAAATGTTGTATGTTAGGAAGTTTTATGTACAACATTTATAGTCGCAAAGACATTTCATTCCATGAGTTACAGAAGAAAAGGGAATTGCTAATTTTAGAGAAATTTTTTTTAATTTTTACTCAGAAAATGTGATAAATAAGAGAGTTGTTGTACTTCTTGCAGCAGTTGCGGTATGTGTAAAACAGATTACACTTTGCGTAATATGCGGAATATAAAAGGGTTACGTCATTTACCCCTTTTTTTAGTTTTTGTTTTGTTTTTTGTTTCAAAAACTATAGGCAGTATTTCGTCTACTCTTTCTACTAATTTGAATGACAAGCCTTTTTTTGCCTTTTCCGGAACATCTACTAAATCCTTTTCGTTCTTCTTTGGCAGGATAACTGTGGTAATACCTGCCCTTTTTGCTGCTAAAACCTTTTCTTTGATTCCGCCAACAGGCAAAACTCTACCCCTTAACGTTATTTCTCCCGTCATGGCAACACGAGATTTTGCTGATATGCTCTTGAATAATGTTATTAGAGATATTGCCATGGTAACGCCGGCTGAAGGTCCATCTTTGGGAATAGCCCCTGCAGGGACATGGATATGATAGTCATATTTTGAGAAATCCTTTAATGAGAGGCCTAACGTCTTTGCCTTTGCACGGACGTAACTCAATGC
>Ga0208638_1000435_pt1 | contig 30088 bp, 25 predicted proteins | sample ETNtaG_34_FD_185753 | JGI IMG/M metagenome (GOLD analysis project Ga0208638, IMG submission 185753) | Marine microbial and viral communities from oxygen minimum zone, Eastern Pacific Ocean - ETNP201306SV51 (SPAdes) (version 2) | ecosystem: Environmental > Aquatic > Marine > Oceanic ...
CTCGCCACGCGTCCAAGCTGCGAACTCTTTGTTGTCTGTTGAGAACTCAACTCCAACAGCAGGTTCATCTCCAACAACCCACGCATCATGGCCTGGAGCGAAACGATAGGCGTCTCCCGCATTAATGGTCAGTTCAGAACCATCATCGGAAACCACATGAATTTGGCCTTGAAGCAGTAGACCAATATGCCCCGCTTGGCAGCTTTCTGTTTCAACAAGAGGCTTGATGCACTCTGACCACTTCCATCCTGGTTGCATGTTCGCTTTAGTAAGCGTCACGGCACCAAATTTAATATTGGCAGCATGCGTTTTGTCTGGAGTTAGTGTCCCATCAGGGTTTGACCATGATTTTTTTTCTAGCGTTGACATAATTAATCCTCTATTATCATTTGTGTGTCTGGTTAGTATAACGTGGCGAGGCACGAGACTTCGCTGAAGCAAACTTTAGTGTGCTGAAACTGGGTCCGTTCCAGTCCTCTTGAGCCCCTTCAGGTCAACTTGCGTGGAGTTGAAGCCTGATTAATAAAGGGTTTTCTGGACTAATTTTCGCAGGCCTTAGCCTTCACACGGCAGGGGTCACTGGTTCAATCCCAGTCGCGCCCACCATTTTATCAATGACTTACATTTTTTGCTTGGGGAAAAAGTGCGATTGTGGGACAAAATTGTGGGACAAATTTGAGAAGGCTATACAGCAGTCCCCAGTTTTCGCGGTAACGTTCCAGCAGTCCAGCCGAATCCGTAAGGAAATATCGAGAGGCATCGTTTTAGAACTTGACTTGATTCTCATGCTGCGCGCTTTCGTTTTTGCGCCAGCAACGATTTTTTCCGAATACGGATCGCTTGAGGCGTCACTTCTACGAGTTCATCATCATTAATAAACTCAATCGCATACTCCAGTGTAGTTTCAATTGGTTTAGTTAGTAGAATATTTTCGTCAGTACCCGCAGCACGGATATTCGTCAATTTTTTTGCCTTTAGTGGATTCACGTCCAGATCGTTTTGTCGGGAATGAATGCCGATCACCATGCCTTCATACACATCCACACCAGGGGCGATAAAGAGGCGTCCTCGCTCCTGTAAGTTGAACAACGCATAGGCAAGCGACCTTCCCTTGGCCATCGACACCAATACTCCATTTTGTCGCTCGCCCAGTCGACCTGTCACTCGAGGACCATAGTGATCAAATGCGTGATACATCACCCCGGTGCCGCTGCTGATACTCAGAAATTCTGGACGGAACCCAATCAGGCCACGGCTAGGGGCTATGCAGTCCAGCCGCACCCGACCTTTTCCATCGGGAACAATATTGCGCAACTCGGCGCGGCGCTCACCCAGTTTATCCATAATCTTTCCCTGGAAAGTATCCTCAATATCAATGGTCAACAACTCGAAAGGCTCTAGAGTCTCACCTTCAATGTCGCGCATGATCACTTCAGGACGGGATATCGCTAACTCAAAACCCTCTCTACGCATATTTTCTATCAGGATGGACAGATGCAGTTCACCCCGACCAGAGACGCGGAACTTGTCCGGATCCCTCATTGATTCGACCCGCAGTGCTACATTACTGAGAACTTCTCTTTGCAAGCGGTCTCTCAGATTGCGACTGGTTATAAACTTACCTTCACGACCCGCAAACGGTGAATCGTTTACCTGGAAGGTCATACTCAAAGTGGGCTCGTCTATACGGAGGGGCGATAGGGGTTCGACAACCTCCACATCGCAAAGCGTATCCGAGATATGCAACTCATCTATGCCTGTTATTGCAACGATGTTACCAGCCGAGGCATTCCGAAACTCAACTCGCTCTAGTCCATGGAATCCCAGAATCTGGAGTATGCGGCCGTTCCGTACCACGCCATCTGCGCTCGCCACCTTAACCTGGGCATTGCGTGACATACTGCCCCGTTGTATTCGTCCAATCCCAATCACGCCGACATAGTTAGAGTAATCCAGTGCACTAATCTGCATCTGGAACGGACCTACCGGATCGACTTGAGGCGGCGGTACATGAGACACGATCTTCTCAAAAAGAATCTCCATGCCCAACTCTCGACAACCCTGCTTGTTCAAACTCGACCAACCCTCAAGCGCCGAAGCATAAATCACGAGAAAATCAAGTTGCTCGTCGTTTGCACCCAGCCTGTCGAGCATCTCAAAAGTCTGCTCTACTGCCCAATCAGGTCGGGCGGCTGGGCGATCTACTTTATTTATCACCACAATAGGCCGGAGTCTGTGATCTAATGCTTTTTGTGTAACAAAACGGGTCTGTGGCATTGGACCCTCGACCGCATCGACCAACAGCAAAACAGAGTCGACCATAGACAATACCCTTTCGACCTCCCCACCGAAATCTGCATGCCCTGGGGTATCAATAATATTAATCCGCCAGTCTTTCCACTGAATGGAGGTATTTTTTGAAAGAATTGTTATACCCCGCTCCCGCTCCAGATCGATTGAATCCATGATGCGATCCGAGTCCTTACCATGGCTGGTTAAAGTGCCCGACTGGCGTAACAGTTGGTCCACTAGCGTGGTCTTGCCATGATCAACATGGGCAATGATGGCAATATTTCGCAGAGTCTCTGCTGGCAGTTTCATAATTTAGATCGGGAGAGAAGTGCGACGCGGCTGGTGAGCGAGCGGATTATCAATTCTTCGGCAAAAAGATTCGGAATTCCAAGACTACTTTCTCATGTGTGTAGGTGGTTGAATCCCACCGACGCACGTATTCAATCGGGATATTGCGGTTGTTGGCGGCGCTAAAGTGACGAACGGTATTTAAAATTGCTTTGCAGTGGAACCGGCAGTGACCTGCCGATTCCAGCAACAATTCACATCAACGGTCTATCAGTAGCGGTTACCACGGCCGTAGCCGCCACCGCCACCACCACGAGGGCGTTCCTCACGCGGTTTGGCCTTGTTTACCGTCAGAGCACGGCCGTTAATATCGCGACCATTCAACCCTTCGATGGCCTGCTGCCCGCCACTATTATCGGACATCTCGACAAAACCAAAGCCTTTGGACTGGCCAGAGTCTCTGTCCATGATCAATTTGGCACTGTCAACACTGCCAAACTCGGTAAACAACGCCCGAAGCTCGTCTTCAGTCGTGTTGTACGACAGGTTTCCAACATAGATATTCATAAAAAATCTCTTTGGCATTAAAAAACGCGCTGCGCGGTACCAATGCCTGAAGCACTCGCATCAGCGTGAATGGAAGTGGAGCGGGATAGAGAAACTGGGATACGTTCGAAGCGTAGACAGACTCCATAGGTACGCGCCTGTCACCATTCGGTGATCTGTCCGGGTAGACCGGCAGGGCGGCGATACTAGCCAGGTCGAAATAATAAATCAAGCGATATTACTTGCCGACGAAAAGGAATTCATAATTTGCACTTCCATAACTTACGCCATGAAGCCATATCAAGACTCTTTGAGAAAGGATTAAACCCAGTAGAGATGGCTACGATTACAGGACACAAAGATACCAAGATGCTGACGCGCTATACGCATTTAAGAGCAGAGGGTTTAATGGGGAGGTTGGGGTAGTTACTGCCAACACCTCACTAGCACTGTAAATCTTTCTGCCTTCATTATCGCGTCCGCTCCGATCGTCATCGCGTCGTACACAAGTCTCACTGCCTCAGCTTCACTTGCAGCAGCCACAAGCGGTACTGAAAAAGTCATGAAAGTATTGAGTACGGCAGCCCGAATTGCCGCAACAAGATCAGGCTTTCGGATCGTAATGCTCGAAACCCTTAGGAACAAAGGCGCTTGTTCGTGCCATACAGTCGATGGGCGATCTGTCAGCAAGGTTTACGGCATAATGCGACCACCCGGTCAACTGATGTAACCGTTCGCGTAACCGGCCACTGACTGTCATTCTTGGATTCTGTGTCTGTCTCATGTTGAAAATCACTGATCTTTCTCTCAGACGTGGCAGCCGCCTGTTGCTGGAAAATGTGGACCTTGATGTGTTTCCAGGTCAGCGGATGGGCCTAACCGGCGCTAACGGCTCCGGCAAGTCCAGTTTGTTTGCCGTCATTGCCGGACGATTGGAGGCGGACCAGGGCAACGTGGCATTGCCTCGACAGGCCCTGATTACCGAGGTCTTACAGGAAACGCCCGACTCGACCCGCACCGCCATCGACTACGTCATTGATGGCGATCACTCTTACCGATCCCTTGAAGAGAAGATTGCACACGCCGAAGTCAATGGTGACGGCACGCTACTGGCAACTCTGCACAGCCAAATGAACGACATAGACGGGTTTCGAGTCTCAGCCCGCGCCGGCCAACTGCTGCATGGACTGGGATTTACTGCGAAAGAGCAACGCCAGGGAGTAAATACCTTTTCCGGCGGTTGGCGGATACGCCTTAATCTCGCGTGCGCACTCATGACACGGGCTGACTTGCTTTTGCTTGATGAGCCAACCAACCACCTGGATCTCGACGCCATAGTCTGGCTGGAACGCTGGCTAGCAAGTTATTCGGGGATCGTCCTTGTGATCTCCCACGATCGGGAGTTCCTTGATCGATCAGTCATCCGCATTGCCCACATTGAAGACCGCACGATTCAGGTCTACGAAGGAAACTATAGCCTGGCGGAAGAACGGCGGGCCGCATGGATTGAAATACAAGATAAACAACACCTGCGCCAGCAAAAACAGATTCACCACATGCGAGCCTTCGTCGATCGATTTCGCTATAAGGCTTCGAAAGCAAGGCAGGCCCAAAGTCGGCTGAAAGCACTCGAGCGTCTGCAGATCGTTTCTCCGGTCCATGCGAAAAACGCGTTTGTCTTCGAGTTCGAAACGCCAGATCACTCTCCTCACCAATTGATCGATCTCAGGGAACTGGATGCAGGTTATGACGAAGCTGTCTTATCAAACGTCAACTTTCGCCTGTCAGATGGTGACCGCATCGGCTTACTGGGAAGAAACGGCGCCGGCAAAACTACCTTAATGAAAACGCTCGCGGCCCAACTGCCACCGCTTCAAGGGCAGTATACCGGTGACCCCAAATTGCGTATTGGCTATTTTGCCCAACAGCAACTGGAACTCTTGAATTCAGCGTGGTCGCCGCTTGATCATCTAGCGGACATCTCGCATCAAGAGACCGAACGTTCCCGACGGTCATTCCTTGGCCGCTTTGGATTCTCGGGTGATGCTGCGACGGAACCTGTCGCGATTCGCTCTGGCGGTGAGAAAGCCCGACTAGTGCTCGCGCTGATTGTCTACCGCAAGCCCAACCTGCTGCTACTCGACGAACCGACCAATCATTTGGACATTCACATGCGCGAGTCCATATCGTTAGCGCTTCAGTCCTACAATGGTTGTCTGGTGGTGGTGGCTCATGACAGACACCTGCTGCGACTGGTCACCAACGATCTGTGGCTGATCGACGATGGCAGGCTTCGCCCATTCGATGGCGATCTTGATGATTATGTTAACTGGCTCCGCTATCGACAAAAAGGAACAGAGAATCCTAGTGACCTACCATCAGATGTGAAGAGTATAAAACGAAAAGGCGTCGCTATAAAACCTAAGCGAAATATTCAACCGTCAAGATCTACCCGGCAAGAAAGGGCTCAACAACGAATAAAGTTCAAACCACTGCGCGATAAACTCGATCGAATCGAAAAAGAAATCGACAAGGCAACCAAAGTACAACAAGAACTTGACCGGCAACTCGCTGATCCAGAGATATACAACGAAGCCAATCGAAGTCAGTTACGTGAATTACTCTTCGATCAGGCGAGAAACGCGCAGCTTCAGCAGGAGTTGGAAGGCCGTTGGCTCGCGGCCTCGGAATTACTGGAACAAGCCGATGTGCCTGCCGAGTTGCCCCGATGCTAATTCCCAACGTTCAATCATAGAAACCCCTAACATCTTGTCTTTGGTCAGCTTCTTCGGGGGCGCAGTAAGACACCCATGAATCATGCGGCGCGAGCACTTACTCTTCCAGCAGAGATAGACTTTCGCGATCGTTTTTTTCTACGTCCACCGTGCTCCCACGGTTTAACACTGAATTTCTGCTTGGGTTTACGAGTTGCCCCGTTAGCCCGTTTCTGTCTTGGCTCGGGACTGTTTGGCTCCAGTCCTTTGATGACCACACGTTTGATTTTCTGCCCGGTCAAACGCTCAATTCTGCTGAGTTTTTCCCAGTCACCCGGCCCCACCAAGGAAATCGCATGACCCTTGTCACCGGCGCGACCGGTTCGTCCGATCCGATGAATGTAATCCTCCGCGACCATGGGTAGATCAAAGTTAATCACATGACTGATCCCTCTGATATCAAGGCCGCGTGCCGCCACATCGGTTGCGACCAGTAATCTAAATTTTCCCGACCGCATGTTCTCCACCGTCCTCTTCCTTTTGGACTGACTCATATCACCATGTAAGGCCTCGCTCCTATGAGTCTGCTCCCTAAGACTTTTAGCCAGTCTATCCGCCCCACGTTTGGTCGCCGTGAAGATCAGTGCTTGCGTTAGATCACCGTCTGCCAAGTGATGATTAAGCAACTTGTGCTTGTGAGACACACTGTGCGCATGATGGACGTGTTGGCGAATTGATTGATGACGTTCATGATTTGCGGCCAGGCTGATGCGCTCTGGATTTTTTAACAGTTGTTTGGCTATCTGCAAGACGCCCCCTTCCAACGTGGCGGAAAACAACAATGTCTGCCGAGTTCCCGGTATCGCGGCAGCGATCTCTTTCACAGGGCCAATAAAACCCATGTCGAGCATTCGATCAGCCTCGTCAAGAATAAGGATCTCGAGACGTGAGAAATCGACTTTCCCCTGTTCCATGTGATCCAACAAACGCCCCGGCGTCGCTACCAACAAATCTAAGGGCCTACGCAGCATTCTGAGCTGCGGTGAGTAGGACATACCGCCGACGACAGTTCCGGTTGAGAAGCTGGCAAACCGCGTAAACTGACGAATGTTGTCATTGATCTGTATGGCCAACTCACGTGTCGGCGTCAGTACCAGGACGCGTGGGCCCCGACCCCCTTTTCTGACCGGGCTCAATAACTGCTGCAAAGCGGGTAGAACAAAAGCCGCGGTCTTACCCGTGCCGGTCTGGGCTGATGCCATCAGGTCACGCCCCGAAAGCACTACCGGAATCGCTTGGCGCTGGATCTCGGTCGGCTCCGAAAAGCCGCTTGCCTCTACCGCTTTTACCAACCTGGCGTCTAGATTTAACTCTTTGAAAAGCACAATAACATCCCTTCCATCAGTCTGATGGATAATCCGATTGATTGACTACCTGAACTCTGGCGGACTGACTGATGCCATCACAAAACCCGGCTCACTCAACTTGTGCCCTAGGCCTCAGCCTTAAAACACAAACAACGCTGCCAACCAGATTACAAGTGATAAGAAAACAAGTGGAAGGTCAGAAACGTACTACGCCTCTTTCAGAGGAGGCGCGACTATACACGTTGATCCCCAATAACTCCAATCAGACCCAAGTCGCTGAGTTCTTCCAGTCCCCTAAACGTACAACCGGCCTCGTCACGGCCGCTCCGCCAATAGTGCCTCGAATATCTCTCGCATGGCCGCCCCACTGAAGTCCTGGGGCCCCTGCTGAAATTTCAGAGAAGGATTATCTTGGCGAACTTTTAGTTGTGTCCGGTGAGACGACTCAGAATATCTGTCGATGGGAAGGGTAAAGGCACTGTGACCAGAATGCGCCCTAAATGTGTCCACTCCAGTCCATTCCAGTCACAACCGCGTGGGATCGGTGTGCAATTCTGACGCTATTTGACCTAGATCGTCTCTTCTAATTTGCCTGGGTCGACTCAGGTCCAACCAAATCCAGTACTTTAGCCGGTATATTTGATGCAACGAATAATTTCCGTGGTTGAGATGCCTTTTGTATAAGGAACCGTCCGGAAGATGCCTTTTTCGATGGGGACTTTGTACATGCTCCGTTGCTTTTCATCAGAGTAGTCGTCCCCATGTACCACCAGGTCAATGCCGTACGTCTCGATCCAAGTGGGGTTGAATACCCACGGCGCGTTGGGAATCACCTGGTCCACATACTGACAGGCAGCGACAGATACAATACGCTCTTCCATCGTCTGAACGGGTCTACGCTTATGGGCCTCTGCTACATCATCGGCATTAATTCCTACCAAGACGTAGTTCCCCAGCGCACTGACCTGCCTCAGAAACTCAATATGTCCATAGTGAAACAAATCAGCCACCATATCTGCATACACTCGTATCATCGCTGCGTTTTACTTTCTGCCTGGTTTCCCCACTGAATGGTATTTCGTATTAACATCATGTGAGTTCACTCCGTGGACAAGACACAGGACCGACCGGACTCGATCGAGGGATCCGGCCGGTAGATGTAGGTTTGACCTTGAGTCATCTTCTCCATGTAGAGCACTTCCTCGTGGTTGTCATACTTAATAACGAGCGCGTACCAGTCATCAGCAGGCAGATAGTGCTTCGTGTAACCGAGCTTATTGGTCGTGAAGCGGCCTACTCCGGCAATCCTCACCTCCGCGCCAAAAACTGGCTCATTTTCATGATCAAGTACCCTCAGCCTGCCGGCACCACGTTGTGATATGCATTTGCTGCTGTCAGAGGGGGAGGCATCCAGGATCATCTCCAGAACGTCTTTCTCAAACCCACCTGGCTTCTTTGGGATCATCCACTCTGGCCCATACTTGAAACGCAAGTATTCTTCAGGTGGGTTGGGAACAAGGAATTTTGCGCCAATAAAATCGATTTCCTTGAGTTGAGCAAAAAGCTCGGCGGGGATCCGGACCCCGGGGTAGTGGGCTATGCTGTCGTCAATGATCCTGTAGGAGGTCCAGTCTATCCTCGTTGAGGACTTCATCATGGCCACGTTTATATAGTGGTCGTTGTGTTCGATATTGGCAAAATACCCGTTATCCCTAAAGGCCGAGGCAACCGTCTCTATTGTTTGTTCTGTGAAACCATGAAGCCCGATGATTGATCCAAGATCCACGTCGTCATCCCAGGGCATGAATCCCTTGTCCCTGATTGCGCCGAGGCATGTGCCTTGCCGAAGGAAGAAGGCTACGCCTAATTGATCCATGATCTTTTTTACTTCCTTCACCAACCTCTCGGCTGTGGCTACATCTATTGGCGGCGCGACTGAATACGATCTTTCTAAGGCGACCTCATCTGCTCCGTTACTTGATACCATTCTTCTCTTACTTGTCTCCGTATTAACGAATCTTGAATAAAAAGTTAGCGTAAGCGCTAACCACCGCGATCTTTATCCAGTTCAACACCAAAAGTGCCCGCCGGTAAGCAAAACCCAGCGGGAAGTCTGAATCAGGCGCTCGCCACCGGGGCGGTGGATAGATGAGATAGAACTTACAACGCCCGCCTACACCGAAACCGCTGTCCCGCGGGCGCCGTGAATATCAATTGCCGCAGCCAGCAGGGCGACTGAGTAACAGGATTATAACCAAAAAGAGTTCCTTGAAGGCTGCCACCACTGCTGCAGGGTCGAACTTCTCTGAAACCAATCATGCCTGGGGGGTCATAGTGACACCGCATCGTCGGCATTCGACCGCCTCAACACCGCCTTTGGTACCGAACCCAAACTTTTTGCTAATCACGCGAAAATCGTGAAATCCCAGCCGGCAAAGCAGTCGGGTGAGCAGAAGTGGCAACTTCGTCATCTGATAATCTCGCCTTGTGTATTCGTGCTCTACGTTGAGACCAGGGAAGATGTGGAAGCCTTCCGAGAATTTCGCCGCAGTTCCGAGGTCGTGCCATTAAGGGAGGACATCGAGAAATATACGAACTGTGCTTCAGAATGGACGGTCGCGAAGGTCACTGCTTAGATGGCGATCTAACAATATGGACGCAGTATGAGTAACGATCCAACAAAACCAACTGACCGTTAGGACATCGGGAAGTCGAACCTCCTATACAACTTAGCGTTCTTACTGCTGGTCCTGACAGTAAGCCACCTATTCGACCTGTCTTTTATTTCAAGGGTTCTTTTTCAATTCTTGAGGAATCCGTACAGCGTCTACATGGGTGGTCGATGAAGTGGACGATTCAGTTGTCCTCTTGTGTCCTCTGTAGTCCATTTCAGTCTAGTTTGCGTAGAGACAACGTGTAGGTTTTGTTGAATTTCCTAGACTGTTTCTGGTCAGTAACTGCCTTCGGGAGGCAGGGGCCGGAGGTTCAAATCCTCTCACCCCGACCATTTACTTAAGTAACTACGCCATTCTGGTAGAGCACTGCCATTTTTGGTTTCTTCGTGTGTTGAAAACGTGCTGAAAACCAGGTTTATCGACTGCATTAGGCAGGTGCTGTGCCGATGGCAAATATGCGGTAACAATGGCATACTTTTTCATAGGCACGATTGCCCTGCTCTCATGAAAAACAAGGAGAAATAGATGCCCGTCTTTAAAGGTAGTTGTATGTGTGGTGCTGTTTCTGTTGAGGTGGAAGGAGATCCATCAGCAATGCTCATCTGCCATTGCAAGGACTGTCGTGCCTGGTCAGCTAGCCCAGTAAATGGTGCCGCTCTGTGGCCGCGAGATAAGGTAACCATTACCCAAGGCAAGGAACAGGTTCAAAGCTATGCAAATTCGGAAGGACATAACCGGTCTTGGTGTCAGAAGTGCGGAGGCCATGTCTTCACGGATCACATTCCATTTAATCTCATTGATGTATACGCCTCTGTCCTCAAGGATTTTGATTTCAAACCAGCAATCCATGTGAACTATGAAAGCTCTATCCTTCCTATCAAGGATGGGCTTCCAAAATTCAAGGATTTTCCAGAAGATTTTGGCGGGTCTGGCGAAACCATACCGGAATAACCAAATGGCAATAATATGATCCACCGCTGTATGGGGTGGATATATGTGAATGTCCGGCTTTCAAAAGGGGTGGGTGCCTCCCCTACTTCGCCAAAATTTAGAGTGCCAAAAACGTTCTGAAACTGAGCCCTTTCCCGTCCATTTGAGTCCGATTGCGTGGAGTCGGAGTGCGAGGATTGCTACTAATAAAGGGTTTCAGTGGAGCCTTGTAGGCTTTGGCCGGGACTCATGATCCATTAGTCAAAGGTTCAAGTCCTTGTCGGACCACCAAGCGCTAGCGCTGATCTTCGATTCTTGAGAGGCCATTGGGGAGGCACTTTCAGATGACGATAAGATCGCGCGTTGTGCTGCTAAGCGGTTCATATCCCGTGTCCGTGATCAGAACGTTGTCGATCAAGCGAACGCCGAGCCCATCGGCAAGCCCGAATACTGGCGGTTCCACAGCGATCACCATGCCTGCTGCCAGTGTATAGCTGGAGCCGCTATCCATGATCAGCGGCTCTACCCAGGATGGTGGAAACGCAGCACCAACAGCATAGCCCGTCATGTGTAACCGGTAAGCATCCAAACCGGCATCGTCAATTATATTTTTTGCGGCCTCGTGCGGCTGCGCGGCAGAAACGCCGGCACGCATTTGAGCCATGCAGGCGTCGCCCGCATCACGGACTACCTGATAGATATCCCGCATCCGCTGGGTCGGCACACCGAGGCATAGTTGTCGGCCAATCGTGACACAGTAGCGGCGATAGTGGGCACCGAACTGAATATGCATGAAATCGCCGGGTGCAATTACCCGATCACTCGGTTCACCATGAGCAAAGGCAGTGCGCGGGCCGGTCAGAAAATTCATCGGACTAGAGGGAATGTCACTACCTGCAGCCATCAGGGTATGGTGAACATCCGCTGAAACAGCGCGTTCCGTCTTGCCCGCGGCTATCGACGAGCAGCATGTCACCATGGCTTGGTCGCAGATGGCGGCGGCCTTGCGGACATAATCTATTTCCGCCGGTGACTTGACCAGCTTAATATCGCCAACAAGGCTGGTCGCATCCATTACCAGATCAGCCCCGAGCAGCGCTACAAGCTTTTCATGGTCGTGTGGGTGCAGGTAGTAGGCCGGCACTTCCAGGCCCGTTCTAAGGCCCCGGTAATTTTTTTCACGCAATATCTCAGCAACAACCCCGATTGGATCCTCGGGCTCGCGCCCACCCCAACCACGAACCTCGTCTGCCAGCGACTCGGCTCTCAACAGGGGCACCTCGGGGAGCCGGCTGAGGATGGTCAGCGGCCCCGGTACCAGCGGAAAGAACAAAATCTGGAATTCCTGATATCCCTTGGCTGGCGATCCGATCAGATAGTTAATATGCACCGGCGCAATAACCAACAATAAATCGATCCCTGCATCCTCCATCGCCTGGCGCACTTTCCGCTGACGATCTTCAAATTCTTCCGGCGCAAAAAATTCTTTTGACATGGTGTTTAACTCGGTGCTTAAAAAATGCTGCCCCCGATTAATCTCACGAAATCATAAAAACCTGGCAGGGGCTATTGTCAGTTGTATGGGATTGCTTCCTGAAGTTTTGCGCATTCGATGAAAATTCGACAGCGAAAGATTTCTTGCCCAGCACTGTCATACTTTCAGGAAGCGACACTCTATCGTAGTATTAAAGGCTACCTTATAGGCATATTCTAGGCTTTGAGAGCAACCTTAATACGGGGCAATGGTACAACAGCAAGATACCCGGGAGGTCGGGGCCATCTTCTCCAGCGGCCGGCTGGTCGCTGGTCGTTGGCAGCCGCTCTGATGGCGACACCACGGCTGGTCTCGGTGCTCACCGAGAACTGGACCATGGCCGATCCGCGGGATTTGCGCGGTATCGTGCGCATGGCTCAGGAGGCTGAGGACGCCGGATTCGACATGGCCATGGTGAGCGACCACGTACTTCTTGGTCCGGCGGCGGGCTCCGCGGGCCGGATGGCTAATCCCCGCGACTACGCGATGCCGGGTAACCAGGCTCCGGTGACGCCATGGCCATCAAATCTTGTGTTGCTGTCGGCGATTGCGCAGGCGACGTCGCGCATCCGAATCGGAGCCATTGCGCTCATCGCACCGCTGCGGCATCCGCTCATTCTCGCCCATGATCTGGCCACACTCGACCTGCTCGCCGAGGGGCGCCTTGTCATCCAGCCAACCGTCTCCTGGCATGCTGATGAGTACGCCGCCCTGGGCGTTGACTTCCACCGCCGCGGACACATCCTCGACGAGCAGCTGGAGATCCTGCGGCTGGTGTGGCAGCGCTCGCCCGTTAGCTACTCCGGGGAGTTCTTCTCCTTCGACGACGTTTACCTTGAGCCAAAACCTTGGCGGCCTGAGGGCCCGGCCATGTGGTTCGGAGGGGAGCACGTTAGCAAAGCCATGGTCCGCCGGCTCGTCAGCTACGGCTCGGGCTTCCACCCCGTTGGGCGGGTAACGCCAGAGCACGTGCTGGACCTGCGGACAAGGCTGGCCGCCGCGGGCCGGCGGCCCGAAGACTTCGAGATGGTGGGTGGCACCCGGGTGGCGTTCCCCAGCGACGACGCCTGCGCCCCGCTGCCCGAAGCTCTGGAGGAGATCCCAAGGCAGCAGGCGTTGGGCTTCACGACCTTCGCGATCAAGCCGTCCATCTTCATCGACGACCGTGACCATCACGCCACGTTCTGCCGCGAGGTGGTCCGGCGCGTAGAGGCGCTCATGGCCTAGCCGGGAGAACTCCTAAAACTCCTGTTGGGCGGCGGAGGTTTGAGTTGTAGACTTACGGACTGGATAACGGATTTGTGCCAGGGGTGGGCGAACGTCGAGCGTGCGCGCAGCAAGTGGGAGAAATGTCTCTTGGACAACATTGTTCATATACAAAACCTTAGGAGAGTGAGATGGCATTGACCAAAGCTCAAAACGAGGAGATTTTTGTTCAATCCCAGCAGTGGCAGCCTGAGTTTGATCACAGCAGCGCGTGGCGCGCCCGGCTGGGCTTTGTTCTTATCTCCAACGACACAGTGATAGAAGAGGATATGTTTCGACTCGCCCCTGAAGGGGTGGGAGTTCATTTCACCAGATCACCGATGCCTACGGGGTGTACTGTCGAGAATCTGGCATCAATGGAAGCGGGGCTTGCGGTTTCCGCTGCCGAACTGTTGCCGGAATTTGATCTTGATGTGGTTTGTTACGGCTGCACCTCGGGAAGTGTTGTGATCGGCGAGTCCAATGTGGTTCGAGAACTCGTTCGTGGGAACCCTAAGCGCAAGGCGACGACACTTGTCACTGGCGTGATCGAGGGCTTGCAGGCCCTGTCAGCACGGCGGATTGTTATGGGAACACCATACGTTGATGAAATTAATTCGATTGAAGCACAATATTTCATCGATAAGGGCTTCGAGTTGCTGAATGTTCAGGGTCTGAACCTGACTTTTGATGCGGACATCACGCGTGTGACACCGCGTTACATTTCCGAATTTGCCCAGGCCATCGATCATCCTGAAGCGGACGCTATTTTTATCAGTTGCGGTGCGATGCGTGCGATTGAGGTTATTGAAGAAATCGAACAGGCCACTGGCAAGCCGGTGGTGACCAGCAACCAGGGAATGATGTGGAAGTGCCTGCGAATGGCCGGTATTGAAGACCGTATCAATGGGTACGGGCGATTATTCCGTGAGCACTAGGCATGGGAATGTAATCGCCCTTCAGCAGCTGCAAACAGCGGAATAGGTGGAGGCCCCCGCCTGCAGTAACATTCACCCAAGGACAGAGAACGTGCTGCCCTGGTGGATTTCTCGAAGCCGCGAGAAAGTGCCCAGATTGATTACCCGATCCAGATTTTCACAACGATAATTCAATGGCTCGGCGTCATGATCGTTCCCTGATTGGCAGTATTCGATGAGTTCTGCCATTACCTTCCCTGCTACTGGTGCGTTTTTGAACTGATTGCCGCTGGTGCCGATCGCCATGTAGAAGCCGCCGATGCATGATCGGTCGTAGATTGGAATCCAGTCCTCCGTTACGTCGTACAGATCGACACAGCCTCTTAAAGTGGTGGGGATGCCGAGCCCCGGGAACCGCTGAGCATGACGTTGCGCCTGCAGCGTCCATTGATCAGTGAAGTTTTTCTCGTAGTTGTCAGGATCTACCCACTGGTGTGGATCACATGGTGGGTCCTCACTGCCGATCAGGATGTTATTTCCCAGTTCCGGGCGGGTGTAGACAGCTGCATCACTGTCTGATGTTACACACCCGATCGAACCGTAGTCCATCCCCTCCGGTGCTGGCACATGGACGACCTCTTGACGCAATGCACGAGTGGAGATCTTCATGTCTTTCTCGGCCCCTGCAAGGGCATTGATCTTGCATGAGTGGGGACCAGCCGCGTTGATGACGGTTGCTGAATCGATGTGGGTCCCATCGGCAAGGACTACCCCTTTGACGCAGCCATCAATCACGGGAATCTTTGCCACCTGGCTGTTGAACATAAAGGTTGCCCCGACCCGTTCGGCCGCGAGTTGAATGTTGCGGGTCGCAAACTGTGGATCGGAGATGTAACCGGCCTCTGGAAAAAAGATGGCGCCGTTGACCTCACCACCGGTTGGTTCACCAAAATGTGGATCATCAAGGGTTTTGGCAGGTGAGAAAGACGCCAGGTTATAAAACGGAAAACGCTCCATAACTTGCTCATTCGACAGGTGTTCATATGAGATATCGAGGGCATCAAGATGCACGAGTTGACTGCGAAGCCCATCATTTACCTTGGTCTTCATGACCACGTCCCCGGTCTCATAATAAACAGCCAGCGGCTCATCATCGGGCGCCTTTAGATAATCTGCCCACTCGCGCCAATAAAAATACCCATCGTAGGCCATCGTGCAGCCATCCAGGGTTGAATAGTAAAGCCGGATAATGGCGCACGAGTTAGATGTTGATCCGTAGCCGGCAGCCGGCAGCATATCGAGGTTAATGGTGCGATAGCCCTTTTTTGACAACTCGTATGCAGTGGCGGCACCGATGATCCCCGCGCCTATGATGATGACGTCGTATGTATTGCCGTTCACTTAAGTTTCCTTTGCTATCGATCGGTGTCGTTCTGAATTACAGTACCATTAGATCACGCGGATATTCCGTCACAATTTCGATGCCATCATCGGTGACGATGACCGTGTCGCCAACCCGCGCCCCAAAAACATCAGGCACCGTTATCCCACCGTCGACGGCGAAGACCATGCCAGATTCGAGTGGTGTTCGGTCACCGTACTTCAGTTCGGGCTTTTCCAACGACGAGTAGCCAAGCGCGCGACCGGTTCGGTACGATGGGGCAAAACCAGCGCCTTGGTAGACCTCATCGGCAGCTTTGTGAACATCTTCGGCGGCAACGCCGGGGCGCATTTCACGAAATGCTGCCGCCTGTGCCTCGATGGCGGTGTTGTAGACCCGGGCCGTCTCATCGTCAACACTACCAACGAAGTATTCTCGATCATAACCCAGCTTGAATTGCTTAAAGTGGCAGATAGAACAAAAACACATATAGATTGGATCACCGTGACGAATTTTGCGCACTCGTGGATGCAGGTGCGTGTAACTGGTAAAGTGACCGGACTGTAAAGCCTGAAGATTATGAATCATCGGGCTCATCAAGGCGTCCTGGTCTTCGGCAGCTATGATCTCGGCCGCTTTTCGCGTACCTGCGGCCATGCAAGCTAAGGTCACTTCATATTCGGGGACGCCCACTGCCATGGTATCGCGTCCAGCGACCCCCATAGCGATGGCGACCTGACCGGCCTGGCGAATCATATTGAGTTCTTCAACAGATTTGATTACTCGCATTTGCGAGATAATGGGTGTGGCGTCGATAGCCTCATTTAACCCAAACTCTGCGCGCAAAAAGTTCGAGATTACTGCCGGAATATCGTTACTTTCGATCGCGATACCTGCATCGGCTCCTCTATTTCTAAGCGCTTTGCGCAGTGGATCGCGCCATTCTTCACCAACGCCATCAGAATAAAGGCCAAGATCCTCGACCCAGGTCATGGCCCGGGCCATCAGCGACTCAGACCCTGGCGTTATCAAGGTGACCGCGCCATCACTTGCAACGATGAGCATGGTTGGACGGCCAAATTCCAGCCCCAGATCGCCCCAATAAGCGGAGTAATAGTAAATCGAATCAGTATTGGTGATGATGAGCACGTTAATGCCTTCATCTTTCAGGCGACCCTGCAATTCCCTCGTGCGATTCTGGAAAAGAGGCAACATTTCACTTTCCGCGCCCATTAAATGTTTAATGTCCGACATAATTCTTTATCCCCTAAAATCGTTTCTTGGACTCAGGTCACCCTATGGAGATTTGATGCTGGAACAGATCCAATTATCAAAATCACCATGCTTTCCCGAAGTGGCACTCTATTGTAGTATTTAAGATTGTCCGGTCGGCTATTCTATGCTTTCAGAGTAACCTTTTTGTAAAGCAATGGCGCAACAGGCAAATATGAAGCCGTAGTGCCAGGGGGTATTAAGACAATGGCGATTTCAGCAAACCCAGTCCAGTCTGATCCACGTGAAGTACTCTACGACCAAGGCACCCATTGGCGGGCCAAACTGGGATTTATAATTCTTTCCACTGATCTTGTGATGGAAGATAACATTTTCCGTCTGACCCCCCAAGGGGTCGGCGCCAGCGTTACCCGACTACGCACGGACAACGATATCACCGTCGTCAACCTGGCTGCACAGATCGACAACATGGCCGAAGCTGCGTCACTCCTGCAGCCAGAGGCGCGTCCGGACGTGGTCTGTTACGCCTGCACCTCGGGATCAATTGCCATCGGTGAAGACCGGGTAATGGCTGAAATCAAGCGGGGTGCTCCCTGGGCTCAACCCGCAACGCTGGTCACCGGTGTCATCAACGCCCTCCATCGACTGGGAGCGAAGAAGATCGTGGTCGCTACGCCGTATCTTGATGAGATAAACACGGTGGAATTGGCATTTTTGCAGGAAAAAGGATTTGAGGTTCTCGACATCCAGGGCCTCAATATTGAAGACGGTGAGGCGATGGGTCGCATCACGCCGTCATACCTTCGCGATTTTGCGTTGAGCATAGACCGCGATGACGCCGATGCTATCTTTTTCAGCTGTGGCGGCATTCGCACGCTCGACGTTTTGCAGGAGATAGAAGACGCCGCCGGCAAACCAGTTATATGCTCCAGCCAGGCCATGATGTGGGATTGCCTGCGCCGTGCCGGAATTGACGACGCTATTGATGGCTATGGTCAACTTTTCCATCTCAACTGGGGCGACAGATAGTTTTCTGACTCCAATCCTATTGGGGTTACCAGCATACCTCAAGCCCAGTTTGTCACGACTGTGTCACAACGGGATGCAGCACGGCATCGATTCTATAGTGGCGGTTAATTGCAGCGCTCAGTTTCCGTGGCGTCATTTTGCACACTGTTCGCCATATCTTTGAACGCCTTTGTTCCCCAGTTGATATCCTGTTCTATACACTGGCGGGCCCGCGCACCATCTCGCGCACGAATAGCACCGGCAACGTCCATGTGCAAGTGTCGCCAATCCCGCGTTAATCCAAAAGTGCGCACTCCAGCAGCAAGAAATGGGCCAGTCTGGGCCCAGAGGCTTTCTGTTATGGAAACAAGTTCAGCATTTCCTGCAGCGGTATAGATCGTAAAATGAAAAGTGTAATTGTGGATTAGATACTCCCGCATATCGCTTCGTTCAATGCTTTCATTCATTTGCACCGCAAGTTGCGCAAGGTCGTCGATCTGCTGCATAGTAAGGTGTGGTGCCGCCAGCTCCGTAGCAATACCCTCCAGGCATGACCGCACGAAGAACAGATCAGAGATCTGCTTTGGATTCAGTTTGGCGACACGAAACGATCGATTCGCTGAAAACGTCAAAGCACGTTCGGAGGCCAGTCGCTTCAAAGCTTCTCGCACTGGCATCATGGAAATCTCAAGTTCACTAGCAAGCCGGCGTATCGACACCGAATCGCCGGGCTCATAATCACCAATTATCAAGGCCCACTTGAGCCGTTGGTACACCTGCTCATTGAGTGGCAGGTCAGGGGAGATCACGCCAGGTTTGCTGACTGCAACAGCCCAGTCACTCTCCGATGGTGTTCCAATCTTCTCCGACTTCATGCTCTTGCTGATTGATCGGGTAATTAAATGATCTCAACCAGCTGCTGCAATCCGTGCAGCAGCTCGCCGTGTCTCAATAGTGTCGAGCCAATCGGTCCTGAGATCCGGGACCGAGGAAAGCAGCAACTCGGTGTAGCGGTGATGTGGTGGCGTGAGAATTTCTACCGTCGATCCATATTCAACAATCTTACCGCGCCGCATCACGGCAATCGTATCCGCTACTTTGGCAATAGTTGAAAGGTCGTGCGAAATAAAAACATAGGCAACCTTGAGCCGTTCCTGTAGTTCGCGTAGAAGTTTCAGGATCGCCTCCGCCACGATGGTGTCGAGCGCAGAGGTGATCTCGTCACAGATTATTAGCTTGGGCTCCGCGGTCAGGGAACGTGCCAAATTGATGCGCTGCCGCTCTCCTCCCGAGAGTTCTCGCGGAAACCGGTTAGCAAAATAAGATGGGAGCTCGACAGTGTCGAGAATTTCATCAATGCGATGGCCTACCTCGCCTTCGCTCATGTTGAAGTAGAACTTTAGCGGCCGGCCGAGTATTTTTCGAATACGGTGGCGCGGATTAAGCGCCACGTCAGCCATTTGAAAGGCGAACTGCACGGAGCGCAACTCAGCCCGGCTGCGCCTGGCAATACTGTCGGCCAGTGGTATTCCGTCAAGGCGAACCTCGCCCTGTTTGCTCCCCATCAGGCCGGAAATGACCCGTCCCAGTGTTGTTTTACCGGACCCGGATTCCCCAATGATGCCAATGGTGCGCCCAACATGGGCCTCTACAGAGACAGAATGCAAAGCCAGATACTGATGATTCTGTCCATAACCGGCTGTGACGCCATCGACTACCAGCAGCGGCTGGGCCGTGGCGTTCTGCGCGGTCTGAATTATCAGCGGGCGCGGCTTCGGCATACTTTTTGGCATGATGTGCGCCGCAGAGATGAGTTCACGCGTGTAATCCTGTGAAGGTTCGTTAATGATCTGCTCAGCGGGGCCGTATTCAATCATCACGCCGTCCTTGAGCACCAGAATATCGTCTGCAACCTGCGCCACCACGGCAAGGTCATGGCTGACATAGATCGCCGAGGTATGTTTGTCCCGGATCAGTTTTTTGAACGCCTGCAGGACCTCGATTTGTGTGGTTACGTCGAGGGCTGTTGTTGGTTCGTCGAGTATCAACAACTTGGGGTCGCAGATCATCGCCATCGCTGCCATCAAACGCTGCAACTGTCCTCCGCTCACCTGATGTGGATAGCGACGGCCGATCGCTTCAGGCTCTGGCAAGTCGAGTTCATGGTAAAGCGAAACCGCTTTTTCCATAGCCTCGTTCGCACTCATCAGGTTCTTAATGAGAGGAGTCTCAATGACTTGTCGGGTGATAGTAAGCGCAGCGTTAAACGAAGCCGCCGCACTTTGTGCAACATAAGATACATCCGTACCCCGGAACCGGCGTCGCTCAAGAAAGCCGAGCTTCAACACCTCAATGTCGTCTAGTTTCACGCCGCCGCCAGTAATAGTGCAGCCCGGGCGTGCATACCCCATACACGCCAGGGAGATCGTGGTCTTGCCTGATCCTGACTCGCCAATGAGCGCGACGACTTTGCCAGTCTCGATGGAAAAAGAGACCTTCTTCACAATCGGCGTCAATACGTTTTTTTGTACGTGCGCCGCTACGCACAAGTCTCTGACCTCGAGCAATTTGTCCGCCACGGCTCAGAGTTCCTCAGGTAGGCTGGCGCCGGTCGACTTCAAAAACCAGTCTACGATCAGGTTTACCGATATCGTAACAGTGGCGATGCAAAGTGCTGGCGATATACAGATCAATGCGTAGCGCAGATCATCATATGCAGATGCATAGAGCAACGCCTGTATGTTCTCCTTGACCATAAGGCCAAGATCGGAGTGCGGCGGTTGCACACCAAGCCCCAGAAAACTGAGCGCGGAAATGAACAGGATCGCATAGGTAAAACGGATGCCAAATTCAGCTGCCAGTGGCCCCAAGACATTGGGCAACACTTCCTGCCACATGACCCACCCGAGGCCTTCTCCGCGCACTCTTGCGGCCTCGATATAGTCTTGCACGATGATGTTCATGGCGAGAGCACGAGCAACGCGGAACACGCGGGTCGCGTCAATAAGCGCGACCGTGATAATCAAAACAGTGAAAGTTGAACCAAGACTCGTTACGACGATCAACGCAATCATGATCGAAGGAAATGAGATCAACGCATCGACGATGCGGCTGAGAACCGCGTCAGCCCTGCCTCGTATCGCCGCTGCAAGAAAGCCAACAGTTGTCCCGAGCAGGAAGGCGAGCAGGGAAATTGCCAGAGCCACGGACAAGGTAACGCGCGCGCCGTAAACCAAACGCGAGAGAATATCGCGGCCCAGAAAATCGCCGCCCAATAAGAGTGTGCTGCCCGGTCGCGCTTTTCCCTCACTGCCTTGTAGCGCAAAGCTGTCATTAGTCAGAATCTCACCTTCCCCATAAGGTGCAATCAGCGGTGCGAAAAGCACCACCAAGATAACGCCCGCCAGGATGAGCGCACAGATAACCACGGTTGGCGTCAACTCCGACAGCAACTCTCTCAATAGACTACGCAGTTCGGCTACCGGCACGGTCATTTCGGGTGCCTCAAGCGGGGGTTGGCGATGATGGAGATCACGTCGGCTAGTAGATTAAGCAGGACATATACTGCGCAGAAAATCATTGCGCAGACCTGCACTGCAGGTATGTCGCGATTTTGCACCGATTCAACAGTAAAACGCCCGAGCCCCAAAACATTGAACAAAGTCTCGATGACAACGATACCGGAGATCAGATAGGCCAGGTTGAGGGCAATGACATTGACAATCGGTGCCAACGCGTTCGGCAGAGCATGAACAATCAAAATACGCCAGCGCGGTACACCTTTCAGAAGAGCCATTTCGATTGGTTGCGACGTCAGCACGTCGAGAACGACAGTACGAGTCATGCGCACCATGTGCGCCAAAACCGTAAACACCAATGCAGAAACCGGCAGAACGAGGGCGCGCATAATGTCGGTGATGCCATCGTCACTGCGAATGTTTACGATAGCGGGAAACAATTTCCAGGTTACCGCAAACAGCGTCACTAGGATGATCGCGGTCAGAAAATCTGGCAGTGATATAAGTGCCAGCGACACAGTTGATATCGCGCGGTCGAGGATGCTATTCGGTTTCAGCGCCGACAGAAGGCCTAATACGATCGACAATGGCACTGCCACCGAGGCCGTCAAAAGCGCCAGGAAGAACGTGTTGAAAAGTCGCACTCCAACCTCGCCGCCAAGATCGGCGCCATTTACCAACGAGGTGCCGAGGTTGCCGGTCACGAGACCGCCGAGCCAGTGTAGATAACGCAGGTAGACAGGATCATCGAGCCCGAGCCGCTCACGAATTAGTGCGACAAGCTCAGGGGTCGCACTTTGACCAAGAATGGCTGTTGCCACGTCACCGGGTAGTATTTCCGTGCCGGCGAACACCAGGGCCGAAACAATCAATAAAATGAAGACGCCAATCAACAATCGACGGCCGATAAGCGCCGTCAGTGCCATTGGTCAGATTTTCTGATTACATATAACTTGCACACAATGCCCATCCTATCACCAGCAGATGCCTCATATGCGGAGACTCTGTGCCCAGGATAATCACTAGAAGGGACTAATTAAGGAATCTAGAATTGAAATTCCTCGTGGCATGTAGTTTGAGGACTCGCAAGGCGAGGCGAATTGACAACTTAAGCCACGCTAGAGGCGAGCGGCATACCCCGGGTGATAGCAAACCACATATCGCAAACGACGCCTCACCCCGTGCGCTGTTAAAGTGACTACCTGGGCGCCGGACATTCGGCCCGGCGCCCCCCGTCAGAATAATTATTGCGGTGTCAACGTCAGGAGTCGATCCAGGCAGTTCGCGCCATCTGGTAGAAGCCCAGTGGACCGGATGCATGAGGCGTAATACCCTTAACCTCGGTACGCACCGCATCCAGCACATCTAGAAATGCCATGGTCAAATGGCCACCTTCATCATGCAACATGCGCTGCATCTCGCAATAAATCTCCTTGCGCTTGTCGAAATCCCGAAGTCCGCGCGCTTCAACGAGCAGTTTGTCAAAATGCTCGTTTTCCCACTTGGTTTCGTTATACGAGCCGCCACCTTTTAGCGCAATAGAAAAAATCAGATCAGGTACTGGCCGCGCATCCCAACCTGAACAGCTCATCGGCTTCTTGATCCACACAGCATCCCAGTAGGTATCTGCAGGTGGCTGAATTAGGTTCAGATTAATACCAGCTGCTGCCGCTGATTGCTGGAATACCTGTGCCGCGGCAACAGAGCCCGCAGCCGGGACATCAGAGGTGTAGAAATCGATTGACTGCCCCTCCATGCCGGCCTTTTTAAAGTGAAACTTGGCCTTGTCAGGATCGTAAACGCGTTGCGGGATGTCGTCGCAATAAAACGGATCAATCGGCGCAACTGGATGATCATTACCGACCGAACCATAGCCCTTGAGCACATTTTGTACGATTTGCTCGCGATCAATCGCATATTTCAACGCCAGGCGCACATCGTTATTGTCCGTTGGTGGGCGATCGACCATCAGCGCCACATTCATGAACGCACCGCTTTTCGATTGCAAAACTTCGGTGGTTGGGTTTGCCTCGATCAGACCCACAGCCTTTGGGTCGAGATATAGCAACACGTTGATATCACCGGCGATCAGTGCGTTAACGCGCGCAGTGACATCACCTACACCAACCATCTCGATCTCGTCGACCCACGGTCCATCGTCAGCCCAGTAGTTCTCATTTCGCACAAAAACTTTGTTTTGTCCCGGTATGAAACTCTTAACTTTGAATGGCCCAGTGCCAGGCGCTGTAGTCTGGAAGTCTTCATAGCCCGCTTGTGTAATGTGAACCCGGGTATCACTCAGAACAATCGGAAAATCAGCATTTGGACCGCTTAACTTAAAGCGCACGGTATGCTCGTCCTCTTTGACCATTTCGGAGATCTGACTCATGAATGATTTCGCTGGAGACTCAGATGCTTCGGTGATATGCCGTGAGCAGGAGTAGATGACATCGTCGGCACTCAAGGTCTTGCCATTGTGCCAAGTGACACCACGCCGCAACTTAAAAACCCATTCTGTTGTGGTGTCGTTTGAATCCCACGACTCTGCAAGCCATGGTGCCGGTAGCAAATCTGAGCTACGATTGACCAGCGTGTCATAGACCGTGAAGCCGGCAAATAAATTTGAGGTTGAGTAGAATTTCGTGGGGTCAAGCGAATCCGACGCTTGTGCGCCTTCTGTGCCCACTACAATCCGACCGCCTTTTTTAGGCGTTGCGGCAAACGCCCGCTCGGCCACGAGTGAATTGATCAAAACCGTGGACGCGCCGGCTGCCGCCATGAATCCGACAAATTCACGGCGATTCAGTCGGCCTTCTACAAATCGCCTATAGATATAGTTGGTTTGGTTGTCATCTGACATTTGGCTTCCTCCTAGGTATTGCCTGCTGTTGCTCTTTTGCTGTCCACCCTCTGCGATATCAGAAAGTGTGATCACAGAATTTCTACATGAAATTTATGGGTATTGCAAGGGAAAATCTGCCTTAACTTTTGAGTCTTGATATCAAACGCTAAAACCGCGGTCCCAGTTCCTTTTGCCCCGCCTGGGCCGGCCGCAACCGGGCAATTCCAGCCCAAGGTCAGGCCATCTAAACGCCTGATTCGTTTTCTTTTACCGGGTGATAGAGTCGTGCGATGAAAACTCAGACACGAGTCGTTGTGATCGGTGGAGGCATCACCGGTTGCAGCATCCTTTATCACCTGGCCCGTCTTGGCTGGAGCGACGCCATGCTCATCGAACGCCAGGAACTGACCTCTGGTTCTTCGTGGCATGCAGCAGGGGGCCTGTTTACCGTCACCAAGCCGAATGCAGTCGCCGCAATCCACAAGTACACCTTCGAAATCTATCCCGAACTGGAAAAAGAAAGCGGCCAATCCTGCGGCTTTCATTCTACTGGGTGTCTTAATCTTTGCCGCAGCACCGAGGAGATGGAATATCTCACGGCATTGCAGGGTGCGGTTCGCAGGCTCGGTATTGAGTCGGAGTTCATATCGCTCGATGATGTTTGCAAACGCGCGCCGATTATCGACACCTCCTGCTTGGTCGGTGCACTGTGGAATGATCAGGGTGGCCATGTCGACCCAGCAAGTGCGACGCAGGCGTTTGCAGCCGCCGCGCGCAAACTCGGCGCCACTATTCACCGCCATTGCCCGGTGATAGAAACCAAAGCACTTGCCGACGGCCACTGGCAAGTGGTAACGCAAAACGGAACCATTACAACTGACTATGTGGTCAACGCAGCGGGCCTGTGGGGGCGCGAAGTTGCGGCGCTCGCGGGCATCACCCTGCCCTTAATGCCAGTCGAACATCACTACCTCGTAACCGAGAGCATTCCAGAAATCGAGGCAATGTCTCATGAACTGCCACAGATCGACGACGGCGAAATCAACTGCTATGCGCGCCAGGAAGGTCAGGGTCTGTTGCTCGGCGCTTACGAAACGCCGTGCCGGCACTGGGCTGAGGAGGGAACGCCACCTGATTTCGGCCATGAACTTCTACCTGATGATCTCGGCCGTATGGAATGGCACTTCGAAAAATCGGCGGAAGTCATGCCGTGCCTGGCCCACGCAGGCGTCAAGCGCGTAATCAACGGGCCGATGATCTTTTCGCCTGATCTTGGGCCGCTGCTGGGGCCGCATCCAGAACTACAAAACTACTACTGTGCCAATGGTGTTATGACCGGCTTCAATCAAGGAGCCGGTATCGGCAAGGTGCTGGCGGAATGGATTGTAGAGGGTGAGCCCTCGTTCGATATCTTCTGTTGGGATGTTGCCCGCTATGGCCCGTGGGCAGGGCGTTCCTACACCAAGAACCTGACCGCCTTTTTCTATGAACACCGTGCTGATCGCATTTATCCCTATCAGGAATTCGATGTCGGCCGCCCGATCATCAAACCCCCCGTATATAACCGTCTGCTTGGGGCAAATGCAGTATTCGGCTCTAGTTTCGGCCTGGAACATCCACTGTGGTTTGCCCCTGGGAACGCCGAACCAAAGGACACTCTCGGCATGCGCCGGCCAAACTGGGTGGCGCCGGTTGCGAGTGAGTGCCTGGCGGTGCGCAATGCGGTCGGCCTGTTCGAGTTCTCTACCATGGCGAAAATTATTGTCTCAGGCCCGGATGCGAGAAGCTGGCTCAATCGGATCATGGCCAATCGGATACCGCAGCGCCCTGGACGTATAACCCTGTCACCAATGTTGAGTGAAACCGGACGCCTGATCGGCGACTTTACGATTACCCACCTATCAGGCACGGAGTTTCTTCTGCTTGGCACCGATGCCATGCAACTCGCCTATCTGCGCCATTTTAAACAGCACCTGCAGGGTCAAAGGGTGCACATCGAAAATCTGTCGGCGCGTTGGGCAGGACTTCATTTAGCTGGCCCGGCAGCACAGGAATTGCTTGCCAGTTTTGCCGAAGCCGACTTATCGACTATTGCATTTCCCTTTATGTCGGCCGCACGCATGACAATTGGCGGGATACCCGACATCGTTGTGCTACGTCTGTCGTATACCGGCGAAACCGGGTATGAACTCTATTGCCCGCTCGATTCCCAGCCCGCCATATTCGACCAACTCGTAGCAGCAGGGGCCCGTTTCGGTCTCCGCCACGTCGGGACCCGCGCTTTGATGATGACGCGTCTAGAAAAGGCATTCCCAGCCTGGGGTCTTGAACTCACCCCCAGCTATACGCCTTTTGAGGCCCGGGTGGGTAACTTCGTGCGCCTGGACAAGGAAGATTTTGTTGGCAGTGATGCGGCGACCCGGCTGTCACGGGTATCGCCGCGTGAATTGCGGGTTACGTTGACCGTCGATGCCGGCGACGCCATGATCTGGGGAGACGAAGCCATATATCGTGAGGCCGAACTCGTGGGTTATGTCTCCTCGGGCGGATATGGCGCCTACGTGGGGGCAAACATCGCGTTGGGTTATCTCCGCCCAGATGCAATCGAAACCAGCGCCGAATACGAAATAGAGATTCTAGGGAAAATGTGTCCGGCGATACTACAAGCCGAACCACTTTACGACCCGCAAGGCGTGCGGATGCGCGCCTGAAGCGATGATAGGATAGACCTGTCATGACCGGCAGCACCACATCGAAACACCGTTACCGCCTGTTTCTTGCGCGCAACTCCTACGCAATGATCGTGCATGCGTTGCTTGAAGAAATCGGCGCGAATTATGAACTTAACTGGGTAGAAATATTTACCGACACGCCGGATCCCCAATTCAAGGCTGCAAGCCCCATGGCGCGCGTGCCAGCACTGATCGGCCCAGATGGACCGCTATTTGAAAGCAGTGCAATCGCGCTTTACCTGGCCGAACGCCACCCTGATGCCGGGCTCACAATCCCCTCTGGCGACCCGCGCCATGGACGCTTTCTCCAGTGGCTCAGTTATCTCGCCTCGACACTCCAGCCTGAAGTGCTGATCCAGTTTCACCCGGAAACCTATTTCGACGATATCGGCAGTCAGCAGCGCCTGAAAAAAGCCTCATTGAAACGGCTGGTAAAGATTTTGGATGTCATCGAGGCCGGGCTTAATCCGGGCCCGTTTTTTTTCGAAAAGAAACGCAGCATTTGCGATTACTGTCTTGCGCTGCAGGCCACCTGGCCGGAGATTTTCCCAGGAACGATCAGTGATTACCCAAATATCGAGCGCCTTACGCAGGCGATCACCGCGCGACCGGCTATCCGCCACGTCCTCAGCATACACCAGGAGGACCGGCTGGGAGACAACTGTTGAAAGACTACCAGCCGCCACCGCTCGCCCCAGCGATCGATGAAGAACTTACTGCCTATGGAGCAAGGCGCAAAGAGGAAATTGCTAAGAACGGAGAGTAGCAAAGACAACACTACGCCTGATTTCGATCTACCCCTTCGAAGAATCGCCCCAGGAGTGAGCAGCCATTACGCAAAGGCGCCAAGCACCCGACCCGGGCACTTAGGCTATTACCCAACTTGCATGAACCTGCCGAGTGCATCGATCGTTTGTTCCATTTCATCGTCGAGCCCGATGGTAAAACGCAGTTTATCCTCGAAGTCTGCAACCAAGAATTTACGCCCGACGATACCGCGAGACTGCAGGAACGCATCCGCCGCACTGGCCGTCTTACCTTTTATCTGAGGAAACTGAACCAGAATAAAGTTGGTCTGGCTCGGATAGACTTTGAGGCCCATCTGCTGAAGTGCGCCGGAAAAACGATCAATCCAGATCCAGTTGTGTTTAAGCACGCCTGCAGTATGCGCCTGGTCCCGCAGCGCCTCTACGGCAGCCGCCTGGGCCGCAATGTTGACCGGGAAAGACGGCCCAATTCGCTCCATAAGATCGATCACGGCAGGCGGACCATAGCACCAGCCAAGTCGCAGGCCCGCAAGGCAAAAAATCTTGGAAAACGTCCGCGTAACAACCACATTGTCATATTCCCCAACCAACTGGGTTGCACTTTCATAGTCTTGAGCGCGGGCGAACTCGTCGTAAGCCGAATCAACGATCAACAGCACGTGAGACGGCAACGCGTCACGCAGCCGTCGGATCTCGGCCCCTGAGAGATAAGTGCCTGACGGATTGTCGGGGTTGGCGACAAGCACAACGCTAGTGCGCTCGGTGACACAGGCAAGTATTGCATCGACGCTGTGGCGGAAATCATCATCGAGGGCTGCAACTGGCGTCGAGCCAGCCCGCTTTACGTAAATCGGAAACTGCATATAGGCGTGCGCGCTGTAGATCACTTCATCTTCGACATTTGAATAAGTGTTGACAAGGCGCAACAAAATTTCGTCCGAGCCAGGGCCAAACGCGATCATCGATGGCTCGAGGCCAAACTTTTCTGCAAGAGTTTGTGGCAATTGCTCAAGGTCAAGCTCGGGATAGCGATGCGCTTGAGAAAGGGCAACTGACGCCGCCTCGATGGCCCGGGGACTCGGGCCGAGCGGTGATTCGTTGGATGATAACTTGATAATTCTGTCAAAACCGGGAAGCTTAGAGATGCCGACCATGTAGTAGCCGATATCCTCCAGGCCAGATTTGACACGTAGTGGTTTAACTAAATCGTCGTCCATGTTTTTCGGCAGCAAACAAACTTGGTCATATAGTTTACACGTGCATTTCTGTTGGAGAGTGGAACAGCGATAATTCTGCTGAAAATTGACCAAATCAATATCAACTGCCCTCCCCTGCCGTCTGTGAACGACCTATCGGACGGCTGCCATCACAGTACAATTGGGCACGAGCGAAATGATTCGCTGCGTGGTCAGATAAGGAAGAGGAACCGTATCATGAGCGATTCCATATGCTGGATAGAGACCGTGCCAGCCGATCAGGCTGATGACCAACTTAAACAGATCTACGATACGATCAGACGTGACGACGGCACAGTCCACCATCTTTACCAAGCGTTTTCGAGTTTTCCACAAGCAACTTTGTCGGCCGACAGTCTTTACAGAGACATCATGCATTCAAGTGATGCGCCTTTGCCGATGTGGCTCACAGAACTGATCAGCATTCAAGTCGCTGACCTTGCTCACTGCACCTATGCTTTCGCGCACCACAGTGAAAATTTTCTGCACCTGTATCGTGAAGCTGGTTACACCGACGGTAAGGCCGTTGTTGACAGACTACAGGCCGGTGACTGGAGCAGTGCGCCTTTCGACCAACGCACGCGTGCTATATTGGACTTCGGCAATAAGCTCACACTGCGACCCCATGACATCACCAGACTGGACATAGAAGCCCTGCACGATGCCGGCCTGAATGACGCCGAAATCTCGCAAGTCGTTCAGGTTGCCGCGAACTTCGCCTATTGGGTGCGTGTCATCAACGCTTTTGGCATTCAACTTGGTAATGAAAAGGTCGGGAAATATGACCACACCAGGGTCACGTAAGCCAGTCGGCTCCTTCTCTCACCTCGATCACGGTTGGCCCCTGCGCTGCCAATGCGCGTG
>Ga0208638_1000450_pt1 | contig 29445 bp, 30 predicted proteins | sample ETNtaG_34_FD_185753 | JGI IMG/M metagenome (GOLD analysis project Ga0208638, IMG submission 185753) | Marine microbial and viral communities from oxygen minimum zone, Eastern Pacific Ocean - ETNP201306SV51 (SPAdes) (version 2) | ecosystem: Environmental > Aquatic > Marine > Oceanic ...
TCTAAACGCAACATCAGTAGATGGAGTATATACAGGGAACCCAAAAAAGGATGCAAATACTGAAAAACTTTCCACTGTGACAGTTGAAAAGTTAAGTGAAATTTTATCCAACTCCAATATGGGTGCTGGAACTTATGAACTTATGGATATGGTGGCTCTCAAAATAATAGAACGATCAAATATTCCAACCAGATTAGTTATCTGTTCTCCAGACGTAATAGTCAAGGTTCTTGAAGGCAGCCAAGATGGGACCCAAATATTATCGAGATGAAAGAATTGAGTGAGTCTCGCAAAGGATTTGTTCCACCACATTCGCATTGCCAATTATGTGGAAAATCAGCACCTGCTGATAGACCGTTCTGCTCTAAAAAATGTGCTGAAGAAGTCTATCAAAATGAAAAGAAGAAAATGCAATCAAGTCGAACATATTTGGTTGCAATCGTAATTATAATAATAGCAACTTTAGCTTGGGGCTATGAACTCCTTTTTTAAACAATTAATAGAAGGATAATTAACCGCAATCAGAAAGCCTCTGGAGAGTGCGGGGGTCGCGAAGCCAGGTCAAACGCGGAGGACTCAAGATCACCTAGCGAAGGAGAGATCCTTTCCCTTTAGGGGTTCGTGGGTTCGAAACCCATTGAAGGCGAAAATCCCACCCCCCGCACCTATCTCCATCAAGATAACGGACAAACCATAACAATCGAACAATTAATGTAAAACAAAGAACTGAAAGATTTAAACTACATTCCAACAGCAAGGTCTCTGTTATGCTCAACTTTGGAAAGGTCGGTATCATAGGTCTAGGAAAGATGGGTGAAGCAATAGTATCTGGACTTCTACTTTCAAAATCCTATAGCTCACAAGACATAAGTGCCTATGAAATTATCTCTGAACAGAGCCGTTACATATCATCAAAATATGGAATAAAAATACTAAACACTGCAACCGATGTAGCAAAAGACGCAGATATCATAATTCTTGTAGTTAAACCAAAAGACATGTTCAAAGCTCTTCAAGAAATAATCAAAACCCCTCTAAAAAATAAGATAATAATATCAGTGGCAGCTGGAATAAATACTGACTATCTTTTGAGGTATCTACCAGAAGGAACTAAAGTGATTAGAGCTATGCCTAACCTAGCTTGTTCACTTGGTGAAGGCATGATATGCTTAAGCTCAGGTAAAGGAACCTCTAAAAAAGAATTGGATAAAGTAACTGAGCTCTTCAAACTTACTGGAAAAGTTTTACAAATTGATGAGAACGATCTCGCAGCCGTAACAGGAATATCTGGAAGCGGACCAGCATATGTGTATGCATTCATCGAGTCTTTAGCGGATGCTGGTGTCCAACTTGGATTAAAAAATGATGTAGCCCTCACTTTAGCTACACAGACCACTTTAGGTGCAAGCAAGATTGTCATCTCAACCGGTGAAAATCCAACTGAACTGAAAAAAAAGGTCGCGACACCAGGAGGAACAACAATTGAAGGCATTAAAGAATTAGAGAAAGGTGGACTAAAAGAATTAGTAAAAGAAGCAGTTTCAGTAGCGGCTAAAAAATCACTGAAAATTCAAGATTCAATCAATAATCTTGATTAATAGTCTACTTTAAATCTCCTGAATTTTGCCCCGTGATTAGATAGAAAATATGACTCAGACCAAATTTGAGAACGAGAAAACTTGGTTTAATGCAATAGAATCGGGCCAGACTGAAGAGTTACACAAAAAATATGATTTAGCCGTAAAGAATACTGCAAAACAGTTCGGTCTTCGATATCCTCTCTATATTGATGGAGAAACAATATTTTCAAAAGGAGGAGAGTCTGAAAACCGCTCCCCTAACGATACAAGAATTTTACTTGGGATATTCCAAAATGCTACTAAAGAAGATGTATCTAAAGCTGGAAATGCCGCCCAGAAAGCGTACAAAAAATGGGAAAAAACTTCCTATAACTCAAGAATAGAAATAATCAGACAGGCTGCTGACATAATTGCGGAAAGAAAGTTCGAGTTAGCTGCTTGGATGAGTTTTGAAAATGGGAAAAATAGATTTGAATCTGTAGGAGATGTAGATGAAACTTTAGATCTTATGCGATATTACTGCTGGCTTCTTAAAAATAATGGAGGTTTTGATAAACCTATGAATCAATCGTTTCCTAATGAAGAGAATCGAAGTATCTTAAAACCCTACGGAGTATGGGGTGTAATATCTCCTTTCAATTTTCCATTAGCTATCGCTGCTGGTATGAGTGTGGGTGCACTAATTACAGGCAATACAGTTCTTTTTAAGCCCTGCCGTGATACCCCAATTCTTGGATATTTTCTCTGTAAAATTCTTCATGAAGCTGGTCTTCCCAAAGGAGTCTTCAATTATCTAACTGGACCCGGTAGTACAGTTGGGGTTGAGATAATCAAGAATGAGTATGTTAAAGGTGTGGTTTTTACAGGATCCAAAGAAGTTGGGTTTACAGCATATAATAAGTTCAGTACGATAGAACCCCGCCCTTTTATTGCAGAGCTAGGTGGCAAGAACCCTGTAATAGTTACTGCCAAAGCAGATATTGATAAAGCCACTGAAGGAATTGCAAAAGCAGCATTTGGATATAGTGGCCAAAAATGCAGTGCTGTCTCCAGAGTATATGTAGAGAAAAGTGTGAAGAAAAAGTTTGTAGATGCTTTGATTTCCAAGACTTTGGAGATGAGAGTTGGAAGCGCAGTTGAACGCGATTCTTCATTAGGACCTCTCATAAATAAAAGCGCCTATGACAATTTCCAGTCATACATGAAAGTCGCTCATAAAGATGGAAAAGTTCTAACAGGAGGACATGTAATCTCAGAAAACGACAAGAAATACGGCTATTATGTCGAACCTACAATAGTTGATGGTCTACCTAAAAATCATAACTTATTCAAAGAAGAACTTTTTGTCCCAATAGTCTGCATAGCAGAGGTGAATAGTCTGGATGAAGCTTTAACACTAGCCAACAATACAGAATATGGCTTGACTGCAGGAATATTTACTCAAGACAAAGCGGAAGCAGATAAATTTCTAGATGAAATTGAAGCAGGAGTAACTTATGTCAATAGAAGAATTGGTGCGACTACTGGTGCAAACCCAGGTGCACAATCATTTGTTGGATGGAAAATGAGTGGAACAAGCGGAATAGGTGCTGGTGGACCATATTATCTATATCAATTCTTAAGGGAACAGAGCCAAACTAGATATCCATAGAAAATAGAACAAGAAAATGTTCTGAAACACGAATATCTTCATCTACCACCAAAACATTAGACCTGAAAGCTTCATTAACAGAAACATAACAGTGCCTTACTATGGTAAGCCTGGTTGAGGCTATACTTCTAGGATTAGTACAAGGGCTAACTGAATGGCTCCCCATCTCGAGTTCTGGCCATCTAGTTATAGTTCAAGAATTTCTACAGATAGAGGTACCACTATTCTTTGATATATTACTCCACTTAGGAACAGTTGCAGTAATATTGATTTTTTTCCGTAACGATATTTTACAGATTCTTAAGGCACTTCTTAAACTTGACTTCCAGAGTGAATATGGGAAGCTTGGACTGTACATAGTTATAGGGAATATCCCAATAATTTTAGTGGGATTTATCTTCTATAACACAATTACCCCATTATTCACAAATCCAATGGTTGTAGGTTTCGCACTTCTTACAACAGGAACTCTACTTTACATTTCAAAATACGGAAGTACTGACCGAAAAATGAATACAACTGAATCACTAATTGTGGGTATTGCACAAGCAATAGCAATAATACCAGGGATATCCAGAAGTGGTTTCACAATTGGTACAGGACTTTTAAGAGGCGTATCAAGAGAGGAAGTGTTTAGATTTTCCTTTCTCTTGGCTGCTCCTGCAATTTTAGGCGCCATTTTATTTGACGCAACCAACCTTGCTTTCATTGAAATTGAACCTTCCGCAATGATTGTAGGATTTACAGTGGCACTAATAGTCGGGTATTTTTCCCTAAAACTTCTTTCTAAATTGGTTGTAACAGGCCGTTTCCATATGTTTGCATATTACTGTTGGTCTGTGGGCCTCCTCACACTCGTAGTAACACTGATTTAATTCTAAATCACGTATTTATCATGAACCTAATAAGCTCTTAAACAAGATAAACTTCAAATATATAATCCAACTGTAAAGCATATTAAACACTATATTATCTGTAAAATAGAGATCTTAATTCTGCAAGAAGGATTTAAAGACTCTAATTATATTGTGTGTAGGTGAAAAAAATACTTGTCAGATAAGCTTCAGGAGATACGTTGGCACGGAAGAGGAGGCCAAGGTGTAGTGACAGCAAGCCAACTCCTTGCAAGGTCAGCAATGAGAGAAGGAAAGTATGTACAAGCATTCCCAGAATTCGGACCAGAAAGAATGGGTGCTCCGATTAAGGCATACACCCGAATAAGTGATAAACAAATCACCATTCATAGTAGTGTATCATATCCTGATATAGTTGTGGTCTTAGACCCAACTCTTGTAGGAAACGTAGATTTTGGCATTGGACTAACTGAAGATGGATTAATTCTTGTAAATACCGATTTGAGTGCAGAATCTGTTTCAAAAGCAGCTAAGTTGGATAATAAGAAAATTCTCACAATAAACGCATCTAAGATAGCCCTTGAAACTCTTGGTAGAAATATAGCAAATACTAGCATAATGGGAGCACTTATGAAAGCAACAGGATTGGTGAGTATGGACATCATTATTGCTGAAATAGAAGCATCTTTCGGAGCGAAATTCAATAGAAAAGTGGTTGATGGTAATATCACTGCTGCCAAACGAGCATATAAAGAGTTGAACTAGAATTGGAGACTAAGAAATGGCATGAAATCCCAATGGGAGGACTGGTAATTGAAGCTGGAAATGCTGAGCAATACAAAACTGGAAATTGGCGTACAGAATTACCAGTAATAGATTTAGAAAAATGTACCAACTGCATGCTCTGCTGGATATATTGTCCTGAAGGGACCATAACGGTAGAGGAAGGTAAAGTTACTGGAGTGGACACTGTGCAATGTAAAGGATGTGGAATTTGTGCAGTTGAATGTCCAACAAAAGTTATTGAAATGGTGAAAGATTCAGGGAATTTGAGTGAAGGGAATTTGAGTGAAAATGAGTAAAATGATAATGTCTAAACCCATGGCTCTTAACGGAGATGAAGCTATCACTGAAGCTTGGAAACAGATCAACCCTGACGTAGTTGCATCATACCCAATAACACCCCAGACCATCATAGTTGAAAAGTTCTCAGAATTTGTACATGATGGCCTTGTGGAAACAGAATTTATTGCAGCAGAAAGTGAACACTCCGCAATGAGTGCCTGCATTGGAGCAGCAGCTGCAGGTGGCAGAGCTATGACTGCCACAGCCTCCCAAGGTTTTGCACTGATGTGGGAGATGCTATTCATCGCTTCCTCTATGAGATTGCCAATTGTAATGGCAGTAGCTAATCGTGCCTTAAGTGGACCAATAAATATTCACTGTGACCATAGCGACTCAATGGGAGGAAGAGACTCAGGTTGGATTCAACTATACTCGGAGAACGTTCAGGAAGCATATGATAATGTTTTTCAGGCTGTTCGTATCGGTGAGGATAAAAGAGTTCGTCTTCCAGTAATGGTCTGTCTTGACGGTTTCACGACAAGTCACGGTGTTGAACGAGTCGAGATTTTTGATGACTCTATTAGGAACTTTGTAGGAGAGTATCATATAGATCATTCTCTTCTCGATGTAGATAACCCTGTAACATACGGAGCGATGAATCTTCAGAACTACTATTTCGAGCAAAAAAGGCAACAAATTGAAGCAATGAATAATTCCAGACCTGTAATTAAAGAGGTTGGAAAAGCATTCGAAGAAATCTCTGGTAGGAAATACGATTTTCTTGAAGCTTACAATATGGATAATGCTGAAGTGGCTTTAGTGGTGATTGGTTCTACAGCAGGAACAGTAAAAGCATTATTGGACGAAGAAAAAGATTCTCGTTTAGGCCTTCTTAAGATGCGAACATTCAGACCATTCCCAGCAGAAGAATTAATTCAACATTTGAGGGGATGCAAGGCTGTAGCTATTCTCGATCGTGCAGGCTCATATGGTGGTGTAGGAGGGCCTGTCTACTCAGAAGTACGATCTGCACTTTATGACGAAACAGAAAAACCTCATATTGTTAGCTACATTTACGGTTTGGGTGGACGTGACACAACAAAGAAAATGATCAAGAGTGTCTATACTGATCTAGATTCCATTGCAAAGAGCAAAGATACACCTACACCGATAAGATATCTAGGAGTAAGAGGTGACTAGATTGGTCAGACTAAAAGAAATCGCAGGTTCGGAAGAGCTTTTTACAAGTGGTCACAGACTCTGTACAGGCTGTGCAGAAGCAACAGTTGTTAGACAAATACTTCATGCTGCAGAGAACCCTGTTGTGGTAGCAAATGCTACAGGTTGTCTTGAAGTTGCCAGCACAATATACCCATATTCTGCTTGGAAGGTTCCTTGGATTCATTCAGCTTTTGAAAATGCAGCAGCTACTATGAGTGGTGTTGAATCAGCATATAATGCCTTAAAAAGGAAAGGAAAGATTGACCGCAAAATTGATTTTATTGCGTTCGCAGGTGACGGTGGAACCTATGATATTGGACTCCAGTCTCTTTCAGGTGCACTGGAGAGAGGCCACAGAATGCTTTACGTCTGTCTCGACAATGAGGCTTACATGAACACAGGAATACAGCGGTCAAGTGCCACTCCATTGGGAGCTTGGACTACGACTACCCCAGTAGGTGAAAAAATTAAAGGAAAGTCCGAGTACAAAAAAGATCTGACGGACATAATTGTGGCTCATGGAGTACCGTATGTAGCTCAAGCTTCACCTAGCCACTTTATGGATTTGATGAATAAAGTTCAGAAAGCTCTAAGAGTTGAAGGACCAAGTTTCTTGAATATTTTTGCTCCTTGTCCAAGAGGTTGGAGGAGTGAAGCTGAAATTAGTATACAACTATCGAGAATCGCTGTTGAAACAAATTATTGGCCTCTTTTTGAAATTGTAAACGGAACTTGGAAGATTAACCTTAAGCCTAGGCAGAAGCCAATAGAAGAGTATCTTAAACCACAAAAAAGATTCTCTCATCTTTTCAAACCTGAAAACAAATGGATGTTAGAAGATATACAGCATACAGTTGACAAAAGATGGGAAAAACTCCTAAAGAAAATCGATAATCAGTAACTAATTAGATGATTGTCGAGTCAAAATCATAACAAACCTTCAGATAGTTAATTATTTAAGTAACTTCAAACGGACATTTCTATGATGTATTTACGCATAGATAGTACTAAGTATAGTACTGATGCCAATATCTAGGTACTTAACATCAAAAAATATGTGAATAATATGAGCACAAAAGTATCGATAAAAGAATTAAATTCCACATTCGCAAAGATCACAGGATTTGATCTTCAGATAGGCAATATTGTGGATGGTGATAAAGAATGGGCGGAACCTATGGGTCCCACCCCGTATCCTAGTTTAACTGACCTGAGAGACTGGGACATGCGTCTACTAAAACGATATCCTGCATTCTATTCTCCTTTAAGTGACTTCTGTGAATTCTGTACCTATGGAAAATGTGACCTAACAGCTGGTAAACAAGGTGCATGCGGTATAGATATGGAATCACATATGGGGAAATGGTCTCTGCTCCAATGTGTAATGGGAGCAGCTTCACATACTACCCATGCACGCCACATTGTGGATTATTTAATAGAAAAACATGGCCGGGATCATAAAATAGATGTTGGAGCTGAAGTAAATATTGAAGCGCCTATTATTCGACTAGTGGCTGGAATAAAACCAGAAACAATTGGAGACCTTGAAGAGGTTCTAACTTACCTTGAACGCGAAGTAACACAGCTAACTTCAGCAACTTCAACAGGCCAAGAACAAAGTCCAATTGATTATGAGTCAAAGGCATTACATGCAGGAATGATCGACAATGTAGCACTTGAGGTTGCTGACACTGCCCAAATATCGGCTTTAAATTTACCAAAGGGAGACGCAAATGCACCTCTCGTACCAATCGGTATGGGTGCAATAGATAAGGAGAAACCCGTTGTTCTCTGTATCGGTCATAATGTAGCCCCCGGAAGTGAGGTCATAAACTACCTTGAAGATAAAAATGAATTTGAATCCGTGGAAGTTGCAGGTATATGTTGTACAGCTCAAGACCTTGTCAGATATTCAAAGAAAGCAAAGATAGTTGGCCCTATTTCTAGACAGCTAATGTATGTAAGAAGTGGTATAGCCGATGTGATGATATTAGATCAAGAATGTGTGCGTGGTGACATTGTGGATGCAGCACGAAGTGCAGGTACACGAGTAATCGCGACATCCGATCAAATATGTGCAGGTCTCCCTGACTTTACGAAAAAAACACCAGAAGAAATTATCAAGACACTACTCTCAAACGAGAATCCAGCAATTATCGTAAGAGACCCAGTAAAGGTAGGTGAAGTGGCTGTTAGAACTGCAATAGAAGCAGCACCTGAGAGGAAGAAGGAGAAGGGTCTAAATGATACAGAAGTACTTGAAACCCTTACCAAATGTACATTCTGCGAAGATTGTACAGCCAATTGTCCAATAGATCTTCAGATTGGTAAAGCAATGAATGAAGGAAAGAAGAAGAATATGGAATCATTACAAGGAATATTTGAAGAATGTATAGGATGTGCAAGATGTGATACTGCTTGTCCTCAAGATATACCAGTTCTATCAGTAATCAATGCAGCTTCAACAAAAGAAATCAAAGAAGAGGTATTTACTATTAGATGTGGAAGAGGTGCAATACTGGATACAGAAATACGTAAGGTTGGTCGACCAATTGTCATGGGTGAAATTCCAGGAGTAATAGCTTTTGTAGGATGTTCAAACTACCCGGGAGGAAATGTAGCTCTAGCCAAAATGGCAGATGAGTTCGCAAAAAGAAATTACATTGTAGTAACTTCTGGGTGTGCAGCATCAGATTTAGCTCGGTATCGAGATGAAAATGGTCAAACTATCTATGAAAAATATCCAGGTAACTTTGATGCAGGTTGTGTCCTGAACACAGGATCTTGTGTTTCAAATGCACATGCGATTGGTGCAGTAATAAAAATAGCAAACATCTTCGCTAAAAGAGACCTCAGAGGAAACTTTGAAGAAATATCTGACTATATATTGAATAGAATCGGCGCAGTAGGTATTGCTTGGGGTGCACAACATCAAAAAGCTATGGCTATCGGCACAGGAGCTAATAGACTGGGGATACCTGTCATTCTAGGGCCCCAAGGTGTCAAGTACAGAAGAGCATATCTTGGTAAACGCGAAGATGATGATCAATGGAACGTCTTTAATGCAAGAAATGGAAAAACTGTGTACGGTGGTCCTTCACCTGAACATCTTGCATATTGTGTAGAAACATCAGAGGAACTCATGGTAACAGCTGCCAGACTAGTTATAAGGGCAAACGATACACCAAAGGGAAGGATGATTAAATTATCTAACTACATAAGTCTACACAAACAGTATTATGGAACTTTACCTGATGACATACATCGTTTCATAAGAGCTGAAACCGATATACCAATCACAATAAAAGATGAGATTATGCCTGTCTTAAAAGAGAAAGGGTGGACTCCTATTGATATCCCTGACCCAACATTACTTGATAGAATGATACTGAGGAGAGAGTAACTTACCACAAATTGAAGCTGGAGAGACCTCTGAGGTTAGAGGCCCGAAACTTGCTTTTAATCTCGCAGCAGAAAACTCTGCTAGAATGATAAAGAGAGCTAAACGCCTCATGATAATTGTAGGAGGTGGAGCTGAGGATATGAAGAGCGATGGTGTAAACGTACATAATGTCGTATCTAGAATAGCGAAGAGTATGAACGGAACGATTGTATCTTCACCCGGTGTGTTTAAGGGATTCACAACGAAAAAGGATCTAAATGTTATAAATTTCGGTCTTGAGGGTGTAACACAGCGACTTCTGGATGAAAACTGGACAGGATTCGATGGAAAAGGAACATATGATATGATAATTTTCATAGGCGGACTATACTACTTCCAGAGTATGATGCTATCCACCCTGAAGCATTTCAATCCAAAGCTGAAAACTATATCCATAGACCGCTATTATCACCCTAACGCAACATTCTCACTAGAAAACTTAAGCGTAGAAAAATGGAAGGATGGTCTTGAAGGAATGTTGAAAGTATTGGAGGCAAAATAGAAAAATGGGTCATAAAGTTTGTGATATTAATGAACTCAGAACACTCCCATCAGGAGTTAAGAAACCTGAATTCCCTGTAGATATTGGCGAAATGCATGAAGGTGAAAGAGTAAGAAAACCTCAGATGCATCTTGAATTTGGTGGCCTTAAAGCTGAGACAAAATGGGAACTAATTCGAACACGAAAAGAAGATGAGATAACTGATGCACGAGTTATAATCGAAGGCCCAGATATTCCAGATTTGAAAGAGGGCGGAAGCTATCCACTAGGAATACTAGTGGAAGTAGCTGGCAAAAAGGTTGAAAAAGATATAGCTGGGGTACTAGAACGAAGGTTACATTACTTCCTCAACTATATAGAAGGAGTAATGCATGTAAACCAGAGATACGACATCTGGATTAGGTTCACCAAAGACGCTTTTAATAAGGGCTTAAATTCCCTTGAATTATGGGGAAAGGCTCTTATCTGGCTTTATAAAACAAGTTTTCCAATACTCGAAAAAGTACAAATTACTTTCTTCACAGAACAAAATAAAGTAGCTGGTAATCTTGATATGGCTCAAGAACATTGGTCTGAAAGAGACGAACGGGCCCGTAGTATGACGGATGAAGAAGCAGACCAATTCTACGCTTGTGTTATGTGCCAGTCATTTGCTCCTAGTCATATGTGTGTAATCACTCCTAATAGAACAGGATCATGCGGTTCAATTAGTTGGTTTGATGCACGTGCTGCTGCAAATATTGATCCAAATGGACCGAACTTTGCAGTACCAAAAGGTAAAGTTATTGATTCTGAAAAAGGAATTTATGAGGGTGTTGACAAGGTACTTCAAGAGAAATCTTTGGGAGAAATACAAACCTGTTCAATATACAGTATGTTCGAAAGCCCCCATACCTCTTGTGGATGCTTCGAAGGTATTGCGTTTTATATTCCAGAATTAGATGGGGTAGCTGTAGTTCATCGAGACTATAGAGAAAAAACTGTAAATGGGCTATCCTTCGCAGAGATGGCTGCTAACACAAGTGGAGGAGTCCAGAGCCCTGGATTCAACGGTATCGCTGTTGAGTATCTTCACTCGCCAAGGTTTCTTAAACCTGATGGTGGGTGGAATCGTGTTGTTTGGCTACCTTCAGAAATCAAGGAACGAGTTGCAAAATCAATACCTAAGGACGTTATCGATAAAATCTCAACTGAAGCTGATGTAACGAACTTAGCAGAACTAAAAGAGTTTCTGATTAAGAAGGAGCATCCAGTTGTTGAAAGATGGTCAAAAGAGGAAGAAACCAAACCTGACGAACCGAAGGCCGAAGCAGTTGAAGCAGCTGAAGAAACTCAAATTGAAATCCCAGCAGGGTCTGAAACAGTAATTCAAACACCTACAATGCAGTTACCCACAACAGGTGGATTCAAGATAATTCTCAAGAATGCAAAGATAACAGCTGATAAAGTAATAATTAAAAGATTGGAGAAAAAATAATCTTCTAGAAGAGGTAATAGGAGTGGGTGAATCAAAATCCAAATCTTTAGATCTTATCAAAGATCTATGGAAACTGGCAGAAGATATTGAAGAAGCAGAAATTAGTAATGTAGAAATTAATGCAGATGAGTTAGCATTGGTAATACAACCTATAGTTTCTACTATTACAAAAAGTATTCCCACTCAATCTCAAATTATTCAAGATGCTAAAGTTCAGCAGTTAGTTGAATCAAAGTTTAAAATACCAATAGAGACATATCCCGGCAAGATTTCAGAAGTAACAATAGGGGCCACAAAATCTGAAGGCGGGTCTAGAGGGAAGGTAGTGAAAGCTGGTGGTATGAGTACTATGCCATTTTACAGCTTTGAAAAAGAGATCCTGAATAAACCAGTTTTCGCAATAGATATCTTCGATGTTCCTCTTAAACTTGCAAAGATGGTGAAAATTCACTACGAAGAAGTAATGGAGGATCCAGCTGAATGGGCAAAAAAGGTTGTTAAATTCGGTGCCGATGTCGTTTCTCTGAATTTGATAAGCACAGACCCTTTGTTGGATGATGTATCACCAAGTAAAGCTGCCAAGGTTGTAGAAGATGTGCTTCAAGCAGTTGATGTACCATTAATTATAGGTGGCTCAGGAAATATGGAAAAAGACCCACTAGTTCTTGAAGCCGCAGCTAAAGTTGCTGAAGGTGAGCGTGTTATACTGAATTCAGCTAAAACAGATAACGATTACAAGAAGATTGCTGAGGTTGCCAAAAAATATGGGCACATCGTAATAGCTTTTACTCCTATGGATATTAATAACCAGAAGAAACTCAATAAGATGCTGATAACCGAGGGTCTCCCCAAAGAAAGTATTCTGATTGATCCTACAACTGCTGCATTAGGGTATGGTATCGATTATACTATTAGCTTAATGGAGAGAATCAAACAAGCAGGGCTTTTAGGTGATGAAGATCTTCAGATGCCTATTCTCGCTCCCACAAGTAATGCTTGGGGTGCCAGAGAAGCTTGGATGAAAAATGAAGAATGGGGTCCACGGGAGTATAGAGGACCATTATGGGAAACAATTACCACTCTTACTGTTCTCTTATCTGGAGGAGACATTTTTATGACTAGTCATCCGGCAAATGTTCGAGTGATTAAGAATCTGATAGATGATATCCTCAATAAATCAACTAAGGGCCAACCAGTAGAGGATTGGATTACTGCTTTAGGGTAGGTATTCTGAATGACAGAAAAAGCTAGTCTTCTTGGAATATATAAGCTTCTACCTCAAACAAACTGTGGGGAATGTGGCGAAGCAAATTGTATGGCGTTTGCTGCTAAACTACTTGACAGAAGCAAGCCTCCTGAAGCTTGTACACCTATGACACGTGATTCTAAATATAAGAAAAAGATGGAGGACCTAATGAATCTAGTTGCTCCTCCAATTCGAGAAATGAAAATAGGTGTAGGTGATAAAGCTGTGAAGATTGGTGGTGAGGAGGTTCATTATCGACATCAGCTCACATACTATAATCAAACTGCTATAGCTATAGATCTGAGCGACAATCTAAATGCTGAAGAGATTAAGCAGCGGTGTAAAGATATCGAGAACTTCGAAGTAAGCAAGATAGGTCAAACTCTAAAGCTGGATATGATTGCAGTGAGAGCAGCCTCTGGAGACCCAGAACGGTTTGCTTCAACCGTGAAACTTGCCTCAGAGAACACTAAGTTACCATTAATACTCTGCTCATTAGATTCAAATGCACTTAAAGCAGCTTTAGATATTGAAGGAGTTGCAAAGAAACGCCCACTCATATATGCTGCAACTAAAGATAACTGGAAAGAGGTTGGTGAACTGGCAAAAAAACATGATTGCCCCGTAGTTGTTTCCTCTAATAATGATTTAGATATTCTTGCCTCCATATCTATAGCTCTTGAATCTATGGGTTTGAAAGATATTGTTCTTGATCCCGGCACACTCGCAGACGGTGGTTTACTAAAAGACACAGTCAACAACCTTGTTATGCTAAGACGATCAGGATTAAAGAAAGTAAAAGGATTGGGATACCCAATATTTTGTGTTCCAGCAGTTGTTTGGGCAACTGATAATCCTGACCCAGTTACAATGTCATACCGTGAATCAATTATTGCGTCTCTTCTCCTTAACAGATATGTCGATGTAATGGTGATGCAAACTATGGACATATGGGCTATGATGCCAGTAATCACACTAAGGCAGAGTATATACACAGACCCTAGAAAACCTGTCTCGGTAGACGCAGCCATAAAATCTATAGGTTCACCAAATGATGCATCTCCCGTCCTAATTACAACTAACTTTGCATTAACATATTTTACAGTTGCAAATGATATAGAAGCATCTGGAGTTGACTGCTACCTACTTGTTGTAGATGCAGAAGGTTTGGCTGTTGAAGTTGGAGTAGCCGGTGGCCAACTTACTGCAGTAGGCATAAACGAACTAGTCGTTTCTTCAGGTGTTGCAGAGAAAGTTAAACACAAACGAATGGTAGTCCCTGGAAAAGCTGCAAGGCTAAAGGGAGATATAGAAGATACAACTGGCTGGGAAGTTATGGTTGGTCCACAAGACTCATCCCAAATAAGTGATTTTCTAAACAAAAATTGGCCATCAAAGTAATAAACTGAATTTGTTATGAGATTTCATATAGCTGTAGAAAATAGCTCAAGATGTATAGGTTGCTATAACTGTTTATACGCCTGTTCACGACACCTATTCGATACCGTGAATCACGCAACAACAGCTGTATTTGTTAGGCCAGATAGAACACTTAGCAATAGATTTACAGTTGTTGCCTGCAGATTCTGTCAAGACCCAGAGTGTGTAACTGCTTGTCCATATGGTGCATTACAAGCTCTCCCTGAAGGGGGCATTACTTTGATCGCTTCCAAGTGCAAAGAATGTACAACTTATGATTGCATACCAGGGTGTACACTTAACGCATTAGCATTAGATGATAAGGCCAAGTTACCTATTATTTGTGATCGATGTGGAGACTGTGCCAAATACTGTCCACATAATGTTTTCAGCTACAAGGAGATGGATTAGATAGATGTTATCAAGTAAAATATTATATGTGGATTTATCTGAACAATCGTTTGATGTAAAAGAAAAACCTGATCTATTCAGGAAGTATCTTGGAGGAGCAGGAGTAGCCTCTAAACTCCTTTTGGAAGAAGCTCCAGCAAATATAGATCCTTTTTCTCCAGATGCCCCAATAATAATTGCGGGAAGTCCTCTCACCTCAATATTCCCATGTATGGTGAAAGCAGTAGCAGTATTCAAATCGCCACTTACAGGCAATCTTGGAGAATCACACGCTGCCGGATATTTTCCATCAGCTCTAAGATTAGCAGGATATAGCGCTTTAGTCATAAAGGGAGCTTCAACATACCCATCAATTCTAGAAATAAATGATGAAAATGTGAAAATCCGTAAAGCATCCTCTCTCTGGGGATTATCTTCTTTAAAAGTAGAGGAAGCAATAGGCAGTTTCGGTAAAGGAGGTCTTCACGGGATTATCAGTTGCGGAGTTGCTGGAGAGAATTATGTATACTACAGTAACGTATTGGTGGATAGATACCACCATTTTGGTCGCTTAGGTCTAGGCGCTATCTTTGGGAGTAAGAAACTTAAAGCAATATCTGCACGTGGCTCAGAAGGCATTACTTTAGAAAATGCACTAAATGTCAAGAAATTCTATGAGCAGACTTACAATGACATAGTTGGTACTGATATTATGGTGAAGTACCATGATTATGGAACCCCTTCAAATGTCCTCATGCTAAATGAACTTGGTGCTCTCCCAACCAAGAACTTCAAAAAGACTCGGTTTGAAGATGCTGATAAGATATCTGGTGAAGTAATAGCTGAATCAAGACTGGAACGAAAGATATCATGTGCAAGCTGCCCAATTGCATGCGTCCATTTGGCTGACATAAAAAATGAGTTCAAACCAGCACATGAACGAGGACGGCCAGAAGTTTTCAAAGAAAGTAAATTGACCCCATACAACTATGAGCCAATGTATGCATTAGGTTCTAATCTTTGTATAAGCGATTACGACGGATTACTCCATCTAATAGACATCTGTGAAGACCTAGGGTTAGATGCAATGACAGCTGGCAACGTTCTTGGTTGGGTCACAGAAGCCTTTGAAAATAAGATAATAACAGAAAAAGACACTCAGAAACTAAAACCGACATGGGGTGATGCTGAAACATACGGTATTATGCTGAAGAATATTGCAAATGCAAAATCTCCTCTTTATGTCGCCTTGGCAAGAGGTATAGATGCTACTGCTGAGAAATATGGTGGTAAAGACTTCTCAGTATCTTTAGGTGGAAACGGTCCTCCAGGATACATGACAGGATACGGAACGATAGCTGGGACAGTAGTAGGTGCGAGGCATTCTCATCTTAGCAATGCCGGATACTCATATGACCAAACTCAACTCGGGAAACCATTCAATGCCGACGAAATGGCAGATTATTTAATAGAAAATGAAGATTGGCTCTACATAATGTACTCCTTAGGTATCTGCTACTTTGCCAGAAAAGCATATTCAAAGGAAACTATCTCTAAAATACTCAAAGCATTAGATATGGATTACTCTCCAGAAGGCCTTATGGCTCTCGGTAAAGAAATTACACATAATTTCCTGAAATACAAGGTTCAGGAAGGATTTGAGATGAGCAATATAAGAATTCCCAAAAGATTCCTTGAACCTGAAACTCCTTGGGGAAAACTAGATCAAACGAAAATAAAACAAATAATCTCATCATATATTGATAAAAGAGAAAATGAAGGCATTAAACTAAAAACAGAAGATGCTGCATTAAAAGACCTTTTATCAATTTAATTGATTTCATTTTTCATAGAATAATTTCTTTATGGATAAATATATATCAATAAAGAAATTTAGATGTTAAAGAAGAGAATTCCCTTGGCTATTTCATTCAACATAAAAGATAAACATTTGAAGTGGCTACTCATTTTACCGACTTTAATTCTGTTAACAGTTTTCGCCATTATACCATACTTATGGACATTTGGAATAAGTTTCTATGATTACTCAGTTCAAGTATTTGGAAGAGCTCCTGATTTTGTCGGATTCCAAAATTATGAAAATATGATGACTCATCCAGATATCTGGCTTCGTTTTCAGAATACTGCCAAGTTCGCTGTAACTGTTGTTTCAATTGAATTCATTTTAGGTTTAAGTCTTGCATTAGTTCTTTCAGAGCGATTTAGAGGTCATAGACTTGTATTAACAATTTGTGTCCTACCGATGTTGATAGCGCCAGAAATTACGGCTATGATCTTTAAGGTGGTTATGTTTAGACCCGATATCGGATTTATCAATTATCTGCTCGGAGTGCTAAAAATACCATTTGATGGATATGGAAAAGATGCTTTCTTGTCCATAGTGATGGTCGACGCTTGGACATGGACACCTTTTGTAATGCTCATGATAGTTGGTGGTTTATCGTCTGTGCCAAAATCAGTCCTTGAGGCAGCTGATATCGATGGTGCAGGTTGGTGGGCCCGATTTAGATATGTCATATTTCCTTACGCTAAACCTTTCTTGTTTCTAGCCCTTATTTTTAGGTTAGCGGACGCTTTGAGAACTTGGGAGGTAATTAGAGAGTGGATGGATGTTCCTCCACCTCTGGGACCTAACCCACTAGAAATAGATATGTTACCTTCATATCTGTATACCTTAGCTTTCAGAGCGTTTAAAACAAGTGAAATGACAACTACCGCAACAATAATGGTGATTATTTCTTTGGTTCTAGTGTACACATACCTCCGATATTTGTGGAAAGTGGAGCAAAATGAGTAATTCAATTTTCAAAGCAAAGAATTTGAGATTTGTAATAATCGGGTTCTGGCTAATTATAGTTCTATTCCCCTTATCTTGGATAGCTATTACATCCATCAAACCTACAGAGGCTACTCTTTCAACTACTCCAGTCTTCCTTTTTACTCCTACTTTACAGAATTATATGTTTGGTGCAGAAATAATGGATCCACACACTAATGAACCAATATTTGCAGGTATAGCAAGTCAATTCCCAAGGTATCTTGGAAATAGCATCTTGATTGCATTAATGAGTACGTTTATTGCTTTAGCTGCAGGCCTAACTTTTGCCTACTCATTATCTCGATTTAAAATAATAGGTGGAACACCTCTGTTGGCCTATATGCTTACTCTTCACGCCGTCACACCAATAGTTTTTACACCTGCGCTATTTGAAATATTCCAAAAAATTGGTCTTCACGATACTCATATCGGACTCTCTCTCATATATGCAACATTTGCTCTACCACTTACAGTATGGATATTGAAAAACTTCCTAGACGGATTCCCTAAGACTTCAGAAGAAGCAGCTAAAGTTGATGGAGCTTCCACATTTGATGTACTTCTCAGGATAACCTTACCTCAAATAAAGGTAGGATTGGCTGTAGCTGCAGTCTTCGCTTTTGCGGTGGCATGGAATGATTTTATCTTTACCCTATCACTAACTGAAACTAATGCTGCTACATTTGTCTTCCTTGCAGACTTCTTTGACGATTTGCTTCGAGTAGGTGTATTGACACCTGGACCATTAGCATCTATGTCCATAATTCATATGATTCCATCCTTCATTTTTGCATTCCTAATTCAACGTTACTTACTAATCGGTTTCTCTGCAGGAACTATTCGAAAGGAGATGAAATAGATGACTGGGCAAGAACCACTTATCACAGATTTTAAGCGCATAAAACTCAGGATTGAGCAGCTAGGATTGATATTATCACTTGCAGGTCTTACATCTATTCTACAACCAATTAATCTTTCACTCTACACAAATGGTTTTTTTATATTGATATTAGGGGCTTTAATCTACTTTCTAGGAAGCACAATGCCTGATGAAGCTAAAAAAAGCAGAGCTCTAATGCAAATTACAATATTATTCACCGTATTAATACTGATAATCCTTCTGTCAATATATACGGCACCTATCCTTATTCAATAGATAATTATTTAATAAGACCCCTTTCTAAATTATTGATGAATTGGCAAGGATTCAGCTCTACATCCTCGTATCAATTGTAATTATTTCTGCTATCACTGGATGGTATCTCATAAATCCCACAGAAGAAAAACCCTATATCTCTGAAGAAGTATCATTTTTAGCTTCAGATGGAATAAAGATCAGTGCTACATGGTATGTTCCTAAAGAATTAGAGGCACCATATAAACCAGTTATACTTTCCCACGAATTCGATGGAGATAGACAAGATTGGAATCCATTTATATCCGACTTTGTTGAAAGAGGTTATGCAATACTTGCATACGATATACGTGGTTTCGGAGAAAGCCAGAATGTCGACAAATCAGAAGAATATTATGACACATTAATTAGTGACATTGAAGGAGCAGTTACTTATCTAAGAACTAGAAATGATGTGATTATAGACAGAATCGGTATAGTCGGCGCTCAACTCGGAGGAAATATTGCTTATGCAGCATCAGGATATATTGAGGAAATTAAGGTTTCAGTGGTTATTTCACCATCAGCTGATATCGGCTCCCTTATCAGAGGGGAAGGAGTGGATACTTTCAATCCACATTCAATTCTATTTCAGTATCTTGATACTGAACGCACAAATATCCAACCTCTAATCGATAGAGCTGAAGAACCGAAAACAAGTCGATTATATCGACCTGAAAGTCCATCAGTTAGAGCTTCAGGCATTTCTCTTCTTCATCGTGATCTAAGAGCCCTTTCAGATCTACTACGTTATTTGGATGAAAACCTTTAATTTAGAAGTTATTCACCGGCGTAAAACAATTATATTTACAGAATAATTTCTCCAGACTTTTTGAAAATATGAATATTATGCTTATTAAATTTCAACCGCACCTTATCACCAATCTTGACATTCATTCCAGCGTTAACTTTAACATTGACTACGTCATGCATTCCAAATTTAAAGGCTTTATATGTGGGAAGCTTAACAATAATATTACTCTCAGAGCCTAGTGGTTCAATTACATAAACTTCTGATTCTATGGTATCTGCACTTTTTTCATGTGCCAATGATATATCTTCAGGTCTTATTCCAAGTATAAGTTCACTTCCATTTCTCTTTTTATTCACTATATCCTTTTGATATGTAATATCTAGCTTAAAGAACTCCAAATCAAGAAAAGTCTTCTCTCCTTTCTCAACATAACTGCAATCTAGGAGGTTTATAGACGGCGAACCTAGAAAACCCGCAACAAATGTATTACTTGGTTTTTCATATATTTCATCTGGTGTACCTACCTGCTGTAAAACTCCATTCTTCAGAAGCGCTATCCTATCAGACATAATCATAGCTTCTGATTGATCATGTGTTACATAGATTGTTGTAACCCCCAATCTTCTTTGAAGTGTTTTGATTTCCACTCGCATTTGTGTTCTAAGCTTTGGATCCAGAAAAGTTAATGGTTCATCCATCAAGAATACTTTAGGTTCTCGAACTATTGCTCTACCGAGGGCAACACGTTGCTGCTCTCCTCCGCTAAGTTTTCCTGGTTTTCGGTCTAGCAGCTTATCCAATCCAAGGAGTTCAGTTGCATTTTTTACTCTACGCTTAGTATCCTGTTCAGATACTTTTCGCATTTTTAGTGGGAAAGCTAAGTTATCGTACACCGTCATGTGGTTGTACAATGAATATCGCTGAAAAACCATTGCTATGTCCCTCTCTCGGATAGGTACTTCAAGAACAGAATTTCCATCAATTAAAATATCTCCATTACTAGGTACTTCTAATCCAGCTATCAGTCGAAGAAGTGTTGTTTTCCCGCATCCTGAAGGACCAAGGACAGTCAGAAACTCCTTATCTTGTATATCTAGACTAATGTTTTCAATTGCTTGAATATCCTTATAGTATTTGGCAAGTTTTTGAATTGAAACAGTAGCCATGTCAATTGTCCTCCTATATGTACATCACATAAACTTTTTCATAAACATTTTCTGTTAATCATAATAGTTAAGTATTCAATATTATTCATTCAATCCGTTAGACTTTGGTTAAAACTTCATTTCTCTTCGGTGTAGGGATTGGTATTATCATAATTGCCTTAATTGGATACTATGTAACAACCGGAGAGTCAACAGATACAGATGATCCATCTGGAGATATAACGCCAATTACGATAAAACTTACAGAAACTCAAAATGAAAAGAAAGAGTGGGTTCCAAATGTAGTTTACGTGAAAGTTGGAGATAAAATTGAACTTACAGTTGTAAATGGAGATGACGACGACGAACACAGACTTGCAATTCCTGATTTAGGTGTAGAAACTGGAGATATACCTGGAGCAAATGAACGGGAGGTAGTCACTTTCACTGTTGATGATGCAGGTTCGTTCATGTTTATAGAATCACTTGCCCCAGATTTTGAATCTGAATTATGTAAAAATGAACAAGAAGGTGAACCCCAAGGTGATGAGGAAGAATTCGTATGTGTTCCACCAGGCCTATTCATTGTAGAGGAATAATTCTATCTACATGTGTTCTTTCTGAAGCGAAAGAATTATCTATCTACACAATCGAACTAACATTAATACCTTGAAAAATAGAAAACTAATGATTATTATTGCTATTTCAGTATTAGGCATAATTGTCGGTTACTACTTTTTAGCAGCTTCAAATCCATCTTTAATTATTCGATTGGTAACTACAAATCCACCAGTTGAAGATGGTTTAATTCTTCCTCAAAACGAAAAGCGGAGCTGGGACCCGGATCATATCGAATTCACTGTAGGTGTACCCGTTATACTCGTTGTAGTTAATAATGACGATATCGAATCACACCAATTCTCGATACCTGAATTAAATATTGAAACCGAATCCATCCCACCATTTGAATCCACTACTATAGAATTTACACCTACAAAACCTGGAACATTCATCTTCTTAGATCCCCGCCCTGATGAAACATACACATACGTCGACTACCGTGGAGAAACCGTAAATCAGTTAGTCGACCATTCACTTGAATTAGGTGAAATCGTCGTAAATCCATAAAATAGAGCATTTCAATATTATGAATCCTTGTAATAAAAAATAAGATGAGTTAAAAAAATGGTTAAGGTTATTCTAGATGGCGTTAGTAAACAATTCAATGGAACCTCAGCTGTTGATAAATTCAACTTAGAGATAAACGATGAAGAATTCATGTCAATTCTTGGTCCTTCAGGATGCGGGAAAACAACACTTCTTCGACTGATAGCTGGATTAGAGCCTCTATCAGAAGGACGAATCCTCTTTAACGATAAAGTAGTTAATGATGTGCCCCCAAGAGATAGAAATGTAGCTATGGTTTTTCAAAGCTATGCTCTTTTTCCACATATGACGGTTGCTGAAAACATAGGTTTTCCACTTGTTGTTAGAAAAACTCCTGAAGAGCAGACTGCTGAAAGAGTAAAAGAAATCGCCGAGCTTCTACGATTGACTGACCTCATGGAACGTAAACCCAGAGCGTTAAGTGGTGGTGAACAACAACGAGTTGCAGTGGGCAGGGCAATTGTGAGAAAACCTGATGTATTATTAATGGACGAACCACTATCGAATGTAGATGCTAAAACTAGAGCATATTTACGGGCTGAGTTGAAGGAGCTTCAACGAGATGTAAAAACTACACTTCTCCTTGTAACTCATGATCAAACTGAAGCTATGACTATGTCTAATAGAATTGCACTTATGCGATACGGAAAGTTGGTCCAGTTAGGTTCTCCTGAAGATATCTATGAACATCCTAAAGATGTCTGGTCTGGAAGTTTTGTAGGAAGCCTTCCAATGAACCTTATTAACTCCAAAATTATTGATGATAAAGGGACTAGAGCTATTGAAGCGTCATGTTTTGCTCCACAATCTCCAAAGAATCTTATTGAGTTGTTAAAGGATCAAAAGAATGGAACTCGATTCACTTTGGGTGTTCGTCCGGAAGACATTGAGATAAGTAAGAAACAAATCTCGAACTTCACTTGTGAATCTGATGTTCATCTTCTAGAACCAATGGGAGATAGTCTAATAATCTCCTTAAAAATTGTGGACACTCTAATACGAGTGAAGACAAAACCAGGGTTTGAGGTTAGTGTAGGTGACCATATGTATCTCTTATTTGATTGGAATAGAACGCATCTATTCTTAAGTGAGAACGGTGCTGAATCACTTAGCGATAAGAACCCATAGTGAAGCCATGCACCAGATAACGTCTGATAACCAAGACTAATGCCATTGCTGGGATAAAAGCCAATACACCACCCGTATTGATATCATCCCATTCCACCACTTTGAATCCACCAGCCTCACCCATCCCAAACCATATTCCTTTTGTAACAGTTCCAGTTTCTGGACCGGTTAAGATAGATGCAAAAAGGAATTCATTCCATGTTAATACAAAAGCAAATATTACTGTAGCAATCAAACCTGGTACAACCAATGGCAATGCAATTTTTCTGAAAATTCTGAATTCAGATGCTCCGTAAAGGGTTGCTGTTTCCCAGATATTTTTAGGTATGTCATTGAAGAAGCCCCGCATCATCCAAACAACAACTGGGAGGTTTATCACCCAATACACAATCATCATACCATAATATGTATTCCAAAGATTCAGTTGTCCATAAATCCAATAGAAGGGCACAATAACTGCAAAAGGTGAAATGGTTCTTAAAGCCATTAATGAAAATTGAAGCAAGTTCTTTCCCCTGAACTTGAACCTAGCTAGTGCATAAGCTGTAGGTGTACCTATCAAAAGACATGATACTACACTTGTTAGTGCAATTATGGTGCTGTTGACCATTAATCTGGGAAATGCAACAAAGGAAAAAGCTTCGAAATAATTAATAGTACTAGGACGGAATCCACCACTATAGAATGGAACACCTGCAATCCATTGGACACCTCTTCCTGAAAGTAATGGGCTTAAGTCAATACGGAAGCTTTCAAGAACCATTATTGCAATAGGCCACAAAACCCAGAGAAGAACTAGAACGTAAACAATGTAACGTTTACTTTTCATTAGAGTTTTCCTATATCCGTCATCCAATATTTATTTCTCCTCCCAGAGCATATCGCTAAACTTCAAGAGAATTGTTGTTATTACTAGACTTATCATCAGCATAGTAAGTGCAATTGTTGCAATATACGAAAATGGAGATTCATATGCTGGAAAAATTAACAGCTTATACATGAAAAGACTCAAAGTATCAATCGGTGAACCCAAACTCTCAGCTCCAATCCATCCTGCCCATGTAAAAGGAATCTCAAATGACCTGAATGCATCTATGGATCTTAACGCGATTATTATGAAAATAACCGGAGACCGTATTATCAAAGGAAAAGTTACTCGTCTGAAAGTCTGAAAATTTGATGCTCCATGAATTTCAGCTGCTTCATAGGTCTCCTTTGGGATTGATTGCAACACACTCAGAAATACAAGCATAAAAAGTGGTGTCCAAAGCCACGCATCTGCTACAACTACTAAAGAGAAAGCAAAATTGGCATTGTATACATCTATCATGGGGAGCCCAAGGACAAATTTGAGAACTACATTGATATCATCCCATATAGCAGCTGGCGAAAAGAAGACACCAGCTATCAAAGGCGAAATAGCAATAGGTAGAATTAATACAGTTTGAAGACGCTTTCTATATTCAATATCTCTAAAAAGAAGCACTGCAAATGATAAACCTAATACAAAAGCTAGGCTTACTGATCCAAAGACATAGAGTAATGTGACTCTGAGAGATATCCAGAAGTTTTCATCATATATCATTCTCACATAATTATCAAATCCAATGAATACTGGTTCAGTAGTTAATGTACTAAATTCAGTTACACTTAGATAAAGAGAATATACTATCGGGTAAGCTTCCACAATTAATAAAGCAACTACCGTAGGAATAATGAAGAGATATGGTAAATATTTAGTATTCAATCCTCCTACAGCCTAAATTAATGACGCCTTGGCATATCTATAAATATTTCAATTTTATATAATAATATGGAAGAGAAATCATATGTGTGAGTTTAAAGTTTACTTAAAGAAAGAAAATCATGAAGAAACTGTTGCTGAAGATATATTATACGCTAAAAAAACTGATGGTAAAATAGTCCTCAAACCAATTCTTGGCAACCAAGTTACCGTGGATAATGCAGAAATCATAGAAGTAGATGTGAGAGCTGAAAGATTAATTCTTTCACCCATTAAGCATCAACACTAAAAACTTAATCATGAAGGAGAAATATCAAAAATGACTTTTAGTATAGCAATATCCGGGAAGGGAGGTACAGGGAAAACTACGGTGTCAGCTTTGCTTGTACATCTTTTAAAAAACTATGGGGGACAACCAATACTTGGTATTGATTCTGATCCCAATTCCAATCTGAGTGAAGCTCTAGGAGTTGATGTTACAATGTCAGTTGGGAAAGCACGTGAAATGTTACTGAAAAATAAAGATAATCTTGGCCCAAATCAAAGAAAAGAGGATTACTTCAACTACCTATTCCAAAGTGCAGTTGAAGAATTTGATGGATATGATATCATCATTATGGGAAATGCTGAAGGTCCAGGATGCTATTGTTACGTAAACAATCTCCTTCGAAAAATGGTGGATGACCTTTCAGATAAATATCCACTAATGATATTGGACACAGAAGCTGGACTTGAACATTTTAGTAGGCGAACAACCAGGGATATCGATATACTGCTAGTTGTAACTGACCCAACTGCTAAAGGTGTATTAACTGCCAAACGAATTCAGGAATTAATCAAAACTCTCAACACAAATATTCGTAAAGCATACCTAGTTGTGAATAGAATACCTCCAAGATTCATCAATAAAGTAAAGGAGCTTGAAAAAACTTCTGGGTTGGAATGCATTGCTGTAATCCCTGAAGATCCATTGATACAAGAATTCGATTTAGATGGTAAAGCTATCCCAAGTCTACCAGCATCATCATTAGCATTGAAAGGTGTAATTGAACTAATTAAGAAACTCGAAATACCTACAGCACCTACAAGCGAAATCACAAAATGAAATTAGCAGTAGTAGGTAAAGGTGGTGTAGGAAAGACTAGTATTACTGGTACTCTCGCTAGACAATTAGGAAGAGAAGGTTACAAAACATTAGTGATAGATGTTGATCCCGCAATGAACCTTGCTTACTCGCTTGGAATATCGACCAATATTACTTCAAAAATAATTCCATTATCAGAAAATCATTCACTAATAGAAGAAAGGACTGGTGTAGCCCCAGGCTCTTCAGGAGGAGTATTTAGCCTAAATCCAACCGTTAGTGATATAGCTGAAAAATATGGAGTACCTGGTCCAGATGGAACCAGGCTTCTAGTAATGGGGACTGTAAGATCAGCTGGTTCTGGATGTATGTGTCCAACAAACGCATTGGCTAAAGCTCTTGTTAGACATCTTATGGTATCAGCAAAAGAAGCTATAATTATGGATATGGAAGCTGGACTTGAGCATCTTGGAAGAGGTACAGTGCGAGGTGTAGATGCAATGCTTTGTGTAGTTGAACCGAGAATGCAATCCATCGAAACAGTACGAAGAATTAAAGATCTCTCAATAGAATTAGGTGTAAAGACTCTGCTTATTGTAGGTAATAAAATGAAAAATAATGCAGAACATAATTTACTTAAGAAGAAGTCAGCTGAATTGGGAATCCCTATTATTGCTACAATTCCTTACGATGAATCAATTGAACAGGCAGATATGGCTAGAATAGCGCCAATAGATTTTGCTCCTGATTCACCAGTAATTAAAGCTGTGGAGGCACTAAAATGTTCATTAACCAAACAGTATGTGGCAACCTAGTTTATGATTAATATTCTCTTGAATAAAATTCTATAACTGAAAATACGAGAGGTATAATAACCCAAACCAATATTGCCAAAGAAAGAGGTTCAAATGATCCACCAATTCCAAAGTAATTTATCATAAAGTTTACAGAAAGGTTTGGATTTAAAATAGGGTTTAACAACATATTCATAAGTACTTCAGAAATTTCAATTGGATTTAGAAATATAAAGTAGAAATAAGCTTGTGTTTCGTCTGCCGCAATAAGCATTGTTCCTAAGAATCCACTATCATATATTGTCGTGAAAAATAACCAGATAAATAGAGCTAAAGATATCGCCATCGTTTTACTTCCAGATACCACTGAAATAGCTAAAGATATTCCAAGCATAACTGCTGTAGCCCCAAACATTGTCACAACACCATATACAAAATTCTCTAATCCAATACTATTGATCTCAGCTTCTCCAATTGAAGGAAGCATTGCAATCCCAAACCCAATGCTCATCATCAAAGAAATAGCAAGAAGTAACCCCATGAATTTTCCAATAATGATCTCGATTTTCCTAACTGGTTGGGATAGAAGATATGAAAGAGTCCCTTGTTCTTTTTCACTTACTATGCTTAATGATCCTACAATTACAGTAATCAATCCACCAAGGGATATGGCATAAGCAAGAAATATCCCGGTTTTTCCAGGAACATTCTCATAAGAAAACAATCCAAAAAGCATCAGTATTATGTAAGGAATTTGTAAAATAAGTAGAAAGAAAATACTGGATAAAACCAGAAACCATCTGTTTCTAATAGAATCCTTAATCTCTTTCTTTGCTATTATTAGGATTGAAGAAATCGACACTCTATCATCACCTTTCATCACTTTCGTTAGTAATCTCCAAGAAAGCCTTTGCTAAACTCGGTTCAGAAATCCTAAAATCTTTGATCTTCAAACCAGCTTCTTCTACAGCTTTTAACACAGAAATTATTCTTGAAGCCTCGGTTGAAATTGTTAGAAATTCATTTTTTATAGATTCATTTTCAACTCCAGCTTTATGGAGCAGATCTTTGATTTTTGCCCTAGTTTTATTGTTCAATTCCTCATGAATAGTTAATGTAATCTCAGTCTTCATATTCGTTTTTTTCAGCAAATCTTCTGAATTCCCGTTAAAAACAAATTTTCCATTATTCATCACAATCACTTTTTCAGATATATCATTTATATCACTAAGAAGATGAGTTGAAAGAAGAATAGTTTTTCCATTCTTTGCTTCCTCTTTTACCATCTCCTTAAACTCTAAAACTCTCTTAAAATCAAGATTTGAAGTTGGTTCATCAAAAAGCAGGATAGGAGTATCTGTCAAACTTACAATTGCAAGCATCAATCTCTGGCGCAATCCTTCAGAAAGCTCTTTAGTACGTTTATTTGCAAAATGTTCAAGTTTACTCTTTTCAATACTTTGGTTCACTGTATTCTGTGATATTCCCCTTATATTCGCATAAAACTTCAAATTATCCTCCACAGTTAGATTAGGATACAAAATGAACTGCTGAGGAATGTAGGTGATATTTCTCCTTATTTCTCTACCTTTTTTCTTAACATCTAACCCATTTACACGGATTTCACCATTGTATCTCACTAATCCTAATATACATTTCAGTAATGTTGATTTCCCAGCACCGTTAGGTCCAAGTAACACTACAACTTCCCCTTTCTCTACTTTAAAGCTGAGGTCATAGATGATTTTGACTTTACCGTATTTCTTTGACAAATTTTCTACTTCAATCAATGTAAATTTATCTGTCCTATGCCAAGCTTACGAAGTATTAGTATATTAAGAACATATTATATTAAATAATTATCAAAAATTATTACTAATGACTTATCATAAATATTGAACTTACATCTTTTTAATTTAATTGGCTAGTATCAGTCAATTCTTTCAATGTAATTATTTCAAAATATATGTGTCTATTTTGAATATTTATTTATTATTCTAGGTGTATCCTGTTTATATTATGTGAGTTGTTAAGAAACATTTATACTACACTCGTAAAGTGTGCTGAGTTTGAAAATATATGTATAATTTCAAATTATTAACAACACTAGCAATACTATCACTAAGTACAATACTACCGGCAATGGCATTTGCAGCTCCATCTGGTTCAGATGGTGGAGACTGGCAGTACGTAAACGGAAACTCGTGGGCTCAAGGTTATAGTCCACAGACACAAATATCAGCAAACAATGTCGATGCACTTGAAGTAAAGTGGATCTTCCCACTTGAAGGAAACGATGGCGCACCAGCAGGTATGGGATTATTGAATCCTGGTCAAGGTGCAAACACACCACCAATAGTTTTGGATGGTAATGTTTTCCTTACAACCAACTACCAAAGAACATATTCAGTGAATGCAGAAACTGGTCAACAAAATTGGTCACATGACTACTCAGTCAACCTAACTGAAGCAGCTGACAGATTACCTATAAACTATGGAGGTTTTCTTGCACTACTTGTTTCTCACTTACACGGTATCCGTGTTTGGGAAGCAGGCAATGTTGTCCTTAAATCTGGTCTAGCCTGTGACTTCTACGGTATAGACGTAGACACTGGTGAAACATCTTTCTCGGTAGACGACCTGTGTGTCGATATACCTGGAAATCTATATGACTACAGACAAGGAAGTGTCTCAATGACCAATATAGGAACATATGAAAAAGGTAATCAATTCGTCTATGTACTCCCAGGTGTACAACACAGCTGGGTG
>Ga0208638_1000462_pt1 | contig 28766 bp, 33 predicted proteins | sample ETNtaG_34_FD_185753 | JGI IMG/M metagenome (GOLD analysis project Ga0208638, IMG submission 185753) | Marine microbial and viral communities from oxygen minimum zone, Eastern Pacific Ocean - ETNP201306SV51 (SPAdes) (version 2) | ecosystem: Environmental > Aquatic > Marine > Oceanic ...
CACCTTTGGCACAAATGTTGGGTGTTCCTCCCAATCTCATTCTTGGTCTTTAGGTGAGTGGTTTTTTCAGTTGGCGAGATGACAGTCTTACGCTTCACGTTAAGATCAATTCAAAATCATCGATTGTCAAGTTGGAGCCCGGACCCGACCGCCTGAAGATAAAAAAAAACACAGCCCCGCCAGTCAATGGTAAAGCCAACAAACACCTGTTGAAATATCTTTTAAAAATATTCGCTGTACCACAGACAAGTATCAGTATTGACAGGGGTGCCAATCAGTCTCTGGAAACGCTCATGATCAGGCAGCCTGCCAGACTTCATATTGAGATGATGAGCGATCCTGACATAACGATCTGTCATCGACCCAACATTATTACAAGGGTGCATTAGGGTGCAAATCGTTCTGGCCAGTAACAATGACAAGAAACTGCTTGAGTTAAATCAAATCCTGCCTGGCTCATTCCAGTTATTGCCAGCAAGTTCTTTCGATATTGAAAGCCCGCAGGAGACAGGACTGACCTTTGTCGAAAACGCCATTATCAAAGCCCGACACGCCAGCCACGTCGCGAAAATGCCTGCAATTGCCGATGATTCCGGACTCGAAGTCGACTTTTTGTCAGGGGCACCAGGGATCCATTCGGCTCGCTATGCAGGTGCTTCTGCCACAGACAGCGACAACAACACGAAATTACTCCGCGAACTTGAGGGTGTGCCCTCTATTCAGAGAACCGCTCGATTTCGATGCGTCATCGTACTACTCAGACACGAAAGAGATCCCATGCCTTTAATTGCGAGCGGTACATGGGAAGGGAAGATTCTTGAAAAACAGATTGGCGACAAAGGCTTTGGATATGATCCATTGTTCTATGTAGACGCGCTGGGTGTTTCCTCAGCACAACTGAGCCCGGAGGAAAAAAATCAAATCAGCCATCGAGCTGCAGCGGTCGAACAACTGAGATCCACGCTTGGCAGGTTATGACCATTCCACTCTCGCTCTATATTCACTTCCCCTGGTGTGTAAAGAAGTGTCCCTACTGTGACTTCAATTCTCATGAGATCTCTGAGCAGCTTCCAGAGACAGCCTATATTGAAGCGTTAAACACAGACCTCGAAAATGATCTGATTTATGTAAACAATCGCCGTATCAAATCCATCTTCCTCGGAGGCGGCACACCAAGTCTGTTCTCCCCGGAAGCCGTCAGGAAACTCATCAACCGATTGAGACAGGTTCTGGTCTTTGACCCATCTGTTGAAATCACCATGGAAGCAAACCCGGGTACCGTCGACCGCAACAAGTTCAGTGGTTTTCTTGATGCCGGTGTGAATCGATTGAGCATCGGCGCACAAAGCCTTAGTGATAAGCAACTTAAAAGCCTCGGAAGAATTCACTCCAGCAATGATGTATTAGGTTCGGTCGAAACTGCCCGACAGGTTGGATTTAAAAACTTCAATCTGGATCTGATGCACGGTTTGGTCAATCAGTCCCTTAACGATGCAATGCTGGATCTTAAGAGGGCAATTGCTCTCAATCCAACACACATTTCATGGTATCAGCTGACAATTGAGCCCAATACCCTGTACTACAAGGATCCGCCAACACTGCCAGATGACGACCATCTGTGGGAAATCTATTCAACTGGCCTCGATTTACTGGCTGATCATGGCTACCAACGCTACGAAATATCGGCTTACAGCAAGCCTGGATTTCAGTCGAGGCACAATCTGAACTACTGGCAATTTGGTGACTATCTGGGCATCGGTGCCGGTGCTCATGGCAAGTTGACCCGTCACAATACCGTCACTCGCAGCTACAAAACCCGTGTACCAGAAAATTATCTCCGCAATCCAAATACGAATGTAGTCGAGCTTCGACGAGAAGACCTGCCGCTTGAATTCCTGATGAATGCGTTGCGACTGACGGAAGGGTTCACTCCGGATCTGTTTCGAGAGAGAACAGGGCTCGAACCACCAATGTTGGAATCATTTCTGTCGATCGCCAGGGAACGTCAACTTATAGATGGATCCAGCGAGCGCATTAAAGCAACGTCCCTGGGTTTTCAGTTTCTCAACGAATTGCTTTTACTCGTAAACTAGTACGCTATCCACCTGACGCCCTCACTTTGGCTGGTATCGCGCTCTATCTTTGTATAAGCAAGATCGTGTACATCATGTTTCAGTTTCAGTCCACGCTTTTCATATTTGGTGCTTGATCGTTCAGGGATATCGCAAGTCGGCCAATCCGTAAATACCGTTTCTATCTGCTCTGCATAGTCATCCCAATCAGTCGCAATATGAACTACACCACCGGACTTTAGGACTTTAGCTAACAGATTCACAAAGTTCGCAGTAATCAGCCTACGTTTATGATGCTTTTTCTTGTGCCATGGATCCGGAAAAAAGATCTGTACCTTATCTAGACATTCGACCGGCAAACAATTTGACAAAACATTGACTGAATCAGCGCAATAGACTCTAAGATTCTTCAGCTCTGCTTCCGCCGCTAAATGCAGCAGATGTCCCACGCCGGGACGATGTACCTCTACACCGATATAATTTCTATTCTGATGGTGATATGCGGTTTCCAACAGACTCTCACCCATACCGAAGCCAATTTCGAGTACAAGAGGTTGTTGAACCGGAAAGATCATTGCCGTGTCAATCAGGCCGTCCGATACTTCTAATCCAAATCTTGACCAGTGATCTGCGAGTGCTCTTTTCTGACCGGCAGTGAATCTTCCTTTACGAATCACATAACTCTTTATTTCACGTCGATGCATAGTGGGTCCCAGCCTACTGCCCACGAACCAGACGACTGAGACCAGCTATTTGGGATACTTGTTTTGGAATCACGGGATTTAGGGGACTATCTGTTTACGCAGTTTTTTGATCGCATTCTGTTCAAGCTGCCGAACGCGTTCTGCAGAAATGCCAAACTCATCGGCTAATTCATGCAAGGTTGATTTCTGCTCGCACAGCCATCGTCGTCGAACTATTTCCTGCGCTCTTTCATCAAGGTTGGCAAATGCCGAATACAGTTGTTTCTGTTCTGCGGCGGTCTTTCTCTGTTCGAGGACAATATCTGCAGGATTTGTATCTGAATCTTCAAGGTAACGAGATGGACTCAGAAAATTATCTTCATCGTTTGAGGTCGCATCAAATGCTTCATCATGGGATCCAAGTCTCCCCTCCATCTGTCGAACCTGGTGCGGTTCAACACCCAACTGGCTGGCGACGAATTTCACTTCTTGTTCATTCATCCACCCGAGTCGTTGTTTGGAACTGCGTAGATTAAAAAACAACTTCCGCTGTGCTTTTGTGGTCGCGACCTTGACGATACGCCAGTTTTTGAGGATAAACTCATGCATCTCGGCCTTGATCCAATGGACTGCAAATGAAACGAGCCGTACGCCGAATTCCGGGTTAAATCGCTTAACCGCTTTCATGAGTCCCACGTTGCCTTCTTGGATCAGATCAGCTTCAGACAAGCCGTAACCAGAATAAGAACGAGCTATATAGACGACAAATCTCAAGTGCGCCATTACCATCTGCCGAGCAGCGTCCAGGTCATCTTCGTAGAAGAGTCGCTCAGCCAGGTCTTTTTCCTGCTCCACGCTTAAAAGGGCAATACCGTTTACAGCCTGAATATAGGCCTCAAGGTTCCCTCCCGGCGACAGTACATCAACTGGTTGTATATTTGAGCTCATACACTACTCTTTTTTCGGGCTGCGAAGCTTAGCACTGTGTGCGGCTGAGTGCTAATTCTATCCTGTTCTACCCTCAGCTAACGAAAATAATGACCAAGTTTAGCTGGGTTCGATTTCATGTAAATGCCGACCAACAGCAACTGCTGCACCAAAAATGCCAAGAAATGCCCCAATAAGCAGCAAAACTCCGGTTTCCGGGACTCCAAGACCCTTTAAAATAAAATCGTTTTGATAAGAGTGAATCAACCGCTCAATGGGTACAGTGAGAAAACTCAGACTGGCTTGCACCATCAACCAGGCTGACAGGGCACCGCCAATGCCGTACCAGAAGCCAAGATAGAGAAAGGGGCGTCTCACAAAGCGATCAGTACCCCCGACCAGTTTGATGATTTCGATTTCAGCACGGCGATTCTCAATGGCTAAGCGGATGGTATTGCCAACCGCAAGTACCACACCCAGACCAAGGAACACCCCAATGGCTGTAACAAATCGCTCCCCCAGCGCCAGCAACGCAAACAGACGCTCGATCCACTCAATATCAACCGAGATCTTCTCCACCTCCTGCCGAGTCTCAAGTTGCGTTAGCCTCAGCTTTATTTCCGCCGGGCTAATTGAACCAGATTCGATTTCAACGACTGCTGGCAGTGGGTTACCCGGCAGGGATGCCAGAACATCACCGAGGCTCGAGTTTTCTTCAAATTCGGCTAATGCACTTTCGGCGGAAATATACCTAGTGTTCATAATCCAGTTGTTCAGGGTCAGTTGCGCAGCAAATTTTCTTCCCTCTGACTCGGTTATTTCCGACCCCAGATAAAGACTGAGCCTCGGCTTTCCATCCCAGGTACCACCAAAATTACCCAGATTTGCCAGCAGGAGATATAGGATGGTGGGTAGTGCAAAAGCAATGCCTATCACCATCCAGGTCATTGTACTCGTCAGCCAGGCGGTAAACAGATTTCGTAATGTCTGAATACCAACTTGTTGGTGGTTAAGCAGGTAGGCCTTTATTTTATCTGTTGTAACCAGTGAGTGAGTGCTCGCTCCGTGTTCTCTGGCAACGGGTTTCTGGACTGCAGTCCGGGAGGGGACTCTCCGTCTGCTGCCGCCCGTCACCATCAGCTGATCAGCCTGCCTTTGGACAGGGTAATCTGGCGGTAACCCATTTCTCTGACCAGCTCAAGATCATGGGTAGCAATCATCACCGTTACACCAACCTGGTTGAACTGATGGAAAAGGTCCATGATTTCACGAGAAAGCGCCGGGTCCAGATTTCCAGTTGGTTCATCGGCAAGGAGCAATGGTGGTTTATTCACAACGGCACGAGCTATACCAACTCGCTGCTGTTCCCCACCTGACAGAGTGACCGGAAATTGGTTCTCTTTTCCACTGAGCCCTACTTTTGAAAGCGCTGCGCGAACCCTCCGGCCTACTTCACGTCGCTGATAGCCCGAAATTGTCAAAGGCAGCGCAACGTTGTCATAGACAGTCCGATCGAACAACAACTGATGGTTCTGAAACACGACGCCAACCCCTCGTCGAATTTCCGGGATGTGACGACGACCAAGACGATTAAGATTCACCCCTTGAACAAACACCTGACCCTGACTGGGTCGCTCCATCATGATGATTAGCTTCATCAGGGTACTCTTCCCTGCACCAGAATGACCGGTAAGAAAAACCATTTCTGCTTCGTCGAGTTCCAGATTGACACGTGACAGAGCTTCTTGCCCACCTGCATATCGCTTACTCACCTGATCAAACTTAATCACTTGGGTCTGCCACCCTTTTTATGGTTGGACGTCAATTGTTGATCATGAATCGAACAGCGCATCGACAAATTCACGCGCTACAAATGGCTGTAAATCATCCAGTTGCTCACCAACACCAATGAAGCGAATCGGCAGTTTCAACTGTTTTGCTATTGCAAAGATAACCCCACCTTTCGCGGTTCCATCCAGTTTTGCTATTGTCAGACCGGATACATTAACAGCCTCCTGAAACAGCATGGCCTGCGATATCGCATTCTGTCCTGTACCGGCATCAAGCACCAACATCACTTCATGGGGTGCTGAATCGTCAAACTTCGATAACACTCGTCGAATCTTACTCAGCTCATCCATCAGGTTCTTCTTGCTTTGAAGGCGCCCCGCAGTATCTGCAATCAAGACATCAACATTTCTCGCTTTAGCAGCCGTCAACGCATCGTAAATAACCGAGGCACTGTCAGCTCCGGTTCCCTGGGCAATTACTGACACGTTGTTTCTCTCCCCCCACACTTTAAGTTGCTCAACAGCCGCGGCTCGATAGGTATCGCCCGCAGCCAGCAGAACAGACTTGCCAGATCGCTGAAGTAATTTCGCCAGTTTTCCAGTCGTGGTGGTTTTCCCTACACCATTGACACCCACCATTAAGATCACGAATGGATTATCTGATTCGGGGATCTCTAAAGGCTGTTCAACTCTCTCAAGCAAGCCTATCAACTGTTTCATCAGCTGTTTGTACAATGCTTTGCTGTCCGCAAGCTCCTTTCTAGCAACTTCTTTTGTCAACTCTTCAACAATCTGGGTGGTTGCATCAACGCCAACATCGGAGGTCAGTAATACGGTCTCAATTTCCTCCAGGAGTTCATCATTAATTGTTTTTTCACCAAGGAAAACGCGACCAACACCGTCAGAAAGTTTCGAGCGGGTCCTCGTCAGTCCTGACTTTATCCTCGAAAAGAATCCGGTTTTCTCCTTGGGTTCTTTTTCTCCCATAGCTATCACCTAAATCCAGAAACACCAACGGTACAACCAAGGCGCGATAATTTCAGTTATTATTTCAGTTATTAGAGAAGAGGATTATCCGGAGAAACACAGATGACCGCAAAGGTTTTCATACATCACTGACCTCATCTAACCAATGTTACTCGCGCAGTAGCCAGACCTCGGGTAGGGTTTGTATGATAGACAGCAGTGGCGTTTTCACACCCCATGTCTGATTCAGGCCTTAACAAAAGTGACATCAAGCTTCTTGTTTACTGCTTGAGTATCACAATGATGATCTGGTTGATGATCGGATTTCGCTCTGATGTTTCGATCATGCGATTTGATGCTTTGAATAGCCTGCTACCCATTCTGCCCCTGTTGACCCAGAACGAAGGTGATTGGGCAGCACTGACTTACCGCTTTGAAATCTTTGGCGGCAGCAGCCTACTGGGTGTCTACGGAATTCTTCCGTTAAGTATTCTATTCGCAAAACTGGGCATTTCAGCGTTCTGGAACCTCAACCTCAGTCTGATGAGTAACGAATTCAAAAAGATCGTGCGAAAGAAAGACTGGTCAAATATCCAGCATCTCCTTACCTACGATACTTCAGAGAAAAATAAGTCCGTTAACGATACGATAGCGCCGCCAGACGATTGTCTGGAACAGGAGTTTTCGGAACTGATTCTGTAAAATCACGGCAAGACGATGACATTCACGAACAAAACAAATGCAGCCTCAACTTGTCCGGTAACGATTGCCATGACGTACTCTGCGAATCTGGATATTCATGTAAAGACACAAGAAGGGATTGCCCAGGTAAGTTACTCTCCGGCCTACGGCAGCCTGGTAGGTTTTATGCTGCCTCCGCAGACTACCGAGATCATCATAGCCAGCAAACTCATATCTTATCCGTTAAGTCTTTACATCAGGCTGGCTGGCGTCCTCGGGATATTCTATCTGGCATTCCGTGCTGTTTCCTGGCGAAGGAACCCGTATTGACACCTGCCGCCTCAACAGGAACCCTCCGGATAATCGGCGGCAAATGGCGCAGGAGAAAAATCACTTTCGCGCCTGACCCCGCTATCAGACCAAGTCCCGATCGAGTCAGGGAGACGCTGTTTAACTGGCTACAAGCTTCAATAACTGACGCACGGTGTCTGGATCTTTACGCCGGGAGTGGCATCCTGGGCATAGAATCTCTATCAAGAGGTGCGCGGGAGGTGACACTGGTCGACCAGTCACTCGCTGCAATCCACCAGATTGAAGCCAATCTGATGAACCTGGATGCTGAAACAAGCACTTTCCATTGCGTTCAAAGTAGAGCTGCAGAATGGCTTGATCATCAGAAAGACACCGGCTGGGATCTTATTTTTCTCGATCCACCATTTGAAAGCAAAGAGCTGGAACTAACCCTGCCTCTCATTGCCATGCGAAGCTTACTAAGGCCAGGTGGATTGGTTTACATCGAATCCGCTGAGCTCATCAGCCAGTCTGAAATACCGCCTTCATGGTCTGTCTACAAAAGCAGCCACGCCGCCGGGGTTCACTATTGCCTCTGTCATCGAACATCCTGACCTTCAAAATAAAACAGAGCGATATTGTCGATTGATCATTTCGATGTCCAAAAGCCTAGTTTCTACAGTTTGGTCATGTATGATTGGCGCCTCTGGGAATTCAATGGGAATTAACAGTGACCACAGTCTTATACTCCGGCACCTTCAACCCAATTCACAATGGACACGCGGACTTGGTCGAACGTGGCGCAGGTCTTTTTGACAAGGTAATCCTTGGAATAGCGACAAGCCCTCAAAAGAACCCGGCGGTATTGGAACTCAGAATTAAACTGGCAAACACCGTGCTGGCTCATCTGGTCAATGTTGAAGTTCGAGGGTATAACTCCTTAACGGTAGATTTCGCAAGAGAGGTGGTTGCGGAGGCAATCCTGAAGGGCATTCGGACCGTGACAGACTTCGAGTTAGAATTTCAAATTCAGAGTATGAATCGGGCAATGCAGCCGGGAATAGAGACTATCTTTCTGGCACCATCAGAAAAGTACTCCCATATTTCATCAACGCTTGTGAGACAGATCGCGGACTACGGCGGCGATGTGAGTCAATTTGTGCATCCCGCCGTCTCAGATGCACTCTCGAGTGGCGAGATATCTTGAGCCTGTTGCTGGTTATTCTCTGATCTTCTCTTTTCGACCGATTCGCCGACAGCCAAGACAACGGACAAATGTCTCTCTGGCTGGCTGTACAACCAACATGTTACCGGCGTCTTTGGCGTTGCCTCCAGCAATTGAAAATGGCAGCGTTACCACGTATGTCGCAGTGCCGAGGGCAACCAGTACCATACCAATTGGTCGAGCAACCAATAAATCTCCTGCCATCGTAAACGCACCCGGGGTTTCTTCAACCTGGGCTGCCTGTAATGTCGTGGGGAACAGCCCAAGGAGGGCAACTAACAAACATGCTTGAATCTGGTTTTTCATAACTTCGATCCCTTATGTCGAATCCAGGCCCTCAATACAGAGCTATTTCTTTAAGAGTTACTTCTAAGTCATTAATAATAAAGCGAATTAGCTTCATTTGTGACTAGATTAAGCTCATTCGGCGTTTTTTACAAACAGTTTCCACAATTAGCGCTGACATCGGGTGCAAAACACTGTTGTGCGTTGGCCTAATCTGATCTCTTTGAGTTTGCGATGACATTGGAGACAGTTGATTCCACCTCGACCATAAACCATCAGCGACTGCTCAAAGTATCCGGGACTGCCATCCTCGCGCACAAAGTCCTTCAGGCTTGTGCCACCTGAACCAATGGCTTCTGTCAGGACGTCCTTAATGGCTCCCACCAGATTTACGTATCTGGATTTTGAAACGCTTCCAGCAGCTCTGTCCGGGCGAATTCCTGACCTGAAAAGCGCCTCGTTGGCGTAAATGTTTCCAACACCAACAACCACTCGATTGTTCATGATGAACACTTTGATTGCGACCCTTCGGCCTCTCGACTGTTCGTACAGATAAGCGGTATCGAAATCAGCTTCGAGTGGTTCCAGACCCAGGAAGTCAATCAACTCGTGCCCCTCCTGCCCGGGTAGCCAGAAGATTGATCCAAAGCGTCGAGGATCCCGGTAACGTAACAGACTATTGTCGTTCAGCAGGATATCGACATGATCGTGCTTCGAAATCTTTGCCGAATGCTTCAGAACCCTCAGACTTCCCGACATACCCAGGTGGATCATTACTCGACCCGTTCCCGTTTCGAGAAACAGATACTTTCCGCGTCGACCCACGCCGGTTATCTGTTGACCCGTCAGTGACTGACTCAGATCGGGCGATATCAGCCAACGGAGTTTTGGTTGTCGAACCAATACCGTTTCGACTCGTCGACCAACGACAAGGGGTGATATTCCTCGTCTGGTCGTTTCAACCTCGGGTAGCTCAGGCATGCTGTATGTTCATGTGTAGGTCGAAAGAGGTTGCATATGATGGTGACATGGGTTGGTTTCATACGATGTTACATATGATGTTACATATGATGTTACATATGATGTTACATATGATGTTACATATGAACCAGACCACTGCAGTCACCTGGCTGACGGAATTCAGCAATGGTATTTTCGAAATGAGTAAGCTACCTTGGTTACTCTCATGCCGAACGACCATTTTACCAAGATATGAAAACCAAACTCCTCGGCGTCGACACTGGAGGCACATTCACCGACTTTGTCTGTATTAGCGAAGAAGGCCTTCGAGTCCACAAAGCCCTCTCTACGCCTAAAGCGCCACAAGATGCAATTCTGCTCGGAATCGACAAGATGCAATTGACTAGTGACATGGCCGATGGCGATCTAATCATCGTCCACGGCACTACGGTCGCGACGAATGCAACCCTCGAGGGAAAGGGTGTACGAACCGTCTATATTACCAATCGGGGTTTGAAAGACGTCCTTAAGATAGGACGTCAAACCCGTAATCAGCTGTACAATCTCAGACCCGTCGTCATACCAGACCGCTTCGACAGTGAGTTGATGTTGGAAGTGTCTGCCAGAGTCGATGCCAATGGTCGCGAAATATCAGATTTCGGCGCAGATGAACTGACAACTTTAAAATCACGAGTTAAGCAACTCGGCGCACAGTCTGTTGCAATCAACCTGTTGTTTAGTTTCCTGTCATCCAAACATGAAGAGCAACTCGAGGACCTATTCATGGGTGACTACTTCGTTTCGCGCTCATCATCAATTCTGCCTGAATATCGAGAATACGAAAGAGGCATTACCACCTGGCTTAATGCGTGGATCGGTCCGATTATCAGCGACTACATGAAGTCACTCATCAATGAAGTCGCGCCAACACCGCTGGCAATGATACAGTCTTCTGGATTAACCATAGATGCTTCACAAGCAGCCAATCGCGCGGTTAATCTGCTTCTGTCCGGCCCCGCTGGTGGACTCGCTGCTGCTCAGCATTTAGGTAAACATCTACAAAAACGGAATCTGATTACATTTGATATGGGCGGCACCTCGACAGATGTTGCGTTAATCGAGGAACGATTCAAACTCACCAATAACGGTCATGTCGGCGGATACCCGGTTGGCGTACCAATGGCTGATATTCACACAATTGGAGCAGGTGGTGGATCAATTGCTTATGTTGATGAAGGTGGACTGCTCCAGGTCGGTCCACAGTCCGCAGGCGCAAATCCTGGCCCGGCCTGCTATGGACAGGGCGGTACAAAGGCAACCGTCACCGATGCGAACCTGATCCTCGGCAGACTGGGCCCCAACCCGACCCTGGCTGGCGATCTAAAACTTGATCAGCGTAAAGCAGAATCAGCCATGCAGGAAATTGCTGACCAAACAGGCTCAAACATACAGGAAGCTGCCGAGGGTATCATCAGATTAGCGAACGAACATATGAGCCAGGCGCTTCGTGTCATATCCATCCATCGCGGTCATGATCCCAGACAATTTACATTGATATGTTTCGGTGGTGCTGGCGGTCTGCACCTCTGCGACTTGGCAGAGTCCTTGGAAATGCAGTCAGCTGTTGTTCCAATCCATGCTGGTGTTCTGTCAGCATTGGGAATGTTGACCACTAAGCCCGGTAGAGAACTGGTTAAAACCTACCAACACCTTTTAATGAAGGTTGATGATGAGATGCTGTCTCGACTTTTTGCCGACATGGAATCCCAGGCACTGGATGAGCTGGCAAAGGAGAACGTCAGTCGAACACTGCAGATTCGAAGCCTAGACCTGCGATACCAGGGCCAGACCTATACTATTAACATCGCTTACGACGACCTGTCGGCTTGCGAGGCTCGATTTCATGAAGCCCATGAGCAGCAGTATGGGCATCGGCTTGAGTTACCCGTCGAGCTGGTGAACTATCGCATGCATATTGAAGCCGAACAGGATGACGTCATGTTGCCACCCTGGCAGACACTGGAAATCTCAAAACAAACTGAATATGACGAAGCCGGGATGCAGTTGATATCTAGACCTGGTCTGCGGGTGGGACAGCTTTTCCAGGGACCGGCGCTGGTTATTGAAGACCATGCGACGACTTACATTAAGGAAGGTTGGCATGTCACGGTGGATGAGATTGGTAACCTGCTTCTCAGTCAAGTGGCAGGAAGCTAGTCAGTGTAGCATCGGCTCATCCCGGATCTGATGAACCGAGGGGATCTGCAGTCTTTACTTGACCTTTACTTGACCTTTACTTGACCTTTACTTGATCTTTGATTCTTTGTAGACGACGTGCTTACGAACCACAGGATCAAATTTCTTGATCTCCATCTTGTCAGGCATGGTGCGCTTGTTCTTCGTCGTGGTGTAATAGTGACCTGTTCCTGCTGATGACACCAATTTAATCTTTTCTCGCATAAATATTCTCCCCCGCTCTAAACTCTATCACCACGAGCACGTATATCGGCAACGACCTGATCAATACCTTTTTTGTTAATAATTCGCATACCTTTTGCAGATACCCGCAATTTAACAAACCGACTCTCGCTTTCGAGCCAGAATTTGTGGTCGTGCACATTGGGTAAAAATCGACGCCTAGTCTTATTATGGGCGTGAGAAACGTTATTACCAGCAACGGGACGTTTTCCTGTTACCTGACATAGTTTGGACATGTCGAACTGCCTTGATTCAGTATACGCTCTCATACGAAGTTAGTTGAGAACGAGTCATTATTTGCGCTAGCCAATAGCCATACTGCTTTTGGCTGGCCTTGACAGCCGTGCTTTATACCAGATCAACCAGCCAAGTTCAAACGGATTCCACCCCTTACAGCAGGCCAGATTCTGCGAAGGAAAGCACATCGCAGTCACCCACGATCATGTGATCCAGCACCCTGACATCCACCAGCGACAACGCGGACTTTAGACGATCGGTAATGCGCTGGTCTGCCTGACTGGGTTCTGCCAGGCCGGACGGATGATTATGGGCAAATATCACGGCTGCCGCGTTATGTTGAAGTACCTGTTTCACGACTTCTCTTGGATGAACGCTGGCGCCATCAATTGTGCCAAAAAATAACTCTTCATATCGAATCAGGTGGTTCTGATTATCAAGGTACATACAGGCAAATACTTCTCTCGAATACCCACGTAACTTACTTTGCAGATAGCGCCTTGTTGCACCGGGGTCAGAAATTGCATTGCCTCGCTCGAATCCTTTTTGCAGATACCTTTCAGTGATCTCAATTGCTGCCTTAAGTTGAACAAACTTGGCAGGTCCTATCCCAGGAGTCCTGTTGAGTCGCTGATAATCCGCCTCAAGCAATCCTCGAATGCCTTTAAACTCCTGTATCAACTCATGTGCAAGCTGCAAGACGGACTTACCCTGAGTTCCGGTGCGAAGGAATATTGCGAGTAACTCCACATCGGACAGTGAGCCTGGGCCTTCGTTTATTAACTTCTCCCGGGGCCGGTCGTTTTTCGGCAGGGCGGATAGTGTCATTGGATACTCTGCTTCTTCTACTGAGTGATTTTTGTCCTGCTAAACAGAAGCCCCAGTAGATAAGTGAATAATCACTTACACCTTTTAAGCTTCGGTGGTATGTTACGCATCCAGTCTGCGGTTTCAGATCAATCTGGTCTGTCATCCAGGGACTTTCAATCGTGTAGGTTATGACTGATCTTGTAACAGGTGGCGAAGATATCACATGTCCGATTCTGTAACTGAACAGCCCGTTAAGCAGCTCACCAACAAACGAATTTTGCTGGGGATCACTGGTGGAATTGCCGCTTATAAGGCAGCCGAACTGGTGCGCCGCTTCCAGGATCAAGGTGCTGAGGTCCGCGTAGTGATGACCCATGCCGCAACTGAGTTCATCACACCTCTAACCATGCAAGCTCTATCCGGTTTCCCTGTCCATTTGGATATTCTTGATACCGAGACCGAATCTGTCATGGGCCATATCGAACTGGCACGCTGGGCTGATCTGCTTATCGTGGCCCCGGCGAGCGCAGATTTTATCGCCCGTTACTGTGGCGGCCATGGTAATGACCTCTTAACGACAATCTGTCTGGCAGCGGAATGCCACATTGCTATCGTACCAGCGATGAATCAGGCTATGTGGTCTAACGAACAAACCCAGATCAATATTGAATATCTTCAGCAATCCAAGGTTCATCTATTTGGGCCTGATGAAGGGCAACAAGCTTGTGGTGAAGTGGGATTGGGTCGTTTGCTTGAAGTCGATCAGATCGTTTCGAGCACAGTTGCTATTTTTCCCACTGAAAAACTGTTAGGGAAAAAAGTGGTCATTACCGCAGGACCAACCAGAGAAGCTATCGACCCGGTTCGATATATCACTAACCACAGTTCCGGAAAACAGGGATATGCACTGGCAGAAGCTGCCGTCGATGCAGGAGCTGAAGTGGTGCTTGTGTCAGGACCATCAACTCTATCGCCGCCAGATCGCGTTCGCACCATCGACGTCATCAGCGCCTCCGATATGTTTAGTGCCGTGATGTCAGAGATAGATGATTGCGATATATTTATCGGCGTCGCCGCAGTTGCAGATTTTAGACCGGTATCCAGCGCGAAACATAAGATCAAGAAAGATGGTGCTCCGTCCAATCAGTCTATTTCTATTGAGCTCGTCGAAAATCCGGATATCATTGCCTCCGTGGCATCCAGGAAGAACAAACCGTTTACAGTCGGATTCGCGGCTGAAACTGAAAATCTGCTGGACAACGCCAGGCTAAAACTGAAGAAGAAGAATCTGGATATGATTGTAGCAAACGATGTATCGGATACTTCAATTGGTTTTAACAGCGAAGACAATGCATCAACTATTCTTATGTCTGACGAACAGATTTCATTGCCTAAAACATCAAAGCGCAATGTATCTGGCAAAATTATCGACGTCATTGTTGAGAAAGTAAAAAGCAGCCAAGAAAAACCATGAAAGAGTTGCAGGTTAAAATTCTAAGTTCGCTCATCGGCAATGTAGTCCCGCTTCCTGAGTACTCGACTGATGGCAGCGCGGGTTTGGACCTGCGTGCCTGTCTGGAAAATCAATTGTGCCTCAATCCAGGTCATACAGAGTTGATCCCCACTGGCATCGCCATTTACCTCGAAGATCCGCAATATGCCGCACTCATTCTGCCAAGATCCGGACTTGGTCATAAGCACGGTGTTGTGCTCGGAAACCTGGTTGGTCTTATTGATTCAGACTATCAGGGTGAGTTAATGATTTCCTGTTGGAACCGCAGCGATACTGAGTTCACCATTCAACAAGGTGACAGAATTGCTCAACTGATCATTGTTCCAGTTGTACAAACATCCTTTAACATCGTCGATGAGTTTACTCAAACCGATCGAGGCAGCGGTGGTTTCGGTTCGTCGGGTCAAAACTAAGGAATAGTAAGTGGCAAAGAAAATAAATAACCCACTGATAAAATTAGGAATGGTACCCCTGGCAAGTGTTAGCAACAAGAACTGGAAAGTGATATTCACCCCGTCTGCTGAGTTGACCAGCGGACAGGTCAGTAATCTTTTTAACTATCTGCTGCCTGGCCTGCTGGCGCTTATCGTCGCTCTTGGCGGTGTCGTTTTTGTTATACTGAAAATCATCAAGAGTTTACGCGCCGACACGACTCAACTCCGTAACCAGATGGCAGACGTTATTAATGATCACTTCATTCCCTCTGACAGTTACCAGTTCCCAGATTTCCTTGAACTCGATACGATTCTAGCCAGGATGGGCAAGAAAGAAGCTGAACAAAAAGAAGTGCCAAAGCTCAAAGTCAAGCCTGTCAAGAAGGCTGATGATGACGCGGAAATGGTTGATATCGAAATGTTGGACGATGAGACTGTCGAAGACGAATTGCCGGAAGACGAGGAGTACGACGTAAAATGTACTCGTCACCTAAATAGCGTAATCAGTGGCTTTGGCGGCAAACCAATCATCTCTTCAAGTGGCCATTTATATATTAAGGTGAAAATGACTGAAGCCGATGATGAAGCCGGACTTGAGAATCTTCAGGCATTGTTTAGAGAACATCTCGGTTCTGTTGATGAAAATCTTACTTTCTAGCATAAAGCTAAATCAGGGATTGGCAAGATGACATTAAGTCGTGACTCCGCAATGAACGTCGCTAAAGTGTTGACAGAGGCGTTGCCGTATATTCAGCGCTTTACCGGTAAAATCATCGTTATTAAGTACGGTGGTCACGCGATGGTGGAAGAATCTCTGAAACACGGCTTTGCCCGCGATGTGGTCTTAATGAAGTTGGTTGGGCTCAATCCAGTCATTGTTCATGGCGGTGGTCCGCAAATAGGACAGCTACTTTCAGAACTCAAAATTGAATCAAGTTTCGTTGACGGCATGAGAGTCACCGACAGCAAAACCATGGATGTCGTTCAAATGGTTTTGGGGGGGCTGGTGAACCAAGACATCGTCAGCCTTATCAACAGTAGCGGTGGCAAAGCAGTTGGTCTGACCGGCAAGGACGCGAATCTGATTCGAGCCAGAAAGATGCTGATAGAAAGGTCGACTCCCGAAGTCACGACTCCCGAAATCATCGATATCGGTCATGTTGGCAGTGTCGTCGGTATCAATCGCGACCTGCTGGATATGCTGACCGGAAGCGATATCATCCCGGTCATTGCCCCTATCGGTGTAGGTGATGATGGTGAAACCTACAATATCAATGCCGACCTTGTCGCAGGTCGAATCGCTACGGAACTTCAAGCAGAAAAACTCATGCTGTTGAGTGACGTGCCCGGTTTACAGGACAAGGATGGCGAACTCATCTCTTCATTATCAGCATCACGTGTCGCCGAACTAATCACTAACGAGACCATCACTGGCGGAATGTTACCAAAAATCGATTGCGCACTTGCGGCAGTCAACGGCGGTGTGAATAGCGTCCAGATTATCGATGGTCGTGTTGCCCATGCCGTGTTGTTGGAGCTGCTCACAGACGAGGGCGTGGGTACTATGATATCCAGAGGTGATATCCAAAGATGATACCCAGCGATGATCTCAAGAGACAGTTGACTAATATGACTGCTGAAAATCCACCGAAGCCAAAATTTTCCCGCAAACAACAGATTCTCCAGGCACTTGCGGAAATGCTGGAGCAGACGCCAGGTGGAAGAATCACAACCGCTGGCCTGGCCAGACAAGTCGGTGTTTCGGAAGCTGCGCTGTATCGACATTTCCCAAGTAAAGCAAAGATGTTCGACGGACTCATTGAATTTATCGAAGATACGGTATTTTCACGAGTTAATATCATCCTTGCAGAAAACGAAAGTACTGAAGTCAGGTGCCACAATACGCTGCATCTCCTTCTCACTTTTACTGAGCGCAACCCAGGGATTACTCGAATACTGACAGGAGATCCGTTGGCCGGAGAATCGGATCGACTGAGGACTCGGGTAGCGCAATTCTTCTATCGATTTGAAACCCAATTGCGACAGATGTTGAGAGAATCGGAGTTAAGAGAAGAAAAACACCCGCGGGTGGACGTCAATATCGCAGCAAATCTCATGCTTGCAGTTATCGAGGGCCGTATCAGTCAGTATGTCAGAAGCGACTTTTCACGGAGTCCTACAATGGGTTGGGATGATCAATGGCAGATCTTGAGACGGAGTATTTTCGAGTAGTCAGCTACTGGCCTCTGCCAGGTGCATCGTAGAGTTAACGAACCCTCTTTATGTCAGCCGTAAATGTCGATTGCAACTTGACCATTTCATCCTGTTTTGTCTTTGTTTCCTTCTCTCTCAGTCGTATTAGATTTTCGATGGTTCGAATCTGACCAATCGATCTTTGGTTATGGAACCCCCAGCCCTTTCAATATCTGCAAGCTGCGACTCCATGGTACGTTTTTGGGATTCCAGTCAGCTCAGGTTTGTCCCACTGGTTTTGATAAATCTTTCAACACTGGCAATTTTGGTATCCCTGGCACGAATGACATTTTCATTGACGTATTTGTAGAGCTCCGCATTCACCTGGGACGCGCACATAGCTAACGGAACACTCGCAACCAAGCACCTTACCGCGCTTATGGTGGTTTGTTGATGAATGCCTGCCCTCATGGCGATCCTGTTCCGTAAGTCGCATAATATGTCCGTATTAAGTCTAGCTCCTGATCAAAATTCGGGCTGGATTCAAGATATTCAATGATATGACTCAAGTTTACGACGCTGACAACCGAAATCCGATAATCTGATTCTATTTCCTGGATCGCAGAAAGCTGACCGGATCCTCTTTCCTGCCTGTCAATTGCGACAAGAACACCCACAGCCCTGGCGGAGGTGTCTGCAAGTAGACCCATCACTTCCCGGATTGCGGTACCTGCCGTAATGACATCATCAACAATGACCACACGACTCGCAAGGTCAGCACCGACGATACGCCCACCTTCGCCGTGGGTTTTGACCTCTTTGCGATTGAAAGCGTAGGCAGAATTGATGTCAAATTTATCGACAAGTGCGATGCTGGTTGCGGTCACCAGAGGAATACCCTTGTAGGCCGGGCCGAGGAGCAGGTCATATTCCAGACCGGAAGACACCAGCGCCTCGGCATAGAATCCCCCAAGTTGTCGCAGCGTACTGCCGGTATTGAACAAACCTACGTTAAAGAAATAAGGGCTAATACGGCCGGATTTCAATTCAAACTTGCCGAATTGCAGTACCCGATTTGCGATAGCAAACTCAATAAACCGCGTCTGATAATCAGCCAGCATCAGTCAAGTCCCAGTGTAGATCGCTGCAGCTGAATCAGCTCCCCAACCCCCTTCGCCGCCAAAGCCAGCATCTCATCCAGGTCGTTTCTGCTAAACGGTTCTCGCTCAGCAGTACCCTGGACTTCAATGAACTTATCTCCCTCTGCCATGACGACATTCATATCTGTCTCGGCGTTAGAATCTTCCGTATATTCCAGATCAAGGACAGGTTGTCCTTCGACAACTCCAACCGATACCGCTGCAACAAACTGAGAAAACCCGTCCGTCAGGTCCCGACTCGCCAGCGCGTCATACAAGGCTACACAGGCGCCTGTTATAGAAGCCGTACGCGTTCCGCCATCAGCCTGGATGACATCACAGTCCAGTCGAACCGTGTTTTCGCCAAGGTGTTTCAAATCCACACACGCGCGGAGAGATCGACCAATCAACCGTTGAATCTCGACAGTTCGACCCCCTTGCTTACCTCGTGCCGCTTCACGGTCCATTCGCGAATGAGTTGACCTGGGCAACATGCCATATTCCGAAGTAATCCACCCCTGACCTTTGCCTCGAAGAAATGCAGGTACACCCGCGTCGATACTGGCTGTACAAATCACTCTGGTATCGCCAAACGCCACCATCACAGATCCCTCTGCATGTTTTATGAACCCTCGTTCAATATCTACCCCGCGCATCTGATCAAATAGGCGACCACTGGAACGCTGAAAAACCATCGAAAACCTCGTGAAATGAACTAGTTTGCAGAAAACTTCATTATACTGGGCATATGTTTAATTAAAGAAAATATTATGACAAAAAGTATGACCGCATTTGCGCGGTTCGAATCTGGTGCAGTTTCGTGGGAGGTCCGTTCGGTAAACCACCGTTATCTCGATACGACGTTTAAAATACCCGAACGCTTCCGATCACTTGAACCAGAGCTTCGTTCAACCTTGCGTGGTAATTTACATCGCGGCAAGGTCGATTGTTTGCTCCGGATCAACTTCGAAAGTGACAATATGGAATACAAGGTCGACGAGGACAGGCTCAACAAGCTGATCAATGCCATCGACCAGGTAAATACAATTACAGGGAATTCAACTCCGGTCAATCCCTTTGAGTTTCTGCGCTGGCCTGGTGTGATGCTGGAGGTCGAAACAGATCAGTCTGAACTTGAGCAGTGCATCAAACAATCATTCGAGGAAGCGATTTCTTCGGTAATTGGCGTGCGCGAACGTGAAGGCGCTGAACTGGAGCGCATTATTCTCGTCAAATTGAATGAACTTGAGTCGATTGTCCAGGCAGTACGACTGGAATCATCGAAAATCTCCGAAAGACAGAAACGCAAGATTCTCGAAAAACTCGAAGAACTGAAAACCGATATCGACAACAACCGTCTTGAGCAGGAACTAGTTTACCTCGCTCAAAAAAGTGACATCCTGGAAGAACTGGATCGCCTGGATATGCATGTTGAAGAAGTCCGCAACACACTATCTCAAGATGAGGCAATTGGTCGACGCCTGGATTTTCTAATGCAGGAACTCAACCGGGAAGCGAATACGCTTTCATCAAAAGCCGTGGCCGCTAACACTTCCATCCAGGCGGTTGAGCTTAAGGTCATTATCGAACAAATGCGGGAACAGGTGCAGAACATAGAATAATGGCAGATACGAATGCATGTCTTTTTGTAATAGCAGCACCCTCTGGCGCAGGAAAAACCAGCCTGGTCAAGGCACTCGTCGAGCGTTCAGACGATATCGAAGTTGCCGTTTCTCACACCACGAGAGAAAAAAGACCTGATGAACAGGACGGGGTCAATTACCATTTCGTCACGTTGCCAAAATTCAAAGAAATCGAGCAGCGAGACGGATTCATTGAATATGCACAAGTATTCGGCAATCTGTACGGGACCAGTTTAGAGGCTGTTACGCCATTCATAGAAGCTGGAATCAACCTGGTACTTGAGATTGACTGGCAGGGAGCTAAGCAGATTCGACAACGCATGCCGGCTTCTGTGTCCATCTTCATCCTGCCGCCATCGCTTCAATCTTTACGGAACCGCCTTCTTGATCGCGCCCAGGATGATTCCGAAACCATAGAAAAGAGGATGGACCAGGCCATTAGTGAAATGTCCCACTTCGAAGAATTTGACTACCTGGTCGTCAACGACGATTTTGACAGAGCATGTGATCAAATTCGCTCAATTACCCGTGAAGAAGCGCCAGAACTCACTTTAATTCGGCAAAAGCAAAATCTGGCACCGCTATTAGCAGAATTATTGCCCTCAAAACAGCTATGATGTTGTTCTTAAGGTGCTTTTTTCGTTAAACTGCGCGGCTCGATGCGATCACCTGGATTCAATAGGATCACTTTCGATCGCAGCAACTAATACTGGAGAAACTAAATGGCACGAGTGACGGTTGAAGATTGTCTTGAAAATGTTGAGAACCGCTTTGAATTAGTCATGGTGAGCAGCTTTCGAGCACGTCAGATAGCAACCGAAGGCAAAGAACCCATGGTTCCTATTGAAAATGACAAGCCAACTGTTTTAGCGTTACGTGAAATCGCCGAAGGCCATGTGACTGCAAGTATCTTTGATGAACCCGTAAAACCAGAGGAACCAGAAGCATTGATAATCGATGCGCCTCATGATGGATTCGAACAACCCAAACCAGATTTCTAAGCCCGGCCCCGCCTTTTTCTGGAATCTCTTTAGAAGCCGTCATCTCACCCTAGAAGAAACCAGCGATGGATTCTCCTGTGGGAGAACTTCTTGCTAACAATTGATTCATTTACAATCGACCTACGTGAGTACCTCGGTGATGATCAGGTAGAGCAAGTCATCACCGCCTACGGTTTTGCGGAGAGTGCCCATAAGGGGCAAAAACGCAAATCTGGCGAAAAGTACATCAACCACCCACTCGCGGTTGCCGCAATCCTCTCCGAGATGCACATGGATCACCAGTGCCTCATGGCTGCTTTGCTACATGATGTTCTCGAAGACACTGGTGTACCAAAACACATGCTAGCCCAGAAATTCGACGAAGAAGTCGCCGATTTGGTCGATGGTGTTAGCAAACTCAGAAACATGTTTCAGACTCGCGCCGAAGCGCAAGCCGAAAACTTTCAGAAAATGACGCTGGCTATGGCGAAAGACATTCGGGTTATTCTCGTCAAGATCGCCGACCGCCTGCACAACATGAGAACTATTGACTACCTGGAACCGGAAAGGAAAAAGAGGGTAGCCAAAGAAACCCTTGAGATTTACGCACCTATTGCGAATCGTCTAGGTATGAACAATATTAGAATTGAATTCGAGGAATTGGGCTTCAAAGCCTTGTATCCGTTGCGATCCGATATGATCGGCAAAGCGGTAAGAAGGGCAAGGGGGAATCGAAAGGAGGTTGTCAGTAAAGTACTTGCCTCAATTGAGGCCTGCCTGAAGCAAGATTCCCTTGAAGCTGATGTATTCGGTCGAGAAAAGCACCTCTATAGTATCTACGACAAGATGCGCAGTAAACGCAGATCGTTCGCAGAGATCATGGATGTATACGCGTTTCGAATCATTGCCGAATCTGTTGATGACTGCTACCGCATCCTGGGCGCAGTTCACAATCTATACAAACCCGTGGCAGGCAGGTTTAAAGACTACATCGCCATCCCTAAAGCAAATGGATATCAGTCCTTACACACGACCTTGTTCGGTATGCATGGTATCCCTATAGAAATCCAGATTCGCACCTTTGAAATGGAAATGGTGGCCAACAATGGTATTGCCGGACACTGGCTCTATAAGGCCAATGACGAGTCATCTTCCGGAAGCCACAAACGTGCACGTGAGTGGATGAAAGGGCTGCTGGAAATACAGCAGAGCGCGGGTAATTCTCTTGAGTTTATCGAAAATGTCAAAATCGATCTGTTCCCTGATGAGGTTTACGTCTTCTCACCAAGGGGAGATATTTACGACTTTGTGCAGGGTTCCACACCAGTTGATTTTGCCTATGCCGTACACACTGACATCGGAAATACCTGTGTTGCCTGTCGTATCGATCGTCGTTTTGCACCGTTGAGTGCAACCCTTGAAAGTGGTCAGACGATCGAAATAGTTACAGCACCTGGCGCACAGCCCAACCCGGCCTGGCTAAGTTTCGTCATCACCGGGAAGGCTCGAAGCGGTATACGACACGCACTCAAGAACCAACAACTCAATGAGTCCGTTTCATTAGGTCGCCGTTTGCTGGAACGGACACTCAATGTCGAGGATTCCTCAATTGATGACATTGATCCTGATCAGCTTGAGAAGGTATTGACTGACCGAAATCTGACCAGCTTTGATGAACTACTTGAGGCAATCGGTCTCGGCAATCAAATGGCTTACGTGATTACCCGCATCCTGCTGGCCAATAAGGAAGAACTGGTGAGTCAACCACTGTCACAACAGCCTTTTGCCATCATGGGTACTGAAGGACTGGTTGTCACCTACGCAAAATGCTGCAAACCAATACCAGGCGATCCGATTCTCGGACACATCAGCGCGGGAAAGGGCATCGTAATTCACACGGATTCTTGCCGAAACATGCATGATCTGAGAGAAAAACCCGACGAAACCATGTCGGTTCGCTGGGATCCAGAGGTTGACCAGGATTTCTCCGTCGAGCTTAGAATTGAACTCGAGCATGTGAAAGGCATTATTGCAGTACTGGCTTCAACGATTACCAACGCTGATGCGAACGTTGAAAGAATCAACATGGATGAAAGAGACGCTAAACTATCGACAGTCAACATCGTCTTTTCCGTTCGAGATCGGGTTCACCTTGCCCATGTTATTAAGCGACTTCGAACAATCCGCGTTATCAGCAAAATTTTGAGAGCACGAAGTTAATGAAAGAGTTTATTACAACAGACCAGGCACCCGCAGCGATCGGTACTTATTCTCAAGCCGTTCCACATAGGGGTACACTCTACATAAGTGGGCAGATTCCACTCGACCCGGAAACGATGGAGATTGTCGCGGACGATTTCCGGCAACAGATTTCCCAGGTGTTGGACAACCTTGACGCAATTTGCAGAGCAGCTGAAGTATCACTGAATGATGTGATTAAGTTCACCGTGTATCTGACGGAGCTGGACAACTTCCCACTGGTTAACGAGGCAATGCAGACCCGCCTCAGCCAACCGTTTCCCGCCCGTGCTGTTGTTGAAGTCAGTGCGCTTCCAAAGGGAGTGGCTGTGGAAATTGATGCAGTCGTCGATCTCACACCTTGATACCTGAGCCGCTTGATCAGGCACGTGTCGAATCCCTGAAAGGGGTCGGCCCAGCGCTTGCCGGCAAATTGGCACGGATCGGCATTTCAAACCTTCAGGACGTACTGTTTCATCTTCCACTTCGATATGAAGACAGAACCAGAATAACGCCGATCGGTGCAGCACAACTGGGTTCTACTATCGTGATCGAAGGGCAGGTTGTAGCTTGCGAAATCGCCTTCGGGAAACGCCGCAGCCTGCTCGCTTATGTCCAGGATAATACAGGTACGATTGCGCTTCGTTTCTATCATTTCTCAAAGGCACAGCAGAACAATCTTAAAAATGCGCCAAGCATCAGATGTTATGGTGAAGTCAGACGAGGGGCTGCGGGATATGAGATCTACCATCCCGAATATTCGACAAAGCTCGACATGCTTGAAGATCGTCTAACTCCCATCTACCCCGTAACTGAAGGTGTCACGCAACAACGTTACAGAACCATGGTGAAGCAGGTTCTGCAGCTTATGTCGGAGGGCAAGGTACTCCGTAATCTGGGCAGCGAGCATCAACTCCTGAGTAAGGTAGATATCAATACCGCAATAGACCTGGTTCACAATCCATCACCCGAAACAGAACTCTCACAGTTGCAGGAAGGAATTCATCCAGCACAAAAGCGGCTGGCCTTTGAAGAACTCCTGGCACACCATCTGAGTATGCGACTGATTCGGCAGGAAATGCTGAGTCTTCAGGGAATAGCGCTACCAATGCCAGCTTCAACATACAAACAACTGATCACCGAATTCGGCTTTGAGTTAACTAAAGCCCAACTTAAAGTTGCATCAGAGATCTCCCTCGACATGAACAAATCAGTACCGATGTTGCGTCTCTTGCAGGGTGATGTTGGGTCAGGAAAAACCGTTATCGCTGCAATGGCCAGCGTTCACGCATCAGAAAGTCAGTATCAGGCAGCTATCATGGCACCAACTGAGATTCTGGCTGAACAACATTTCATCAATTTCTCGAACTGGCTGAACCCCCTTGGCATCGAAACCGTATGGTTATCCGGTAAAGTCAAAGGCAAAAAAAGAGAAGAACATTTAGGTATTATTGGCAGCGGCAATGCGAGGGTTGTGATCGGCACCCACGCCTTGTTCCAGAACGATGTTGTGTTTAAGAATCTCGGCCTGGTTATTATTGATGAACAGCATCGATTCGGCGTACACCAGAGACTGGCCCTAAGAGAAAAAGGTGAGTACAACGGTGTCTTACCCCATCAGCTTGTAATGACAGCAACACCGATTCCTCGCACACTGACTATGAGCCTTTATGCAGACATGGATTGCTCCGTTATTGATGAGCTACCACCAGGGCGCTCCCCTATTACCACCAGTGTTCTTGCAGATAATCGTCGAGAAGAAGTCATTGATCGAATTGAATCGGCCTGCTCAAGCGGTGCACAGGCATACTGGGTTTGCACCTTGATTGACGATTCAGAAGTTATTCAGTGCCAGGCAGCTGAGTCAACTGCAGAGCAACTCACTTCACTGTTACCGGAAATAGAGATCGGGCTGATTCACGGCAGAATGTCCGCCAACGATAAGACAAAGGTGATGAGCGAGTTTAAAATGGGGAGTATCGACCTCCTGGTCGCTACAACCGTTATTGAAGTCGGTGTAGACGTTCCGAATGCCAGCCTGATGGTAATTGAGAATCCTGAACGACTCGGTCTGGCTCAACTACACCAACTTCGAGGCAGGATCGGTCGAGGCAGTACTAAGAGTTTTTGTGTCCTCCTATACCATCCGCCACTGGGTGAACTGTCGAAACAACGACTCAACGTGATGCGTGAAAGTCAGGATGGATTCTTCATCGCAGAGCAGGACCTGCAGATTCGTGGTCCTGGTGAACTATTCGGTAGTCGTCAATCAGGTGCCATGCAATTCAAACTGGCCGATCTGCTGAGAGACAATCATATGCTAAAGGATGTTCGGCTTCTGGCAGATGACCTACTAGCCAGCGACAGAACCACAGCCTTTGCAATCATGGATAGATGGCTGACGATGCCGGAAAAACTGAGTCAGGTCTAAGCGAGATCAACTACAATGATCCGGGTAGGGCTTAGGCAGGATCTGGTGCTTCAAAGACGTCCTGATCGAATTTGCCTTCGCTCTTGGCAACAATCGTCGAAACCGTACCATCTCCCACGACATTGACGGCGGTTCGCATCATATCGAGTAGCCTGTCGACGCCTATAATCAGGGCAATTCCTTCCACAGGAAGACCCACTTGCTGCAGTACCATCGCCAGAGTAATTAGACCAACTCCCGGTACGCCAGCCGTACCGATTGAAGCGAGTGTCGCCGTCAGAATCACCATCAAATATCCCGAAAGTCCAATGTCGACATTAAACGCCTGTGCAATGAAGACCGTTGCAACACCTTGCATGATAGCTGTTCCATCCATGTTGATGGTTGCACCGAGTGGTACAGTGAAAGATGCCACTTCGTTTCGAACACCCAACCTGTGCTCTACTGTCCTAAGGGTGACAGGTAAGGTAGCGTTGCTTGATGATGTACTAAAAGCATAAGCCATCACCGGACTCATACGCTTTAAGAATGCGATTGGACTCAGTCGACCCAAAATCCGGATCATGGAACCGTAAGTCAGCATAAGATGCAGAACCAGCACGCCTGCTACACAAAGAAAGTACTTGATAAGATCGGCAATCGTGGAAAAACCCATATTGGAGAACAGACTGACCAAAAGACAAAATACACCAAAGGGTGCGACGGACATCAACATCATGACCATATTCATGATAACTTCATTCCAATCTTCCATTTGCGACTTGACCCGCAGACCGGCTTCGCCACAGCGAGTAATGGCCACTCCCACCAGGATTGCAAATACAATTACCTGAAGCATATTGCCTTCGGCCATCGCCTTAATAGGATTGTTGGGAAATATATTGATTATAACGTCTTTAAGCGATGGACTTTCCTTGGCTACAAACTGAGAGGTTGAATCCAGATTGATTCCCACCCCGGGTTGCACAAGAGTTGCGACGAAAAGGGCAAGGGAAATCGCGATAGCGGTGGTAATTAGATAGAGGGTAATTGTCTTGATGCCAATTCGACCCATGCTGGAGCCACTCCCGAGATTACTTGAGCCACAAACGAGTGACACAAAAACCAGGGGAACAACCAGGAGTTTCAGGCTGATGACAAAAACTTTGCCGCCGATATCGAATAACCCTTCGATAAGATATACCCGAAGCAAATTGGTCTCGGATAGTTCCATGGCGTAGAACATCGATCCCAGCAAGATACCGAGGCCCATACCAATGAGGATATTTCGGGTGAGGTTACTCTGGTCCATGTGGCTACCTTCTCATTATTCTTATTACGAGCTATTCGAACTACATCTCTACCATCTCAAAGTCTGATTTACTCACCCCGCAGTCAGGGCAGACCCAATCCTCTGAGACATCCTCCCAGGATGTACCAGGTGCAATACCTTCAGACTCAAGTCCCTCGCCTTCATCATAAATAAAGCCACAAACAATGCACTGCCATTTTCTCATTGATCTCTAAACCACTAACTTCCCGTACGACTTCTCGTGTCTTCTCACGAACTACCACAACTTCGGAACCCTATTAGGAGATTGAAGGGTCGGCGAAGCCACGTATACTAACTGATTTGCACAATACGGGATAGAAGTGGCAGATCTGTTTACAACCTATACAAAGCTTTTGGACAGGTGCCGACGATTCGCATCGGACAGATACCAGAAGCTCTTGAACGGCTACCAACTGCTTACCCAGCTCTATCCCAAAATACCGCACTTCATCACCCTGGCTCGACTCGACAAACCGATCGGAATTTATCTGTTGTTATGGCCAACCATGTGGGGTCTCTGGTTCGCGGCTGAAGGGTTTCCCGGTTGGCATTTATTTCTCGTGTTTACTCTGGGTACTGTTCTAACGCGATCAGCGGGCTGCATTGTGAATGATATCGCGGACCGAGATCTCGATATCAGTGTAAAACGAACTGCCTCCCGACCATTGGCTCAAGGATATCTCTCTGTGCCTGAAGCCATAATATTTGCAGCAATCCTGATGTTTCTGTCTTTGATTCTGGTTCTCACCACGAACCTCCTGACGCTTGTTCTCGCATTCATCGCGACGATCATAGCGGCCATCTATCCCTGGATGAAACGATTCACTTACCTGCCTCAGGTCGTATTGGGCGTCGCTTTCTCTTTTGGTATCCCAATGGCTTTTGCTGCAATCAGAAACGAAATTCCTAACCTGGCATGGTTGCTGACCATCGCCAATGTCATCTGGACGGTGGGTTACGATACTGAGTACGCCATGGTCGATCGCGACGATGATCTTAAGATAGGCACTAAATCCACAGCGATCCTGTTTGCGGATATGGACAAGCTGATGATTGGTATCCTGCAATTCACCTTTATCGGCTCGATGTACATTGTCGAACGACAGATTGGTCTTAGCTGGCCCTACTATATTGGCCTCGCAGTTGCCTCCGGGTTACTGATTTATCAGCAGTTTCTAATCGCCGATCGTGATCGCGCTAATTGCTTCGAGGCCTTTCTAAATAACCACTGGGTTGGTTTGACAATTTTTATAGGAATTTTTGTCCATTTCCTGCTAACGCCGATAGCTGCCTGAAAACAAGATGAATACCGCTTGATTATCGTTACAGACATACATTACTATGGCCGCCTATCATTAGTAACTACTATGGTAGTTAATATTTTTTAACCCCAAGGAAAAGGCCAGGTCAGTGTTAGCAGAAAGAACAACTCAATTGATGCAGAAACTGGGATTCACAGGTTATGAGGCAAAAGCCTA
>Ga0208638_1000468_pt1 | contig 28508 bp, 24 predicted proteins | sample ETNtaG_34_FD_185753 | JGI IMG/M metagenome (GOLD analysis project Ga0208638, IMG submission 185753) | Marine microbial and viral communities from oxygen minimum zone, Eastern Pacific Ocean - ETNP201306SV51 (SPAdes) (version 2) | ecosystem: Environmental > Aquatic > Marine > Oceanic ...
AACCAAACCCACAACTGAAGTTGCTACTAAGCCAACTGCAAAGCCCACTACTCAAATAGCTGATAAACCTGCTGCAAAACCAGAAACCAAGCCCACAACTGAAGTTGCTACTAAGCCAACGAAAAATGAATGGCGCACTTACGGCCCCCTTCAAGTGGACTGGGCCAATTGGAAATTAATGGGAGGTAGCTACGTTGCACCAACCTTGAACAAAAAAGGCAAACCCCTTTATCTGGCGGTGAACTGTCCGGCGCGCAAACTAAATACAACCGGTGCTAACGGGTCATGGAAAACCTGGAATGCCCCCCAGGAACGCTTTGAACGTGACCTGGTCAAAGATCTCTGCAAAGCCAAGGGCGGCTAAAGCGAAATAACTCTGCTCTCAAGCTGCATAGTGCAGCGGCCAAGGTTGGCGTAAAAAGCGGCGACCGCTAGCGCGCAGGTAAAGCCTCTGGGCGCCATCATTGCTCTCACGAATTAACTCTTCCTGCACCAATCTCCGCGTCAGCCAACCCCAGCGCTCTTCCCTACGGCCATTAACAGTCGCCAAGCTGGTACTGAGACTACGAAGATTCACTCCTTTATTTTCTTCTTCCAACGCCACAAGCACTGCCAGCGCCTGCTCTGACCAATCACGACTACGGACAGTCTCTTGGCAGCGGTCGCAGCGGCCACAGGGCGAGACCAGTTCCCCAACGGCCAGCAACAACGATTGTTCCCGACATAACTCTCCTTCGGCTACCGCCTCGATGCGACGTAACTGTTGCTGCGCCAGCTCCAAGCGCATCTGCTCTTCCTGCGTCAATGCGCCGCCATCAGCGCATTGACGACCTGAAGCCTGCATCGCCCAGCCAAGGCTGGTGCGATCACCAGGAGAGAACAACACCAAACAATTAGCTGGCTTACCATCACGCCCGGCCCGACCTGATTCCTGCAAATAGCCCTCAGCTGTAGCAGGGAGATTGAGATGCAGCACCAATCCCACATCGCTGCGATCTACACCCATTCCAAAGGCCACAGTGGCCACCAGCACAGGCTGATCTTGATCAAGGAAATCGGCCAACGCTTGCTGTCGCTCCTCAGGATCAAGCCCAGCGTGATAAGGGCTAGCAGCAATATCCACAGCTTGTAATCGCCCTGCCCAGTGCTCCACAGAGCGTCGCGTTCGGGCATAGATCAAAGTGGCTCCTCTTGATTCCCGCAAAGCCTCGAGCACATCTGGCAGGGGATCTTTAGGCCGTCGCCGCATGCAGTAGTGCAGGTTATTTCGCCGAGCCGAACAAACCTGCACCAGCGGCCTCTGGAGATTCAATAAGCGGATGATGTCGGCGCGCACTCTCGGCGCAGCCGTAGCACTAAGAGCAACCACAGGCACATCAGGACAAAGACGGCGCACCTGACCAAGGCGGCGGTAATCAGGCCGGAAGTCATGGCCCCAAGCACTAATGCAATGGGCTTCATCAACAGCAAGAGCTACCAATTTCCCCTGCGCGGCTTTGTCCTCAATTAATTGCTGAGTGGACTCCCCCTGTAAACGCTCAGGAGCCATATAAAGCAAGCTCAAGCGCTCATCGCGCAACCTGACCAGCACATCCCACCGACGTGCCGGGTCCAAGCCAGCATGCAAACAAGCAGCTGCGATTCCCCGCTTCTGCAGCTGCCTTACCTGATCCTCCATCAGGGCCACCAGTGGAGAGATCACCACTACAAGACCAGCTCGCACCAGTGCCGGCAGCTGATAACACAACGATTTTCCACCACCAGTTGGAAGCACTGCCAAAGCGTCCTGGCCCGCAAGAATCGCCTCCACCACAGGACGTTGACCAGGCCTGAAACCATCCCAGCCATAGTGATGGTGCAATGCCTCAATCAGTGGATCCAATTCACACCATCAATAGCGCCCTCAAGATAACGATCAGCAGATGCGATGGCTGTATGTCGAGGTCAAGGGATTGGCGGAGGCTCTAGCTGATCTGGAGCCTCCTCTACAAGCTGCAAACGAACCCGTTTACCTCCTGATAGCTCGCCAAGGGACACCCTCATAGTTGCGCCGCTGAGATTCTGCAAAGCACCCAACACATCCCGTAGATAAGGCGTGCTACTGCCACTTTCCACCCAAAGGCGTTCCTGCAACCCCCCCAAGCGACGCCAGGCTGTATGCAGCTTTAAAACGGAAGCTTCTAAGGACTGAGCTTGAGAGACCGCATCAGCAAGCAAGCCCAAGGCATCGAGTCGCTGTGCCTCATGGATGGCCTTCTCTAGATCGAGTTCGCCTTGCTGAAAGGCCCTTACCGCAATACTGGCCTCTGTGGTCTTACTGATCCATCGCGCTGTGCTGGTGACATCCTTAATGCAATCAATTTCAGGCTCCTCTCGTAAAGCACGTCTGAGGTCTTCCTGCTGAGGCTCCGGCAGCTTGGCCAACTCGCGCACCAAAGGAGCTACAACCTTGGGCGGTAGAAGATTCTCCTGAGTTCGCTGACGGATCTCTTCTGGCAATAGAGGACTGGTCGCTGAAGTGAATTCATCGGTAAGTCGGCGAACCTGCTTACGCGTGATCTCTTGCCCTTCATTGGCCGCCTCAGAAATCATCAGCTGCACCTCAGGGACAGCCTGCGCTGTTTCCATAAAAGCCCGCTTAGAAAATTGATTAACGCTGCTCTGCTCGAGCATCCCTTCAGAGAGCAAATCCTCTGCTGAATCCGCTAGCTGAATTAGGCCATAGGCACGGGTTTTGCTGATCTCCCGTTCACGCAACCACTGCAGGAATCCAGCACCACGGCCTTCACCACCACGCTTCTCACGATCTCGAACAGCCCTGAGGATCCGCCCCCGCCAAATCTCGGTCTGCAAATCAAAGCGATCGCACAATGCCCAGGCTTGCTCTAAGCGGGAGAGAAACTCCACTGTGCTGATGTCATCCTGCTCCGGATCAGGCAGATCCAACTCAAAGGCAAGTGGATCAAGATCAACCGACGAACTCACCAAAACAAACCTGACTTAGGCCTGGATGCTGCCACGGCCACTAAACCTGGCAGCGACATTCTGTGACGCATTAAGTCTGCAACAGCCCTCACGGCGATATTGTTTGGGATGTATTTAGTTCTTGCGCAGCGATGGCGGTCTCAAAAGGCGACAAGGTACGCATCAAGCGCCAAGAGTCCTACTGGTTCAATGAAGTGGGCTCAGTGGTCTCTGTAGAAGCCACCAACAAATATGGAGTGATGGTGCGCTTTGAGAAGACGAACTATTTCGGCATACAAGGCACCGATAATGGCAACCTCACCAATAGCTTCGCTGAATCCGAGCTAGAGCGCGCCTAAGGCGCTTGCCTGAACTACCTGAAGTCGAGACGGTCCGCCGGGGACTGGCAGATCGTCTTGTCGACTTTCAGATCAACCAAGTCGAGGTCTGTCGAGAACGAGCGATTGCCAGCCCTGGTGGATCAGCTGTGTTCATCAAGATGCTCAGTGGCATGCAAGTGGGCACCTGGCTGCGACGCGGCAAGTATCTAATCGCAGCTTTGCATCGCCATAAAACTCGCCACTCAAATCGTTCTGCTCTCGATCCAGATGGTGGATGGTGGGGAGTTCACCTGCGTATGACAGGCCAATTTCAATGGCATGACGCCATTAGTTCGCCCTGCCCGCATACACGCGTGCGCATCTGGAACCCAAAAGGTGAAGAGCTCCGTTTTGTAGATACACGCAGTTTCGGGCAAATGTGGTGGGTTCCAGCTGGTAATGCTCCAGAAACGGTGATCACCGGCTTACAGAAACTGGGCCCCGAACCATTTAGCAGCGCCTTCAATGCTGCCTACCTCGAGCAAAGATTGAAAGGATCTAAACGAGCAATCAAATCGGCTCTTTTAGATCAATCGATCGTGGCGGGTGCTGGAAATATCTACAGCGACGAAAGCCTGTTTGCTGCCAAAATTCTTCCCCATACGCCATCAGGTCAATTAAAAAAAGAGCAGCTTGAACGGCTTTGCAACTGCTTGACGGAGGTGCTCAATGTGAGCATCGGTGCTGGCGGCACAACCTTCAGCGACTTCAGAGATCTTGAAGGCGTAAACGGCAACTACGGTGGCCAGGCATGGGTCTATCGCAGAGGTGGGCAAGCCTGCCGGGTATGCAGCACGCCAATTCGCCGTGACAGCCTTTGCGGTCGGGGCACTCATTGGTGCCCCAGTTGCCAAAAGTAAAACCTGGCAAGAATGTTTGATTCACAGCCACAAAGAGAAGCTCTAAGCGACACCATCCGCTACCTGCATCAACGAGGCTGGTGTGATGGAACTGGTGGAAATTTCAGCCTAGTGCTGCGCAAAGATCCTTTGCGATTATTGATGGCACCCAGTGGCATAGAGAAAAGAGATATAGCTGCAGAACAACTAATTGAAGTCAACAGCAAGGGTTGCGTTACCAGAGGGAAAGGTATTGCTAGTGCCGAAACTGATATGCATTTAGAAATCATCAAGCAAACGACAGCCAAAGCAGTGCTCCACACACACTCGATTACAGCCACATGGCTATCGAACTACCATAAAAACAATAGAGAGCTTAAAATTGAAGGATGGGAAATGCTAAAAGGGTTGCGTGGGATTAATAGCCATTCCACATCAATAAGTCTACCAATCCTATTTAATAGCCAAAATCTCACTAAGTTAAGCAAATCAGCAGGCATGTTGATTAGTGATGCACCCCATGGCCTACTAGTTGCAGGTCACGGTTTATATGCTTGGGGGGAGAGCCTAGAAGAAGCAAGGCGTCATATTGAGATCCTCGAGTTTCTGCTAGAGCTCTGCTGGCGTGAACAACTTATGGCAAAGCACAAATCATGATCGCTCACATCTTGCTGGACATAGAGGGCACCACATGTCCAACAAGTTTTGTCAGCGAAGTACTCTTTCCTTACGCTTATACACATCTAGAAGATTTCCTAAATGAACACCACAACAATAATGAGATCAAATCTCTAGTAGAAGAAACTTGGGATGAATGGCAAGCTGATAGCGATCCAAGCAGCAAAGAACTTCTCAGCAAAGCATTGGCAAATGAGAACAAACGAATTGAGCATATTTGCAGTTATCTTCGCTATCTAATCAAAATCGATCGTAAGTCAAGCTTCTTGAAAGATCTACAAGGCAAGATCTGGCTAGAGGGCTACAAGAAAAGAGATATCTGCGCTGTGCTCTACCCAGAAACTGCCGAGGTTTTACATTCACTACATGGGCAAGGCCATGTTCTTGCCGTCTACTCTTCTGGCAGCATCTCTGCCCAGAAACTCCTCTACGAACACACAGCAGATGGTGATCTGAGGGGGTTATTTAGCCACTGGTTTGATACTCGCAGTGGCAACAAAAAAGAAAGCAAAAGCTATCGCGATATTGCAATGAAAATGAATATCCCTATCGGAGAAGTGATCTTTATCAGTGATAGCTGCGCAGAATGTGATGCAGCAAAAAAAGCCGGGATGGCCATATTATTCAGCCTCAGAGAAGGCAATCCAGAGAAAGATCCACGTGATCACAAAGTTATCAAGAGTCTTATAGAAGTAGTTGATTATCTTCTTGTAAGTCCCCATTGAAGTGGCCATCAAAAAAGCCACCCTTTATGGGTGGCTTTTTCTTTGCAAATCAACAATGCTCATCACGAGATCAATGATTTGTATTTGGAAATGTTTTACCTGGCATTGAGCTATTTTCTCAGGGGGCTACCCCCCAAATATCTTCGCCGCTGATGCGTTTCACAACCGAGTTCGAGATGGATCGGAGTGGTTCCACATCGCCATGAACACCAGGATAGAAATCATTCCCAAGGTTTGAACCTTGAGAACTGCATAGGTTATCTCTATTGCTAGAGATATGTCTAAATCAAATAAAACTTGTTTCTTGGGCAAGAACCAAATGTATGGTCAAGCCCTCGGTCTATTAGTACTCCTCCGCTGCATCCATTACTGGACTTCCACGTAGAGCCTATCAACGGGTGTTCTTCCCGTGACCTTACTGGCTTATGCCATGGGAATACTCATCTTGAGGTGGGCTTCCCACTTAGATGCTTTCAGCGGTTATCCACTCCGCACATGGCTACCCAGCGTTTACCGTTGGCACGATAACTGGTACACCAGAGGTGCGTTCCTCCCGGTCCTCTCGTACTAGGGAGAAATCCTCTCAATATTCCTGCGCGTACACCGGATATGGACCGAACTGTCTCACGACGTTCTGAACCCAGCTCGCGTACCGCTTTAATGGGCGAACAGCCCAACCCTTGGGACCGACTTCAGCCCCAGGTTGCGATGAGCCGACATCGAGGTGCCAAACCTCCCCGTCGATGTGAACTCTTGGGGGAGATCAGCCTGTTATCCCTAGAGTAACTTTTATCCGTTGAGCGACGGCCCTTCCACACAGAACCGTCGGATCACTAAGGCCGACTTTCGTCCCTGTTCGACTTGTAGGTCTCACAGTCAAGCTCCCTTCTGCCTTTGCACTCATTGACTGATTTCCAACCAGCCTGAGGGAACCTTTGCGCGCCTCCGTTACCTTTTAGGAGGCGACCGCCCCAGTCAAACTGCCCACCTGATACTGTCCGCTCCCCGGATAACGGGTGAACGTTAGAACCCTAGCTCTGAAAGAGTGGTATCTCACCATTGACTCAGTAATACCCACGAGCACTACTTCAACGTCTCCCACCTATCCTGCGCATTCAGAGCCCGAGCACAATACCAAGCTACAGTAAAGCTTCATAGGGTCTTTCTGTCCGGGTGTACGTAGTCCGCATCTTCACAGACAATTCTATTTCGCCGAGCCTCTCTCCGAGACAGCGCCCAGATCGTTACGCCTTTCGTGCGGGTCGGAACTTACCCGACAAGGAATTTCGCTACCTTAGGACCGTTATAGTTACGGCCGCCGTTCACCGGGGCTTCAGTCGCCAGCTTCGCTTACGCTGACCGGCTTCCTTAACCTTCCGGCACTGGGCAGGCGTCAGCCCCCATACATCGTCTTGCGACTTAGCGGAGACCTGTGTTTTTGGTAAACAGTCGCCTGGGCCTCTTCACTGCGACCAGCTCTCGCTGGCACCCCTTCTCCCGAAGTTACGGGGCCATTTTGCCGAGTTCCTTAGAGAGAGTTATCTCGCGCCCCTCGGTATTCTCTACCACCCTACCTGTGTCGGTTTCGGGTACTGGCAGTTATGCCTTAACGGGTATAGGGCTTTTCTTGGAAGCATGACATCACCAACTTCACTGCCGTAGCAGCTCGTATTCACGCCTTAGCTCAGAACGTTTTCTCCGCTCCTCAACGCCTCGAACGCTTAAACCAGTAACCAACATCTGGCTTGGCTAGCCTTCTCCGTCCCCCTTCCCAAAACATAACCGGTACAGGAATGTTGACCTGTTATCCATCGACTACGCCTTTCGGCCTCGCCTTAGGTCCAGACTAACCCTCCGCGGACGAGCCTGCCGGAGGAACCCTTAGGGTTTCGGGGCATGGGATTCTCACCCATGTTTTCGCTACTCAAGCCGACATTCTCACTTCTATGCAGTCCACGCCCGCTTACGCTAACGCTTCGCCCCACATAGAACGCTCCCCTACCATTTAACAAGTTAAATCCGCAGCTTCGGTACAACACTTAGCCCCGTTCATTTTCGGCGCAGGATCGCTCGACCAGTGAGCTATTACGCACTCCTTTGAGGATGGCTGCTTCTAGGCAAACCTCCTGGTTGTCTATGCAATCCCACCTCCTTTATCACTTAGTGTTGATTTAGGGACCTTAGCTGGCGGTCTGGGCTGTTTCCCTTTCGACTATGGAGCTTATCCCCCACAGTCTGACTGCCTAGTTACACACAGGGTATTCAGAGTTCATCTCGATTAGGTACCGCTCTCGCAGCCCGCACCGAAATGGTGGCTTTACCCCCCTGCTGGAGCACTAGACGCTACGCCTCAACGTATTTCGGGGAGAACCAGCTAGCTCCGGGTTCGATTGGCATTTCACCCCTAACCACAGCTCATCCGCTGATTTTTCAACATCAGTCGGTTCGGACCTCCACTTGGTATCACCCAAGCTTCATCCTGGCCATGGTTAGATCACCCGGGTTCGGGTCTATAAACACTGACGATCGCCCTATTCAGACTCGCTTTCGCTATGGCTCCACCATTTCCGGTTTAACCTGCCAGTGCCTATAAGTCGCCGGCTCATTCTTCAACAGGCACACGGTCACCCGATAAGTCGGGCTCCCATTGCTTGTAGGCTCACGGTTTCATGTTCTATTTCACTCCCCTCCCGGGGTTCTTTTCACCTTTCCCTCGCGGTACTGTTGCGCTATCGGTCACACAGTAGTACTTAGCCTTACGAGGTGGTCCTCGCGGATTCACACGGAATTTCACGTGCTCCGTGCTACTCGGGATACAGCTAGTTCAGTTCAGTTTTCGGTTACGGGACTTTCACCCTCTGTGGTGTGTCATTCAAACACTTCTCCTAACATTCCTGATACACATTGCTGTCCCACAACCCCGATGGTCGGAACCATCGGTTTAGGCTATTCCCCGTTCGCTCGCCGCTACTTAGGGAGTCGTTTTTACTTTCCTTTCCTCCAGCTACTAAGATGTTTCAGTTCGCTGGGTTGGCTCGCGCCAGCCTATGGATTCAGCTGGCCGTACTAGGGGTTGCCCCATTCGGAAATTCCCGGATCAAAGCGTGTTTCCAGCTCCCCGAGACTTATCGCAGGTAACTACGTCCTTCATCGCCTCTGTGTGCCAAGGTATCCACCGTGAGCCCTTTGTAGCTTGACCAATTAATCTCTATAACGCTTGACGTAGTTGAATACGTATTCTTAGTAATTCACCTGACCTTAATCTCAAATTCCTCAGGTTTCCCTGAATACTTGTCATTAAAGATGGTTTGAATTACCAATCAAACTCTTGATGTCTCGATGACATCTAAAGAACGTTATAGAGTCTCGGCTCTTGACTCAAGAATCAAACATTATTCTCGTTAATCAACCTCTGCTCTCTACTTACGTAGATCACATCAGCTGGTTTTCGAAAATAATGCATCCATGAGATGCTTTATTTTTTCCAGACTCACCTATGCAGTTGTCAAGGTTCTGCTGTACATCTCTGTGATTCTTTCAAATCACAGTGAGCCCAGCGTCCTGTCAACCTCGCCTAAAATAAATATATTTAGGCCTGGAATGATAGGAAGCTAGGGTCTTCCAGCAAACTTAAAATTCTAAATCACATCACAAAAGGGTTTCATCTCCTTTTAGTGGTTAGCAGGTGCTCGGTCAGTGGAGGTTAGCGGACTCGAACCGCTGACATCCTGCTTGCAAAGCAGGCGCTCTACCAACTGAGCTAAACCCCCAACACCGAATGGGCCATCCTGGACTTGAACCAGGGACCTCACCCTTATCAGGGGTGCGCTCTAACCACCTGAGCTAATGGCCCAGGAGAGAGCCTTGCGGGATGTGACCTAGACAAGTTTAGGAACTGAAATTAATTATCAATCTCCAAGCTGATTTCTCAACCCTTCTTTGATGCTCAATTTGAGGTACCGATCGACCTAAGGTGACAGGATCATGGCCTAAGTATCAATAACTCAGACATCACGATCAGTTGTTGTCTCCCTGTTAGGAGGTGATCCATCCGCACCTTCCGGTACGGATACCTTGTTACGACTTCACCCCAGTCATCAGCCCCACCTTCGGCGTCCTCCTCCACAAGGGTTGGAGTAACGACTTCGGGCGTGGCCAACTTCCATGGTGTGACGGGCGGTGTGTACAAGGCCCGGGAACGTATTCACCGCAGTATGCTGACCTGCGATTACTAGCGATTCCTCCTTCACGTAGGCGAGTTGCAGCCTACGATCTGAACTGAGCCACGGTTTATGGGATTTGCTTGTCCTCGCGAACTTGCTGCCCTTTGTCCGTAGCATTGTAGTACGTGTGTAGCCCAGGATGTAAGGGGCATGATGACTTGACGTCATCCACACCTTCCTCCGGTTTATCACCGGCGGTCTCTCTAGAGTGCCCAACTAAATGCTGGCAACTAAAAACGTGGGTTGCGCTCGTTGCGGGACTTAACCCAACATCTCACGACACGAGCTGACGACAGCCATGCACCACCTGTCACTGCGTTCCCGAAGGCACTCTCTCGTTTCCAAGAGATTCGCAGGATGTCAAACCCTGGTAAGGTTCTTCGCGTTGCATCGAATTAAACCACATACTCCACCGCTTGTGCGGGCCCCCGTCAATTCCTTTGAGTTTCACACTTGCGTGCGTACTCCCCAGGCGGAACACTTAACGCGTTGGCTACGACACCGAAGGGGTCGATTCCCCCGACACCTAGTGTTCATCGTTTACGGCCAGGACTACAGGGGTATCTAATCCCTTTCGCTCCCCTGGCTTTCGTCCATGAGCGTCAGTTATGGCCCAGCAGAGCGCCTTCGCCACTGGTGTTCTTCCCGATATCTACGCATTTCACCGCTACACCGGGAATTCCCTCTGCCCCTACCACACTCAAGCCCAACAGTTTCCACTGCCATGATGGAGTTAAGCTCCACTTTTTAACAGCAGACTTGAAAGGCCGCCTGCGGACGCTTTACGCCCAATAATTCCGGATAACGCTTGCCACTCCCGTATTACCGCGGCTGCTGGCACGGAATTAGCCGTGGCTTATTCCTCAAGTACCGTCAGATCTTCTTCCTTGAGAAAAGAGGTTTACAGCCCAGAGGCCTTCATCCCTCACGCGGCGTTGCTCCGTCAGGCTTTCGCCCATTGCGGAAAATTCCCCACTGCTGCCTCCCGTAGGAGTCTGGGCCGTGTCTCAGTCCCAGTGTGGCTGATCATCCTCTCAGACCAGCTACTGATCGAAGCCTTGGTGAGCCATTACCACACCAACTAGCTAATCAGACGCGGGCTCATCCTCAGGCGAAATTCATTTCACCTCTCGGCATATGGGGTATTAGCGGTCGTTTCCAACCGTTATCCCCCTCCTGAGGGCAGATTCCCACGCGTTACTCACCCGTCCGCCACTAACCCGAAGGTTCGTTCGACTTGCATGTGTTAAGCACGCCGCCAGCGTTCATCCTGAGCCAGGATCAAACTCTCCGTAGTAGATCAAACCCTTTCGCAATTCACCTTATAAAAGGCTCCTTACTCAGTCTGATTTGCTTCACCCACTAATTAGCACTGGCGTACTAATAGCAGTTGTCGCCTCCTTCTTCTGACAGAAGGGTTACAAGAGTGCACTTACAGAATCTCTTCTTTTGGTGACTTTCCAGGATCTCAGATCCGGTCGTTGCTTTCACCTGTTACAAATTACACATCAAATTTCGCCCGTGAGAGCCAAAATCAATGCCGCAACAGGTTTCTGCAACTGATTTCTTTTGACGGGACCTCACACTCTCATCGCATATCTGCTCAAACCCTTAGATCAGCTTTTGACAGCTTCTCTTGAGGCCTAAACGCGACAAAAGCGTCGGTTCCTAAACTTTTAAGTTGTCCAGGTTCTGCTCCTCCACTCCCTCTTAAAGGAGTGTCAGGCGCTGCGATCTTGCGACCGCTTATGAAACCTACAACACCAGTGGATTGCTCCTCTGCTCTTGTAAGTACCCACTGACACCTCAAGCTTTCGCTCTTGGAACCACGTGGGTTGCGCTACAGGGCTCAGCCCCTCGCGCAGTCCAAAAACATAGCTCATTTACCCCCCCTTGAGCAATGTTTCCTTAGCTATTAGCAGATTCATCTCCGCTGCAATGCTTCTCCCCAAGGGAGGAGACGTTGTAGTTCTGCAAAGTTACCAGTCGTTAAAACAGGAAAATCTGCTGTAGCCAAGTCTTGCCCAGGTTGAAGCTCAGCAGGGTTTGCCGCCAACCATTGGATTGGGCAGTCCAGCTCAGTAAGTACCAACCAAGCTGCGGCAAGGTCCCAAATCTTTGGTGTGGCCTCTAATGCGGCAACAGTTTGGCCCATGGCCACACTGGCAAGATTAAGGCTGGCCACGCCAAGCAGGCGGATCTTGCCAGGGAAAGGTTGATCAGGCCTGCGCTGCAAAATCCGTATCGAACGGCTGCAAAGGGACACGCAGGCACTGCCAGTAGAACTACGTGCTTCAAGCGTGAGCGATTTGCCATTACGCCAAACACCTTTGCCTCTAATCGCCACAATCCTCTGGTTAAGAGAAGGTATATCCAGAAAAGCTTCCATTGGTCTGCCATTAACAAAACGGGCCAAGGAAATTGCCCAATATGGTATGCCGGCTGCAAAATTGGTGGTGCCATCTAAAGGATCAACAACCCAGTAAGCCTTTGAATCAGGAACTAATTTGCAGCCTTCTTCACTCAAGACACCTTCTTCGTTGGCAATTTCTGCCAGACCTTCAACGATTGTTGCGTCACTCCAGCGATCACAGGCTGTGATCAGTGATCCATCTGGTTTCAGATCGGAAACGATATTGCCGAAGTCTTCACGCTGATGATCTGCAACTCGGTTAAGTAGTTGATGAACCGCGATCAGTTGCTGAGAATCAAGGAATTGAGGCAAAGGCCCACTGCTCATTAGTCAGCCTGCAAGATGGAGACCTTGCAGGCTGGATTCTCAAGAGGGATGGGGTTGATAGGCACGTCGATCGGGTTATAGATCTCGCCTTTCTGTTCCTGGACAGGGAGATCGCTGATATCGCAGGCTTCAATGAGATCAAGACCAGTTCGACGACGTAGATTGTAGATACTTTCATTGTACAAATACATTGAATTCGCATAGGCCTGTTGGTTTCTAGTTAGATCACGCTGATTGTCTACAACCTCTCGTTGTGAGGCCACCCCTGCCTGGAATCTCAATCGTGATAAACGCAGTGATTCTCTTGCTGAGAGAACACCCATGCCTGTGGATTTCAGCGTTTGGGTGCTTGTTTTTAGGTCGTAAAAGCTTTGTTCTACCTCAGCACGAATTGCATCACGCTGTGATGCGAATTGGAATTCACTATTTTGGGCTTTTTGTTTATGTTTTCTATAATCTGCCCAAGCTCTCCCGCCATCAAAAATAGTCCATTTAAAGCCTATGCCAACCGTATTGTTGGCATTCCATGTATAATTACCCCAGTCTGTTTGGGATGCTGCAGTACCGTTGATGCCTTCATCCCTCTGAGAACCAAAAGTATTTGATAAGTCAATCACAGGTTGAATGTTGGCCAAGCTTATGTTGGCATCGCTGTTGTTAGTGGAAATTTGAAGAATGAGTCTATCAAGTTCTTCTCGAAACGCATAGGCTGCAATAATGCTCTCCTCAAGTGAAGGTTGCCAGAGTCCAACAACTTTGGTGGGATCAGCTGCTGTAGGAGTTATGTTTTGGGGTAAATCCAATAGTGTTGCAAGATTTCTGCGTGCAATTGACTGCTTCCCGAGGTAATCAGTCAATTGCGTTTGATCTTGAGAGAGCTGAGTCTCTGCTTCAAGAACTTCGAGCTTGGTAGCAACACCCGCCTTAAAGCGAGCTTTTGCATCGCGCAAACTTACCAGAGAGGCTCGAAGACCTGATTGGGCAACATCAACACCTTCGTCTTGACGCTGTAAAATAAAATATGCATTTGCTGCATTTAAGCGTAACTCGCGCAAGCTGATTAGGTAGGTATTACGCTCCATTTCATAAGTATCTCGAGCCTTTGCAATCTGAGGAACCCTCTTGGGATCGATAAGATTCCAGCTGGCTGTGGCGCTGAAAGAGGTGGTCCAGTCCTGAGTATAAGAATATTGTTCAGTATATTCATTCTCCTTACTGGCATTATGTAATTCTTGGTCTTTATAGGATAATCCAGATGAGACACCTATGGTTGGATACCAAGCTGAATACGCAGCTGAAAGGGTTAATCTAGCTTGCTCGACCTTGCTTTTTGCTTGTTTTAGAGAGGGACTATTAACTTCAGCTAATTCCTCTACTTCGGCCAGTGTGAGTGGTCGAAGCTCCTTGATTTTTACTTCTGAAGTTGTAGTTGGTAGAGCAAGGCTGGCGGGTGAGGCTAGCGAAGAGAGGGGTTTAGTAAGGCTGGTTTTCGCAGGCTCGATTACGGAAGGATCAACCCTGGGTCGAGATCCCTTGACCTCTGTGGCATTGGGAAGTGTCGACTGATCGATTAAGGCTGATTTATCAGCTCCAGCTTCTGCCGTGGCTGCACTGTCGGAGCTGGAATGCGGTTGAACCTCAAGCGATTGCTGAGCGCGAACAGAAGTTGCGCCTTGAGCAAGTACACCTGCAAGGAGAAGCAATCTTGCGAGAGTCAGGCGCACAGCAATTAGAAAACTTTGGCGAGCTTAATGAATTTTCTGGCAATCGCCCAGCGCAGCAGCCACGATGTCAGCCGCCCCATGCACAATGCGTATAGAGGTTTGCAGAGCTTGACTTAGCTGCTCAACAGTCATGTCATCAAGGAAAACAGGCTGCCCCTGACGCAGCATCACCGAAGGCAGCAGCAACTGATCGCCTAGATCAAGACCCTGTAATCCCTCGATTAGGTCTTGGCCTGTGAGTAGACCGGTGACAACCTGATCCTGCCCCCAGTAAGGACTTGGCAGCCCATATAGCTCAACTATTAATCCTTCAATAGAATTGAGACGAGTACAGACAGAAGATAAAGCTTGGTCTACTAAGCGACCTACTACCCAACTGCAACGCCTAGGTTGCTTGAGGCGCTTAGGCAGAGTGACAGTGGCCTGATCAAGAGCCTCCAAAAAGGCACGGATGCTGCCAACACCATTCTCTTGTTGCGGTAGATCTTCGTAGGCATTACGTGGAGGCAGAGGCTCGCCGGCGATCAGATACCACTCGTCAGAAAGCCATGCGAAGTGAGTTCCCATGGCATCTTGAAATTGATCTTGAAGAGGTTTGATTTGTTTGATCACATCTCGAGCACAGGCAGAGCCGACAGGCAGCAATCCATCGCCTTCTGGGCGGAAACGGGTAAGGCCTACCGGCACCACCGCCACGGAAAGCACTGCAGGCCAGTCACCCTTCCCATGAGCAGCAAGATCATGCAGTGTTTGTTCTAGAGCTGAACCATCATTCAAGCCAGGGCAAACCACTACCTGGGCATGGATTTGAAGATCGCGCTCAGCAAACCACTGCAACTGTTCCAGAAAAAGCCCAGCGCGTGGGTTTTTCATTAATCGAGCTCGCAGAGATGGCTCGGTGGCGTGTACAGAAACAAAAAGGGGGGAAAGACGCTGAGCCTCTATCCGCTGCCAATCGTGCTCTTTGAGATTGGTCAGGGTCAGATAGGACCCATAGAGAAAACTAAGGCGATAATCATCATCCTTGAGGTAAAGGCTATGGCGACGGCCAGAAGGCTGCTGATCGATGAAACAGAATGGACAGTGGTTATTGCACTGGCGAAGTCCATCAAACAAGGCTTCTGTAAAAGCCAATCCCAAGCCATCGTCTGAGTCTTTCTCTAAATCCACTACATGGAGTTTTCCGGCGGCATCCCTTACTTCAAGATGAAGTTCCTCCTCAACGATTAGGTATCGATAATCAATCAGATCCCGTGGTCTAACTCCATTGATACTTAGCAGCTGGTCGCCAGGCTCAAAGCCCAATTGCTCTCCAATCGATCCCTGTTCAACCGATTCAACTACTGCTGGTATGGGCTGACGCGCTATAGATTCAGTATCCAGGTCCGATACCACGAAGCCGGCAGAGGGCTCATTCCACACAAATGGGTAGGGCGGTTTAGTTCAGTTTGATGCGCCACTAAGCCACCAGGCCAGTACTAATACCCCAAACAGCAAGCGATAAGCCACAAAGATCCAGGTGCTGTGCCTTTGAAGATATTTAAGTAACCAATCAATCGCCAGCCATGACACCACTGCTGCAGAACAGATTCCCACCAGTATCGGCAGTACTCCCCCTGCTGAAGGATCATTAAAGGCAGCTTTGATCTCTACTAGACCAGAAAGAGTGATGGCCGGAATGCCAAGCAAAAAAGAAAAGCGTGCGGCATCCTCACGTCGCCAGCCATCAAATAGAGAGGCAGTAAGAGTGCTGCCCGAGCGAGACACACCTGGAATCAGGGCCAGCGCCTGGGCTAGGCCCACTAACAAGCCATCACGCCCTTGCACACCATGCATTTGCTTTAGACGTGGACCAATTCGCTCAGCCAGTGCAAGCAACAAGGCCATCACAATCGACACTATGGCAATTGACGGGAGGCTGCGAATCGCAGAGGTTTCGTAGCCAGGCCAGAACAGCTTTATGACCATGCCTGCCAATAAAATTGGCATCGTCCCAAGGGCAATGGCAATACCGAGCCTTGCATCAGGTTCTCGCCACTGATCACGCTTAATCGCCCCAGCGATGCCCTTCAATACCCTGGCTAGATCACTCTTGAAGTAAGCGATCACAGCCAAGATGCTGCCCAGTTGGATGACAGCCGTTACTGAGACACCTGGATCCCCCCAACCCGTCAGTACTGGAACAACCTTCAAATGGGCTGTACTACTGATTGGCAAAAACTCTGTAAGTCCTTGCACTACGCCAAGTACAAAGTTCCGCCAACAGGCTTCCAGCAGTTCAGAAGTCGAAGCCAGACCAATCATCGAGCTAAACAGGGAACCCAAGGACGCTATGTCCCTTATCGATCTGATGCCTAAAGCAATGTGATTTAGGAGAGTCTTATAAGGTTCATTGTCTTGACCTCATCACTAGGGAGAGAGCTTTGTTCAGCGGTTTCATTAAAAAAGAACAGCTGGACAGCAGCAAATTGGTGCTGAATCAACCACTGAGAAAGCCTGTCGAACCCCACGCTTTTCAACCTGAAAAGGATTACGAAGCCCATCGTTCAGACATTCAGCAATTGCAACTTTGGGCTGGTGTCTTGGTAGTGCTGCCGGTATTTCTGCAGGCTCCTTGGGTGCGAATTAATCCGTTATCGGCCTGCCTTTTCACAGTTGTGCTGCTTGGTGGTGGTATTGCCCTTGCTCTGATCGGCAAACGGGGATGGGTGAGTGTTGGCGAGCTTTTGGTGGGAGTCAGTGGAAGTTGGCTCGCAGGATGCTTGTTTTGGGGGTGGCTACGAGCACAACCCTGCTGGCATTTACCAGTTGAATCTTTAGTTCTTCCTATTGCATTGATAGGCCTGTCGAGCCGCTGGCGAGTGAGCTCAAGCTTCTATTTGGCGTCGCTAGTTGGCACTGCATGCACTGATTTAATGATGGTTCTGACCGGCGTTATGAACCAATGGCCTGCGGTGGTAGAGGCTCCACTTCAGCAATCACCCCAGTTGCTTCATGAAACAGCTCAACAGCTGCTTCATCCTCAACCCTTGCTTGCTCTGATCTCTGCAGCAGCATTGATCGTCTTTCTTGCGCAGGTCATGCAACAAAGGGTGCGCCTGGCTTCTCAATGGCGCAGCACTTGGGCAGTGGCTAGTTCAGTACTGCTTACAACCGTTTTAATTGACGGACTTTTCCTGTTTGCAGCTCTAATTAATCCAGCTCTGAGTGGCCTGATCTGAAACGAACTGCAAAAGCTGATCACAGTCTTGGCCGAAGGCTCTAATCAAACTTGTAAAGTGGGAGAACCGGCTTAGCCGGAAAACCAGTTCCGATCCACTGCGGAGTATTTGATGAAGCGGCTGTTGTCCTTGCTTACTGGAGTTTTGGTGATGACAGGCCTGCTAATGGCCCTGATATTCCCCCAGACTGCTAATGCCAATGTCTCTGACGAAAAGCTCGGTGAGGTAGGTGAGAAGATTGACTTGAACAATGCGTCGGTGCGTCGATTTCAACAGTTTCCAGGCATGTATCCAAGCATTGCTGGAAAAATCGTTGTCGGGGGCCCTTATTCCAGCGTGAGTGATGCTGCTTCAGTTCTAGATGGATCACAAAAATCAGTTTTTGACAAGTACAAAGACAACTTCACCGTCACGGCACCGGAAATAGCCCTAAATGAGGGCTTCGATCGAATCAATGACGGTCAGTACAGGTAGTTTCTTGCTCGCCTGAAAATTGGCTCAACCGCAAGCCGTCGGTACACCCGGCGGCTTTTTTGCAGGTTTCATGAGGTCTCATTCCCAAACCAATTCCATACCTGCCGGTCCTTGGGATGTTGTGGTGATCGGTGCTGGGGCAGCAGGGCTGATGAGCTGCCTTGAGCTCCATCCTCAACTGAAGGTGTTGTTACTTAACCGCAATACCAGCCGCCGCTCCTCCAGCCGCTGGGCACAAGGGGGCATTGCCTCTGTGACAAGACCTAAAGACAGTGCAGAGAGTCATGCAGAAGACACTCTCAGAGCAGGAGCAGGGCTCTGTGATGCTGATGCCGTCAAACAATTAGTAGAGGATGCGCCTCACTGCGTTGAGCGTTTGCAAAAGCTTGGTATGGCCTTTGATCGCGAAGGCGATGCTCTTGCTACCACCTTGGAGGCCGCTCATAGCCATCGACGGGTGCTGCATGTACAGGATCAAACTGGCCGAGCCCTGGTAGAGGTGCTGCAGGATCAAGTTGAACGGCGGCCCAACCTTTTGCACAGGCGAGGGGTGCGCGTCACCCAGCTTTGGGTTGAGCACAATCGCTGCCATGGCGTACAAGTTTTGGATGGCCCCCTGCTCCATTGGATTTCGGCTAGAGCCGTTGTGCTAGCCACCGGTGGCGGCGGTCATTTGTTTGCTAACACCACCAACCCTGCTCAGGCCTGCGGCGAAGGGTTAGCCCTTGCTTGGCATGCAGGTGCTGCGATCGAGGATCTCGAATTTGTGCAGTTTCATCCCACAGCCCTGCAACTTGAAGGAGCCCCCTGCTTTTTGATTTCAGAAGCAGTCAGAGGCGAAGGTGCCGTATTGGTTGATGCTCAGGGGAACAGCCCCGTGAAGGAGTTGAGCGGTTGTGATCTTGCCCCTCGAGATCAGGTGAGCCGTGCCTTGATTCGAGCTATGCAACACCAAGGGGTAGAGCATCTGGGCCTTGATCTCAAGCCCATCACTTCAGAGCGGGCTGAGGCACGCTTCCCCACCATCCTCAAACGCTGCCGTGAATTGGGCTTAAATCCACTTGAAAATCCGATCCCTGTTGCGCCAGCAGCGCATTACTGGATGGGTGGAGTGGCTACCAACCTGCAAGCCGCAACAAGCCTGCCGGGGCTCTATGCCATTGGTGAAGTTGCATGCACAGGTGTGCATGGAGCCAACAGATTGGCCGGTAACTCTTTAATGGAATGTCTGGTGTTTGCCAGGCAAATGGCCGCAATTGAACTAGGGCCTTTGCTCTCTGTGGCGGTCAATCACAGAGATCTTTCCCCAGAGCCTTGCTATCAGCAACTTGATGGCACTCAAAACGCAGAGTCTTTGAGTTGTGCCATTGAGGATCTTCGAGATCTGTGCTGGCGAGAAGCAGGCTTGGATCGCATGGCTAAGGGAATGCAAAAAAGCCTTGTGAGCATTCGCATCGATCAACAGCACATTGCCGAGCAGCCTTTGCTGAAGCTAGTGGGCCATCAGTCCAAAGGCGTGTGCCATCGCCTTGATGACACAGCCAGAAGAGACCTTAATTTGCTATTGGATCTAAGTCATCGTCAGTTGACCAGCTATTTATTGCTGGAAGCCTGTTTGTTCCGTCGTGAAAGTCGTGGAGGGCATTTCAGACTTGACGCACCGGTAGCTCTGCCCCAATGGGAATGCCATTCGCGCCAGCAACGTGGAAATAGTCTTTCTACTAGGCCTGTGAGGTCTTAATGGGGAACTTCAGAATTGCCTCGTCCCCTCGTAGCGACTGAGGTCAGCAAGTTTATTGAGCGGTTTGACTCCTGATTCGAGCTTTCCATTGATTTCCCATGTGGGATATGAATCAATGCCCTTGCGTTTACACAAAGAACTTTGGCTGTTCTGCCCATCCTCTGAGCACTCCACTACCTGAAGTTGGGCGGCGCCTTCTTCGCCAAATAGCTCCTTCTGCTCGTGGCAATGGGGGCACCAGTAAGCGCTATAGATCACTGCCCCAGTTTTTGTCAGATGTTCAGCCAAAGCCAGTGCTGATGGCGAACTAATGGTTTTAACGGCTGCAGGCATACCTCGGCCATCGCCAACAGCTTCTTGACGACTCGGATCGACAACCGAAGCCCAGATCAGGCCCCCGAGGAGTACGGCTAGAGAAAGCAGAACTCCGCTAAAAATCAATTGTCCAAGATCATCCCAACCTCCTCCGATCAAGGACAAAATCAACAAGCTGATTGATAGGCCAGCAGAAAGAGCGCAGAAGAAACAAAAAGCACCGATCTTGAACAGCATTAACCCGATCAAAACCAGGCTGAAGATGGCCATACCGCAAGAGAGGGCAAATAACCCCCACCAGGTGCGACGGGAAAGTTCAGCTCTGTTTTCTGAAAGCCCTGGCAGCAAGGGCATAACTGCCATTATCAGAATGGCTAGGTAGGCCAGAAGGCCCATTAATGAAAGTGGAATAGCACCTTGAAAGATGCTGCCCCAGGCGCTGTTCAGCACCTTGTCGCAGGCTTCATTGCCGCCGGGACAGGAAAGCTGACCAATCCATCCCCAGCGGTTCAGAGTGATTGCCCCCGTGTCGATTAGCCCAACGGTGGCAAGCACTGCCATTGCAATTCGGGCCCACTTAAAACCCTGATCCTGACGGCGGCGACTAGTTAGGCGAGACGAACCCATTTCGGCAACATATATCTGAGAATTGTGGCAGCTCTGGCAATAGCGGCTTGTTCTATAGGGTTATTAGTGGCAGTAACTGCCTAGGCAGCCAAGAGATTTGAGCTGTTGATGACAAAGCCTGAGTTGAGATTTGGCATGCCAATCACGCCCATAGCCCTCAAAGAAGAAAGACCATCGGTCGCTTTTGCTCATTTGGGTTGTGAGAAAAATCGTGTTGATACTGAACATATGCTCGGATTGCTTGCAGAGGCGGGCTATGGCGTCAGCAACAGCGCAGAGGATGCAACTGTTGTAGTCGTGAACACCTGCAGCTTCATCCAGGAGGCCCGCGAGGAGTCTGTGCGAACTCTTGTAGATCTTGCGGAGCAGGGAAAAGAACTGATCATCGCTGGCTGTTTGGCTCAGCACTTCCAGGATGAGCTGCTGGAATCCCTGCCGGAAGCAAGAGCCATTGTTGGTACTGGCGATTATCAGCACATCGTGGAAGTGCTCAAGAGGGTGGAAGCCGGTGAACAAGTGAGCCGGGTTAGCAGCAAGCCGGTTTTCTTGGCCGATGAACGCCTGCCTCGTTTTCGTACAACTAGTGCAGCCGTTGCCTTCCTCAAGGTGGCAGAGGGGTGCAACTACCGCTGTTCTTTTTGCATTATTCCGAAGCTGCGCGGCAATCAACGCAGTCGAACTATCGAATCGCTTGTGTTGGAAGCCCATGAACTGGCCGCGCAGGGTGTCAAGGAACTGATCCTGATTAGTCAAATCACCACCAATTACGGTCTAGACATTTACGGACGGCCCTCTCTGGCTGAGTTGCTTAGAGCCCTTGGCGAGGTAGATATCCCCTGGATCAGGGTGCACTATGCCTATCCAACAGGGCTGACAACGGAGGTATTAGCTGCCTACCGAGAAGTGAGCAACGTGTTGCCTTACCTAGACCTGCCTCTACAACACAGTCATCCGGAGGTGTTGAGATCGATGAATCGACCTTGGCAGGCAGATGTGAATGCCCTGCTGCTTAATCGAATCCGCGAGCAACTCCCCGATGCGGTGTTACGCACAACGCTGATCGTGGGTTTTCCCGGTGAAACCGAATCACAGTTCGAGCATCTCGCTTCATTTTTAGATGACTATCGCTTCGATCACGTGGGCATATTCACCTTCTCAGCCGAAGAAGGTACTCCTGCTGCCAGGCTTCCCAACCCTGTAACCGCCGAAATAGCACAGGCACGTAAGGACCGACTGATGGCTCTGCAACAACCGATTGCGGCGGCTCTTAATAAGAGCTGGGTGGGTCGGACAGTGGATGTTTTGATCGAAGAGCACAATCCTGAAACTGGCGCGATGATTGGTCGATGTGCTCGCTATGCACCGGAGGTGGATGGTGAGGTGTTGGTCCTACCGAGTGAGCAAGGGTTGCAGGCCACGCCAGGAACGATGGCCCCCGTATTTATCACCGGAGCTGATCTATATGACCTTACCGGCCAGCTGATAGACAAGCGCGCTATGGATTTAGCAACCCAGAGCTCTACGTGAGTTCATTCCCGTATTTAAGAGCTCATCAACGCGGCATCTTTTTAGCAGCATCAGGTATCAGTACTGCTGGATCTTTTGCCGGACTAACGGCAAAAGGTTGGATCCTTATGGATGGCACGAGCAATCCGATATTGCTTGCGACCCATTTTGCGGCTCTTTCCTTGCCAACCGTTCTGGTAAGCGGAGTTGCTGGTGTGTCTACAGACCGTTTCGGCTGTGAAAGGGTCTTGGTAAAAGCCCAGTGGTCACTGCTTGCCGCTGCGTCACTAGGGGCGTTGGCTATCCCTTTGATGGCAGGAAACGCTTTAGTTTTAACCCTATTAACTAGCACTTTGCTTGTGGGGGTGGCGAGTGCTTTTGAACTCACGGCTCGCAACAAATACTGCGCGCTATTGGTGGAGGAACCCAATCAACTCGCCCCATATCTTTCTAGCTTTTCGGTCGTGTTCAACGTGGGCAAGCTCATTGGTCCACCCATTGGTGGTTGGTTGCTTGCTCTAACCGGACCTACTGCTGCCCTAAGCATTGATGCGGCTAGTTACTTGTTGCCAATCGCCAGCATTATTTGGTTGCTAGATCCAAAACTTGAACAAGAACAACGCAGCGTTGCGGGCAAGCAAGCCACAATGATCCATGCCTGGCGTGATAGTGGATCAACCCTTCGGCAGGTGTTGGTCTTCACGGCAATGTTCTGCTTGGTGGGGTTTTTCCATCCTGGTCTGGCCCCTTTGATCGCAGATCAGGTACTCGGTTCGGATCCAAGAGATCTAGGATTATTCACCAGCGTGCTTGCAACAGGAAGCATTGCGGCAGGCTTGCTATTGCAACGTAATAGCCACAGCTTTTGCCGTCGACCATTTCTCACCCTAAGTGGATTCGCTCTGATCACTGGTGTGGCGCAACTTGGCATGGCCCAGGATCTATCAAAAGGCTTTAGCCTCGCCATGACATTGGTGATTGGCGCTGGTACCGCAGGCTTGTTGAGCAGTTGCAATCTAATCACTCAGGTGGGCTCCCCTCAGGTATTGCGTGGTCGCATGGCAGCCCTGAGCCAAATCGCTTTTCTGGGAGGAGGGGGGTTGAGTGGTTTAGCTGCTGCCCTGATGGTGATCAAAGTTGGCTTACCATCAACCTTCGCCACCGCTGGAGGTATCGGGATTGGCATAGCAATCTGGGGATTGTGGCGAAAGCGGCAAACCGTATTGGAAGAATTCAGATCAGTTTGACCCCTTTAAGAATCTTGGTCAGTGCGATCGCTCCAACAAGTGCGCCACCAACAAGGCCTAAATAAAAGACGATGCCCATGTCCAACAAATCAGCTGAACACCATTAGATCAGAAATCGGGCCTTAACTGCCTTAAAGCTCCTAAGGTTCCAGCAATTCCCTATAAAAAACTCGGAGGGTTCAAAGCACCGAGTAGGCCTTCTGTAATTTTTGACCTGACGCATAGATCTGCATGCGCACTCTTTTTATCTACCCAAAGTTCCCAAAGACATTCTGGAGCTACGAGAAGATCCTCGAGCTAGTTAACCGCAAGGTGCTGCTTCCACCTCTCGGGCTGGTGACCGTGGCAGCTTTGCTACCTCAAGAATGGGAGATGAAGCTAGTTGATCGCAATGTAAGAGAAATCAACGAAGTCGAATGGCAATGGGCCGAGCTTGTTGTGATCTCTGGAATGATCGTTCAAAAAGATGATATGCAGCAGCAGATTGCGGATGCCAAACGACGTGGCCTGACTGTTGCCGTTGGCGGGCCATTCGCCAGCTCTACGCCAGAAGCTCCTGAGCTGGACCTGGCGGACTTCAAGGTGCTTGATGAAGGAGAGATCACCCTGCCAATGTTTCTGGAAGCAATTCAAAGCGGCAAAACAAGTGGTCGCTTCAGTGCCGAAGGGGATAAACCGGATGTAACGGAAACCCCTATCCCTCGCTTTGACCTGCTGAATCTGGATGCCTACGACTCCATGTCCGTTCAGTTCTCAAGGGGTTGTCCATTCAACTGCGAATTCTGCGACATCATCGTTTTGTATGGCCGTATACCCCGCACGAAAACACCTGAGCAATTAATTGCTGAGCTGCAAACGCTTTACGACTTGGGCTGGCGCCGTTCGATTTTTCTTGTAGACGACAACTTCATTGGTAATAAGCGCAATGCCAAGTTGTTGTTAAAAGCCATTCGACAATGGCAGGAAGAGAAGGGTTATCCCTTCAGCTTCGCGACAGAAGCTTCAGTAAACCTCGCCGATGACGACGAGATGATGCGGATGATGCATGAAGCACGCTTTGAGAGCGTCTTCCTGGGAATTGAGACACCAGATGAGTCGAGTTTGGAGAGCGCTGGGAAAGTTCAGAACACCCGTAATCCCTTAGATGCAGCTGTCGATTTGATCACCGCCAATGGGATTCGAGTAATGGCTGGTTTTATCATTGGTTTTGATGGTGAGAAGGATGGGGCCGGGGGGCGGATTGTTGATTTCGTTACTCGCACTGGAATCCCCGCCGCAATGATGGGCATGCTTCAGGCTTTACCGAACACAGCCCTATGGCATCGACTAGAGAAGGAGGATCGCCTAATTCAAGATAAGGATGCTGCAAAGGGAGTGAATCAGACCAATCTGTTGAATTTCAAGCCAACTCGACCTATTCGAGACATTGCCAACGAATACGTCGAGGCATTCTGCGCTCTGTATGAGCCAAATGCCTATATGGATCGTGTCTACTCCTATTACCTGAAAATGGGCCCCCCACGCTGGAAAGCAGCGGCAAAATTACCTACTTGGATTGATATTCGTGCTCTAACTATTGTTATCTGGAGACAAGGCATAAAGCGCAATACCCGTAGTCGTTTTTGGCGCTATATGCTCGGCATGGCGCGGCAAAATCCCGCCATGCTTGAACAGTTTCTAGTTGTTTTAGCCCACAACGAACATTTCCTTGAATATCGAGCCATTGTTCAGCAACAGATTCGAGAACAACTCGAATTACTTCCACCAGAGGGAAACAGCTCACAAAAAGCTCTGCAAGCTGTCTGATTTAATCAGCAGAGCTCAATCTTGAATGTAGGGCTTGCCGGCGAGTAGGCAGTTTTCAGCTCGTTGTAGTTCTCGCCCCATATACAAGGCATGATCAAGCCTGCTTAAAGGATGTGGCCCTTGCCCTTCAGTGAGTTGAATCCCTACTTGCTTTGCTGTTCGCCCTCTATACACAGTGGCTGGAGTTCGTGCTCCACCTCGGCAAGCAATGATTTCACCGGTAGCGGGATCGATGGCCCGACCCCGCTCATCAACGTCGTTTAAGAAATGCTCTACTACTATTTCCCCGACAGAGGCATCTATCCGGATCAAGAAATACCCACTGGGATCGAGAGCGATAAAACGCTGCGAAAGCTGATCGTCAACGGCTCTAATCTCGTCAGACGTCGCTGTGAGTTGGATGATGCTCTCGACCATTCTTCAAGTTTACAAATAAGAACCTTGACTTACAACATATAACAGTGAGGTCACCCATTCGTAACACTTTAAGAGCTGAACAACAAAAAATAAATCCTTATCTCACTCGCTACCTCTGGAATGCAAATCTTGTAAGGCCGATTGGAGACTAAGTGCTTGGAATAATTTCCCTAAACGTATTGCCTAAACGAGGCCTGTGTCTGTTCTGCTGGCAGTGTTATAAATACCTGCCAGCATGATCATGCATAGAGCGCAAAAGAGAAAATTCTCTTGTTAGTTTTAGAGTGTATAATTAATTTATTATTGGCTGCAAGTAAAGGCAGTAGGGCAAATCAAGGCTTAGGGAGCACAGGCTTACATTTTGGATACTTCTTTGCAGTTCGTTCGATCACCCATAAGTATTTATCGGATCCATGGATGTTCTCAATTTGTTCTGTAATCACTGAAATACTTGTCTTAGCATTTTCAAGACTTAGATGTCCCCATCCAAACCAGGAGCAAGTAGCATCAATCCAGCCAAGATCTCTTCCTAGGTTGATCATCTCTGTATCCCTTTCTATCTCAGTTGGGCTACTGTTACTTGCTTCAACTACTTCTTTGGGATTGGCAGTTACTGGTATGGCAACCAGGATCAGTATGAGTTGCATAAATAGCAGTAGCTTTGACATCACTCAGGAGAATCTTTGGTCAGATATTATAATCTCTGCCGATTCAGAAGATTGAAATCCTTGAGGCGCTGTATGGATACACTACTGAATGACATTGAAATACATTCATTTGAATTCTCGACAGAGAGCGTCTGGCAACAATTCCGTTTTCAATTTCGTCTGTCCAAAACTTATCAAGAGAGGCGCACTGAGCTGCATATATATCTGATATGGAAATTTCATAACCATGGCGGCGAGCAACCTCAATTACCAATTTGCTATCAACATCCAGGGGTGTATGAGCATCCCCCCATTTTTCAATAGAGCAGCCTTGAAGTTCTGAAAGCACCTCCGGCGTATTTCTTGCAAAGTCGATAAATGCAGGCAAATCATTCATCGCATCAATACTGACTGGAATCAGGCTAAAGAGTAGGAAAGAATCGTCAAGGTGCTTGCTTTGTTGACATAGCAGGACGGCTAAAACATTAAGCAATGCCTGCATTGCGCAGTTTTAACATTTTTAGGGATTGGTTTTACTAGTCATTTGCCCAATGCATGTCTATGTTGAAGACAATGAGTTTACTTTGTAGATGGTGCCATTTATAGATGTGGTGAATTAATTTGAAATGGTGACTCTGCGTTCGCGGCTTTGATCTCTTCAATCATTAGTTTATTTGCTTGAGGCAACCATTCGCGAATCAAGCTGTCCATGCGGTTGTCATACCAACGATGCAGGCTGGCATGGGGCTTTGCTAAAAAACCTCTACGGCGCTTGTGACTACCACCAGCGCCAGGATCAAAGTTTTGGATTCCCTTTTCCAATGCCCAGGCAATAGGAGAGTAATAACAAACTTCAAAATGCAGGCAGTTAATTTCCTCCTTGCTGCCCCAATAACGTCCCCATAATGTTTTTTCATCTTGTATACAGAGTGACATCGCCACTGGATCTCTTGGGTCATCGCGGTGAGCACTGAACAAGACAACTTGATCCTTAAGTGGTGATTTTGCTAAAGCCTCAAAGAATGATTTAGATAGATATTTGCTACCCCAGTCACCCCAACGTGCGCAATGCTGTTCATAGAAGTTATGCATGCGCTGCAATAGTTGTACATCCAGATCAGATCCTGTTAAGGCCGATACCTTTAGCCCCGCCTGAATCACGGCCTTTCGCTCTCGCTTGATATTACGCCGTTGATTAGCATCGAAGCGGTTTAGATAATCTGAGAAATTTTGCAGTCCATTTGTAGATAAGAGGCTTTGCTGATTTAGCCATGTGGCGCAGCCAGCTGCCTCCGCAAGAGCACGCCATTGCGGATCGACATATAGAAAATTGCAGCTGAGGATATTGTTCCGGTAAGCAAAGCTATCGATGCTCTGCAACATCATGGCTGTGAGCTCTGCTTCGTTTTCTCCTGATGCCACATAGAAGCGATATCCCTGTACGGGGCTTACAGGGCTCATCCCTAGCAATTTTGGGTAATAACTTAAGTCGAGAGCTCCTGCCAGGCGAGCGAAGATTTGGTCAAATACAAATTCTCCAGCACTGTGTACCTTGAGATAAAGGGGGGCTACCGCCACAGGCGCATCCCCTCGCCAAAGTGCTAAATGCAGTGGTTGCCAACCCTGTTCTATCGAGATGCTGGCTGAGTCTTCAAGCGCAGCTAGCCATTCCCATCGGTAGAAAGGCATTGTCTGCTCCCCAACCAGGCTGCGCCAGTGATGTTCTGGAATCTCTTTAAGGGAATGGTGCCACCGGGTGATGAGGTTGGCCATTTCATGCCCGCCTCAGGCAAAGATTGCAACGACCATAACCAGAGGCTGCAGAGGATGGGGGAAGGAGTCTTTTTTGGTGTTGAGCGTCTCTCGAGCCCTTATTTCAGCCTGAACTTTGTTTAGGGAAGACTGCATTAGAAGCTTTCTATTGCAAGCTTTCACTATGGCCATTTTGCTATGACATTCGTGGGACAGGGTATGGTTCGCCTCTGATGCCCTAGCAAAGAATTGGCTCTTCCCCCACTCAGCGTCTGGTTAGGTCTTTTGCTGATTACGATTGGTGTGTGTGTAGGTATTGAGTTTAGGGTGGATACAGGCTCAGATTCAGATGACTAGATGCAACTGAGTTTTCTGCTCATCTCTTAGTAGATGCATTGGTGATGGAAGGATGTAGGAATGGTTGGCAGTCAGCCTTTAGCAGAGGCATCTCCATATCAAGTGGCCTATAGCTCCAATGGCAG
>Ga0208638_1000471_pt1 | contig 28328 bp, 25 predicted proteins | sample ETNtaG_34_FD_185753 | JGI IMG/M metagenome (GOLD analysis project Ga0208638, IMG submission 185753) | Marine microbial and viral communities from oxygen minimum zone, Eastern Pacific Ocean - ETNP201306SV51 (SPAdes) (version 2) | ecosystem: Environmental > Aquatic > Marine > Oceanic ...
TGGGCTCAATATCATCAGATTGATACATTTCATTCAGCATATGAACAGTGGTTGTTTTACCATTAGAACCGGTTACTGCTACAATAGGGGCCATGGTAAACCAGCTGGCAAATTCGATTTCACTGATGACAGGAATATTTTTAGCTTGGGCATGTTGAATTATATCAGCATCCTTTGGTACGCCGGGAGATATGACCCAGAGGTCCGCATTATATATTTTTTCACTGTGGCCCCCCGTTTCTCCAGTTATATCACGTTCCATTAATGTCTTTAATGCATCGTGTACTTCTGGTGAATCTGATATGTCACTGATAAATACTTTTGAACCAAGTTCGTGGGCAAGTTTTGCAGCTGCGACGCCACTGCGGGCCAGGCCGATTATGGTAATACTCTTACCCTTAATATCGATAATGTCTTTTCTTTTAATGTCCATTTATAATACGATCATTAATATTCTGATTATGGTCAGGACAACCAAGACACAAAAGATCATCAATACTACCTGCAACCAGGGTCGATATCCTTCATCTTCGTAAAAATACATTTTATCTGATCTTGAATGTGGTTAATGAAAAGAGCGCCAGCAGCAAGCCTATGATCCAGAAACGGACAACGACTCTGGATTCCGGCCAGCCTTTTAATTCAAAATGATGATGAATGGGTGCCATCTTGAATAGGCGTTTTCCTTCGTCGTATTTCTTTTTGGTCATACGAAAATACATGACCTGCAGCATCACTGATACTGCCTCCCAAACAAACACGCCGCCAATGATAAAAAGTAATAATTCTTTTTTCAGCAATACAGCCAGTGTGCCCAGTGCTGCACCGGCAGAAAGCGAACCAACATCACCCATAAAAACTTCAGCAGGGGATGCGTTGAACCAAAGATAGCCAATACATGCTCCTGTTATGGCTGCCGTAAAAATGGTCAGTTCACCTGCTCCGGGAAGATAAATAATATTTAAATAGCTGGAAAAGTCCACGCGCCCGCTGATATAGGCAATGGCCGCAAAAACTGTAAAACAGATAGCCAGTAAACCGGCCGCCAGGCCATCAAGGCCATCGGTAAGGTTCACTGCATTGGACGTCCCTGTGATCACCAGGATGATGGCCAGGGGATATAAATAACCAAAATCCAATTCCAGGTTTTTGAAAAAAGGAACACTGGTTACACTTTTGAATTCTGCAAAAACAGGATTATTGAAAATCCAAATACTGATCACGACGCCTAATAATACCTGGCCAATGAGTTTATAGCGGGCCACCAGTCCTTTTTTCACTTTCTTAACCACTTTCAGGTAATCATCCAGGAACCCGATAATACCCATCCAGATAAGGGCGACGACCACTATTTGTATATACACATTTGTCAGATCAGTTAAAAGCAGGGTAGGGAAGAGGACTGAACCAATGATCATGAGCCCGCCCATAGTGGGTGTGCCGCGTTTTTTCTTGTGGCTTTCAGGGCCTTCATGGCGAATCTCTTCACCGATCTGATGTTTGTGAAGCAAGCGAATGATCCAGGGGCCAATCACAAATGTGAATAATAAAGCCAGGATGGCCGCAGCTGCGGAACGGAATGTGATATATTGAAAAATATTAAAAGGAGAGAAAACATCACGTAAAGGATAGAGTAAATGATAAAGCATCAGTTGTTTGACAATCCATCTATAATGGTTTCCATGGCCATGCCGCGGGATCCTTTGACCAACAGTTTATCTCCTGCTTGAATCCAATTTTTAAGTGATGATAACAACTCATCCTTCGTATAATAATGTTTATGAAACATTGAATCATTCAATACACGGTCTGTATATGTGGATTCATCTCCCGTAGAAAAAACTGCATCCAGTTCCATTGCCTTGCAATGTTCGCCTACTTTTCGATGGTGATCCATGGACCCCTCGCCGAGCTCGAACATATCGCCAAATACAAACACTCTACGGCCGTTCCCGCTGAATGCCTTCAGGTAATCAATGGCTGCTATTGTAGAAGTGAGGTTGGCGTTATAAGTGTCATCAATAATGGTAATATCGTTGTACTGTTTTACTTCACAGCGACCTTTGGGTGATTGAAACGATTTTATTTTTGATCGAAAAGTATCCCAATCAATTCTCAAATGATTTGCTACAGCCGATGCGGCGATTACATTTTTTACAAATGACAGGTTGTGGGAGGCAGTAACAATTTCTTCTGCATCAATTGTAATAGTAATAGTTCCATCATCTTCGTGATGGATATCGGCAGGAAAATCACAATCAGGAGTTAAACCGTATGTAATCGAAGTACCTCTAATATCCAGATTGCGCACATGTTCATCTGCCATATTCACAAAAGCGGTGCCATGCTCCAAGGTATTGAATAATGCTCCCTTCGTCCGGGCGACTTCTTCAATAGAACCAAATCCTTCCAGGTGGGCAGGGGCAATATTTGTAATCAGTCCATGGGTCGGTTCAGCAATGTTGCAGAGGTATTCAATATCACCGGACTGGTTGGCTCCCATTTCAATAATGGAAATTGTATGTTCACCTGTAAGCTGCAGTAATGTTAAAGGCAGCCCGACAGATGTATTATAATTACCGGTGGTGGCATGGACATTTTCTGATGCCTCAAATATATGTTTTAATAATTCTTTTGTAGTTGTCTTGCCATTGGAGCCGGTGATGCCAATCACAGGAATATCATATTGCCGTCGCCAATCGCGGGCCAGTCTGCCCAGGGATTCCAGGACATCTTCAACGATAAAAAAATCTACTGCTTGTGGTACTGTAAATTCATGTTCAACGAGACCGGCCACGGCACCCTTTTCAATGGCCTGTTGAATAAACTGGTGCCCATCGGCGTGTTCACCTTTGAGGGCAATGTACAAATCGCCGGTGATGCATTCGCGGCTGTCCGTAGCGATGCCTGTTATAGGCGCTGTAGGTTCTTTACCTGTATATTGGGTTATTAATGTACTGAATGCTTCAGGTTCAGGTAGCGTTATGCGCACAAAACTCCTCAATGATTGCTATGTCAGAATAGGGCTGCCGAACACCTTCAATTTCCTGGTATGTTTCACGGCCTTTGCCCAAAACAACCAGCACATCCTTACCTTGTAATTCATTTAATGCCTTTTCCAGTGCATCTCCCCGGTCTGCAAACACTTCATAATGATCTGTGGATAAACCGGTGATGATCTCTTCGACTATGTCATCCTGTTTTTCATAACGGGGGTTATCAGGTGTTATGTAAAAATAATCCGAATATTGCTCTACTAACCGGCCCATGATGGGACGATTGGCTGCATCACGGTTGCCGCCGCAACCGAAAACAGTGATCAGCCGGCCATTTTCCGGTACAAGGTGATAAATCGTATTTAACACTTTTTCATACGCATCCGGTGTGTGGGCATAATCCACAACAATGGGTGCGCCGTTGGGCGCTGTAATCGATTCCATTCGCCCTGTAACTACCCTACAGGCATTGATTCCGTCAGCGATTGTGCCAATGGGTATACCCATAGCCAGCGCGGCTCCAACAGCTGAAAGAATGTTTTCCTTATTAAAATCACCGATAAGTTGTGAATCAAAATCAATGTGATGCTCACCAGCAGAAATAGTGCCTGCAATACCGCTTAGTGAAGAATGAACATGTTTAAAATGCACATCGCTGTTATTGGTTTCGGAAACCTTAATAACCGGCGCCGTACTTTCATTGATCAACCGCTGGCCATATTCATCATCAGTATTAATGATAGCAGTGGCAGATAGGGGCAGGGATTTAAATAATTTAGCTTTGGCATGGTAGTAATCTTCCATCGTACCGTGATAATCCAAATGTTCAGGTGTCAGATTCGTAAAAACAGTTGTATCAAATTCAACATCCGCGACGCGGTATTGGTGGATCGCATGGGAAGATACTTCCATAACTACATGGGAAAAATCATCATCCGCCAGTTCGCGTAATAATTTTTGCAGGCTGATGGCATCCATGGTTGTAAGTGTTTTTCCTTGATCATGGTCTTTGGCAATAACACCCAATGTCCCCAACTGGGCTGTTTTACAACCGGCTTCATTTAAGATCGAAGTGATGATTGTCGCGGTACTGGTTTTACCATTCGTGCCCGTGATCCCAATGATGTGTAAATCCCGGGATGGATGTCCGTAATATTCTGCGGCAACATATGAAGCTGCTTTGCGGGGGTTTGATACTTTCACCTGGGGGACAGGGAGGGATCCGACATCCCGTCCATTTGTAATGATCGCAGAAGCACCATTTTCCAACGCTTCCGGGATATAATCATGACCGTCAGCGGTTGTACCGTGAACAGCGATGTATAAATCACCAGGCTTAACTTTCCCCGAATGAAGCTGGATATTTTTGATGGGTGTGGAAGGAATATCGCCATTCGCGGCAATGATTCCCTTAACCAGATGATTCAACGTGGACTTCATTTTAATCCTATAGTGCATATAGAACCATCAGCTACAATAGTTCCCGGTTTTGGGCTTTGCCAGATCACTTTTCCGGACCCTGTAAAATGCGTTCTTAACCCAATTTCCCTTAAAACTGTCCTGGCTTTCCGCAGGCTCATACCGCGAACATCGGGAAGGTAAGAGTCACCATTTTCCTTTTGAACTACAGGAACAACAGGCATGATATTGGATAGAACCACTGGTTTAGCCTCGGTGTTGTCCGAGGTATGTGGGAGGGGCAGACGTTCTTGGACCAACATGTGGTCACTATCGATTGTCTGTGGTTTGAGTAGGCGAATGGAATCGTCCATATTAATGATCCGTTCCATCACCCTGTGGAAGACAGGAGCTGCACCGTGGCCGCCCCAGTGGTATCCAATAGTTGGTTCATCTAAAATTATGACTCCTACCAATTGTGGGTTATCGGCAGGCAGGAAACCGACAAAGTTGGAAATAAATTTTTTGTTAGAATATTCACCATCGATGAATTTTTGAGCAGTACCTGTTTTACCAGCCACTGGCCATCCTTTGATAGCTGCTTTTGTACCTGTACCTGTATCTACTACACGGCACAGCATATTCGTCATTATGGACATGACTTCCTTTTCAGCAACTTTCCGAATGACTTCAGGTTGTTCCTGGTATACTGTTTTTCCTGAAGAAGAAACTATTTGCTTAACAACCCTTGGTTTCATCAGGAAACCGCCATTGGCAATAGCTCCATAAGCCATACCAAGTTGCAGTGCTGTTACGCCCACTTCGTGGCCCAAAGAAACTTCAGCCAGCGAAATTGCACTCCAATCCGCCACATGCCTGAGTGTACCGGGATGTTCACCCGCCAGTCTAATTTGGGTAGGCATGCCAAAACCCAGGTCCCTGCTATAACGATAAAGATGATTTTGTCCAAGTGTTTCAGCAATTTTTATAATACCTACATTACTGGAGTTTTCCATGATCTGGGGCATGGTTAAGAGTCCAAAATCTTCCCAATCCCGAATAGTTCTGCCAGCAAATATATAGCTGCCATTTTCACAATTGAATTCCTGCCACATGGAAACAGTATTCTGATCAACCGCTGCGATTACAGGAACAATTTTAAATGTTGAACCAGGTTCAAATTGGTCGGTGATTATAGTATTGCGTTGCCAGCTGATTTCACCACGCCCGGGATAATTGGGATCGAAGTCAGGAACAATCGCCATGGCAAGAATATCCCCTGTTTGGGGATTCAGTATTAAACCCATTGCAGATAATGCACCACTGCGCTCTAACTGCGTAGTTAATTCTTCCTGCAAAATGGCCTGGTATTCAAGGTCGATGGTTAATTGTACATTGGCACCGTCAACAGGAAGTTTTTGCGGCAGGTTGGTCTTATACATGGAATTCCCCCGACCGCTCATTTGCCGCACAACCCAGCCCGGTGTACCGGATAAATAATTGTTATATTTTTGCTCGATCCCAGCAATACCATTATCATCCAAATCAACAAAGCCCACTGTTTGAGATGCGAGATTATCGTGGGGATAATAGCGGCGTGAGTTCCGCTCTACGATCAACCCTGGAGGTTTATTAACTAACAATTTTTCGCAATGGGTACGCTGCAGGTTACGTTCTAAATATTCGAAGGTCCTTGAAGAATTCAGCTTTTTAAGATATTTTTCTTCATCACCATCCAAGCATGCGCTTATCAGTTTTGCGAATTCCTTTTTGTTTTCAATTTGATTTGGATGGACGCCAAAGGAATAATGAATAATGTTTCGGGTAAAGGGAACATTATTACAATCAAAAATATTTCCCCGAACCGCTTTCAAAGGTTTTTGAACCGTACTTTGGTCTTGCCCGATTAAGCGTAGTTCCTCACCATCGATTATTTGAACTTGAAACAGGCGGACGGATAAACCGACCCAGCAAAAGACAATAAACCCAGACATGAAAATAACTCTGGAGCGGAATTTCAGGTAGTTTTTAGTCAACTGCATGCTCCACTAATTCAGGATCAACTGGTATAACCATGGGTTCTGGATGAGCAACAACCATGCCCAGTTCTTTCCGGGCAAAAGATGTAATACGGTCGACACGATTCAACCGCTCTATATCACTAGTCAGTTCTTTAATAGAATTATTTAGTTCGGAAAAAGTGGATTTTTGGATCTCAATCGCTATCATCGTTTCATCAATTTCAGTGTAAACCCACAGGTATATGATGAGTCCGCAAATGGAAGTTACTGTAACGAGAAAAAAGGAGAGCGTCTGTAAAAATTCCTTTTGTCTGTTTATTAGTTTATTTTTGCGTCGCTTGGGCATTAGATCCTTTCCCCGGCGCGCAGTTTTGCACTGCGCGAACGGTTGTTTTCTATTTGTTCTTCTTTGGTAGGTGGAAGGGGTTTTTTTGTTAAAATGGATAATTCATTTTCTTTACTTAATTTTTTAAAGGTATGCTTTACCATGCGGTCTTCCAGGGAATGATAACTAATGATAACGATGCGTCCCCCAAGAGCAAGGAAATCGATGAATGATTCCAGGAATTGTTGCAAGCGATCAAGTTCATTATTCACCGCAATACGTAATGCCTGGAAAATTCGCGCCAGTGTTTTTTGACGATACTGTGGTGGAGTGCTCCGGCGCACTGCTTCTTTCAGGTCAGCTATAGTTTTCATGGCGTCCATACTTTTCACAGATTTGGCAATGCGCCGGGAATGTCTTTCTTCACCATATTGATAAAATATATCTGCAAGGTCTTTTTCTGTGGTTTGATGAATTACTTGGGCAGCAGTTTGTCCCGATGAGGGATCAAAGCGCATATCCAATGCACCTTCATTTTGAAAACTGAATCCCCTTGATGGAGTATTCAATTGGAATGAAGAAAGTCCCAGGTCCAGTAGTATACCATTCACGGCTGGTAGACCTTCCTCATTGAGTATCTTGTGGAAAAGATCGTATGATGTGTGGTGGCAAGAGAAGGCACCGCTGCCAGACAGCCGTTTAATACAAATTGCCAGTGCCTTCTCATCGCGGTCAAGTCCTAACAGCCTCCCTGAATTGGAGAGAATGTCCAGGATGTGTGTGGCGTGCCCGCCGAGACCAACTGTCCCGTCGAGATAAATTCCATTCGGATCTGTGATCAGCAAATCCAAAACTTCGTCGACCATTACAGGAATATGAACCGGGGAATTGTCCTGCAATGTGTTCGTTGACATTAGAGTATAATTCTATCAGCCAGTTCATCATATTCTGATGAGTCCATTTCTAAATTCTTTTTATCTACTTTGGCAAGTGTGCTGGGGTCCCAAATTTCAATTTTGTTTACCATGCCGATTATTAAGGCATCTTTTTTCAATTTTGCGTAATTCATCAAATTTGCTGATAACATGATACGGCCCTGTTTATCAAATACGACCGATGATGCATAGCGCACGGTATTACGTATAAATGACCTGTTAACACCAGAAATTGCGGACAAATCCTTCAGATCATCTTCGATAATTTGCCAAGCGGTAAGGGGGTAGACCCAGATACACGGATCCATCCCCTGAGTGATCACAAATGTTTGATCATTCTCCGGTGCAAGGCTTTGGCGGAATTTCGCTGGAATATTGACGCGGCCCTTGGCGTCAATAGTATAGGAATATTCCCCTGTAAATGTGTCCTGGTTTATTGTCATACCCACAAAAGTTTGTTAAAGGTTTACCCACAATTACCCATAATATATTTCACTCTACCCACTTTTGTCAACTTATTTTATTAAAAAATTGAAAATAATTGCAGGGTTATAGACGGTAAACGGCTTCAACCAATAGTTGAAGTAAAGAGGGAGATTAAAGTAATCTCTTAATTATCTCTGGGGCAGGTAGTGTTTTACTGTAATGGTGCTGGGTTCAGCGAAGAAATATATTTCAGCAGGATGTTGAAATTCACCAAGTTCTTCGACCTCCATACCGTTGATGTACATAGCGGTGCCTGCTGTCTGGTTTAAACGGACATTGATTTGGTTTTCAAAAGCCAAGCTTTTTTCTTCACCGGGAGAAAGGATTCCTGTCTGGGCAGCTGCAGTATCAGCAGCCATACTATACCAGATGCGTTCTGCTGTTACTATTTTCAGCTTTAGTGGAGGTTCTACTATCATGGAAACTGTTTGTGAAACAGCTTCCACATAATCATTTACCAGTTGATCATCACTGATGGCGTCTGGATTTTCAGCCAGTACGATTTCACCATTTTTGATTGTAGCAGAACTCTGTTCTTCATTTATTTTTTTGATAATAAATATGGCAAAGAGAAAAATAATAAGTAATAAACCGCCTTTGATCAAATCCTGGCGCACCTTGGTAGGCGGCCGCGATTGCGTTGGCACCTTTCTTTCTATTTCTTTTTTTGATTCTTTAGAATCTACTTTTTCAACTTTCCTGGAAATGCGTTTGCCTACTTTTCGTCCCTGGAAAATATCTAACTGGTGTAATGCTTCATCGGCTTCGCCGCCAATTTCAGTTACATATGCTCTCATGAAAAGGCGCACATATGGAAGGGGCAGAACATCAAACTGGCCATTTTCGATAGCGGTGAGATATTCCATATTGATCTTGGTTCGGGAATGAATCTCTTCCAAGTCAATATTCTGGGACTCTCGCAGCTCTTTTAATTCAGTATAAAATTCACTCATGATTCATGATATCAGCCTAGAAAATTAATCGACCCGATCACTAGCTCACAATACAATTGTCAGCTTATTTAATATATTTTTTGTAATGGGCATAAAATGCAGCTAAAGGGAAGCCCATCACATTATAAAAACAACCGTCAATGCGTTTAACGCATACGGCAAACCAGTCCTGGATACCATAGCTTCCCGCTTTATCAAAAGGCATGTAAGTTTCTATATAATAGGATATATCATTATCATTTAAATTATCAAATGTAACATTTGTTTGCTCAAAAAATGTAGTACTGATTCCTGATTCAATATGATTTAAAGAAACACCTGTATACACAGTGTGTGTTTGGCCGGAAAGTGATTTAAGCATAGTAAAGCTTTCCTCTTTATTGCCGGGTTTACCCAATATTTTATTATTTAAAACAACGATTGTATCTGCACCAATGACGAAATGGTCCTGATTTTGTTTTGCTATATCTAAAGATTTTTCCTTTGCGTAATGCTGCACAAATTCTTCAGGCTTTAGACCTATATTGAAATCCTCGTAAATAGTACTGGGCTGCACTGTAAATGTAATGCCAATCATTTCCAGGAGCTGCTTGCGCCTGGGAGAATTGGATGCGAGAATGATTGGATATGGCTGCTTCACTGGAATTTGGCAAGTTTTCTGAGGACAGATACTCGTTCATTTCCATCATCAGCTGTTAAGCGGTAAAGGTATACACCATTGGCCAAGAGTTCGCCATAGGCATCGCGGCCATCCCAGTTGATATAATTGTAACCGCTGGAAAATGATTCTTCGGAAATAGTTACAACCCGGCGGCCACCCAAGGTATAAACATCAATGGAGATTGCAGCAGCAGCGGTGAGTTCAAACGCGAATTGGGTTGTGGTTGCATAGGGGTTCGGGAAATTCAAAATATTCATCACCTGAAGTTTTTGTGAAGATAGTATATGTAATGTAATATTTTTTTCTGCTGGATTATTGGCGTTATCCCAGGCTTTTACGTTTAAATCCAGCGTTGTTTTTTGCTTATCAAAAGGAATGGATAAGATACCGGTTGTAATGCTGTTTTCGTCGTAAATAAACCTGTTGGAGATATCATTTTTCGAATCATCGTTTAAATCGGTGATCATAATTTCATGGCCGACTTCACCGGTGACATTTATCCCTAAAGGGTCTGAAAGACGTAATAATACCTTTTCATCGTTTTGGAGATGATCATTATTGCGCAGGAGTTTGCCGACTTCAGTTTCAAATGATATGATGGGCCCTTGATTATCCTGGACTGGTTCGCCCCCCTGCAAGTAAATGTTATCCAATATTCCCAATGCTTCCACAGGCGGATCCGTTTCCAACTGGGCATATACATTACAATGTGCCGGTGTAGAAGAATAGGAAATATCCAAAGGGATGCGCATAAGGGCACTGAATTGTTGTTGTATTGCTGTAAAATTACCTTTAAACAATGTTGGTCCGGGTAATGTGTATGAAATTTCTTCTGTTTGGGATGCAATGACGTATTGTCGTGTAATATCCTGCTCTGAGTCATTAAGGTGGATGATGCCTTTAATGGAAGCCACAGCAATAGCTTGCTGACCATACACCCGAGCAGTGTCCAAGGCAATCAACGTATCTGGATCGACAGAAGTTAATTCAACGGTTGCTGTTGGTATAGGGTGGTGCATGGCTGGATCACCGAATAAATGAAACAATTCACCGCCTGAACCGCCATCTTTTACGGATTGAAGTACCACGCCTATCGGTTCTGTGGTAATGTTCTGGCTTGGAAAAAATGCACGAAAAATTTCTTTTATATAATATTCATTTGAACTGATTCCAATTGCTCTGCTGGTGGTAATAATGGCAGATGCTCCTTCCATGGGCTGGCGTATTAATTCCTCCGAAAATGATTCAACATCGAGAAAATCAAAATGTCCCCAGGAACACGTTCCTGCAACCCAAATGGGTAATTTCATTTCTGTAATTATTTGATCTATATCGCCGCGGTCCTGGACCAATAATTTTTCCTGGGCCCACTGGTGTTCAGAACCATGGCCAATATAATTGATGATGGCCGTTCCTTCAGATAGTGTTTCCAGCAGGGCAGCAGTTGCATCGGGTTTTATGACTCCATAGGATGATGCATCGCTCACTTCAGGAAATTCCATCATATATAGTTTATTGACTTCTACACGTGGTGTAATTTGGTCGGCAATTTCGTTTGATGCAGTGGTATGGTTTTTAGCATCCTCGATACCGCCACCATGATCTGGTTCTGGTCGGGCAGCATCATCAGCAACCAAAGTGACGCGCTGGCGCCATAAGCCTAATATGGGATTCGTTTCATACTCGATTATTTTATTTACAAAATCTTCCACTTCAGCGATAGTTTTTGCGGGAAAACGGCCCAAGGCTAATTCCGGAATACGCCCATTGATTGCCGCCAGCCTGTCATCCACCGCCCGGTTGGTATAAGCACCGGTAATAATTGTCGGAACTTTGCTTGCGGATTCGCCTGTGATATTCCTGTAGTCATAATCAGTATCACCCATCGATAGAGCGCAATAAGGTTTGGGCTCGGACCATTCTTCCTGTGTCCATTGGATAAAGCGGCGGATGGCTGTGGGATCAGCATTCCCACCGGAAAATTCATCATAAATCTCATCCAAAGCAATGAAAAGGGAACTGCCCCGGTGATCAATAAGGGGCTGGGCGGCACTGCGAAATTCCTCGGGGCCAATAACAAGGTGCTCCACCCCGGGATTTTGATTGCGTAAAGTTGTAAACGAATGATTACTCACTAATGTCAAATCTGTTGCTGATAACACATCATTTTCACCAAAAACGATAAACCTGGACAGGGTGTCACTTGGCAGAATCACAGCGATTGCATAATCATTCCCAGCTGGTTCAACAGCAATAGATTTAGGTTGTGTCACGTGTGTTATATTCCAGACAGTTGGCGCTTCAGATCCAATAAGTGTAAATGAAACTGAATTACTGTGAATGGGTGCATAAAACTCAAAAGGACTGTTATCAGTATTTAACATTCTACCATAACTCACTGTGGCATGGTCAAAATGGGGCAGCGAATAACTGGTAGTTGAATTATTATCCAGGTAAATGATATTAACTCCAGTCGTTAAATCAGAACCGCTAGCCGTAAATGACTTTGTTTGCTTGCTCAATCCTGTAAAATTATAATTTGCTCTTAGATTATCCCGTGAATTCAAATATACATCAATGATGTGCCTCGGGTTAGGGACATATTCAAAATCTGTTGTACTGCCCCGGACGGCAATTTCAAAATCCGCATCAACGGTTGTTTTAAAATCGGGTATTTCCGGTACAACAGTAAAGGTGGCTCCCCGGCCAAAAGATGTGCCGGTCCAGGCCAGCCCGCTGCCAAAGGGGTTAATGATATCATTTTCAAAATGCACGTAGGATGTGGCATAGTCCAGGAAAAGGCTGGTTGAAGATGGAGTGTTTGCAGCAATCACTCGTTTTCCTCGTAATGATGAGTCATCGGGGATGAGCAGCCAATAGGTGTTTTCAGTAAAATAAATATTTTGATGAAAAGCAACTTCATCAATATCCAAATCAAAACCGCTGGCTCCCCGGCCATAGAATAATATCCGGTCACCTGCATCCAATGATCCATCTTCCTCCCCAGTAAATTCAAAAGCTGTTTCTACAAGATTTTCAGGATTTTCAGAATACGTTATAGTATTAACAACTGTTTTACTGCGGTCCCGTCCTAAAGCTGTTCCGGTAAACAGCATATAACTCCGGGGGTCACTTTGCTGCAGGGTACTACTTATGGAGAGTAAATCTGCTCCATTGATTGCAACCATTTGATCAGCTGAAACTTTTAGTCGTATCCAAGTTCCGTCTGGGAGGACAGAGCGTCTGTGATGTTTCCTTTTTTCAGGATGGAACCAGTTTTGGGCAATGTCCCAATTCACAATACGCTGTTTTAAAAAAGAGCGTTGCGTTTTATTCGGTTTGATTATTTTAGCAGGTTTTGTTCCAAATGTTATATCAATGATGAAATTCCGGTAATAATAATTATCTTCAGCCCGGGGATGAATTTCCAGTGTTGCAGTTTCCAGCTGGCGGACTTTTTGCTGGTTGATCCATTTGACTCCCCCAGGTTCAGAATCATCGGTAAAGCCCATTTTTCGCTTGTTGAAGGAGCGTACAGATAATTCGGGCAGTTCGCTTGCAGGAAGTCCAATAAGGAGTGTAAGCGGTTCCGGCTTTATACCTTCAGGAATATCAAAATTGACTGCAATGGATAATTTATCGTTTGATGAATGGAGTGTACGCCAGTTGATTCCAGCTGATAAAAAAGAGGTGCATAAAAAGTACAGGATGAATTGCCGGCTCATTTGCATAATGAAATTTACTGAGTTTGCCTTGTATTGAAATTGAATAATGATAAATGAAGTGCGTAAGTTTGTTTACTGAAATCGTACGTGATTTAACAGAATCTGTTCCAAATCTACATTTAATCTAATATTGAGGAATTCCTGTGTTCGACCTGGAAATGATCAAAAGTGTTTATAATTCCCTACCTGTACGAGTGGCTGCTGCCCGGGAAACGGCAGGGCACCCTTTGACACTGTCGGAAAAAATTCTTTATGCTCATTTATTCAATGATAGGTTTGAAAAATATGAGCGTGGTAAATCGTATGTAGACTTTGCCCCGGACCGTGTGGCCATGCAGGATGCAACTGCCCAAATGGCATTACTGCAATTCATGATGGCCGGCAAAGAAAAAACCGCTGTTCCATCCACGGTTCATTGTGACCACTTGATCCAAGCTGAAATCGGTGCTGACAAAGACCTGGCAACTGCCATGGATGCTAATGGTGAAGTGTATAATTTCCTGGAGACAGTTTCCAATAAATATGGCATTGGTTTTTGGAAGCCGGGCGCAGGGATCATCCACCAGGTTGTGCTGGAGAATTATGCTTTTCCAGGCGGCATGATGATCGGAACAGACAGCCATACAGTTAACGCGGGCGGTTTGGGTATGATCGCCATCGGTGTTGGCGGTGCCGATGCTGTGGATGTTATGGCCGGTATGCCTTGGGAGTTGAAGTTCCCTAAATTTATTGGTGTCAAACTCACCGGTGAAATGAACGGCTGGACGTCCGCAAAAGATGTCATCTTAAAAGTGGCCGGCATACTGACAGTTAAAGGAGGTACGGGCGCGATTGTTGAATATTTTGGCCCCGGCGCCGAAAAGCTTTCCTGTACCGGGAAAGGAACCATCTGTAATATGGGCGCGGAGATCGGTGCCACCACATCTGTTTTCGCATACGATAGTAACATGGCCAAATATTTAGCGGCCACCGGGCGCGAGGAAATTGCGCAATTGGCGGATGAAGTGGCCGCACACTTGCGGGCAGATGATGCTGTTTTAGAAAATCCAGAAGAGTATTTCGACCAGGTCATTGAGATCAACTTATCTGAACTGGTTCCCCACTTGAATGGTCCATTTACACCAGACAGGGCAACACCCATTTCAGAAATGGCTGCGGCAGCGACTGAAAATGGATGGCCCACTGAAATTGAAGTCGGCTTGATTGGTTCATGTACAAATTCGTCTTATGAAGATATTTCCCGTTCTGCGTCCATAGCCAGCCAGGCGGTTGATAAAAAATTGCAGGTAAAAAGTGAATTCACCATTACCCCGGGCAGTGAACAAGTCCGTTATACTGTTGAACGGGATGGCTACCTGGATATATTCAGCAAGATGGGCGGTGTTGTCTTAGCCAACGCCTGCGGACCGTGTATTGGCCAGTGGGCTAGGCACAGTGCTGACCCGGACAGGAAAAATACCATTGTCACTTCCTTCAACCGCAACTTTGCCAAGCGCAACGACGGCAACCCCAATACCCATGCTTTTGTAGGTTCGCCGGAATTGGTGACAGCCCTGGCAATCGCAGGTGACCTTACCTTTGATCCCGCCAGGGATACATTGATCAATGCGGACGGGCAGGAAGTAAAACTGGATCCCCCGTTGGGAGTAGATTTGCCTGAAAATGGTTTTGCAGTTGAAGACCTTGGCTACCAGGAACCGGTAGCTGACGGCTGTGGTATTGAAGTGGTGGTTAATCTCGATTCAGAGCGCTTGGAATTGCTTGCACCTTTTGATCCCTGGAATGGGAATAATATCACCGGCATGAAATTGCTGATCAAGGCAAAGGGTAAATGTACAACAGATCATATTTCCATGGCTGGACCATGGCTGCGATTTCGGGGCCACCTGGATAATATTTCCAACAATATGCTTACCGGAGCAATCAACTATTATAACGAAAAAGCAAATAATGTTAAGAATCAACTGACAGGTGATTACGGTGCGGTACCGGATGTCCAGCGTGCTTATAAGGCTGCAGGTGTCCCCACGATTGTAGTAGGTGATGAAAATTATGGGGAAGGGTCATCCCGTGAACATGCAGCCATGGAACCACGGCACCTGGGAGTGCGCGTAGTGCTAGTCAGGTCATTTGCCAGGATACACGAAACCAATTTAAAAAAACAAGGCATGCTGGCGCTTACGTTTGCTGAAAAAAGTGACTATGACAAAATCCAGGAAAATGATACGTTTGATTTCACTGATTTAGATCAATTCTCCCCCGGGAAACCATTGACACTGAATGTAACCCATTATGGTGGATCAACTGCGACAATTATGTGTAACCACACCTGCAATCAAACACAAATAGATTGGTTCAAGGCCGGATCAGCTCTTAACTTAATTCGCTCGCAATAACGTAAATATTATAATGAAAATTCTCGTATCTGATCCTATCACAGCTGCCGGTATGGCCATTTTGGAGGATGCTAACCTGGAGGTGGTTAATCTCCCGGATGCGTCAGCTGATGAAAAAGCAAAAGCCTGTAAAGACGTTCACGGCTGGGTTATACGCAGCGGTACGAATGTTACGGAAGATATGATCAATAGCGCTGAACAGCTGCAGGTGATCGGACGTGCCGGGGTAGGGATAGATAATATTGATCTCGCGGCTGCAACCCGCAAAGGTGTCGTGGTTATGAATACTCCCGATGTAAATACCATTTCAGCAGCTGAACATACAATTGCATTGATGCTGGCCTTGTCCAGAAATATTCCAGTTGGGCACGGCGGTATGATCAAGGGAGAATGGAATCGCAATGCACTGGTTGGTTCTGAATTACGCAATAAAATACTGGGTGTAGTCGGTTTGGGAAAAATTGGCAGGGAAGTGATTCAACGCAGCCGGTCGTTCAATATGAATATTTTGGGATTTGACCCTTACGTCAGCCAGGATATGTTCAATAAAGATGAAGTGAATGTTGTAGACCTGGATACATTGACTGTTGAAGCGGATTACATTACACTGCACGTGCCTATTACAGATTCCACGAAAGACCTGTTTGATTATGACCGCCTGTGCCGGATGAAAGAATCAGCGCGGATCATCAATGTAGCCCGGGGCGGGATCATCAATGAAGCTGACCTGGCAAAAGCGTTAAATGAAGGGAAGATTGCCGGTGCTGCTGTGGATGTGTTTACATCAGAACCGGTAGGCGAAGACAACCCCTTGGTGAAAGCAAAAAATATTGTATTGACTCCCCATCTAGGCGCTTCAACAGAGGAAGCAAAAGAAGGTGTCAGCCGGGCAGTCTGCGAACAGGTCCGGGATTATCTGCTTTATGAAAAATTGGCAAACGCAGTCAACATGCCCATTTCCGACCTGGCCAAATTGAAAGAGATCCAACCATCTTTGGAATTATCCGAAATCATGGGCCGGCTCCAAAGCCAACTGGTTTCAGGTTCAATCCAAAAGGTGCATGTAGAATGTGCCGGTTCCATGGATGAAACAAAACCCGCAACGCTGGCCTTTTTAAAAGGCTTGCTGTCAGCGCGCATACCTGACAGGGTGAATTATATAAATGCAGAAACGCTGGCTGTGGGCCTAGGTATTCGTATTGAACACAGTTATACTTCTGACAGCGGCGGTTATACGAATCTCATCCGCACTAAAGTAACGGGTGCCGAAGGCACTACTCAAATCAATGGCAGCGTTTTTGAAGGGAAACGCTTGCGGCTGGTGAATATCCTCGGTTATGAAATGGACATTACTCCCCGGGGTACAATGCTATTCGCCCGCAATAAGGATGTGCCCGGAGTGATCGGGAAAGTAGGTACAACACTGGGTGCAGCGGATGTGAATATAGGCGCATATTTGTTGAGCCGCGATTCAACTGACGGTGAAGCGTTTGCCGTCATTCGTGTGGACAATGAAGTGCCTAATGATGTGCTGGCCGCACTGGCTGATTTGCCGGAAATTGTATCCATCCAGCAGATTCATTGCTGACCTTGTTTTTTCCCCGAACAAAACCTGATCAAGAAATAAATAAAATTGCAGGTGCCGGTGTCGCCGGAATGACTGCTGCCCTAAACCTCAAAAAATCCGGCCATGACGTTGTTATATATGAAAAACAATCTACAGTAGGAGGGAGCCGGCATGGTGATTATGAAGGACTGGAGAATTGGATCTTCAACCAACCTATGACACAATTTTTTGAGTCCCATGGATTCGATTTTGAAAAACTGGATTCTGTACCGATCCAGAACTTCAGCGTTCATACTGAAAAAAGATCTCCTTTCATTGTAAGGTCGCGTACTCCTTTTTTCTATATGGTTAAGCGCGGGCCGGGAAGTGATTGTTTTGACCGGCAATTGTATGAACAGTGTCACAGGGCAGGAGTGGATTTCAAATTCGATTCACCAGCGCCTGGACATATTGATATTGACAGCACGGGATCAAAAAAAGCCGCTGCATATATTAAAGGAGTCAACTTTACTACACCATTGGCAAACCAGGTGCATTTATTATTAGGACAGAAATTTGCCCCAAAAGGGTATGGGTACTTGATTATACAAAATGGTCATGGGACAGTAGCAACAGCCTTTAAAAAAACAAAAAATGAGCTATCAGATCCTTTGCATGAATCAATCAAATATTTCCGGGGAAGGGGATTTGATATACCCAATAAAAACATCTTCGGCAGCAGGGGCAGCTTTTCCAACCTCAATATGAAATTTTTTCAACGGCCGTACCGCATCGGCGAAGCGGGCGGCTTCCAGGATTTCCTGTTTGGTTTTGGCATGCGTATGGCCATGCGCTCAGGACTGGCTGCGGCGTATCATATAAAGGGTGAAAAATATCAAGCAAAACGTATCTTAAGGAACTTGCACTGGAAAAGGCATATATCATTCATCAATCGCATGCTTTATGAACGACTCAATGATGAGCAAATGGCTAAGTCTGCTGCTTTATTTGCCAGGGTTGATGAACCACTGGATTTATTGTCCCGGGCATATCAATGGAACTTTAAGAATATGCTGCGTTGGATGAGATTGAAGGATCAGTATGAAATTCGCACTGCTTAGGAGCCTGCAGTTATTTGCCATGCTCATTACGTTGTCCGGACTCTATATCGGCATCAGGGACAATAATGTTATGCTGGAGCTGAATGCACTGATCATTGGCGCTGGCATTTTTTATGTTGCCAACGTATTAATTAAGAAAAGCAATTGATTGCTTAACGAACTATAGACTTATAAATTCAATTTTGTAATGCGAGGAAATACATGACCAAACTCTGGGATGACCTGAAAAAAAATATGAAAGACTGGGGCTCCGTGGCAGTAGAAAAAGCGGAGGAAGTGAGCAAGATCGCTGTTGCCAAAACAGAAGAGCTTACCAAGATCAGTAAAATAAAAATTGAAGTTCACCAACTGCAGCGGGATTTAGCTAAAACCTATGAAAACCTCGGCCGGCTTGTTGCCTATCATGCCAAAGAGGAAAATATGGTAAACTTTACTGGCAACAAGGAATTTTACCGCTCGCTCCAGAAATTAGAAGATGTCCAGAACAAAATTGCCGAAAAAGAAGCCGAGATACAAAAAGTAAAAGATGAATTCAATATTGAAGAGCAGGATATCGCTGCTACTGAACAAAATGTCGAAGCTGAAAAAATTGATGATGGTGATGAAAATGTCGAAACGGTATCGGATGAGGAATCCGAGGATTCAAATAAACCTGCATCTTGACAAAACCGTCTCCTCCTACAGGGCGTAGAGCCCTTGACCTCTATTTAAAAGAAATAAAAAAACTCGAACCGCTTCCGCCTAAGGAAGAAGTTGTCTTGGCCCAGCGAGCCAAAACCGGGGATACGGATGCATTTCAAAAACTGGTAACCCATAACTTGCGTTTCGTGGTGGCTATGGCCAAAAAATTCCAGGGGCAGGGTGTTCCATTCGAAGATTTGATCAATGAAGGTAATTTAGGCTTGATCAGGGCTGTCAATACCTTTGATGAAACACGGGGGTTTAAATTTATATCATACGCGGTGTGGTGGATCACCCAGCGTATCCGCACAGCCATCCAGAAAACAGGACGCACGGTGCGCCTGCCATCGCACATTACCGAATCCATGGGCAAGTTATACCGCCAGTCATTGGAACTGGAACAGGAATTTGAGCGGGAGCCCACCACGGAAGAATTGGCTGAAATAACAGATACAACCATCAAATGGATAGAAGACCTGGTGAAGGCATACACCGGGCCAGTTTCATTGGAAGACAGCAGTGAAATAGACCGCCCGCTTATTGAATATTTGACATCTAAAGATCCCCGCCCGGAAATGCAATTGATGCAGGAATCATTGAAAAATGAGATTATTATGCTTATCAATACATTGAAAGAGCGCGAAGCGCAGGTACTGACAGAATATTACGGGCTGGGGGAAGATGACTCCAAAACGCTGGAGCAGATCGGTAAAAGATTGGGCTTGTCCAGCGAACGTATCCGCCAGATCAAGGAGCGCGCCCTGCAGCGCCTGCGTAAATCCACCACTTCGCAATTATTAAAATTGTACCTCGGTTAGCATTTGGTTTATATAGTTTCAAAATATTAAAATCGGAGCACTTATTTTAGTGGTTTGAGCCGTGTTTGGCCGGAAAAAGACAATACAGAAACAATATATCATTATTTCACAGGATGACCGTGGTGTCCGCCAGCGTAATTTAACGCGCCAGCGTTTATTCACTTTTTCAGCAATAGCTGTTGTCATACTGGCGGCTGTTTTCTTTTTCAGCGCTGATACATTGACCAATGTTCTTTATAAGTCAAAACTGGCCAAGGTTAAACAAAATTATTCCATGCTGTCCACGACCCTGGAAGATCTCCAAAGCGAAGTGACTGCAATGACAGACAATATGGAATCCATTGAAGAAAAAGATAAGGCAATCCGTACTTATGCGGATATGCCCCAGATCGACCAGGATATCCGTAAACTGGGTATTGGGGGCGTGCGCCTGGCGGAAAACACCAGCATAAAGGACGGCTTAACTGATCGCATAAGGTCGCTGGAAATGGATGTACAAACATTGTCCAGGAAAGTGAAGTTGGAATTATCCAGTTACAGCGATATCTATTCCAAGGTTACTGAAGATGTAGAAATGATGCGCGCCATTCCCTCTATTCGTCCCATTAAGGGTGGATATCTGAATTCCACTTTTGGTTACCGCAAAGACCCCATCAACGACAAAGTCCGGTTTCATTACGGCCAGGATATTACGATCAATAAAGGGGAGGATGTTTTAGCTCCCGCTGATGGTAAAATAAAGGAAGCCCGTTATCGCGGTGGTTATGGCAAAGTAATAAAGATCGATCATGGCTATGGTTACACCACGCTTTTTAGCCACCTTTCAGATTACAAAGTAGAAAAAGGCCAGCAGGTCAAACGGGGTGAAATTATAGGCACATCAGGTAACACCGGCCGCTCCACAGCTCCGCATTTGCATTATGAAGTCCATCATTATGGCACCCCGCAGAATCCCCTGGACTATTTCTTCAGTGGCTACCTGCAATAAGCTGAATTATATTTTCACTTCAGTTTTTTACTCCTATGCATAAATCATACATCATCGAAACATTCGGCTGCCAAATGAATGTGGCCGATTCTGAACTGGTGGAAGGGTTGTTGCAAAAGGAGGGATATCAACCAACCAATGAAATTAAAAATGCTGATGCTATTTTTGTAAACACCTGTGCCATCCGGGAACACGCTGAAGAAAAAGTGCATTCTCAATTGGGGAGGTACAACCTCATCAAAAAACAAAAGCCGGATACGATCATTGGTGTGCTTGGCTGCATGGCCCAAAACCTGAAAGATGATCTCCTGGAAAATAGGCCCTACGTGGACATAATCCTGGGCCCGGATTCCTACCGCAAGCTGCCGGAAATTCTCAATCGTAAAATGGGTCAATCTAAAAGTATAGTGGATACAAAATTATCCAAATATGAAGTGTATGCTGATATGTTTCCCAGCCGGAATGAAGGCATCAATGCCTGGGTATCCATTATGCGCGGCTGTGACAAATTCTGCACATTTTGCATTGTGCCTTTTACACGCGGCCGGGAGCGGAGCAGGAGCATTCCCAGTATTATTGCTGAAATTGAACAGGCGGTTGCCGATGGTTTTGTAGAAATTACTCTCCTGGGCCAGAATGTGAATTCATACAAGTACGAACAGGATGGCTTTGCTGAATTACTTGCCGCTGCTGCGCAGGTAAACGGTGTACAAAGAATTCGTTATACTTCTCCCCATCCCCAGGATATCAATACGGAATTGCTGGCTGTCATGGCTGAACACGACACTATTTGCAATTATATCCATTTGCCGCTGCAAGCCGGTAGCAATCGTATTCTTAAGCGCATGAATCGCACGTATTCAAAGGAACATTTTATTGGTTTGTCCGATCATATCCGCGATATGCTGCCTGATGTAGGAATCAGCACCGATATCATTGTTGGCTTCCCCGGTGAAACAAATGATGAGTTTGCAGAAACACTGGAAGTGATGGACAGGGTCAAATTTGATTCCGCATTTACGTTTAAATACTCTTCCCGGCCGGGAACAAAGGCGGCTGAATACAGTCATAATATTCCTGAAGAAGAAAAAAAGAAGCGCCTGCAGCGCGTCATTACCTTGCAAAAAAAACATACCCTGGAACGCAACCTGAAAAATGTCAGCAAGGTGGAAACAGTCCTTGTTGAAAAAGAAAGCAAGAAGTCAGCAAACCATTGGGCCGGCCGCACAGATGCCAATAAATGGGTGATTTTTGAAAAAGGAAATAGCAAAATAAAAGACTTTGTTCCGGTATTGATTACAGCGGCGAAAGGCGTTAGTTTACATGGAGAATTGGTACACCAAGAGAAAGCGCACGCAGTATGAAACTTGTTAAAATATTTGTTACACTTATAGCAGTAATTGTTGTCCTGCTCTTCCTAATGCAGAATACGGCTGTGGTTAACGTTGACCTGGTTTTTGCACAATATGAGGAAGTGAAAGTTGCTTTTGTCATGATCGGCGCTCTTTCAGTGGGGTTACTGATCGGCTTTGGTGTTGCCGTTGCCAATATACTGTCCGGCAAAACAGAACTGCGATCTTTACGTACTAAAAACCGCAGGTTATCAGACGAATTAAATGACCTGCGCAATGTGGCTATCGATGAAGGGATCTACGACCTGGATGACGGAGACGAGTAGTTTTGAATTCAACGCTCCTGATCGCTGTCATCATCCTGATAGTCGCCGGCATTACCGCCGCCGTTTATTTCCGTCCTAAAAAAACCCGCCGTTACGAATCCCTTTACACCGATGCCCTGAACGCCATCGTCCGTGGCGATTCCAAAACCGCCCTTAAACTATTGCGAGATGTGGTCAAACAGGATACGGATCATATTAACGCTTACCTGCAAATGGGTGAAATCCTGCGTGAACAGGGGCATGCGCAACAAGCCCTGAAAATTCATCAGTCACTCACAGTGCGCCCCAACCTGGATGATGATATTAAAATCGATATCCACCGTTCCCTGGCGTTGGATTTTTTAAGTTTTGATAATTTGATCAAAGCAAAACAGGAAGCTGAATTCATCCTCAAGGTAGAAAAAAGGAATACGTGGGCATTGGAATTTTTGTTGGGTGTTGCCGAGCGCGAGCGGGACTGGATTCATGCCGCCAAGCTGGCCAAGGATATTCAGAAAATAAAACAACAGCAGGATCCCAGCAAGCTGGCTCAATTTCAAGTATTTGAAGGATTGGATAAACTCAGTAAAGATGACCGCAAGGGAGCGCTGCACTGTTATCAAAAAGCGCTGGAGATTGATCCGAATTATGGCCAAGCCCACCGCCGCCTGGGGGATTATTATGCAGAAGACAGGGATTTGATCAAAGCCATTGACCATTGGGAACAGTTTGCAATTCAAGATCCTGACAAAGCCGGTAATATTTTTTCAAAAATCGAAACAGCGCTGTATGATCTGGGCAGGTACGGTGAAGTAGAAAAATTTTACGAGCGCATGCTCAATTCCAATCCCGAGAACCTCGATGCCCTGGCCCGCTTGGCCAATGTTTTGGAAGAAAAAGGGGAGCGTCAGCAAGCCCTGGACCTGGTAGATTCTGCCATGGAGAAATTTGATCATTCAGTACACGCCCGTTTAATGAGATTAAAATTGAGTTTAACTATTGCACCGCCCCACGAATTATCCCAGCAAATTGATAAAATCATCGAACTGGCTATTGGTGAAAAGGAAAGTAATTAACGTTGCAGCTGGGGAAATTTTGGCCGATTTTCATTACAACTTTTCTGTCAGCCCAAAACTTTAATGTATATTTCCAATTGCTGGAGGAAGGACGTATCCAGGAAGTCAGGGACCAAATCAAGGAGTTAAAGTCAAAATATCCTTACGCTCCGGCCATTCCCTATATGCAAATTTTAATGAATGATGATGGTGATTCTTCAATTATTCAATTCCGGCAATTTATCAGCAATTTTCCTGACAGTGAGTATACCGACGACGCGGAAATGAAAATCGGTGAATACTTGTATGCCCGGGGACTTTATGGCCAGGCCAGCCAGCAGTTGAAGAAGATCCCCTTAAAATATTCCGATAGTGATCATTTTCAGCGGGCTGTGGACCTGCTGGTCTCCAGTTTCGAAGCCACAGGCGAAGTGGACAGCGCAAAGTATTATGTTTCCAAAGCCAAGGCAAAACGCTCGGACCTGGCCGTGGATCATTACAACTTTAATATAACACAGCCAAAAGTGAAACTGCAGAAACTCACCAGCAAGGACGAGGGCAAAACAAAAGCTAATATTGGCAAAAGTGATGACCGGCCCTGGGTGGTGCAATTGGGTGCTTTTGGAAAATATGATAACGCCAAGCGTTTACAGAATATGATCAAAGCAGCGGGCCATTCTATTGAAATAGTAGAGGTTATGTCCAATAATAAACGGCTGCATGTAGTCCGCGTAGTGCGGTTCAGCAAAGCAGAGGATGCGGAAAAGGTTGGCCAAAAGATCAAAGCGCAATATGGTGTAAATTACAGGGTTCTTAACAGGCCAAAATAATTTTGGGAATGATTAGGAGGCTGGTGCCCCTCGTGGTCTTCAAAACCATTGGGATCTACACAACAGATCCGGTGAGTTCGATTCTCACGCGTTCCCGCTAGAAATTCAGATCCATATTTTCGAGCCCTTTTATCTGGGGGTGGTCGATATCTCCATAAACTTCCAATACAATAGTCCGGCCTTTACGGGGCAGTGTATTACCAGAGCCTTCTTCCCAAACTTCCACGAAATTAATTATTGGTTGAGAAAGGTTGCTTATTTCAACTGTAAATCGGTCAATAATAAAATCTGAATCATTTCGGATCGGCTGTTGTATAGTAAAACTGCCGTCAACAACTGCTTTACCAAACTGGGTATCCGCTGTTGCTTTTATTATAAGATCCTTACCTCTATTAAAGTTAACAGTCAGGTTAACTTGCCGGATTCTAAATTTTCCGCTGTTGATATTTAAATAATCTGCTATCTCTTTAAATTCCTCATCATCCTGAACATCTTTGGGAAAAATAATTTCCAAATTCTTTAGTAAAATTTGAAAAGCAGCCTTATCTATTGTTGGAATATTATTAAACGGATCAAATTCAATATTAATATTTTTGGCCTCACTTTTGAAGTCTAAAATATTGAACGTTGATTTAGATGACCTATTTACAATAAAACTGGCATTAACCCCGGAAATAGAAAAGCCGGCTCTATTTAATTGGATTTCAACGAGTTGGTTTCTTTCGCTTAAATCCATTGTTCCGCTCGCCCCAAAATATTGATTTATCTTGCCAATTGAAAATGATACATTATTTTTTACAGGTTGCGGATTTCGAAAATCATATTGGCCATAACCTGAAGATTCCCATGAATAAAAGTTGAAGTCTTTTCTTAAAAAGTAACCAACTATATCACTACCAGTATAAACATACTTGATAATTTTTCCGGCACCACCCTTCATATATTTATTACTGGTAGCAACAATTTGATCAGGAGGAAAGTATTCAAAATCCCAACCAGCCTTGTTAATTGCTGAACGGCTTAACATACCATTAACCAACAGGCGATTCAAATCAGTTGGTAATTCATTGTAAGTTTTATAATAGACACCGATTGATACTATTATATCGTAAAATGTATCAGTAATGTTTTTGGTTCTTTCGTGTGCCAACTCTTCCCTTATTAAATCCCATACATTAGGAGCATCAAAGGTAAAGTTCATTTTAAGATTAGACATCTCAAATTCAGGGCCGGAAAATTTGTATTTTACTTTGGCTCGTTCATTGTAAGTGTCTACATCCCCGGAAATTTGAACATCAGAAAAACCATATTTAAGTAAAGCAATATCCAGGGAGCCAACACCATTATTTAATTCAGAATATTTGTTTTTGTCTTTATAGTCACCTCCAAAATGAATATTCTTAATTAAAAATGAAATTTCACCTAATGAAAATTCACCTTCCGCATCCTGTCCAAACAATATAGATGATAATAGTATTAATAACAGTGTTTTATACATAATTATTCCCTATTAGAAAAATAAAGGGCGAATTTTTCGCCCTTTATTTCTGTCCGTATGAGTGCTATTTACCTTTACGAACGTCAATAATTACAACAGGTGCATCATTTGGTTCCGGACCGATTTTCAATGTTTTTGATGCTGTGGTTGACAAACCATAATCATCAGTGGCAGTTAAAGCAAAAGTATATTCTCCGGTAGGTGCTGAAAATGAAACGGATGCTGCTGTAGTGCTGGAAAGTTCTACGTCTTCACCAGTTTTTTGAACCCAGCTATAGCTGAGTTTATCACCACGGTCGGGATCAAATGATTCACTACCATTCATGACAATTTTATATTTGTCTGTTTTGGGGTTGCTGTCATGATCGATATCATCCTTGTATTTGGCTTTTTCGATTTTGGCAAGCCTGGCAGCTTCCTGCTGTTCTCTTTCCATGGCCACGACTCTTGCTATTTTGGCGGCTTCCCTGTCTGCTATGTCGTCTGCTATCCTGTCCTTTTCAGCTTCATTATAGAATATTGAAGCAAAGAACGCCACAATCAGTACTAATGCAACGGTTAAGTAGTTACTCATGTTTACCTCCATTAGTTTATGGTATTTTTCAGTTAAAATTTAGGAATGCTTATTTAAAAACGTAAGCATTAATATAAAAATTATTCAATTTATATAATGATTATTTATAATATATTCATTATATTTGAAAAATATTATATTAAAGGGAAATAAGGTTGGATATATATGCAAATATTTTAGAAAATATTGAACGAGCCGTGTCAATTTATCAAACCTTTCTTGAAACATTTCCAGATCATGAATTAGTTTCCTCTGTAAAATTCGAGTTGGAAATTTTGGGAAAAAGCATAAATGAAATACCAGCTTTGAAAAATATAAAGGGATAGGATTTAAACAAGAGCCCCGCAGCAGCGGGGTTTTTTGTTTCTCCCACATTTGTTCTTACATTTCAGTGTGAGGATTTATAGTAAAGGAGAATGGAAATGAAAACAAAAAGTAGTTTCGTAATCATATTTATTGTGTCTTTTCTTTTTAGTCAGGAAGAGATTATTCACATAAGCAAGACACACCGAGATGGTACACCAAAAGAAGTTATCATTTATGAAATTGTAAATGATGATTTGCAATCAAATAACCCATTTATTGTTGTAGAAAAAATATCCTACGATTCTAAAGGAAACTATGTCAAACCAAAAATCAAAAGTGCTGCAAAAATGGCTAATAGAGGGATAGTTGGGAAATGGAAATTGGACTCAAATGTCATGAAACAAGCCTTGAAGGAAGAAGGTCTCAAAGGTGCGGAACTGGATATGGCACTAATGTTTTTGGACTCAGTTATGACCTTATTCTTTGAATTCAAAAAGGACGGCACGTTTCTGGTGTCCATGTCAGATGAAGAATCTGAATCCTTGCCCGGTGTATGGGAATTAAATGGTTCAACTCTGAAGACGCGTGGTATAGGTAAAGGGGAGTGGCAACAATTTGAAATTTTTTTGAGTAGGGAAAAACTAATTATGAAAAACGGTAAAGAATCTCTCGGATTCAAGCGAGTAAGATAGACCGTAAACAAAGCTCTTAAACTGAAGCAAGGAAGAAAATTTTATTGAGGGAACTGAATAAGCCAAAAACGGAAATGTAATACAAAAATAACCTCATTGTGATTGATAAAGAAGCGGTAGGTAATAACCCCCACCCTAATGATTTAAGCAAGAGCCCTGCAGTAACGGGATTTTTGTTTATAAAAAGGAGTATTACCCACCTCTTTGTAAAAAAGTGGGGATGGGGTAACCCCACCGAACCAGACCTTGGAAGTTTACCCAGTGAACCCGACCCTAATGATGCATGGAAAGATATGAAAAAAATCATGATAAATTTGTTAATTCTGTTTGAGTGATGAGGTTAAATTCTGGTACAAAATATGAGGTATTGTAAATTAATTAGATTGTGCAGAATTTCAATCCTGTCAGGTGTATATTTTATTTTAGTTGGATGTTCCTCTGCATCAAGACAGGATGTTATTTCACCATCTTCTTATGGTGAAACTTATTCAACGTTAATAAACAAATACTCGAAGGATTATTTTGTTGGTGTTGGAACAGGGGAGGGTCCTACAGAAGAAATATCCATAAAAATCGCCAAAGCAAGAGCTCTCGGTGAACTTTCAGATAACATTAAGGTAACAATTTTATCAGAATTAGAAATCAAAACAACTGCAACGACACATA
>Ga0208638_1000477_pt1 | contig 28083 bp, 25 predicted proteins | sample ETNtaG_34_FD_185753 | JGI IMG/M metagenome (GOLD analysis project Ga0208638, IMG submission 185753) | Marine microbial and viral communities from oxygen minimum zone, Eastern Pacific Ocean - ETNP201306SV51 (SPAdes) (version 2) | ecosystem: Environmental > Aquatic > Marine > Oceanic ...
CACCAACAATATTTTTAAACTCCTGATTTAACCGTTCAACGATTGGAGGAATTATATTTTCTCGCTGTTCATAGATATCCAGGGCTTTAATATGCTCATCGAAATCCGTGGGTTTGGCAGCGCCTGTGGAAAGAGTGGAAACTTCATGGCGTAAAAGACAAAAGAGATCATTAAAAATCATCGGCGAAAGCGGAGACGTTAATTTTCTTAATTTTTCCGGTGGGTCGTATAGCTTTCCTCCTTTATCATTAGGACTGATAATGAGTACGCCCATGTCTTGTTTGTTGGCTTCCATAATAGCCAGCCAGTTGTCCTGGAAAATATAATACCAGTGAAGGTTAATGTAATCAAAACCACCGGATTTTAGAGCTTTCAAAATTATCTCAGTAGAACCATGAGTGGAAAAACCAATATTCCGAATCACCCCTTCTGTTTTCAGTTTAAGAAGAGCGTCGAGACAGCCATTTTTATTTAGAGAGTAGTTAAGTAGTTCTTCATTATTAATTCCATGGATTGCAAAAAGATCGACGTAATCCACGTTCAACAGTTTTAGACTTTCTTCAATTCGTTTTAAAAATTCATTAACATCTTTTCTGGGGGATGCTTTTGTCTGTAAAATAAAAGAATTTCTAGGCAGATTTTTAATGACAGCGCCAACCTCCTCCTCACTTGTTCCATAGCCATAAGCGGTCTCGATATGGGTTATGCCTAACTCAAGTGCACTGAGAATGACGGATTTTACTCGTTTTTTACTTTCCTGAGTTGGAGAATCAGATCTGTTCCATGAGAATTGAAATCGCATCCCGCCGCAGGTCAACACCGGCATTTTGATTTCAGTTTTCCCAAATCTACGATAGATCAATGTTTTGGAATTCCTACATTTTATGAAATAGAAAGAGGTTATTTGAATTTATTTTTCAGGACTTTTGCAACGGATGAAGGGACATGATTGCTTACATCGCCATGAAAACATGCGATTTCTTTGATGATTTTGGAACTGAGAAAAGAGTATTCTTCACTTGGGATCATAAATATTGTTTCTAATGATTTATGAAAGGTCCTGTTCATTAATCCCATCTGAAGTTCAAAATCAAAATCTGAAATAGCTCTTAAACCTTTAATTATTACATTGGCTTCTCTTTTTCGCGCGTAATTAGTAAGCAGATCATTAAAAGAATCTATCTCTAAATTTTCCCAGCCTGTGGTAGCGCTTTTTATGAAATCAACTCTCTCTTCTACTGTAAACATGGGATTTTTTTGAGGATTATGGGCGACAGCGACAACTAATTTATCAAAAAGCTGAAGGGCCCTTTTTATAATATCAACATGACCGTTTGTTACAGGATCAAAAGTCCCTGGATAAATTGCTATGCTTTTTTTCATTTTTTTATTCGATTATTCGTAAAACACTAATACAAAGTACTGGATTTTACCATATTTTTTTTAATGTTTTAAACCACTAAAGTGCATAACATGGCCTTTGCCGTAAACACGATATTCATAACCACAAAGGTACCAATACACAATATCCTTTGTAAAAATCAGAAATTCGAAGCACGAAATCCGAAACAATATCGAAACTTAAATACTCAAAATCCAAAACCAACAAAAATCTAAGCTCCATAGTTTTGAACATTAGAATTTTACTTATTCGGATTTGTTTCGGATTTCGATATTCGATATTCGAATTTGCTTTTATTTGTTGCATGATGCAGTTAATTGTCCGCAGGAAGCAGATATGTCTATTCCTCTCTGTTTTCTCGTAAAAACAGAAAATTTACGGGAAAGGAGATACTCATGAAATTTGTCAACCTTATCCTTATCAGGTGTCTCATATTGACTCTTGGAGTCATTTCTCTTATTAAATGGCAAAAGATTAATTTTGCATTTTATCCCGTTTAAAAGATCGGCCAATTGTTTCGCGTCTTTTTCCGAGTCATTGAGATCTTTAATTAAAACATATTCAAAAGTAATCCGATTTTTTGGTTTAATCGGGAATTCCCGGCATGTTTTTAACAGTTCTTTTAAAGGATATTTCTTATTAACAGGCATTAACCGGTTTCTAACATTGTCATTGGACGCGTTTAATGAAATAGCAAGGTTAATACTGAGTTTTTCATCTTTAAGCCTTTTTATGCCCGGGACCAAACCGCAGGTTGAGAGCGTGATTTTCGAGGCGCCAATCCCAAGTCCCCAGGGAGAAAAGATAATTTTAACTGCTTTAATGACGTTTTCATAATTATCAAGAGGTTCTCCCATCCCCATAAAAACAATATTTGTAATTCTTTTTTCATTTCTGCTGACTAACATGATTTGGTTGATAATCTCACCTGTGGTTAAATTCCGGGTAAACCCCATTTTGCCGGTGTAACAAAAAGAACAATTAAACTTGCAACCCACCTGGGTTGAAACGCATAAGGTTAATCTTTTGTCATCCGGCATGAGCACGGATTCAATTTTTTGTTTATCTTCCAGTTCAAAAAGATATTTCCTGGTTCCATCCTTGGAAACCATTTCTTTTAGTAAAATAAGACCTGAAACATAAAACTCATTTTGAAGATCTTCTCTTAGTTTTTTTGACAGGTCAGTCATTTCCTCTATGCTTTTGGATTTTTTATTGTATATCCAATTCAAAACCTGTTTGGCCCGATAGGGTTTAGAACCCATTATCTTCAAATATTCAATGAGTTCTGCATCTGTTATTCCCCTCATATCAATTTTGTTCATATTTTTATTTACAATTTATTAGAATATTGATAATATATTCAATATAAAAAATCAAACTTTTCGCGGGCTTCGTGAACATATGAGCAATATTACACCAGATTCATTAGAAAAACATCTGGAAAGGCTGGAACAGTTCAATGAAAATATCCTTCAAAGTATGACTTCCGGTTTATTAGTTGTGGACAACCAAAACTACATTATTCAAAAATTCAATAAATCAATGGAAATGATTACCGGTCTTCCTGCAAGCGCAGCATTAGGGAAAAGTCTTGAAAAAGCATTCAGCTATATCCAGGGCATCCCCTTTGAACATTTTTATAGTGAAATGAAAGCTAAAGGTAAAATTAAACGAACAAAGCTTAAACTACACCGTGACTCCGGTGAAGATGTGTACCGATTCATTAAAGCTGATGCTCTTTATGACAGTGAAGGTAACAGCATAGGCATTATGATAATCATTGACGATGTTACGGAGAATGAAATCATAAAAGAATCTTTTAGCCGGTATGTTGCCCATCAGGTTGTGGAAAGAATTTTAAATGGAACAGAGAAGGTCTGTTTAAATGGTGTTCGAAAGGAGGTAACGGTTTTATTTGCTGACATAAGGGGATTTACCTCGTTGTCAGAAAGGCGCGATCCGGAAAAGGTGGTCTTTATGTTAAACAAATTTTTCAGCTTAATGGTTGATGTTATATTTAAATATGAAGGAACTCTCGACAAGTTTATTGGAGATAATATTATGGCAGTTTTTGGCGCTCCGGTAAGCCGATCCAATGATACTGAAAGGGCTGTTTTTGCGGCACTTGAAATGCAGGAAAAAATTAAAATTTTCAATAGCAACAGACAATCAAAAAATGAAGGGCCATTAGAAATAGGCGTTGGTATTAATACCGGTGAAGTTGTTGCAGGTAATATTGGTTCAAAAAAAAGGATGGACTATACTGTTATCGGAGATGTTGTCAATTTTGCGGACCGCGTCCAGTCTCAGTCTAAAGCTGGAGAAATTCTTATTTCCGACTCCACATACAGGAAGGTCAGAAATAAAATAGCTGTAAAAAAGTTAATACCGCGCTATGTAAAAGGGAAACAAAAAGAGGTTGTTCTTTACAGGGTGCTGGGGGTTATATAAAAAAAGATTTGAAAATAACGTCCTCGACAATACTTAACTTTAATCTAAATCATCCGGTTCATCAGGAACAGCTTCATCTAAAACGTCATCGGGAATAATATCTTCATCTTCTTTTTTGTCTAAAAATTCTTCTTCGTAAGCTATTTCATTATATAGACCGTCATTTAAGCCGGCAGAAATACAATCTCCACATAAATTCATGGTAGCCCCACCCACAAGAGGTTGATACATGGCACCACATTCGGAGCACCTCCGCATACCCATTTTTAAAAAATCTCCTTTAAAAAATCTCAAACTACCAATTATAAATAAAACTTAGATACCAAATACTATTATTATTTTTACTATTATTTTGTTATAAAAGCAACCTGTGTTTCTCTAAAATATTTTTCAATCCCTTGCAAAATGAAATGGGCAAGTCTTTCCCTGTACTTGCTTGACCTGAGCCTCTTTCCTTCCATTGGGTTACTAATAAATGATGTTTCTACTAAAACACTGGGCATATTGGCTCCGTACAGCACGTAAAAAGGTCCACCCTTTGCGCGTAAATCTTTTACATTCTTGAACTTTTTTCTCATACCTTGGATTAAGTTATTTTGAACAATTCCAGCCAATTGGCTTGATTCATTCATTTTTGTATTGGCTACCATGTCTGCCAGAATATATTGGACATCATCTCTAATATTTGAAAGGGGTACTTTATTTTCCCTCGCGGCGGTTTCTAACGCTCGGTTGCTTTTAGCAAAATCAAGATAGTATGTTTCTATCCCTGAAGCACCTTTACGTTCGCTTGCATTTGCATGGATTGAAATAAAAATATCGGCCTTATTAGCGTTTGCAATATTTGTTCTCTCCTCCAATGGAATGAATATATCCTTACTACGGGTAAGAATGACTTTATAGCCGTATTTTATTTTAATCAATTTTTTTAATTTAAGGGCAATATCAAGAACCACATCTTTTTCTAAAAGTCCTCTTATTCCTTTTGCGCCACGATCCTTACCCCCATGACCGGGATCAATAACAATGATCTTTTTTGCTATTATCCTTTTGGGTGTCCGTGGGTTATCGAATGAAGATAGCTCATTAAGTCTTTCAAGAGCCGGCTTATACATATCTCCCTTTGAAAATTTCTTAGTTATCTTTGTATAAGCTTTTTTGGCTTTAGAATATTTCTTTAAATCATAAAAATATATATCACCCGTACGGAATAATGCATCATCTGCCAGGCTGCTGCTTGAATGTTTTTTAACGACCATACTGTAGTGCTGGATAGACGATTTCAGGTCTTTTGTCCCACCAAACTTTTTAAAGGAATCATAGTAAAGCATTCCAGCAGTGAAAAGAGCGTCATCAGCAAATGAACTACCGGGGAAACGTCGGGAAAGCGAGAGAAACTTATTTATATTTTTTGTCCAGTTGGATTTAATCGCTTGTTTTTTCTTAGATCCTTTTAAAGAGTAATAGTCGTTTTTGGCATTATTGTATAAAGATTCCGCCGTATCTTTTGCATAGGCTAAGGATGGAAAATATGATAGAGAAAAGGAAAATATTATGAAAAATATAAAAGAAAAAGCTGCATTCACCATAGAATAAAAATATAGCATTCATTAGCAAAAAGTCAAGAAGAGCGGTATGTGGATTTTGTTTTTTGAAGAGTGGAACTTCCGGCAATGCACATTATTAAACTTTTAGAAAGTTTAAGTCTTGCGGATTAAATACTCGAAGGTTTCAAGTGTTTCAGCGCCGAACCAATTACGGGCACCTACAACTCGAGTTACTATACGGCCTGACTTATCGATAATAAAAGAAGATGGAAGCGCGTTAACCATATAAATCCTCTGGATACTTCCATCCGGTGAAAGAAGAATCGGAAAAGTAAGTCCCAGTTCTTTTATAAATGGCTTAACAACCGGTTCTCCCTGTCGATCAATACTAACTGCAAGTATGACAAGATCTTCTTTTTTAAATTTGCGATAAAGCTTTTCCATATCCGGCATTTCAATTCGACACGGACCACACCATGTTGCCCATATATTCAGAAACACTATTTTGCCTCTGAACTGAGAAAGGGAAACAGATTTGCCATTCATATCAGGAAAAGAAAAATCAGGAGCCATAAATCCATCTTGAGGAGCAATTTCTTCAGATAGTGATTTTGCTTGTTTTATATTATTGTTCTTGCTCGACTGGTTCTTTCCTGATTCATATTTAGAAAAGAAAGCAAACACATTTTCGTGCTTCATAAAGAAACCACTAACAAGTAATAATAATGTAAAAGCGCCAAATGAATAAAAAGCAACTTTATATCGGGGATTTAACATAATTTATCTCTTCATTTTTTTTAGTTCTTCAATAGAGTCCTTCATTTTTTCTAATTTAATTCTTTGACCCATAAAAAGGAAATAGAGAAAAGTAAAAGCTGTTAAGGAAACCATGAGAGTTATTATCATAGAAGGTTCCAGGCCGGATCCCACTTTTTCCATTGTAAGCATCTTGGGTTGTGGATGAAAAGTCCTCCACCACAGGACGGAAAAGTGAATGATTGGAATATCCAGAAATCCTACAATTCCTAGGACGGCAGCATACCGGGCTCCTTGTGAGCCGGGGCCCGCTTGAGACTTTATCATAAGGTATGCTACATAGATCATCCATAAAATCAACGTGGAAGTTAATCGAGCATCCCAGACCCACCATGCGCCCCATATTGGTTTTGCCCAGATAGGACCTGTAAGTAGAACGAGGGAACAGAAAACAACACCAACCTCCGCTGAAGAGTGGGCAATAATATCCCACTCTCTTTCTTTTTTCCATAGAAATAATATAGAAGTGATAAAGACAATAAAAAAGGCTAAGAAAGCAATCCAGGCTGAAGGGACATGAAAGTACATGATGCGCTGGACAATGCCTTCATGTTTAACTGTTGGGGCATAAAGAAATATACAAAAAAGCGCCGCGCTAACAGCTATAAATGTCAACCAGCTAAAAATACTATATGAAGGCTCTTCACTTTTCATTTATTTACTGACGCTTGATATATTTTCTTTAAGAGATTCTATCTCTTTGCATAGACTGGCATTTTTGCGTACAAGTTTATAAATATAGGAAAACAGAGCAATCCAGAATATTATATTAGCGGCAAAAAGATAGCCTATGTTATTCATAAATTCATTCCTTTATCAAACCTGGTTGCGGCTCCGCCGCAATATGCTTACTCCTCAATGATATATTCAAAAATTATAAAAGAAGCAATTAAAAATATGATATCAAATACCATGAGTAGTTTCAACCATGTCATTACCGACTCTAAAGATCTACCATGCAGCAAAGCCCCTGTAGCTTTTACAGAAGCAATGACAACCGGAACAATTAACGGATACAAAAGGATGGGAAGCATGATTTCCCTGGTTTTAAATGAAGCAGACATGGCAGACATCAGAGTTCCCAGAGCAACAAATCCAAGCGTACCCATAAAGGTTATCAAGCATATTTCAATTATGTATTGAAATGAAAGATTAAAGAAAACAACAAAGACAGGAATGAGAAATATCTCCATGATTGTCATAAAGATAAAATTGCCGATCATTTTGCCAACGTAAATAGCGCTTCGATCCATAGGTGTTACCATCATCCCTAACAAACAGTCATTTTCCTGTTCGTTCAGAAAAGAGCGATTTAGACCTATCGTTCCCGCGAAGACAAATGAGACCCATAAAATTCCCGGGGCAACATCTAAACTTTTTACTTTGCTGAGGTCAATAGAGAAAGTAAAAATAATTAATATCAGAACAGCAAGCAAAAACATTGAGCTAAACATTTCCCTTGTTCTGAATTCAGATAAAATGTCTTTCCAAATAATAGCACTAACATCTTTAAAGTATTTTTTCATAAATCTATTTCTGTTTTTCTACACAATCAAAGTAGATCTGTTCAAACTCGTCCAAAATGATCTCGAGTGCGGGTTTTTGAAAAACTATTTTCCCGGAAGCCATAATAATAACTTCATCGCTAACTTCTAAACCCTGTTTTAAATTGTGCGTGGTCATAATTATTGTGTTTTGCGTTGTATGTAATTTTTTAAGTATGCCTGTTAAAATCTTTGTAGCATGTTGATCAAGGCCTGTATAAGGTTCGTCCAGAAAAATAATTGACGGGTTATTCAACATAGCTCTTGCAATAGCAAGACGCTGCTGCATACCTCTTGAAAAGGTACGCACCGGATCCTGGCTCCTTTGAAACAAGTCCACTTCCTTTAATAATTCTTCGATACGGTTTTCCAGGTTGGGTAAACCATGTAGTTTTCCATAGAACTTGAGGTTTTCATAAGGAGTGAGATTATTATAAGAAAAGGTATTGTGGGAAATTAATCCGATTTTGCTTCGAATAGCATCCCCGCTTTTGGAAAGATCATCTCCATGGATAATTGCTTTTCCCGAGGAAGGATAAATCAAATTGGAAAGAATTTTGATAAGTGTAGTTTTACCGGCCCCGTTGGGCCCAAAAATTGTCAGAAAATCGCCATAAGGTACTTTTAAATTTATTCCATTCAACGCGTCGATATGGCCGAATGAACGTTTCAGATTTTCTGTTTCTATAGCCCACTTGTTCTCCATTAGTAATAGTTTACCTATTCAAGAAAATTTTGATAGGATAACCGGCAAAAAAACTGCATATTAAAAAATGTTAATTTTTTTTAAATTTCCCCCATACAAGCAATACGGGACTCGCGATGAATATAGATGAGTATGTGCCTACAAAAACACCTATCATAAGAGCAAACGAGAAATCATGGATAACTTCTCCCCCCAGGAAAAACAATGCCAAAACCACAATAAGCGTCGTTAATGAAGTCAATATTGTTCTGCTTAAAGTCTGATTTATACTAAAATTGATAACATGTTCAAAGTTTTTCTTTCTTATCTTTCTCAGGTTTTCTCTAATCCTGTCAAATACCACTATGGTATCGTTTAAAGAATATCCGATGATTGTTAAAAAAGCAGCTATAATGGGAAGGGAAAATTCCTTATCAAATAATAAAAAAAATGCGGTAGTAACGAGGATGTCGTGAATAAGCGCGATAATGGCAGCAACAGCAAAGCGGAACTCAAAACGCCAGGATATGTAAATAATAATCCCGATCAAAGCATAAAAAATGGACAGAATAGCCTGCTCTCTCAAATCACGACCGACTTTTGGGCCTACCATTTCTACACGAACAACCTCGAAACTTTCCGGAGCAAAATCTTTTTCAAGCTGATTTTTAACAGTTACATTCATGTCTTCCAAAACTTCTGAAAATCGTTCTGCATTGATCAGAATATCTCTATCGGAACCAAATTGCTGTATGCTGCTGCTTCCCATACCTAATTGGTGGAATGATGCACGAATTTTATCAATAGAGACTTTTTCTTTAAACTGAAGCTGGATTAAAGTGCCGCCGGAAAAATCAATACCAAGTTTCAAACCATCTTTTACGATAAACAAAATAATACCGATTATTATAATAAAAAAAGATAAAAATATAGCCCCCCTTTTTTTACCAATAAAATCAATCGAAATGTCACTTTTTAAGATTTCCATGTTGTATTGAAGATTCTCTACGGCAAGCTGCAGGAAATCTTCAGTGGAGAGTATATTTTTTTTAGATTCGCTCTCGAACCCAGTCGCAATCAACGGGGAATGCGTTCGCTAAACACTTTCATTTGAATTTACTGTTATACACATAAAATAGGAGGGTTAATATACCAGAAAATGTGTGGAGGTTAAAGAAAATTTTGCGAGATGAGGGCTCTCTTTATCCTGATCAGCGAAATGAAGGGAAAAGCGCGACTTGGCCTTACAACAATTGTTACAGTAATTAATACTTTTGAAGCATTTCTGTAGCAAAATCACTGCGGACAAGACTTTCCGAGGCAGATGCAATTATTTCGCCTGTCCTTATGTCGATAGACTTTACGTTGACGTCCAGATTTGTACCAATGTCAATTATCCTGCCTGCAATTATAACTTCAATCTCTAGAGCTTCTCCCAGTTCTCTCAGGGCAGAAACTTCAATATTGTTCAATTCAATGCCAAACCGGTTCATTGTATTCAGCAAATCTCTCCTTGGAACAAGCCTGAAATGTTTATTTTTAGAAATTTCATTTACTATTTTCAAACTTATGTACCGGCCTAATTCCGAGACTTTGCCTTTGCGATCTACTAAATCCAAAACTGCAACTTTATTGATTATAAAATTAGAACTTTCTTCTTCTATTTCTATTTGGTCTATCAACTGGTTTACTATAAATCGCGACTTTTTTTCGTAGTAGCGTGTATTTGTTTTTGAATCGAATACTTTTTTTATACCATCAGAAAGTAAAGAAAAAGTACCGCAGCCTGATAACAATAGAACAGACATCCACAAAATAAATATTTTTTTCATTTTCATAGTGCTTTTAAAAAGCCTAGTGAGAGTTTGCGATCTAACATAAATAAAAATAATTCTCTACATTTAAAGATTTCCTGAGAGATTACTGCAGGAAGCTTTAATTTAAAGGTACATTCTTTGGGATTTGTTTGTCAGCAATTTCAGCAATTGGAGCTTTTGCAGCAGGAAGTTTTTCTTTATGTTTTGCAACAGTTTTAAACGGATCATTTATCAGAGCTGCTTTTAGCACTTCGTCCATATTTTGTACTAAAGTTATTTTAAGAGCCTTTTTTATTTTTGCTGGGATTTCTTCAAGGTCTTTTTTATTTTCCATTGGGATAATAACATTAGATATTTTACCCCTGTGTGCCGCAAGTAACTTCTCTTTTAAACCACCAATAGGGAGGACTCTGCCCTGCAAGGTTATCTCGCCGGTCATAGCCAAATCATTCTTTACCGGAATCCTGGTTAAGGAAGAAACTATGGCTGTTGCCATGGTAATTCCGGCAGAGGGACCATCTTTAGGGATTGCTCCTTCCGGGATATGAATATGTATATCGTTTTTTTGATAAAAATTATTGGGGAGATTAAGTTCCTTGGCTTTAGAGCGAACATAGCTCAATGCCGCCTGTGCAGATTCCTGCATAACATCTCCCAGCTTTCCTGTAAAGATGGGCTTTCCTTTCCCCTCAACTATAAGAACTTCAATGGTCAGCAATTCTCCTCCTACCTCGGTCCACGCCAAACCTGTTGCTAGACCAATTTTATTTGTTTTTTCTTTTTTCCCATATCTGAATTTTTGAACTCCTAAAAAGCTTTGCAATTTTTTTGAGTTGACTATTGATTTTGTTGCTTCCCCTTTTGTAGCCACTTTTTTTGCTGTTTTACGACATATTGTTGCTATCTCCCGCTCAAGGTTTCTAACTCCTGCTTCTTTGGTGTAATGTTGAATGATTTTTCTTATAGCATCTCTTAAAAATTTGATATTTTTTTCATTAAGACCATGCTCGGGTATTTTTTTCGGAATCAGAAATTTTTCTGAAATCATTACTTTTTCGTCTTCCGTATAACCGGAAATTCTCAATACTTCCATTCTATCCTGTAATGGCTGTGGAATGGGATGAAGGAGATTAGCAGTTGTAATGAACAATACTTCAGACAGGTCATAATCTACCTCAAGATAATGATCGTCAAAATTGCAGTTTTGTTCCGGATCGAGAACCTCAAGTAATGCGGAAGATGGGTCGCCTCTAAAATCAGTACTCATTTTATCGACTTCATCAAGCATAAAAACCGGATTTTTAGTTCCTGCTTTTTTCATTGACTGGATAATTTTCCCAGGCAAGGCGCCGATATAAGTTCTTCTGTGCCCCCTGATTTCTGCCTCATCTCTAACACCTCCCAAAGAAACTCGTACGAATTTCCGGCCAAGTGCGTGTGCAATGGACTTGCCTAAAGAGGTCTTACCCACTCCAGGCGGACCCACAAAACAAAGTATGGGGCCCTTCATTTTATCTACCAATTTTCTGACTGAAAGGTATTCCAAAATTCGTTCTTTGATTTTCTGCAAACCATAATGGTCTTCATCGAGTATTTTTAATGCCTGGTTGATATCAATTTTATCTTTTGCTCCTGGTTTCCAGGGTATATCAATCAACCAGTCAAGATAATTTCTAACAACAGTTCCCTCAGCAGACATCGGGGGCATTAATTCCAATCTTTTCAATTCTTTTTGGGCTTTTTCATATACTTCTTTCGGCATCCCTGCTTTTTTTACTTTGTCAGCAAGCTCCTGATTTTCTGATTTTTCATCACCTTTTCCCAATTCTTTCTGAAGGGCTTTGATTTGCTCAGAAAGATAGTATTCTTTCTGACTTTTTTCCATTTGCCGTTTGACTCTGTTTCTGACTTTCTTTTCAATTCTTAAAATTTCAAGCTCATTGAGCATAAAATCAATGAGTTTATCCAACCGGCCCTTTGGGCTTATCGTTTCTAATAGCTCTTGTTTTTCAGATGTTTTTAAATCTAGTTGTGCTGCTAAAGTATCCGCAAAAATATCAGGTTCAGAAACAGTATTTAGAGTTTTGACTACTTCTAAAGGAACACGTTGATTAAGTTTAGAATATTGCTCAAAAATCGAATTTGCGCTACGCATCAGTGCGGCAGTTTGAACAGAATTTTCTCGCTCGATTTCCAGCAAAGTTGCGGTTACTTCAAAGAATGTAGAATTTTCAAGAAATGACTCAATCTTTACTCGCTGGACTCCCTCAATTAAAGCTTTTACAGTCCCATCTGATTGCTTTAATATCTGAAGGACATTTGCGGTTGTGCCGATCTTATGAATTTCCTCAGGAAGCGGATCATTTTTTTTTGCTTTTTTTTGAGCCGCAAGGAGTATTTTCCTGTCAGCAGCCATGGCGTGATCCAACGCCTTTATAGAACATTCCCTCCCGACAAAAAGGGGAATAATCATATGAGGAAAAACAACAATGTCTCTAAGGGGGAGGAGTGGGAGAGTTATTTGTTTAGTTTTTTTCTGCTCTTTTTTTTTCACGGTTTTTTTATGCGCTAAGCGGTTTTAACTTCTTTTTTTTCATACAACAACATAGGAGGTTCTTTTTTAGTAACAACTTTTTCATTGACCACACATTCTGTGATTTCAGGTTGTGATGGAATTTCATACATGATATCCAACATAATTTCTTCCATAATTGATCGCAAACCTCGAGCACCTGTTTTTCTTTTAATCGCCATTCGAGCAATAGCTTTTAAAGCATCTTTGGCAAATTTAAGTTTCACTTTATCTAAATCGAAAAATTTTTGATATTGTTTGACCAAAGCATTTTTTGGTTTTGTCAAAATATCAAACAAAGCCTTTTCATCAAGGTCATCAAGAGAGGAAACCACCGGCAATCGCCCGATAAATTCCGGGATAAGCCCATATTTTAGAAGGTCTTCCGGGGACACATCGGATAATACTTCACCAATATTTTTTTCTTCTCTTGTTTTAATTATAGCGCCGAAACCAACACTCCTTTTCCCAATACGATTCTCAATAATCTTATCCAACCCTACAAAAGCTCCTCCACATATAAAAAGAATATTAGTCGTATCTACTTGCAGAAAATCCTGATGTGGGTGTTTTCTCCCCCCCTGAGGAGGAACAGACGCTATAGTACCTTCTATAATTTTTAAAAGCGCATGCTGTACTCCTTCACCAGATACATCTCTTGTAATAGAAGGGTTTTCAGATTTTCGACTAATTTTATCTATTTCATCAATATAAATTATTCCCCGTTCCGCTTTTTCTACATTGTAGTCAGAGTTCTGGAGGAGCTTCAGGATTATATTTTCCACATCTTCGCCAACATACCCGGCTTCGGTTAAGGTGGTTGCATCTACAATTGTAAATGGGACCTCCAGAATTCTGGCCAGGGTTTGTGCTAAAAAAGTTTTGCCCGACCCTGTAGGGCCAACAAGCAGAATATTGCTTTTATGGAGTTCAATGTCATCAGCATCTAAAGGAGCATCAATTCTTTTATAATGATTATGAACTGCCACTGAAAGGACTCTTTTGGAAGATTCCTGTCCAATGACATGCTGATCCAAAATTTCTTTGATCTCTTTAGGTTTCGGTAGGCGTTGAAGCTCGGCGCTTTTTTCTTGAGTCCACTCCTCCACCATGATTTCATTACATAACTCAATACATTCATCACAAATATATACGGTCGGTCCTGCAATTAGCTTTCTTACTTCTTCAGGACCCTTTCCACAAAAAGAACACCTTAAAGGTCCCTCAGAGCCAGAGTCTGAGCTACATTTTCTAATCATTTTTTCCCCTCCTTGCTACTTGATGTTTTGGACATAGAATCTCTCGAAGTAATAACCTCATCCACAATTCCGTATTTTTTAGCATCCTCTCCGGACATAAAAAAATCTCTATCCGTATCAGTTCTAACTTTTTCCAATGGCTGTCCTGTATGTTCAGATAATATTTTGTCAAGAGAATCACGCATTCTTAGAATTTCCTTGGCATGGATATCTATGTCAACGCTTTGTCCCTGAAAGCCTCCGGAAGGTTGATGAATCATAATCCGCGAGTTTGTAAGGGCGAATCGTTTCCCTTTTGAACCAGCTGCAAGCAATAAAGCCCCCATGCTGGATGCTTGACCAATACAAATAGTCTGAATATCCGGTTTTACATACAACATTGTGTCATAAACAGCCATTCCGGCTGTTACACTACCTCCCGGAGAGTTTACATAAATATAAATGTCCTGTTCCGGTTCTTCGGCTTCTAAAAATAATAATTGAGCAATTATTAAATTTGCTATATGGTCATCGATCGCGGATCCAAGAAAAATAATCCGATCTTTCAGCAGCCTGGAATAAATATCATAGGCACGTTCACCACGACTTGTTTGCTCCACAACCATTGGTATTAAAGTCATTATCTAATTTTCCTCCAAAAAAATTATTTTAACTTGATTATGGCGCGGTATCAAGTTCATTTCTATCAACTAAAACTTCTTTTATCGTTAGTTTGGCCAGTATAGCATCCATTGTTTTTTTTCTTTTCAGTTCGTTCACAAAGTTGTTGTATGTATTGTCCTTTTCCATAGAAATTTTTAACTTTTCTTTTGCCATTTTTTTCTCTACCGCAAATTTTTTCAATTCCTCGTCAATTTCAGTTTCATCAATTTCAATTTTTTCATTTTCTGAAATTTTTTGTCGAATCAACTCTCCCTTGATAACCCTCACTGCATCCGCACTAAACTTTTCTCTTTCAATTTTCATGCTGTCATCTTTCATTCCCCGTAGACGCATTTTATTTTTAAAATCTTCAATCATATAATTGATCTGATCTTCAATAAGAGTTTGAGGGATTTCAAGAGGGTTCATTTCGATTAACTTATTTATAACATCCAGATAGAGAGTAGTATCAGACATCGTTTTTCCTCTTTTGTCCTGGTGCTGTCGTATTTCTTCCCTTAATTCAGCTACAGTTTTTTCTTTTCCCATCTCATTCTTTATAAACTCATCGGTAATTTCAGGAAGTTTCTTGATTTTGATTTCATTGACTTTGGCTTTAAAAAGCACTTCTTTATTTGCCAGATCTTTATTGGCATGGTTGGCCGGGTAAGTCACTGTAAACTCTTTTTTCTCCTTTTTATTCAAACCGATAAAGCCTTTTTCAAAATCCTCTAATAAATTGCCTGCCCCTATTACCAAGGGATAATTTTTTGTTTCTTCCTTCTGGGTAGAGGAACCATCGACAAAACCCTTAAAATCCACGATAACGAGATCACCTTCCTTCGCCGGGCGGCTGGTTACCTCTTCAAAAGCAGCATATCGATCCTTTATATAGTCAAATTCTCTATCAATATCTTCATCAGTAATTTTTACGATCTTCTTGGTAAATTTCAATCCCTCATATTTTTTTATTTCAAAAGGAGGAATAATTTCTATGGTAGCGGAAAAAGTTATCGGTGAATTTTCTTCATGTTTAATATTTTCAAGCTTTGGAGAACCGACCGGGTTCAAATCTTTTTCTTCCACAGCTTTATAGTAAAATTCCGGAATAATTTTATTAAGCACATCACCTTTGACACTGTCGTTGTACAATTTTTTAAGGTAGCTTTTTGGTATTTTCCCTTTTCTAAAACCGGGAACTTTCACTTTTTTACCAAGTTCACGGTAGGCAACTTCCTCTTCCTGTGAGTATATTTCGAGAGGTATTTCTATATTCAACTGTTTTGTGCAAGGGTCAATTTCTTTAATATCTATTTTCATTATGTCTCTTAATAAACTTTCACTGCGAGAGGGGGGAGTCGAACCCCCACGGTTGCCCACTGGGTCCTAAACCCAGCGCGTCTACCAGTTCCGCCACCCTCGCTACGTAAGGGTCTTTTACCAACGATTATTTAAAATGACTTCTCAAAGTCAATCGTCAGTTGCATGCTTTAAAAGTCAATTTTACTTTTATCATTTTTATATTGCGTTGTCAATTGACCGAATTTATTGACCTCTTGCATTTTCCCCATAGAATTGATAAATTGAAGTTTTTATTTCATTTAAAAATATCCATCGGATAAAAATGTCATTTTTTTGCCATATAAATGATACTAAAAAATTAGGGCTTCCTTTTTTCACTTCTTTTGCTTTAATTTCCTTTCTTACAGCCTCATGCGCCTTTAACAAGTCAAGAGCTATAAAACAAACGTTTAAAAAAGGAAAACAGATTGTAAGAATTGTTGATAAAGAGATAGACGGCCATTACCTTTCAAAAAAGAAATTGGGCCATCCTCACACCTTCTCAGAGGAAAAAATCTTTAGTAGCTTAACATCTCTTAAGTATAAAAGACTTGCTTTGTTCAGCAGAGAGGAAAATGTTTTTAATATTAAATTGGCTAAGGAGATTACTCCTCTTTTAGTAAATGCTTTCAAAAAAGCAGGCAAAAATGACTTTATTGAGGTTGATGCCAGATCTGATACAGGTCGCATTTTAGGAGATGTTTTTATTTTCAGAAGAAAACTCAATTGGAGATATAAAATTATCAACGGCGCTTCTTATGAAAGACGGAATTCAAAGGATTACCTTGACGGGTGGAAAATTGTTCTCCAAAAAGGCCAAAAATATTATGGTGAGAAAGAGCTATTTGGTGTCAGGGTAGCAAAAAACTGGATTATTTATCCGTTTGATAAAAACCGGCCTAATGTTAGCCTTTCCAATAAAGGTGCTCAAGAAGTAGACACTTTTAATGAATTAAATGATGAAACGGACACGGATTTCTTAGAAACTCTTTCAAATGAGACATCGAAAAAAGACGCTTCTTCAACTGAAGAAGAAATTGAAGCTCAATTTTTTCGTCTAAAAAAACTTATGCAAAAAGGACTCATTAGCAAAGAAGAATATAATGCCAAAAAACAAGAGCTACTGAAAAAATATTTTTAACTTGTAAACATTCTATGTTTATTCTAAGTGCTGTATTCCTACGAAGAGATTAAAATTCAAAATATTGATTTGGCTAAAAGACCTTTCAGCTTTTCTTTCCCTGAATTTGATCAAAAACTATTTGATTCGATTTCAAGCATTGGCGTTATAAACCCACCAATAATTTTACCTGCTGGTGTTCATAGAGCAGATAGACAAAAAATAAATACAAATAAATTTTATGTTGTATCAGGGCTAAAAAGAGTCCTGGCCTGTAAAAAATTAGGAATAAAGGTCCTGCCATGCTCCATTATCAAAGAGAATGCATGGGATTGCGAAAAATTTGTTCTTTTAAGCCTTAAAATCAACCTGTCACATAGGGAGTTCAATGATATTGAGAAAGCCAATCTTTTTAAGTTGCTCAATGACTCAGGTATTCCCAAAAGAAAAATAATAAGAAAATATATGCCGTATCTCAACCTGGAAAAGAGCAGAAAAATCTATGAAGATATTTTGAGTCTCAATTCACTGGATACTAAAAACAAGATGAGACTTATCGAGTGGAATCTTCCTTTAAAAATTTCTGCAGCCATAGCAAGGTATAAAAAATCAGATAGAGATGCTGTAATGAAAATAGCAGAAACATTAATGCCAGGCATAAACCGTTTGAAAGAAATTATCATGTTTTTAGAAGAGATTGCGTTAATACAAAAGTGTTCCATTTCAGATATTATTAAGCGATATCTCGTAAAGATGGTTAAAGATTCTACAATATGTAGAAAAGAACGAACAGAAATGGTAAGGCAAAAATTAAAGGGACTAAGATATCCGCAACTATCAAAAAATGAAAGGAAATGGAATAAATGCATAAAAGAACTTCATCTGCCGCATGATATAAAAATCATTCCACCTCTTTCTTTTGAAGGGAAAAAGATAAAACTGGAAATTTCATTTTCTAATAAAAGCACCTTGTCCCGTTCCCTGTCCAAATTTAATGAGACTGTGATATCCGACTCATTAGTAGAACTAATTAATTTAGTTAACACTAAACAATGAAACTCTCTGTTGTAATCCCAGTCTATAACGAAAAAGCAACTCTTGAAGAAATTATAAGACGTATTCAGGCTACTCAAATTGAAAAAGAAATTATTATCGTTGATGATGGTTCAACGGATGGCAGCAACAAACTGTCAGAAAACATAGCGAAATCTTCAAATAATAGTATTCGTGTAATTCGTCATGAAACAAACAAAGGAAAAGGGGCTGCTATTATTAATAGCATGGAAGAAGTTAAAGGAGATCTAATTATAATTCAAGACGCGGACCTGGAATATGATCCTAATGACTATGAAGCCCTTCTTGAGCTTTTCAAAAATGATCACGTTCAAGTAGTTTATGGCTCAAGAAATTTAAAAAAAAATAACCGTTCTTCTTTTGCTTACTATTGGGGAGGCCGTCTTTTGAGCTGGATTACTAACATTCTATACGGTTCTAACGTAACCGATGAAGCCACCGGATATAAAGTTTTCAGAACATCTCTATTAAAAGATTTGGATTTAAAAAGCACTGGATTTGATTTTTGTCCTGAAGTTACTGCAAAAATTCTGCGCCGCAAAATCAAAATTTATGAAGTTCCTATTTCTTACAACCCGAGACTCAGGCATGAAGGAAAGAAGATCAGGTGGATTGACGGCTTAACAGCCATTTGGGTTTTGGTCAAATATCGCTTTAAGCGTTTCTAAAAAAGTTCTCTGCATTACGAATCTGTAAAATTGTATTTTTTTAGGCGCTGTTTATTTCTTTTTTTTACAGTGTCTTATGCAAGGTTTAACACAATATTATTAAGTAGGTCGGGCGGCAGCCCTAATTGATTAGCAGCCATCAATAGCCTCAACCCTGGTTTTCCTTTGAAAACAGTCCAATTCGATTTTGCTTAGCGAATTGTGATTGTGCCCATTGGCTGTGCTATATAAGAAAATTGCTTTTAAGTAATGTATTCTAAAGATTACTATATGGTTAAAAAAGTTTTCCACGTAATGCTATCCAATCACAATTTTTATGGCTTCAATGTACCACTATAGCAAGATGAAAACTGCTATGACTTTAATTAAAAATAGGCAACAGGTAATTTTTCCAATTTTTCTTTTTTTTATAGCATTTAGTGTCAGACTTTTCTATCTATCAGAATTCCAGAACATAAACCCCTTATTTGATATTATCCCACCTGCTTTCGATCACTTTAATTTTGATGTGGGAGCGATAAATTTCTCCAATGGTGATCTATTAGCTCAAAGTTCAAATAACAATTATGCTCCTTTATATAAATATTTTTTAGGAATAATATACCTGCTATTCGGCAGAAACTTTGATGTTATATACATAATACAGTTTGCTATGGGGTCTCTTTCCGCGATATTGATCTATTTAATTACGAAAGAGCTGTTTGGTTTTCGCGCTGGGATAATAGCTTTTACGGGGTTTGCCTTTTATTCCCCTCAAATAATTTACGAAGGTATAATTCTCAGAGCTGCATTTATATCTTTCTTTGGAGTATTATCATTTTACCTTTTATCCCGATTAAATTTTTCTTTAAGCTTGGCCAATCTGATAATTTCAGCCCTGTCCATCTCATTATTCATTCAGGGTAGACCGAATGTAATCCTTTGCCTCCCTTTTGTATTTATTTTTTTACATAAACTATTTCACTCTCTAAAATCGGAGGAGCGAATCATGTACTGGCTGACTTTTACCGGAACCCTTTTATTATCATTCATGCCATTACTTGTTCAATGTTACCTGGTGCATGGTAAATTTGTTTTTTTTGATGCAAGCGGTCCACACACTTTTATTTCCGGAAATCTTATCCCTTACTCTGGCGTGGGATTTGACGATGCTCTCGTTGAAAATTATAGAAGCAAGAACATATTAGGCTACTTATCTAATATCAATTTTTTATTTCATCAAATTTTTGAGGACTTCTCAGGGTTTATTAAATTATATCTCCGAAAGCTGTATTATTTTTTCAATGATTTTGAAGCACCAACAAATATTTCTATTTATCTTTACAAAAGATTATCAAGTACTTTACCACTGTTATTGGGGCATTTTTCTTTATACTCTTCTTTGGGGCTTATGGGATTGTTGCTGTCAATAAAAAATAAAAAAAACATCTTTTTACTGCATTCTTATACTTTTTCATTATCCTTGTCCGTGATCATCTTTCTTAATGAATCAAGGTATAGAATTCCGGTTGTCCCGTACTTTATTATTTTCAGTTCATATACAATCCACTTAATGATTTCCTGGGTATCTCAGAAGAAAATCAAAAACATTGTTGTAGCAGCATTCACTGCCATTATACTTTTCATCGTCTTCCTTGAGCCTAAAGTTAATATAGTGGATCGAATCCGGGCGGAAGATTACAACAACATAGCAACCGCGTGGAAAGAAAAAGGTGATTTAGAAAAGGCTGTTAGCTATTTAGACCAGGCAATTGTTACTGATCCAGTTTTTTCTTTCAGTTATTTTAATAAAGGACAGTTTTTTTTAAAGAAACAGGATTGGGAAAATGCAATATTTTACTTTGAAAAAGCATTTTTTTTAAACAAGGGGCATCTTGAATCAAAAGACAAATTAATGATAGCTTTATTTGGTTTAGGAGATCGATACTTGGAAAAGAAAGAATATAAAAATGCCATTGCTATTTATTCAAAAATTCAAAAGTTGGATTCGCGAAACATCGACGCATTGCTTAATATGGGCGTCTGTTATGTATACATGGGGGAAGAAATCGAGGCAAAAAAAATATTCGAGTCCATTTTGAAAATTGACCCGGATCATTCTGCAGCAAAAACCAACCTTGGTCTTTTATGATAATAAATTGAATTCTGTTGAACCAAAGATTTCAATCGTCATTGTTGTCTTTTCCATCATGACGCGCCACTAAAAAATAAAACGCAATTAAAGTTGCTATGGCCAATCCTAATTTGATGTAAATTTCTTGATAATCCATATTACTTTTCTCTTGATAAATTTACATTGTTCCTGGTTTTCAAAAACGCCCCGGGGAAAAACATATTCCACAGCAATAAACTGACCCCAACAGTAATGCATGAATCCGCAACATTAAAAGCTGGCCAGTAATATTGATACCAGTGAAAATATAAAAAGTCTATAACCTCTCCGTAAAAAGCACGGTCAATAAAGTTTCCTATGGCGCCGCTCATAATCAAGGCAAAAGAAACAAGTGTTAAACGTTCATTTTCAGGGGTTTTGTGATAGCAGAACAGAATTATTCCTGCGGCAAGAACTGAGATAAGCGTAAAAAACAGAGTTAACCATGGACTTTTAAAACCGGACAAAATGCCGAAAGCAGCACCGGAATTACGAATGTAAGTTATCTGGAAAAAATTTTTTATCACTTCTATTGATTGATGCAGCTTCATGTGTGAATCTACATAAAGTTTTGTGGCCTGGTCCAGAAAAACCATATCAACTACAATTACTAACAATATCTTATACTTTTTGCTCATCCCAAATTTCCCTGACAACGACTACATATAGTAGGATGGCTACTATCCTTTCCTACAGATTCGTTAAAAGTCCAGCACCTTTCGCACTTTTCTCCGGGAGCTTTGCAAACTGATATTTCCAGGCCTTTTATTTCTTCACTGTTAAACACCACTGATTTTGGTTTACCCTCTCCAACCTTAACCTTATTTCCACAAATCTTTTCCACATTAGAGACAATAAAAATTGTTTTTAATTCCTCAGCTTCTAATGGAATCTGATCATTCAAATTTTCAGACGAATTTAGCATGACCCGAGCATCCAGGGAATGGCCGATGACTTTATCGCGACGCGCTATCTCCAGGGCTTTTGAAACTTCCTTTCTTAAAAGAGTAATCTGCTCCCATTTTTTTGATAGATCATCATTGATATAGCTTTTTTTAACTTCCGGGAAAAAAGCAATATGAACTGACGATGATTCATCTCCATTTTTTGGCAAATATCCCCAAATCTCTTCAGCGGTAAATGAAAGAACAGGAGATATCAGTTTTGTCAGGGTGCAGATTAATTCATAGAGAGTTGTCTGGGCCGCCCTTCTTCCCGGTGAATCTTTTGGGAATGTATATAAACGGTCCTTAAGAATATCGAGGTAAAATGAACTCAGGTCTACAGTGCAAAAATTATGGAGAGTATGGTAAAAAACATGAAATTCAAAATTTTTAAAAGCGTTGAGAATTTTACGGACAACATCCTGAAGCCGATGGAGAATCAATTTATCAATTTCAAAGAGGTCATCATATTTCACCTTGTGTTGCTGAGGGTTAAAATCACTTAGATTTCCCAGGATATATCTAATAGTATTTCGAATTTTTCTATATGCTTCGGTAAGACGTTTAAGAATTTCATCGGAAACCTTGATATCTTCCCGATAATTTTCGGACGCGACCCATAGCCTTAAAACTTCTGCTCCACTTTTATTAATAACCTGATCCGGGGTCATAACATTTCCCGCTGATTTCGACATTTTTTTTCCTTCTCCATCCACTACATAACCGTGAGTCAAAACAGTTTTATAAGGCGCCTTCCCCCGGGTCCCGATAGATGTCAATAAAGAACTTTGAAACCAGCCCCTGTGCTGATCACTACCTTCAAGGTAAAGATCTGCCGGCCAGAGAAGATCGTCATTTTTTTCAACCACTGCTGCTTGACTCACACCCGAATCGAACCAGACATCCAGAATATCCGTTTCCTTCCGGAAATCTTTACTTCCACATTTGGAACATGTTGTTCCGCCCGGCAACAGATCCGCAGCATCTTTCTCAAACCATATATCGGTCCCATCTTTTTCAACCATTTCCGCAATATGTTCCGAGATTTCTTTACCCTTTAGAAACTCCTTACATTCTTTGCAACAAAAAACTGTAATAGGAACCCCCCATGCTCGTTGCCTGGACACGCACCAATCCGGCCGGTTTTCCACCATTTCGTAAATCCTGTCCATTCCCCATTCCGGAACCCATTTTGTTTTTTTTATTTCTTTCAGGGCTTTTTGTCGAAATCCGCCTGATTCCATAGAAATAAACCACTGGGCAGTAGCCCTAAACAATATAGGGCTTTTACACCGCCAGCAGTGAGGGTAGGAATGAGTGGTTTTTTCTTCCTTTAATAAATATCCGTTTTCCGATATTTTTTTAATGATTTCAGGATTGGCCTTCCACACATTCATCCCAGCAAATTGTTCCACGGAATCGATGAAAAAACCGCCGTCATCCACAGGGTTATAAACATCCAGGCCATATTTCATGCCAATTTCATAGTCCTCCTGTCCATGTCCCGGAGCAGTATGAACAGCACCTGTCCCCTGTTCCAATGTAGCGTGTTCTCCCAAAATCACTGGCGATTTTCTCTCTATGAAGGGATGTCGGCAAACAACCCCTTCCAATGATTCACCCTTAAAGGTCTGAAGTGTTTTAAAAGATTTAATATCACATTTTTCCATAACAGGATTTACCAGTTCCTCGGCAATTATAAATACCTCTTTTCCTGTTTCGATTGCTGAATATTTTAGTTTTGGATGAAGACAAATAGCTAAATTAGCCGGTAATGTCCAGGGAGTCGTAGTCCAAATTATCACTGAAACAGGTTTACCTTTTAATTTCGGGAATTTATCTTTAAGATTATCCTGGACCGGAAACCTCACATAGATAGAAGGAGATTCGTGATCAGCGTATTCCACTTCTGCCTCAGCCAGAGCTGTCCGGCAGCGGGCACACCAGTGAATTGGTTTAAGCCCTTTATAAAGGCTTTTATTTTCTATAAATTTTCCAAGCTCTCTAACTATTGTTGCTTCGTAAGAAAAATTCATAGTAAGGTAGGGCTTTTCCCAGTCTCCAAATACACCCAAACGTTTGAATTCGGACCTCTGAATGTTGATGAATTTTTCAGCAAACTCACGACACAATTTTCTGAATTTGCTCTTAGACATGTCCTTTTTTTTGGATCCTAGTTGTTTTTCAACTTGATGTTCTATAGGAAGGCCATGACAATCCCATCCCGGAACGTAAGGAGCATCGAATCCTTCCATGCTTTTTGATTTGACCACAAAATCTTTAAGAATTTTATTAAGCGCTGTCCCCGCATGGATATGGCCATTTGCATAAGGGGGACCATCATGGAGAATATATTTGGACTTGCCATTTCGATGTTGCCTGATTTTTGCATATAAATTTTCCGATTCCCACTTTTTTAAAATTTCAGGTTCTAATTGAGGTAAGTTTGCTTTCATTGGGAAACTGGTTTTAGGAAGGTTTAAAGTTTTCTTGTAATCCATTTAAGTTTACAAATGATAATAATGATAAATAAAAGGCGGAGTTGAACTCCGCCTTAATTAAACAATAAGCTCCTTTTTCAATATCATGCTACTAAGCAAAAATCAAATATAAATATATTAGATAAAATGTTAAAATAGTTTGTATAAAAGAGGTAGAAAGCTGCTTTAATCAGTTTCATAAGTGGTAAGAAAATACTTGTTTCTTAACACATCTGTGTCAAAAAGGTGTCGCCAATTATTTGACAAAAAGGTGTTTCACTGTTAGAAATTTAGTTTTATAATACATATATTGGCAGAGAATAATTTTTATCTCATTTCAAATCAATTAGTTAAATGAAAACCTTATATAATGGCATCTTAATTGCTCATTTCGATTGAATCTATTGATCTATTTCTATTGAGTTGAAAGAATTATTATGGATATTGCATCGATCATCGGAATTATTGCGTGTTATGGGCTGATAATTATGGCTATCGGCACGCAATTAATACTCTTTATTAATATTCCATCCGCTCTGATAGTAATTGGGGGAACCATTGGAGCAACCATGATTAATTTCCCATTGAAAGACGTAATTGGAGCCATTGCTGTGGGAAAGAATGTTTTTTTTGTAAAGAGTTCCGACCCTGCAGAGATTATTAAGGATTTGGTTGAATATGGAAGCAGGGCAAGAAAAGAAGGCATTCTGGTCTTAGAATCAGTTGTCGGGTCTATTACAGATGAATTTTTAGGCAAAGGCATTCAATTAGCTGTTGATGGACTGGAGCCCAAATTTATACAACAAATTATGGAAACAGAAATTGAAAGATTAGAAGACCGGCACAAACACGGTGCCGATGTTTTTGCGACGATGGCAGCTTTAGCTCCTGCTTTCGGACTGATTGGAACTTTAGTCGGACTCGTCTTAATGCTACAGTCAATGGATGATCCAAGTTCTATCGGGCCTTCGATGGCCGTAGCGCTCATTACTACCTTTTATGGCGCTCTTATGGCAAATACATTGTTTACTCCGATGTCCGGAAAATTAAAAGCCAGAAGCAAAGAAGAAATGTTAATAAAAGGTTTAATATTAGAAGGAATATTGAGCATAGCGGGGGGTGACAACCCCAGGATTATGGAGCAGAAATTAAATTCATTTTTACCTCCTAAATCAAGAAAGACTACTTTTCAATAAATAAAATGACAAAAAAACGGTTCCATAAAATTTTACAATTAATTAAAGATGAAAAAGGTGGCGCATTCATTGTTATGTTTACATCTTTAAGTGTTATTCTTCTTGCCTTTTTTGTTTTACTTAATTCAATGGCTACTATAGATGAGAAAAAAGTTACAAGAGCTGTCCGATCCATCAGGGGAAGTTTTGGCGTACTTTCTTCGGATCTAAGATGGTTAATGGGAATGAAACCAAAACTTTCTTCCGAGTTTGAAATTTTAGCAATTAAAGAGCTTGAAGTACACTCCCTGTCAAGGGAGCTCGAAAACTTCATTATGCGGAAAGAAATGGGGAAAGATTTTAGTATTCTTACCACAAAAGGGGAAACAATTATTTCGCTTTCTGAAAAAGTCGGTTTTTCTCCCGGCAACGCTGAATTACAGCCGTCAATGTTGCCGATTCTGAATAAAATTGCCGCGCTGATTAACCGGACCGGAAAGACTGTACATATTGAAGGACATACCGACAATATTCCAATCAAGACAAAAATATTTCAATCCAACTGGGATCTTTCAACAGCAAGGGCTGTAAATGTTCTCAAATATCTTGTAGAAAAAAAAGGTGTTGACCCGGCAAAAATAGCTGCCGCAGGATTTGGAGACGCCAGACCTCTCTTTTTAAATGATACTTCGCTGAATAGAAGCCATAACCGGAGAGTGGATATTGTCATATTAGACAATAAAATTGAGCTTTAAAATGAGAAACAAGAAAAAAAAATCTGAAGAAAACGGACTTGATCCCAACGCATGGATGGTTACTTTTTCTGACCTGTTAACATTAATGATGACCTTTTTTGTGATGCTTTTAACGATGTCCTCTGTGCAATCTACAGAAGTGAAGGAAGCTTTTAGTTTTTTTGATAGCTTCTACTATGAAGAGGGCGATCCCGAATCTCAGTCCATAGATTCTTATGGCGTTCTGGATTCCCAAGGCTTTAGCCCGCAAAAAAACACACAATCCGGTGATTTAATGGGTTTACCTTTTAAGCAGATATCTGCAAGAACGATAGCAAAGGATGCTGATGAACTTGAGGCGCTATTGACAGAACTTGCGCATAACGCAGAAACAAAATTTACTGATTTTTCAGAAGAAGAAGCTAATGAACTAAAAAACATTGCGATAACAAATGATCCGAGAGGAATAACGGTTGATTTGCCTGACTCATTACTCTTTAAACAGGGAGATGCTGCAATTAACCCTCACTCTATTGCAATTTTGAAGATATTGGGAAATTTGGTTCAGAAAACGCCATACATTGTAAAGATTGAAGGACATTCAGACAATGTGAAAGCTAAAAGTTCTGTTTTTCCCTCCAATTGGGAATTATCAGTATCCAGAGCAACCAATATCATGCGTTATTTTATAGAAAATAAATTTGTTGCAACTTCAAAGAGAATTTCGGCATATGGATATAGTGAATTTCAACCATTAGTGTCTAATGATTCTTTAGAAAACCGTAAAAAAAACAGGAGGATTGAAGTAATTTTAAAAAAACCGAAAATTTAGTTGAATTATTATTTTTGTGTTAGCTATCTTCAATTTAAGATTGTCGAAATATCAGGTGGCTATGTCGTGGTGAATTTTTCGACTTACTAAGGACAGGCTTTACCGAATTATTGGTATCCAGGGCTTAGCTTTATATTCACATATTCTTTAAAAGGATATTAAAATGGCAGAAGAAGAAGAAAAAGAAGATGAAGAAATATTAGAAGAGGTTCCTAAAAAAGGCGGAAAACTTAAACTTATAATAATTATTGTAGCGGTTCTGGCGATTTTGGGAGGTGGTGGTGTCTTCGCCTGGTTTAAATTTATTGCTCCGGCTATTGGGGTAGGAGAAGAAACTGTTAAAGAAGAGAAACAAAAAACGGAGTCAGATAGCGATGAAACTGGCGCCGGTGCTATGTTTCCTCTGCAGTCATTTATTCTTAATCTTTCTGGAGAGGGTGGAAAAAGGTTTTTAAAATTAACAATAGAGTTGGAAATGAGTAATACGGCATTAAGTAATGAAATAACCGCTAACCTTCCCAAAATAAAAGACTCAATATTAATCTTGTTGAGTAGTAAGACATTCAAAGATATTTATACTGTTGAGGGCAAATTCAAACTACGCGATGAAATAACCGCTAGAATTAACCGTTTTCTGGTTACAGGCCAGGTAAGAAGCATATATTTTACAGAATTTGTCATTCAATAATTTTTTTGGAGATATATTATGAGTCAGGTTTTATCACAGGATGAGGTCGATGCGCTATTAAGAGGCGTCACCGATGGAGAAATTGAAACAGAAACAGACCAACCGATAGACGACTCCGGCATAGTTCCTTACGATTT
>Ga0208638_1000492_pt1 | contig 27443 bp, 24 predicted proteins | sample ETNtaG_34_FD_185753 | JGI IMG/M metagenome (GOLD analysis project Ga0208638, IMG submission 185753) | Marine microbial and viral communities from oxygen minimum zone, Eastern Pacific Ocean - ETNP201306SV51 (SPAdes) (version 2) | ecosystem: Environmental > Aquatic > Marine > Oceanic ...
GTAGCATATGCATCTTCTGATGAAAGACTTAAAGATAATTTACAAGTTATTCAAGACCCATTAGATAAAGTTGGTCAAATAAGTGGTTATGAATTTGATTGGAATGAAGAATCACCTGAATGGGCACAAGAAAGAGGACACGATATTGGGGTTGTGGCACAAGAAATTCAAAAAGTACATCCCGAAATTGTAATAGAAAGAACAAATGGTTACTTAGGAGTTGATTATAAACGAATCATTCCATTATTAATTGAGTCAATTAAAGAATTAAAACAAGAGGTAGAAGATCTAAAGAAAAAAGTGAATTAAGAGAATTCATTTGATATTTATAATATAGGTTTTATTAAACAATAATAAAGAATAAAGGAGAAAGTTATGGCCGTAACAGAAGAATCCAATTTGGCTAAAAAAGTAGAAGAAAAGACATCAGAAACTAAATTCACAGATGAAGAATTACAATCACTTCGTGAATTACAAGATGGTTATTCTGAAAAATCAGCTCAATTTGGACAATTAAAGATACAGAAACTTTTAGTTCAACAACAATTAGATGCACTTGATGCAACTGAAATTCAGATGGAAAGTGATTATTCTGAGTTACAAAAGAAGGAACAAGATATTGTTAAATCGTTGAATGAAAAGTATGGTCCTGGTAATTTAGACCCCGCAACGGGAGTTTTTACACCAGCACCAGCCGCCGCCCAAGTAACAGAAGCTTCAGAAACTACTTAAAATAATCTCCTTCAAATATATCGTTTGAGAAAGTTAGGCGATATTTATAGTAAATATTTGTAGTCTATAAATGACTAAATTAGTTATTTAAATTATAATAATAGGAGAAAAATAATGGCAGAAAGAATCGTATCGCCGGGTGTATTTACTCGTGAACGTGATTTATCATTTCTTCCCGCAGGAATTGCTGCAATTGGAGCATGTATAGTTGGACCAACAGTTAAAGGTCCCGCTTTTGTACCTACTCAAGTTAGTAATTTCTCAGAGTTTGAAGAAATGTTTGGATCAACCGACCAACGATATTACACACCGTATGCGATAGAACAATATTTAAGGAGTGCAGGAACAATTACGGTTGTTCGCGTTCTTAATACTGGTGGATACACTGCAGATCAAGTAACACTATGGGTAACTTCAAGTGCTGTAACCAAACAGTCAGTAGCCGTGTTATTACCTTCACGTGGTGGTTCAAATGGAACAGCTGATTTGGAAGGTAGTAATGTTACTGGAAGTTGGAGTTCGGCAACACTTGTATTAAGTGGTAGTAATATGGCAGCGAAGGGTTTAAGTTCACGTTCATATACAATATCATTTGATACAGGAAGTGCTAATTATATTGAAGAAGTATTCAGTAAAGACCCCCAAGTACAGAAGTCTGGTTTGAATACGGTATCAGCTTATTTGTATAAGAATTTTAAATATGCACAAAGTAGCAATGGATATTCTTCTGGAACAGAAGTAAGTGCAAGTGCTAGTACTTTTACATCCCCAACGGCATATTCAAATGCATCAACACCATACATTCAATCACAATTGATTAATGGTTCAAGATATAACTTATTTAAAGTTAATACTCGTTCACATGGTAGTGATGTAAATAACAAATATAAGATTGCCGTCTTGAATGTTAAGAAAGCAGGTACAGTAGCTGGTAGTGATTATGGACAGTTTTCACTTCAAGTAAGACAAACTGGTTTAGATGATAATGGTTTAACAAGTGATAACATCTTGGAACAATGGGATGGACTTAATTTTGATCCAAAGAGTACGAATTTCTTCGCTCGTAGGATTGGAGATAGGTATGTAACTATTGACGCTAATGGTAAACTTACTCATAATGGTGATTGGAATAATAGATCTAAACATATTTATTTATCAGATTTTTCTGATATTTCAGATGGATCAGTTCCAAAAACATTATCCCCAATGGGACATGCAGCAATTAATAACCCATTTGGTAGTGATGATTCGTCAGTTCCAGCATGGCCGTTTAAGGTATCACAGTCAAACGCACAGGGTGAATTTGATAGTAATGTTCCTTTAGGTGTAGATTATGGAAACGCCGATGCTGGAGAGTATTTGGCACCTTACCCTTCTGCAGCTGGGGATGGAGCAAATACTACTATGAGTCTTGAAGACTATAATGGTAGTGCAGACGCATCCGTAACTGGAGATACTTTTTCAACACACAATGAAAAGATTACTCTCGCACTTTCAAGTATTAAACAGAGAAAGTTCGTTGTTCCATTTCAAGGTGGATTCGATGGGGATAACCCAGCAAATCCAAAATTGACAGGAGCAAGTATTACAGCAGCAAACACACAAGGGTTTGACATTTCAAGTGCAACCGCAACTGGAGCAGTAGCTTACAAGAAAGCAATTAACGCTGTAAGTAATCCTGATGAATTTGACTTGAATATGTTAGTAACTCCTGGTGTTATTCACAATTTACATCCGAAGATTACAAATCACGCGATACAAAAATGTGAAGAACGTGGTGATGCATTCTATATTTTAGATTGTGGTATTCAAGGTGGTTCAATATCATCTGCAACCGCAGCAGTTACCGCACTTGATACAAACTACGCAGCAACTTATTACCCTTGGGTAAAGATTGTTGATAGAAATACGGCACTACCTGTTTGGGTCCCACCTTCTTGTGTTTTACCTGGAACTATAGCGTTCACAGATAAAGTAGCACACGAATGGTTCGCACCAGCTGGTCTGAATCGTGGTGGTTTGACTACAGTATTAGAAGCACAGACAAGATTAACTCATGATGAAAGAGATACACTTTATGAAGAAAGAGTTAATCCAATCGCTTCATTCCCAGGTCAAGGTGTAGTAGTTTGGGGACAAAAGACCTTACAAGGTCGTCCATCAGCACTCGATAGGGTTAATGTACGTAGATTGTTAATTAAACTGAAGAAGTTTATCGCATCTTCAAGTAGATACTTAGTCTTTGAACAGAACACAGCAGCAACAAGAAATCGTTTCTTGAATATTGTGAATCCGTTCTTAGAATCAGTACAAGCTAATAGTGGTTTATCGGCATTTAAGGTAGTTATGGATGATTCCAATAACACACCTGATGTGATTGATAGAAATCAATTGATTGGACAAATTTTTATCCAACCAACGAGAACCGCAGAGTTTATCGTACTTGACTTCGTGGTACTTCCAACGGGAGCAACTTTCCCAGCGTAAGTTTAATCACATAGATTAATAAATGAAAAGCCCCTCTTTTTTGAGGGGTTTTTTGTTGCCTGATATATTTATATACGACAGATATAAAAAACTTCTAAAAAACTAAGAAAAATGATTATGATGATTTTTTAGAATTTTGATATTTATAGTTGAAGAATTAAACTTATTGGAGATTAAAGATGCCAGACTTATTAGATCCTTCTGAAATAATGTTCACACCGTTTGAACCGAAAACTAAAAATCGGTACATCATGTACATTGAAGGTATTCCAGCTTATCTTATTAAGACAGCTAACAGACCTACAATCGCTTTTGAAACGATTGAACTTGACCACATCAATGTTAAACGATATGTTAAAGGTAAGGGAGCATGGGAAGAATTAGAAATTACACTTTATGATCCTGTTGTTCCATCAGCCGCACAGGCATGTATGGAATGGGTTCGGTTATCTCATGAATCCGTAACAGGTAGAGATGGATACTCAGATTTTTATAAAAAAGATGTAACAATTAATGTATTAGGACCCGTAGGTGATAAGGTTGAAGAGTGGACACTTAAAGGTACTTGGATTACTAACGCAACATTTGGTGATTTAGATTGGGCAAATACTACAGACCCAGTTGATGTAACTTTGACACTTAGATACGATTACGCAATATTACAGTTCTAATAAAAATTTTAATAATAAAAGGAGTCGATTATGGCAATCATAGCAGATAAAGCTTGGTGGAAATCAAAGACAGTATGGACATCAGTAGTTGCTGGTGTTGTTGGTGTATTACAAGCAGTAGGTGTTGTAGAAGCAGTACCTGAAGTCGTTTGGACATTACTCGCGGCATTTGGTTTGTACGGAGTTCGTGACGCTGTTGGAAAAGCATAATTCAGCAGTAAGTAATATTTGAAACTGGGGATTTTAATATCCCCAGTTAGTTTTATAATAATTGGTTATATTGTATAGGTTACTATTCAATAATATTTTACATTAAAGGAGAAAAAACATGGCAGAAGATAAACGCCAGTTTCCAACAGAGGTAGTTGATTTGCCTTCTAAGGGATTACTTTATTCAAAAGATTCACCGCTGGCAGGTGGAACAATTGAGTTAAAGTATATGACCGCAAAAGAAGAAGATATTTTAACTTCTCGTAATCTAATTCAAAAAGGAATTGTTTTAGATAGACTGTTGGAATCTGTTATTGTAGATGAAAAGGTATCACTCAATGATTTATTGTTAGGTGATAAAAATGCAATTATGATTGCAACAAGAATACTTGGGTATGGTAAAGATTATACCGTTCAACTTACAGATCCATCTACTGGAGAAAAACAAGAGGAAACTTTTGATTTAACTGAAATTACAGATAAGAAGATTGATTCAAAATTGTTTAAGGCTGGTAAGAATGAATTTGAATTTGAACTGCCAGCAGCAAAAGTTAAAATTCTATTTCGTCTTTTAACACATAAAGAAGAAAAAGAAATTGATGCTGAATTAAAAGCATACAAGAAATTCTCAAAAGATAGTGGTATTACTGCAGAAATCACAACACGGTTGAAGAAGGCAATTGTGTCGGTTAATGGAGATACATCACTAAAACGAATTAGTGAGTTCGTGGAGAACGAATTACTATCTCGTGATTCTCTTTCATTTAGAGAATATCTTATAAAAATAACACCTGATGTTGATATGTCTTTTACTTTTACCAGTGATCAAACTGGTGAAGATACAACGATGGACATCCCATTAGATGTTGAGTTTTTTTGGCCTGCGGGCAGAAGATAAGCCTGCAATTCACTCACAAATCTTCTCCCTATGCTTCCACGGGAAAGGAGGATTTAACTTTACAGAAGTGTATAACATGCCAACCTATCTGCGCCGATTTTACATACAATCGGCCTCAAAATTCTACGAAGAAGAAAAGAAACAATACGATAAAGCATCCAAGAAAAAATCTGGTATTTCACGACCAGGTATCCCCCGAGGCTAACATTTTTTCCTATATATGATATTTATTAGTGAGTTATACTATCGTGTCATAACAACAGAAATTTTAAATAGACAGTATGTAGGAGAATCAAAATGTTTTCGTCAAAAAATAAATTAACAGAAGATCAACTCAGAGAAGGTATATTATCTAAAATTTTACAAGCTATTGTTAGTAAGAGAGTAGGTAAAGTGGAAAAGGCCTTAAAGGATAATCCACGATTAGCAAAGGCAGTTCGTAATGCAGATAAAGCTGTTAGAGAATTAGATAAAACATTAAAAAGTTCTGGAAAAACACGAGGAGTAAAATTCGCAGGAACCCGTAAGGGTTGGTAAGTTTCTAACTTAGATTTTAAAATAAATAATAAAGGTTATTGTCTTAGATATAAATAGGCTTAATATAATATGGCGTTAGAAAAAACAGATCAACAAAGAGAAATATATTGGGGTGGTATTGATAATACTACTATACCTACTATGGAAAAACTTGCCGAAGAAAAAAAAGTAACTGCTGAATTAAGTCGTCAAGAGGTAATAACTCAACGACTTTTAAATATTGATGATGAGATAGCCAAGGCGAAGAAAGATGCCGCGAATGGTACTGCGGAAGATATTAAGAAGTATAAAGAATTAAAGAAAGAAAAGAGGGCCTTGATGAAAGAGGAGGCCGAACACGCTAAAATAATGGCTAAAGAAGATGGGAAGAAATATACTTTAACATCCCTTCAAGCCGACCTCGAAGAAAAAATCGGGGATATGTTGAAGGAAGAAGTAGGATGGACTACTAAATTATCTTCAAATTTATATACTCAAGGAGTAGCTCAAAAATCCTTTTTAATGGACAGACTCCAAATAGTAAATACGGGTCAGAGCATATATGATTGGGGTGTTAGGTTAACTGACGTATTAAATAACGGTACTGAAAATCAAAAGAAATGGGCACAGGCAATGACTCCTATGGTTAGTATGGGAGGAAAAATGATTGATGATGCAATATCATTAGGTGGAGCTTATGATAATATTGGTAGTGGTACATTTATGGATATGACAAAATCAATGGATGAACAACTCAAAAAGGCAGAGAGATATAAAGATTATGTTAAGAAGGAAATAATTCCAGCGTTAAAGGCAGATCAGGAACAATTAGAAGAAACATTAAAAACACAAAAAAAGGGTAGTGAAGAGTGGAAAAAGACTAAGGAACAGATTGAAGAAAATAAGCAGGAGCAAAAGGAAAGTAATGCATTAGCGCAAGAAAATGTTGACAAAGCAAAGAATTTAACAGCAGAAGCAAAAAGACAGAAAGTGTTACATGGCCAGACAGCGTCTACCGTAGCATTTATAGCAGAACCATTTGAAAAAATGAAAACATTCTTTGAAAAAACCAAGGTGGGCAAATTCGTATCAGAGTTAGTAGGAATTGGTGATGCAACTGAGCATTTTACTAATACATTTACTAATTATGTGAAGGATTCTCTTGATCCAGATAATCCGATGAACTTTGGATTAGCTATGAGTAAGATGTGGACTAAGACAGATAAAAATGGAAGGGTAACACGAGGTCAATTTAAAATTATGTTTGATAAGTTCGAAGAAGGATTTTCAAAACTTAAAGAAGTATTTACTGGAATAAATAAATCAATGGGTGGAATGTTAGGACCAGCACTGGCAATAGTGGCAATTCTGATGATAGCCAAGAAGGTTGCAGAAATGTTCTATGGTGGAATGGCAGAAACCCGTAAAGAGTTTGGACTTACATTTACAGAAGCAGCAGGATTACAACAAATTCTTAATACTACTGCAATGGAAATGAAGTTTCTTGGTGTAAGTGCTGAAGATGTTAAAGCTGGGGCCGTAGGTATTATGGATAACTTGGGTGGAATAGGTCAAATTACACAATCAAATGTTAAAGAAATGGCCAGATTAAATGCAATGTATGGTATTAGTGGAGAAAGTTCAGGAGTATTGGCAGCACAAATGATGGCCGTAGGTGCTAGTAGTATAGATGCTGTTGGGGCTCAATTGGATTCCGTGGCTGCATTATCACAGGCAAATGGAGTGGCACCAGCAAAGATTATGGAAGATGTTGCAGGTTCAAGTGAATCATTTGCTGGATTTGCAAAAGATGGTGGACAAAACGTATTTAAAGCAGCGATAGCAGCCAGAAAACTTGGTTTGAGCATGTCAACTGTTGAAAGCATGGCAGATAGTTTATTAGATTTTGAAACATCTATAAACGCACAAATGGAAGCGTCTATGTTACTTGGTCGTAATATCAATACAGATAAGGCACGAGAATTAGCATTAGCTGGTGATTTAGAAGGAATGCAAAAAGAGATTACTAAACAAATTGGTAGTGCATCAGATTGGAATGCATTGAATATAGTTCAACGGAAATCATTAGCAGCAGCATTTGGAATGGAAGTTTCTGAAATGGGTAAGATGATAACTAACCAAGATAAACTTAATAATATGACTACTGCACAGAAGAAAAGACAAGATTTAATAGCAGATGTTATGAAAAAGATAGGAGAAATTTGGACAAGATTTCTTGGTATTTTTAAGGCACTTTTACCATTAGCCATTGGATTACTTTCACCATTTTTATTAATTGCTGGTGTTTTAGTTTATGTACTTGGTTTGTTTGCTGATATTATAGAATGGTTAAATGAAGCAAATGTTATGGGAGTTGGATTAGGTGATGTAATAATGTTTGCGGCGGGAGCGGCACTCTTATTTAGAACAAATTTGATGAGTGGTGGTATTATGGGAGCCCTTGGCAAGATGAAAGATATGATTTTTTCTATGGGTTCAAAAATGACAGGTGTGGCAAAGAAAATGGTGGGTATGGGCGGTGATGATGTACCTTTGACAAAGAGTGGTAAACCAGATAAAAGATTTGGAAAGAGAGCAGATAAAACTAAATCGGTTAAAAAACCAGCACCAGGTAAAAAAGGTGGCGGTAAAGGTAAAGGACCACTTGGTGGTATGTTTGAAAAATTTGACGCAAAGAAAGCACTCGCTGGTGCAGCCGCATTATTGATAATAGCAGCCGCATTATGGGTAACTGCAAAGGCATTAATAGAATTTGGAAAAGTAAGTTGGGGGGCTATGGCTAAGGCCGGAGTAGCTTTACTTGGATTAGTGTTAGTATTAGCAGCCATCGGAGCGATAATGATGAGTGGTGTTGGAGCAGTTGCTATATTGGCAGGTGCAGGAGCTATGTTGATAATGGCAGCAGCATTACTTGTATTGGGAGTTGCAATTCAAGCCATTGGTAAGGGATTTGATATGTTAGCACAAGGATTAGGTTCATTTTTACCAACAATTATGACATTAGCTCCAATGGCAAAGGCAATATTTGTATTAGCAGGAGCATTTACTGCATTGGGATGGAGTATGGCAGCGATGGCACTTGGAGCACTGGCATTATTACCAGCACTTCCTGTATTGATGACATTAGCAGCACTTGGAATGTTAGGTGGATCAGTATTAGGTGGTGGTGGTGGAGAAGAAACGGCCTCAGCAGAAGGAAACCCAGTTGAAATTAAACTTGATGAAACTAATCAGAAGTTAGAAAGGTTAATTGGATTAATGGGTGAACAAGGACCTATAGCACTTGCAACATCTCAAACAAAAACTAATACTGGTAAAATTGCCAGTCAGATAATATAGAGAAATATAATGGCACTTGTAGAATTATTAACAGATTTATCAAACTTTAAATATACAGATTATGATAATGTTGGTGCCAATAATAGTCAAGTAGAAGGTCGTCATGGTGGGTTTGAAGGTGGAGGAGAACCACCACACTCTGAAGAACATTCTAAATTTGATGATGGGGTAGGTGGAATTGGAAATCCACAATCATTTACAGTTCGTGGGTATACTGTTTCAGATGTAATAAGTGGTAGACATGGTGGAATTGAAGGACCAACTCCAGCACAACCACCACATCCAGATGACCATTCTATACATGATGATGGTGTAGGTTTTGGTGTAGCACCAAGTGATAATCCACAAACGTTTGATGTTCGTGGATATACGGTTACTGGAAATAAGAGATTTTATATTGGTTGGCAAGGTGATATTATGAACCATTCATTATCAGATTATGGTATAGGGGCGTTTGATAGTATTGCTGGAGTTTTTGACCATACACAAACAAGAGATAGATTAAGAAAGGCATATAGTAATTACCCTGAGATTACTTTTGGTGCAGATATAGATGGTGGTATTAATGGATTAAATGGTTCTATTCATATAGGAAACCAAGATTTACCAGAAGTAATTGGGGGTGGAGTTTCTTATTATGGAAATTTAAATCCAATCAACCCACGTGGTTCAGTTTTCCGAGATAGTAGTGGGAATTACCAAGTTCCACAGGAGGGTAGAAATACAAATCCACCTGGTGGGATTAGTAATATTCCATTATTTGAGGGAACTAAACCAGAAAGTGGATTTGATAGAAGTTTGATGTACATACCAAATATTATTGAACCATCCGATTCTGTTTTTAAAGAATTTAGTCGTAGTGATAGTTCGTTAATTAGAATAGACAGATATTCAGATAATTTTGATATGAATAATTCTCAATTTTTTGAATTTCCAGATACAAGACCATATGATTTAATATTTAAGGGAGTTACCCCTTGGGCACCAATGTGGGTATCAGATCCTGTTACAGGAGCAAAGTCTAATATAGATGTTACACTTGATTCTACGCAACCATATATTGTTAGACGGATTGGAGATAGATGGGGATTATATGAAGGTGATCCACAAGATGGTGGTGAACATTTATCAGGAGCTATAGAATGGGCAAACGCATTAAGTGGACAATTTTTGAGAGCACCACTTGATGTTATGGTAGATAGGTCTGTAGCAGATATTGGAAGAATAGCCAAGTTTCTTACTTCTACAAAAGGTGCTTTATTTTTAACAAACCAATTTATATTACAGGCATTCAGTCCAACTATTGAAACAAAAGTTTATAATCCTTTATCACTTGGTTCAATTGTACCAATGGTTCATGTTAATAGACACGCAGGTGGAAAACGATATACTGATGTAGTTCCATCTGATAAGGCAATTGAGGCAGTTGGAGATTTGATGCCAGATGTGTCTGTGGGACCAGTTACTATTGGTGGAAATGATATTATTAACGCGGCCTTTAACGCGTCCGGAGTAGAACAACCCAGTTTTGGTCGTGTTGAAATGCAATCACCATTAGCAACTGTTAGTGGACAAAAATTACCATTAGATAAAAGAGTAGCACTTTCAAATCCAAATAGATATTTATGGCCAGGACCAATGGGTGTTTTTGTAAAAACTGGAACAGATGCGGCCATAGCCGATGCATCAAGAATAGAAAGTTCTCAAGGTAGAGTTTTAAAACGTGCAAAAGAACAGTCTGGTGGTGGTGTTCCAGATTTATTCCAAAAGCATTCATTTAATAAGTATTCAGGTGAGAATGTGTACTTGGATGGTAAAGGTATATTATTTGTACCAGCTAGTACTTCACCATTTGGTACATTAGCTTCCATTCCAATATCAGTATCACAGGCCACTACAATGGCAACAGACGCGCTCACTAATTGGGGAAATTCTCTTATAGGTGGAGAGAATACTAAGAAATCAGATTTTACACCACCATCACGAGGTGTTGATTTAGAAAGTCCTTTACAAAAAGTTGTTGGTGAAGATGTTTTTTCTGCAACTGATGTTGCAGTAAATAGAGATAAAGAAGTATTTGGTGGTGACCATTGGGGACCCGATAGACCTGGTGGTATATACGAACAATTTGCTTTTGATGCCGTAGGTGATAGAAAATCTGTTCAAATAGGAGCTATACATGATTCAGTAATTACAGTAAAGACACATTCAAATAACCAACCAGGAGAATCAATTCAACCAATAGGTGGTGTAATTGTAATTCCACAATATTCTCTTACCAAAGATAAGGCAAAACCATTTCAAACTCCTATACTTATAACTGATACTTTTACAGGTAATTCATATTCATTCGAAGAAGGTAAAAGATATACAGATGGTTATGATGAAACTTCTGATAAAAAATATGGTGGAACATTGGCCATATCAGGAAAAGATATACATTTTGTTAGGAGAAATTATGGTAATTATGTAGCAAAACAAAAGAATTTTTATTCAATATCTTCTGATCCTTTAACATCAAATCAAATTGCAATTTATACTCTTGACGGGCAGAAAAATCTTGATACGGCTCGGGGAGGTAACATTGGATCAAGAGGTGATAGAATATTTAATACTGAGTTTGATGGTGATTTATATAAAAAGGGTGCAGAATACGATAAGGATTATGTATATACGGGGACGGTAAGTGATAGCCATATATCTATTATGAGAATGCCAACCGATGGGAGTTTTAATCATGGTATTAAAGCAACTCGGACTGTGGCATATAAGAACCTGGGAGCCAAAGATGATACTGAACCAGGAGCAAAAAAGACATATACAGTAAATTTAGAGAAACTTCCAGTTCCAATTAAGATTGCAGGTGTTTTTCAAGGTAATAGGTATGGGGATACAGATACTTCGGGTACTAATTGGACAGATTTTGGGGTACAATATTGGTCAGGACACGGATCTCCAACCGTACCAACTTATCCACTTAAAGGAAAAGAAAGGGCACTTGGACATGCGAGTACTCCAAAAGCAAAACAAGATGTAATATTTATCCATAAAGGAAGTACTCTATCACCAGCCGCTACTGGAGTTTGGGGAAGTACTATTGGTACAGTTGGTACTCCAAAACCGATTTCAACAAAATTTGACCACGAAAGAACAACGGGTGATGGAGTAACTACATCAGGACCAGTAACCCAACCCGATGGTAAAAACATTTACAAGAAAGGTACATTATATTTATCAGGTCATGGAACTTCTATTTTACCTATTACTCCAATTAAAGCACCAGCCGGAGTTTCAATAAGCAAAAAAGTAGGTGATTATACGTATTCTAAACTCACGACATTATACGAGGAAGATATCAATCCTAAACCTACATCATTAAAAGATAATACATTTCCAAATTTTAGTGGTGATTTATATCACAAGGATAATAAATATACTAAAAATATTAGTATTGATGAAGTTCAAAGTAGTCCTTTAACAAAAACAAGATTAAGAATAGATGATGATAAAGACCCAGTTGTTCAAATACAGACTGCCCATCTTAATACAGCAAGATTTAATGTAGACGGAAAAACTACACTTTCAAGTCCTATAAAACTTCAAAATTTTCCGTTATTCAATAACCAATCGGGAGGAAATCTTGGTTCAGAGAAACAAGCACTTGGTTTTATTAATGAAAGTGGAACACCTATACAATTGGCAGATAGTTTATATGGACATCAATGGAATGCAGATAAAAGGGGGGGACTAACTTTCAAAGATGGATATGAAAAGAGTATAAAGAGTGTACCCAAAACTGACAAAGAGAAATTAAGGGGTATAGTTGATAAAGGTAGATTTGGATTAAGTGATAAAAATATACCACAAGTTATTAAAAAGTTATCTACAAAGAATATAAATAAAGATGGAAATGTTACAATCACAGACGGAGGGGATAACGAGGTAGAATCACAAATAGTACAAAATATTCATGAGAGAAAATCTGAAACAAATAAGTCAGGAAATTTACTTGATAGGTATAAGACTTTAGCATATGGAGATATCCCAACAAAGAGCGACGAGAGTGAAAAATATAGTAAAAAAACTGGTAAGGCCGCGGAAAATGATAAGGGTGGACAATATACAGGACAAGAAAAAGATGAAGTAACTTTACCTAATAAACTATATGAAATACCCGCAGAAGATAAATTAGGATTAGTAAAGAAAAACACGGATGGTGAATATATGTATGGTCATGGTACTGGTATTGGGGAACCCGATTCTATTAATATGACTCCATATGGTGACGATAGTGACCCGTTGAAACCCGATTACATTAAATTTAAATTTTTTGATATAGTAAATAATAAACATATTATATTTAGAGCATTTTTGAGTGGAATAAGTGAAACACTTTCTCCTGAATGGGCATCTGAAAGATATATTGGTCGTCCAGATAGTGTCCATGTTTATCAAGGAGTGGATAGGTCAATGAGTTTTGAATTTATGGTTGTTCCAAGTAGCAAGCAAGAATTACCTATTTTATGGGAAAAATTAAATTATCTTGTTGGGTTTACTTATCCAACTTGGAAAACAGTAGGAAATGGTAAACGAATGGAAGCACCATTTATGAACTTAACTATAGGTGATATGTATAATGCAGTTCCTGGATTTTTAAGTAGTTTAAGTATTACAGTTGATGATAATTCACCTTGGGAAATAGAAGAAGGGTTTCAATTACCACATGCAATAAATGTAAGTTGTGAGTTTACCCATATTGGAAAACACCCATTGGCATCAATAGGAAAACATTATGATTTAGGGTGGTTAAAACAATATAATAGAGGTGCAGATTGGAAACAGAAAGATAATCCACAATTAGTAAAAAGAGGTGATGGACAATTACCTGATTTAATGGGAATATAATAAATTATGAGTAGATATCAATATACTGGAATTAAGATAGATAAACATACTGGCAATAGAGTGATGAAAACAACTTTGTATCCAGAAATAAGAATTGGAGATGGAGATCAGTTTGTGTATCCTATTGATGGGGATAGATTAGAAAGCCTTGCATATAGATATTATGGAGATTCTACATTATGGTGGATTATAGCAAAAGCAAATAAAATTAAAGATGGTTCGTTTGCATTAAAACCAGATGAAAAATTAAGAATACCAAGTAATATTGCACAGATAACAAATGATTTACAATCAATTAATAAGGATGTATAAAGGTTATGATAAGTTTACAACCTATTCCTAAAAAAATAAGAGACAGGTTAGAACGAAAATGTAAAGCGGTATCAAGAGATTTTGGAAAAGATGAAAATGGATCACTACTTGAACCAAGAAGTGAAGATCTACAAGATACTTTTTCTAAATCTGTTTGGATAAAGTTATTTTCCCCAGTAGATAGTTCAAAAGTACCAGCAGTACTGCCAATTACTGATGAAATAAGGGAAGCGTGGAGAAAAAAAGAAAATGAAAAACGTGCCATGGAAGCCACAATAGCAGCTGCTAAAGGTGATAAGTATGAACCAATAGAAATGACAGAACCTACTACAATGGTAGGAGAAAAGGACAATGATATTGGCTTAAATACAATGACAATGATGGGTGGTATAACAGATCAGGGTGGACTTTTATTTGACGGATTTAAAGAAACTTATAGTCAAAGACCAGGTGGTGCAGGAAGTGGTCCACTTGCACCAAAGGCTTCAAAAGAAGGACCAGTTGAATCATTTCGACCAATAGCGGGAATTAAAGATGTTAGTGTTAGTTATAAAGGTGGCTTATCGGCAATTAGAGAAGGAACGATTAATTGGACTTGTTGGACATTTGCAGATTTAGAAAGATTAATGCCACATCTTATGTCACACGGTAAGGGAGTTTTGTTAGAGTGGGGATGGAGTATTCCAAGTGTAGAAGCAAGTGTTTTATATAGTGAAGAACAAATGCAAAATGGTCATGCATATAATACTTTACAAGATAAAGTTATTGAGTTAGGTGGAGATTATGATGCTATGGCTGGTATTATTTCTAATTGGGAATGGTCATTAAGAGATGATGGTGGATTTGATTGTACAACTACGATAGTAGCACGAGGAGTTAATATTATTGATTCAGATTTATCTGGAGCCGAAACAGCTGGAGAAAATACTGAAGGTGATTTAGAACCAAATTTAAAAGAATTTGTAGGGGCATTACGACAAACTATATGGTCACTTAGTACAGAGGGATCAGGTAATTGGTTCAATGCTGGATCAAATTTAGCAGTTGGAACTGTAAGTGATGGTACATGGAGTACAGAAGGTCAATCAAAAGAGGCTGGTGGAAAACAACCACCAGGAGTTTTGTCTGTAATACATGATAATTATTTGAATAATGTTAGTGCAGGTCCTTGGATTACTTGGGGATTTTTTGAAGATAATATTTTAGGTAAGTTTATGGGTAGAGTAGATTCAACAGGTAAAACTACTCAATCTTTTAGAAGTATAGAGCCACTTTTACATAAAGATGGTGGATATATTAAGAATGATGGTAAAACAAAAACGGATAATATTTACGAAGCACAATTTGAATCTGTTAAAGTTAGAAATCATCCAAAGTTATTAACACCAGCGATGAATAAATGGATATTACCTGGTCAATTTCCTGCAGAACATACTAAAGAAAATGCTTTTTGGGCAACAGGAAATACAGCAGCTTTTACTCGTGATATAGCGAGTAAAGTAAACAATAAATCTCATTTTAGACCATTTGAAGTTCCTGGTAGTGATGGAAGAAAGGGATATTTACGAAATATAATATTATCATATGATTTAATCGAAAGGTGTTTTGAGAATGCAAATACAATTAGAGAAGGAATGAATGCAATATTTGATGAACTTAATAAAGAAGTAGATGGTTTTTGGAAATTCGAGGTAGTAGTAGACCAACATATAAATGGTAATGTTAAAGTAGTAGATGTACTTGAAACGGGATTTAATCCTGTATCTATGTTAAAGCTTAGAGATGAGGCTATAGAGGCCAGTGCACCAGGTGGAAATGGAAATCCAGAAAGTCCAATTTTTACTTTTCCATCATGGGGAGAAAAGAGTATAGTTAAATCTCAGACCTTAACATCACAAGTTCCAAGTTCAATGGCTGTGTCTGCAATGTATGCAGGAACTTGTGAAAAAGGTGAAGAATCAGCAAATGCTCCACTTGCTGCACAGGCTGTAGCGGCATTAACCGATCCTAATAAATCAGTCGATAAGTCACAACCTGCAATTAGAATGGCCAATCGTTTAGGAGACGACGCATTTGGAAGTAGGAATCCTTGGGGAATTGGGTCATTTGGTTCACGTTTTTTAAGTGATAATAATGATGAAACATATCCACCCGCCGGACCAAAATCACCTGGAAATGCATTTGGTAAAGGTGCAGGAATCCCATTTTCTAAAGTTTCATTGAAAGAGATTATAGCTTGGTACGAATCTCAAGATGAAGAAAAGGCAAAAACAGATGAAAGTGATAGAAAAAAGAAACTTCAAGAAAAAGCAGCCAACCAACAGGCTAAATCAGTATTATCTGAAGGATATTTTACAACTGCATTCGAGACTCCAAGTGCAACTGTACTTATAAAAAATCCAAATGCAGGATTTTTTGGAGGTGGATGGGATGGAATAGACGAAGAAGAAATATCTCTCTATAATCCTATCGGTGAATTACAAGATTTACCAGCGTTTGATGTTTTACATCGTAGGGTTATGATTAATTTTATACACGGAAGATCAAATTCCCAGGACGCAACTGAAGAATTGGATTCACTTCGTGATCCTATGATTCCAGTAGAATTAGAAATAGTATTGGATGGTACGGGAGGAATTATTCCAGGGAACTGTTTTCATGTAGATTATATACCACAAGTATACAAAGATTATTGTATTTTTCAAGTATTAGGAGCAGACCATACTGTAAGTGCCGATGGATGGACGACATCACTTAAAGGTCAAGTACGGGTTGCCATGAGAAAACTTGTTGAAGAAAAATTAAAACCAACAACTTAGGATAAGTAATATGCCAAAAAAGAAAAAGAAAAAATCATCCAAAAAAATAGCTGGTAAATTTAATACAAAAGTCCTGAGTGGGATGTCTAAAGGAATGCGACAAAAAATATTAGGTGGTAGACTTAATGCAATATATGATTTAAATAAAATGTTGTCCGAAGAACACGAAGAAAGAATTGTAAATAATGCTGGTACAGTTCAAAAGTTTGGTGATTTTAAATACCAAGATGGTGGTACAGTTCCCGTTGGAGAATCTTATCATATTCATTATTCAAGGATAGGAAAATCAGAGATTTATATGACTGGAAATAAACATGATGAAACATCTTTGGTGATTGATAGAGTAAAGGGGAATACTGATTTTGGTCAATATGTTAATTTGAAAGGTCCAACAAAAGCTGCAGATTATTTAAATAAACATAGATTTAAAGTTACTAAAAAACATCAAAAAATAGGACACGCTAGAAGGTATTTTGCAAAACAAGGTAATAATTTGGAATCATCTATTTTTGAAATATCAAAAGTGGATTATAGTAAAGAAACTCCTTTTTATGAAAAGACACAATTAAAATGGAGTTTAAATTTAGATAGAGAATTAATGAAATCTAAAAATGTAGATGAGATTGAAAGGGCTGCTAGTCAAGGGTTTACATCATTAGAATTTTCATTAAATCCAGAAGAAGGTTATCTTGGTGGAGATAAAACTTCGAAAGAAGAAACACTTAATAGAATTAATAAGTTACTTCCAAAAGAAAATGTTTTTAAGTTAGGTGGTAGAAAAAAGAAACGAAAAAAGAAAAAAAGTAGTAAATCAAAGCCTACTACGTCAACATCTACTGAGGCACCATCGGGGGGTTCAAGTGGGGCATATTAATTCATATTTTGAGAATTTAATTTAATATATATATGTAAAGGTTATAGTAAATGGTTTTATGGTTCACAGGTCAACCTGGTTCAGGCAAGACCACATTAACAAATAGATTCATAGACGACAAATTAGTTGGATTTATGAAAATCCATCCACATAGAATTGTGCATATTGACGGTGATGATTTACGAGAGGCTGTTGACAATAAAGATTATTCAGAAAAAGGTCGTAGAAAGAATATTCAATTTGCTATCGATATGGCAAAAGTAATGGATGATAAAGGTTATTTAGTATTGGTATCATTAGTTTCACCTTATAGAGATATGAGAGAAAAACTAAAATCAAATAGAAACATAACAGAGTTCTATCTTCACACAACGGATATACGAGGTAAAGAAGATTATTTTGTAGAAGATTACGAACCACCATTACATAATTTTACAGATATAGATACAAACAAACCAATAGAGGAGTGTATAAATGAAATACTCGATGTTTATCGGCAGATGGCAACCGTGGCATAAAGGACATAAATGGTTAATTGACCAAAGATTAAAAGAAGGTAAGAATGTTTTGATTTGTATTCAAGATGTAATACCCGATGAAAACAATCCATATACAAGTGAAGAAGTTTATGATAATTTAAAAGACCGATTATCATATTTTATACGAAAAGGACTTGTTAAATTAATGATTATACCACCAATAGAAAGTGTTAATTATGGCAGAGATGTTGGTTATGAAATAATAGAACATATACCACCAAAAGAAATTGGAGAAATATCAGCAACAAAAATAAGGAAAGAAAATGAAAATTGATGTATTAGACAAAGGTTATATTGAGGTTGTAGATTCTCTTGGTGATGACTTGACACCAGTTAATGCGGCCAGAGTATCATTCGGCGACCGTAGTAATGAATTTACAGAGAAAGATAGGAAATTATCCAAGTTCCTAATCAAAAATAAACACTTTAGTCCATTCAGACATCAGCATGTAATGATGATTATCAAGGCACCAGAGTTTGTTATGCGACAATGGTATAAGCATGTTGTGGGAATAGAAACCACATCTAACCATCCAACCAAAGACCACGCTTGGAATGAGATTAGTGGTCGTTATGTTGAGTATGAGGATTTTTATATACCAGATAATTATAGAGCACAATCGGATGATAACAAACAAGCAAGTGATGGTGTGGTAGATGACCAAGAGGGTGCATTGGCACTATGGAAAAAATCACAATCTACTGCTATTAAGTGTTATCGAGAAATGTTAGATATGGGAATGGCTAAAGAACAGGCTCGTAGTATTTTACCACTTACAGTTTATACCCAAGTATGGTGGACAGCATCATTTCAGTCAATTATGAATTTTATTGAATTACGAGATGAACCGACAGCCCAAGTAGAGATACAAGAATATGCAAGAGCACTAAAGAAAATAATGTTAGATGTATTTCCAGAAACAACTGAACTGTGGGAAGAAGTATATTGGAATGAGGATTAGAAGTAATACATATCAAAAAGTTTGTCATTTAATATCATCAAATATTTGTGATTTAGTAAGGCGTCATAGTGCGTTATATTTAGTAAAAGGATATGAAAAACCAACTTTAGGGTTAGCAACGGGTTCAACACCTATCGGAATTTACCAAGAATTATCAATAATGAAAAACACAAACTTTTCTGATACGATTACTTTTAATCTTGATGAGTATGTTGGATTGAATGGGTGGCATCCACAGTCATATAATTATTTTATGTATAAACATTTATTTACTAATTTAACATTTAAAAAACGATTTTTTCCAAGTGTAAATGGAGTAGATTTATATGATGATTTAATAGAAGCCTATGGTGGTATAGATATTCAGATATTAGGTATTGGAACTAACGGACACATAGCATTTAATGAACCAGGAACACCAAGAGAGTCAAAAACTCATGTAGTTGATTTAACAGAGAATACCATTAAAGATAATAGTAGGTTCTTTGATTCAATAGAGGATGTACCCAAACAGGCAACTACTATGGGAATAGAAAGTATTATGAGAGCCAAAAGAATCTATTTAGTTGCACAAGGAAAACACAAGAAAGATATTTTAGAAAAGGCAATGTATGGAGATATAACTCCTGAAGTTCCCGCTTCATTTTTACAAGAACATGATAACTTAAAGGTATTTTATTGTGATTGATAAGATAATGATTGTAGCACACCCTGATGACGAAGCACTATTTGGTGGAGCCGAGTTATTATCACACCCGAAAGAATATAAAGTTGTAGTAGTAGATGAGTATCATAGTAAGATTAGAAGAAAAGAATTAAAAGCGTCCATGAAGTTTATAGGAATAAAAGAATATGAACATTGGACAGGTTACAAAGGTGGAGAAGATTATCATAGAGAAAAACTTATTTATGAATTGTTGAGAGTATTACGAGAACGAAACTGGATAAAGGTAGTAACACATAATAAGGTAGGTGAATATGGACATCCAAGACATAGAGCACTTCACGAAATATTAAATCATTTAAGACCAGAAATATTATGGCAATTTGATAAGTGTAGAGAAAGATTACCTAAAGATATATTGAATAAGAAAAGAGATTTGTTGAAAGTGTATGAGAGTCAAAGGGAAGTACTTAATTGGTTTAGTCCTTGGTATGAGATAATAACAAAGATTAATAAATGAAAGTTATATTTTGTATTCCAGGAAATAGTTTTTCAAATAGGTTTTTGAAGTGTTGGACTAATCTTACCAGAGAGTTGCATAAAAGAGATATTGAATATGAACTTTTAAGTCAATATATTCCTAATGTTTATAAAGTTAGGTCATTATTATTAGGAGCAGACAGAACTTTTGGTCAATATCAAGCACCGTGGCAAGGTAAGAAAGATTACGACTATATAATGTGGATAGATTCAGACCAAGTTTTTGAACCAAATGATTTTTTTAAGTTATTGGAACACGATAAAGATATAGTTTCTGGATTGTATTTAAGGAAACCAAAGGGAGATAATTTAAATGATATACCAGTATACTTTGCTTGTTTTACTGATCCAAATAAGGGTTTATTTACAAATGAAATTAACGGTGAACTAAGAACGGTGTATGCAAATGGTATGGGTTGGATGTTAGTAAAAAAAGGTGTATTTGAAAAAATAGAGTATCCTTGGTTTGGACCAATTATTATGGGACTTGATTTTTGTGGAGAAGATGTAGCATTTCAAGTTAGGGCTAAAGATGCTGGATTTGAGTCTTATGTAGACACGAGTATCGTAGTAGGACATGAAAAAGAAGTAGTGTTGAAGTGATAGTAGAAACAAAACGTGAGTTTGAAGATTTTATAGAAAAATATCAAAACTCTGATAGTATTTTAATTCCAGTTTTATGTGATGTGAATAAACACCCACTTGAGAATTCTTTGTGCTTATTATATGTTAAATTATTAGATGGAGATGAATATCTTTTACCATTTAATCATAGTGAGGCAATAAATCTTGATGTATCATATATTAACAAGTTAGATTCAGACCACAAAAAATATGTATATGATAAAAAACAATTTAATCATATTGTTAAATGGAAAAATGTAATAGATATAAATCTTCAATATTATATGGAACACAATAAACCATTATACACTGAAGATATATCCACAAATTCCCACGATTATTTTAATAGAAAATATTATAAGTTAAAGGGTGTGAATTGTATAGTTCCCATATTAAAACATTTAGAATTATGTAGGAAATTATCCAATGAATTTCAGAAGTATATTGATTTACCAGTTCATCAAGAATATAATGATGACATAATTGATAATTTAACATATTTAGAATCTTCAGGATTAAGATGTGATAAAGAGATAGTTTATAGTGAATATAATTTATATACATCAACAGGTAGACCATCAAATAGATTCGGTGGAATCAATTTTGCAGCATTAAATAAAACAGATGGTTCACGAAAACCATTTAAGAGTAGATTTGAAAATGGAATGTTAGTAGAGTTTGATTATGATGGATATCATTTAAGGTTGATTGGTGAAGTAGTTGATTATAAATTTCCAGAAGGTTCAGTTCACAAACATATGGCAAAGTTTTACGGTGATGTTACTTATGATGAATCAAAAAACCAATCTTTTCAATATTTATATGGTCATATACCAGTTGAAGTGATTCAAATAAATCCATTCTTTGGTAAAGTTCACGATTATATAAATTTAATTTGGGGTGAATATAAACAAAGAGATTTTATAACTTCTAATATTTATAGTAAGAAGATATTTAAGAAAAATTTATCTGATATGAATCGGAATAAATTATTTAACTATATGATACAGTTAATGGAAACAGAAAATAATATGAAAATGTTAAATAATCTTATTCCTTTTTTAGAATCATACAAAAGTAAATTGATTTTGTACAGTTATGATTCATTTTTGTTTGACTTTAACTTAGACGATGGAGTAGACTTTTTGAATAAAACTAAAGAGATTATCGAGAGTAACGGGTTATTTCCTACTAAAACAAGTAAGGGGACAAACTATCATGAAATGGAAGATATCACAGAGAAATTATGAAAGATTGGGATAAAATATTAGAAGATTTTGCACATAAGTGCGGAGATGGTGGTCCAGATATGACCAATCCCCGACACCTTGCTTTATTACGAGAATCACTATTAAAGTTCGGTTGGAAAGAGTTTGCCACAAATGAGTTTATTGGTAATTTGAGAGAAGGGGAAAAACCTAAAACATCTAAACCTAAAAGTGCAAGGTCGTTAGGAGATAGAGAATTACCTGATGGAGCATTACTTTGGACGGGCCCAAGTGGTGGAAAGTATTATTATTTTCCAGAGGATGAGAATGGAGATGAAGGTAAAGGTGATGGTAAAGGGAAACCAAAAGATGTAAAAGAAGCAAATCAAGTAGATGTTGATCAGGGAAAGAGAGAACAAAGAGGTCGTGATTTAATAGATGAACAAGGATTTGCTGGATTTCATACCATATCAGAAGAAACTACTAATCTTTATGCACATTTAAAAGAAGATGGTATGAGTGAAGAACATAAATGGAATATGGGTGGTGCAGGGGGATCATATGGAGAGAGTCAAACAACTGAAATGGCAAATAGGATGGCTAGAGGAGAAGCTCCACCACCTACTGAAGAAGAATATATTGAACAGCAAATAAAAGAAATATGTGGTAGTCCTAAAAATGCAGAAACTTGTAAAGCAATAGGTGGTGAAGATACGGTAAGAAAATGGGCACAAATTGCATATCAAGGAGCCAAAGACCAAAATGATTTTGTAAATGAAGTAATAGAAGAACATGGTATGAGTCCACAGCCTGATGGATTACCAGCACACTGTCAAATGAATCCAGAAGGTGAGGCAGCACTAAGACATTCTTTAGATGAAGGATTGAAGAAATGTAGTGAGTTATCGGATGAAACTCGTAGAGATGATTGTATTGCCCATCACAAAAAACAAATAGATAGATTGAATAAGAGAAAAGATACAGATACTTTTAGTGTTTGGATGGACAAAAATGGAAATTTAGTTTGTACCAAAATAACTAATAAACAATCACTTGGTGATATGAGATTTAATACTACTGTTGAAAAGAGAAATCTGAATAATAGAGAAGCTGCAGGAGAGTTAGCAGAAGAAAAACCTGAATTACAAGGTAAGTTATTGGCAGTTCAGTTAGGACTACAAGAAAGTGATAGACAGGCATCTGAAATATCTACGAGTGGAAATGTGGCATATAATAATGGGGCTAGAAGTGTTTTAGAATCTCAGAGACAAAGAGGTGTTAGTGCTGTAGATGAAGTTCCCGATTCTGTTTTAGATAGTCCTGAAATGGAAAAATATTTTAATAACATGAGAGAGGAATCTGGTAAAAGTCCTGTTGTAAAAGCTATTGCTAAATCACTATTTCCAGATAAAGATTATAAAGATTTAACTAATAGGGAACTATTACAGGTAGCCGAAAAATGTGTTGGATTGACAAACAAAGAAATTACAAAAATTTGTGATGATAATGGAATTGAAGGAAATGATAGAAATAAGGCACTTGGTGTTACCAAAGATGGTAAAAAATCAAAAAGTGCAGGATTAGGTGAAGCGTTTGGTGACAATCCGATGGGAACACCAGCAAAAACAATGTTAAAGGTAGCAGTTGCAACTTCTGATGTAAGGGGAAAGACAACAACTGAAGTTTTTAAACGAGGAACACTCAAGAAAAAATTAAATCAAAAACTGGATGAGTGGGATAAGGAAAATCCAAAAGATAAATTTGCAGACGAAGAAGATTGGAAAAAAGAAAGAGCTAAAGCTAGAGCACAAGCAAAATCAGATTCATTAAGTGAATTGAAACAAGAGGATCCCAAAGAATATGATAAAGTTGTTAAAGATGCTGCAAAAAAGATTTCTAAAAAGACAGGAATTCCAGAAAAAGATGTTATTGATATACTTGAAAATGATAATCTTAGAGAACTTGAAGATACAAAAGATAAACGAGATGAAACGATGGAAGTTGCACATAAAACAAAAGTTAGTTCGATGCAAAAAATGGATGAAGATTTTGTATTTGACAATCCCGAAAAATTTGGTTTGAAACCCGATGCAACCCGTGAAGAAGTACAGGAACATTTACGAGATAATCCAGAAGATAAAATAGCAACAAGAGTCTATGTTCAATCTTTTATGAATGAAATGCATTGGTTAGATTACATTGATGCTGAAAATGATTACGATACAGTTGAAAATACAGGTGGTATGATTATAAAACCATCTCATTATAGACGATGTTTATCTGAATTAACTCGTCCAAAAGATTGGAAAAGTGAACATGAAGAAGATAGTCCAGAATGGAGAGCTGAATTGAAAAAACATCTTAGAGATAATATGAAACTCGACCCTGATTCTAATAGTATTAAATTTAAACATGGTGATACAGAAGTTACTCTTGGTCATGATACATATAGAAATGCAGGAGATGGACAAAAATTAGAAGGTAAGGCTTCAAAAGCACTTCAAGAATGTTTAGAAGGAAAAAGAAAAGCGGAACAAAAGGGTAAATAATGAAAACTCAACTACTCTGCACATTCACTAAACGAAATAGACTCTACGATACCGTAAGTCTTATTATTGAGTGCCATGACATAGTATTCAACAAGATTTATGTATTCAGTAATGAGGATGACCATCATCAGTTAATTTGTACTTATAATATACCACAAAATGAAGATAATTATATTGAAGGTGTTGATACAATAGCACTTCACAGAAAGAAACAGACTAACACATTATACACTATTAATTCATTAAATGAAATCATTAGAGAAAAGAATCAAGGAGTTTTAGATAAAACCTTTCCTGTACCTTGGGAAGAATATCAGAATCAGTTATTATTAGTAAATGATGAAGGATTAAATAAGATACATACAAGAATTTATACTATTGTAAACGTTGATACTTGGGAGACTGACCAAAACTTAAAAAATGAATTATAGGTTTTATTATCCAGAATGGAATAATCGTAAAGAAGTTTGTAAAGAATATCCCCAAATAAAAGAAATAACACGAGAACCAACAGCTTTTTGGTATGGAGTTGGGCCTAAACGAACCATCCGAAAGACCAAAAAATCAATCCAAAGATTACTGAAACGGGCAGACCCGTATTTACCAATATTAGTCGTATATTCAATCCCATACAGAGATTTAGGACATCACTCAAAAGGTGGTGCAGAGAGTAATAGAGAGTATTTAGAGTTTATTAGAGAATTCTGTGACGCCTTAGGTGATAGAAGTCCAATAGTAATATACGAACCAGATTGTATTCCACATATGGAAGAAATGGGTGTAGTGGATGGATTAAAGCGGTTATCTTTAATAAAGAAATCAGTTGAAATGTTAAGTAAGACAAACGCATTGGTTTATCTCGATATCGGACACCCAACATGGTTATCAGTCCCAAAGGCTGTCTCATATCTAAGAATGTGTGATATACACAAAGTTAGAGGGTTTAGTATCAATACAAGTAACTATTATGCTACAACTACCTGTTATAAGTATGGAAAGACTATAAGTAAGAGGTTAGATGGGAAACATTTTGTAATCGACACGTCAAGAAATGGAAGAGGAGCATCAAAAGAACATTTTAATCCATATGGAAGGTCAATCGGTGAATTTCCAACCACTCAAACTTGTAATAAAATAGTAGATGCATACCTTTGGATTAAGATACCAGGTGAAAGTGATGGAAAAGTGAATGGAGGACCCAAAGCAGGTCGTTTTTCACACAATTTAGCGTTAGATTTGATACATAATCGGAAATAATTTAACCTTTTTCATTTTAAGGAGTCTAATATAGTATGAAGATAGATACAGAAAAATTCATAGAAAACCTACATAAAGAAATAAATCGTAGAAATGTACGTAAAAATCGTATACTTAATACTATTTATTTAATGGGAGTCTATGTGTTTGATTTTATAATAGACACGGGAGAATGGATATGAAAAAATATTTATTAACATTGGCTTTAATCTTACCTTTAATGGCACAAGATTCAACTCAAGTTAAAGAAGAATCAAAAGAACCAATTACTGAAATACATAAGTTTCCAAATAAAAAATCTTGGGAAAACCGAGGTAAACGAGTTTGGATGGGTTTACAAGATGCTGATTGGAGAAGGTATAATTCAGCTCATAATAGAGCCCATAAAAAACAAGGTGGTATGAAACGTGGTGGTATAGATAAACGAGACAAACGAATGATGATGGCTAAACGAAGAGAGATACAAAGGAAAAGAGCTGTTCGTTCCTTTGTTCGTATTGTAGTCATTGGTGGAGTAGCATACTACATTGGGTATAACCAAGGTAAAAAGAAAGGAGATCACTATGACAAACCAAAAAGATAAGAAGTGTGATAACCCAAATTGCAAATGTGAAGATTGTAACTGTGACAATTGCGATTGTAAGTAGGAACATATTATTGAGTTGTGTATCGTGTTTAGTATTATCTGGGTGCTATACACAACTCAGTATGTTCTACCCCGAACCAGAGATTGAAGAGGAAGAAGAATTCTATTCCTATTCATTAGCAGGGCCAGTAAAGTCAGTTGGTATGTATGCACAAGATGGAGCAGGACAATCATTAGGTATGGCATATTCTACAATGTATAATAGATTTCAACCATACTCTGGATTTGGTAATCAGTATTATACTTACGGTAATGGTGGATATTATAATAATAGTTATACTTTAGGTGGATATACAATGTATATACCCGTGGCACAATATCCAGATAAGGGAACACCACGAACTTGGACAAGAGATAGTAAATCATCTGCAACAAATTTAACAGTTACAAGAACAAGAAGTACACAATCAAACACTAATAGTAGTGGACATAGTAATAGTTCTAACGTATCATCAACAAGAGGAACATCAAGTTCTTCATCATCAGGTGGACGGAGAGCAACTCGTAGAAATTAAAAAAAACTTAAAAAAAGTGAAAAAAAGCCTTGACTTTCTCGTTTTTTTGTCGTAAGATCAAGTAACAAGTTGAGAGAGTAAATAAATGTTAAACATAAAAAACGAAATAAGAAAATTGGATAGTCTTTCAGAGTTGAATGAACTATCAGCATTTA